>Ga0209009_1000395_pt1 | contig 15796 bp, 13 predicted proteins | sample BlaSpr_A8_OM3_M2_FD_187979 | JGI IMG/M metagenome (GOLD analysis project Ga0209009, IMG submission 187979) | Forest soil microbial communities from Thunder Bay, Ontario, Canada - Black Spruce, Ontario site 2_A8_OM3_M2 (SPAdes) (version 2) | ecosystem: Environmental > Terrestrial > Soil > Boreal... | reverse complement strand
CAACCCAACCCCGCAGCCCAGCGCCGAACGAATGCAATCTGGTGGATCCTGGGAATCGTGGCCGCGGGCATCATCGTCATGTTTCTCTGCGGTTTGATGGTCGCCGGCCTTTTCATTCGCCATCTCAAGTTTCACAGCTCGGGCGCGAAAGTAGCCATTGAAACTCCGGTTGCCTCCATTTCAGTGAATGGCGACAATCCTCACGCCACCGGGCTGGAAATTTATCCGGGTGCGACGCTTTCCTCCGATAACAAAAACACCAGCATCGATCTCAGCGCGAATGACTCCAGCGTAGGAATCGCCACCGAGGAATATCAGACCAAAGATCCCATCGACTTCGTGCAGGCCTGGTACAAAAAACATCTCGGGCCCGATTTTCGATTGGAAACAGGCGACGAGAAAGCAGCCCATGCTAGGGGTTCTGTAAGCCTGAATGACAGTGACGTCGCGTTCGTGGACGACCGCCGCAGCGGAGCGCGCGTAGTCGCTCTGAAGAAAATTCCCTCAGGAACTCAAATCACGCTGGTGCGCGTAGGCAAAAAGGAAACGCAGTAGCGCCATTTTGCGGTCAAATCTCTAATTTCAAAGAACGCAATTGAGTGTAACGTCGTTCGGGGAACGGCCATTGCGCCGCATAAAAGACGGTCTGGCACAGCCGGATCGCTCCGGCTGTGCCATCCGCTCGTCATGGAAAGGTTAAGGTTTTTGCGTTCGCTTGGCTGCGGCCGCTCCGAGCGTTGACGTCGCCTGGATCTGCCCGCCAAATACGCTCGCTTGCCCGTCCATTCCGTCCTCTATCCAGAACAGTTGAGTCCCGCTAGCTTCGTACGCGTTAGCCATCTCAGGGATCATAATAGGCGCCCCGGTCCCGTTGACGGTAACCGTAAACGGATTTATTTCGTAGCGGCCTGCATTGGCTGCGTCCGGAGTGATGGGAGCCGAAAAGGTCGCAGTGTCCACGGTGCCAAGTCCGAACAAATTTTTCGGATCGCTGAGGGTTCCGCTGCCCACGAGACTTGTTCCCGCTACGGCGTTGCCGACGAAATCCACTTCGCCGGAAAGCCCCGTGGTGGGGATTAGATCCTGGAGCCCCAGGGCGTAATTGCCCGTGAAGCCCGTGGTTGCAGTTTGAGGTACTAAGACTCCCACGCCGGCGACCGACGTATCAAGATCAACTACCAGCGCGCTGCTGGTTCCGCCTGCGGAACTGCCATTGGGATCGTTGACGTTGATAGCGGGATCCACCATGTATATTCCGAGTAAACTAACGGACACTAGGTCACCGGGCGTAATCGTCAAGCTCCCGTATCCGTTGGGCATGATGGTATACGAACCGCCGATTGTAGCTGCATCGGCGAACATTCCGGAGAACCCGACGCTTTCGTTATCATCTGCGACACCGATAAAGCTAGTTGTCGCGCTGGTTGGAACGATTTGACCTACTGCCGCAAAGAGATTCCCACCGGCATTGGATTGGTCGATAAAGACCGAGTTCCCAAGTGATGTAGCTGAAAACGGCCCTGAGCCCTGCCCAAACGCTGAACCCACCGCTGTCGGAGGCAACATCAGCGGGTTGAAGACCTGGGTCGGGTTTGTTACAACGAGCCGAATCGCTTCGGGACCGATCACGTAGTACGAAAGCGTATTCCCGAGTTCCGCGTTGTCAGTGGTAATGGTCCCACGACCGAGCGTATCTGCGGGCACAAGAGTTCCCGTAAAAGCGTTTGCGAGGCTCGGATTGGGTGTGACGGTGGCGTCGTTAACGTCAACCGTGCCAGCTATGGCAGTTCCGCCGGTCAGCGTGAACACACCTCCCGTGGTTACAATAAAACCTCCCGATCCCACTCCCGAGAGTGCAAAAGCAAAGTTGCTGGCTAACGTGCTCGGCAATGTCTGCCGGTCAAGGCTTCCGCTCGATGTCGCGCTTTGTCCTTGCGTGTCGTTTCCGTCGGACTCAATGATCAACGCGTGATTGTTGTTGACGAAGTTGACGGTAAATGTTTCCGTGCCCGCGTTTCCGACATTTGGGTTATTCGTTACCAAAGTTAACGTCCCCGAACCATTGGCATCGATCATCAAATTGCCACTCGTGATCATGTCGCCGGCGGCTGGAGATGATTCGTCAAAGCCGTTGTTCCAGTCCTGTTCGCCAGTCAACGTTCCGTCTGCGGCAATATTCACCGCTCCGGCAAGAGAGTAGGTGTCCAGTCCGAAGTCGAGACCGCTGACGTAGAATGCGAAATTACCCGCGATTCCATCGTTGGCCTCGATAGTCACATTTACGCTCGCCGTTACAGAGGCTTTTTTCGCGGAGGTAGCAGTAATGACTACCGGTCCGGTAGTGGCTGGCGCTGTGTACGTGGTGGCGACTCCGCTAGCAGTACTTGCCGGAGCAAATGATCCGCAAGAGCCGACCGGCGTACAACTCCAGTTAACTCCTTCGGCAGTCCCGGTCACAGTGGCGACAATCTGCGCGGTGGCGTTCGGAGCAAGAGTTGCGGGAGGAGCCGTGGAGATGGTCACGGTAACCTGAGATGAGCCGCCGCATCCTGAGAAATAAGTCACACTGAGCAAAACAAGGGCGATCCAGAGAGATTTGGGTTTCACTGTTGGCCTCCTTTTGACTCAGTTAACGAAGCGCCATATGCCCCAGGATGTTCCCGGGGAAATCCGCGTTCGTTCCGGAGCTGATATGTGCGGCCACCCACTTCCAGGGTGCGAATCACAAAAACTTGCTTGTTCTGGTAGATCATCATTACGCCGATTGCTGAAACCTGTTCTCCCCGGGTAATGGAAATCGAGCCTTTTCCGTTTAGCGTGAACGGAGTCAGCCTTCCGTTGACCATGCCTGATTTTGTGTGCAGGACCAGGAAGGAATCTTGCGTCAGCCCGCTGGAAGATTTTTCTGGCACGCTTTCTACGGTGGCGCTGAGGGTGAGTTCTTTGCTGACGTCATACCTCGACGGGACGGCGGGTTTTGTTGTCGCGGCAGCGGTCTGCGCATAGCCCGGCGCTGCGAGTGAGAAAAACGCCAGAAGGACCAAGGCCCCAAGTCCTGGATACAATCTTTTCATTTCTTCCTCCCAAGGAATTTTTGCTGAAAGCCGGCCTGGCTGGCAGGTTGCGACCGTGCAGAACGCGAAGCAACCTGTCGGAGACCGCTTGCAGGAAATTTGTTGTGACTTCTGGATCGCCTAAGTCTTGAACATTCACGCCTCGGCGGCATTAACATGGATCAATGGCGTTGAATGTTTCAGCCGCGGCTACCTATAGCCGCTCCCACAACTATAGAGCGGATCATAAGCTAGCTGCACCCTGGAATTTCTGCAAACGCGCGGGAACGTTCCGAAATAACAACAGAGGTTGGCGCCTAACGTGTTACTGCCCGATAATCGATACGGCAGTTGCTATCCCGACGTGCAAAATTTCAGGGGCCGGTATTAGATAACTGGAGCTAAATTCCGCCGGCGAGTTCAGATTGCTGGTTTGACCGATCGCAGGATGGCCGCTATAATTGAGGTTTCGACGGCGCACAATATTCGCGCCGAGCAGGGCTTCGCGATCGATCGCCGCCCAGTGGAAACACCCACCGTTTGCTTGCATCAAACCGCAGGTTTGCGAAAAACTTGGCTGACGGCGGAGAAAAGTCTTAAAAACAGCCTAGGAGCACCGATGCTAAAGTCCACTCAATTGCGGCCCGGAATGATCATCATGCACGAAGGCGATCTCCACGTGATTTACAGCGTGGACCATCGCACGCCCGGGAACAAGCGCGGGTCTATGCAGACCAAGATGCGTAATCTGCGCACCGGCTCGATGATGGACTATCGCTTCCGCGCGGAAGAATTCGTCGAAAAAGTCACCGTGGATGAAATCGAATTCGAATACCTCTACAGCGATGGCGACGGCCACCACTTCATGAATTCGCAAAACTATGAGCAGCTCGCGCTGCAAAATGACATTGTGGGCGACACCAAGGACTACCTAATCCCCAATTTGCCGGTGAAGATCGAGTATTACGACGACAAGCCCATCGGCGTTCTCCTGCCGGACACAGTTGATCTGACCGTCGTCGATACCGAGCAAACCATCCAGAAAGCCACTGCCAGCGCGGTGATGAAGCCCGCCAAGCTGGAAACCGGCCTGGTTATCAACGTGCCGCCTTTCGTCGGTAATGGCGACAAAGTGAAAGTGGACACTTCAGAAGCTCGGTACATCCAGCGCATCCAATAACTCATTCCGGCGTTGTGCTAGCCTGAGTTTGATTGCGTGAGAGCCCGAAGCTGTGGAACTTTTTCACATTCTGAGTGTTGTGTATCTTCGTAAAGCGTTCATTCACCTGACGCGTTAACGAAAACATGAAAAGTTATTTTTTGAGATTGCTCAGCACGACTCTCGCGCTTCTCTCGACCGCAATCTCCACTTGCCACGCCCAAACCCCTCAGAAAATCATCGATGATTATTTGCACGCAGAAGGCGGCGCGAAAGCGCTGACGAAGATTCAAACCGTGACAATTACCGGAAACTTGAGGGAAGCATCTGCTGAGGTTAGCGGTTCTTACTCCCTGATTACCAAAGCGCCGAATAAATTCTATTCCGAGATTCTGATCGAGCCGCAGCACACCATTGTCGCCTCCAACGGAATGTCCGCTTGGAGCCAAGAGGCCGGCGGAGCGCCGCATACATTCACTGGTGCGGAAGCGGTTGAATGGACGGCTACCGGACGTTATTTGAACGAGCATTTAGCGAACGCGAAAAAAGACAAGATCGGAGCCAGACTCGTTGGAATCGAAAATGTTTCCGGCCGCCAGGCATATCACGTCGAATTTTTGATCGCATCAGGGGTTACACGCGAAGTTTTTTTCGACAGGCAAACCCACCTGATCGTTCGCGAGATAATTCCAGCTCCCGCGTTGAAATTCTCGCTGGCCAGCGACAAGGCAAATTCCCAAACAGCCGAAACGCAGCCCGCGGGAGTTTCCGAGGAAATCGATTATTTCGATTACAAGCCGATAAAGGGCATCTTGGAACCGAATCGCATTGAGTTACACCGCCTCGGCCACATCTATCAAATTGCGGTCACACGCGTGGAAATGAATGCGCCGGTACAGGATTCCATTTTTGATTTTCCACCTAGAGAGGGGCGCCCGCTGCCGGATGCAGCCAAACTTCTGCTGGACATCGATAAAAATCAACGAACGGTTGAAGAAATCCTGAAGCAGTACACCTGCCACTTGAATGAGGAAGAAGAAAAAACGGATTCCAACGGCCAGGTCACTTCGCGTTCGGTGAAAGAGTACGACATTTTTTACATTGGCGAAGATGAAATCCGCCATCTCCTAGCCAAAGACGGCAAGCCGCTGGAAGGCGACGAGAAAAAAAAAGAAGATGAGCGCTTCAGCAAAGACTTCGACGAGAAAAAGAAAAAACAAGCCGAACTCCAAAACGACCCCAAAAAGCAGGCGAAACAGGACGAACAGGAGCAGGCCCAGATTTCCGACTTTCTCCGCGCCGAGCGTTTCACCAATCCGCGTCGCGAACTTTTCCGTGGACAGGAAGTAATTGTCTTCGATTTCGGGCCGAACCCCGATTACAAGCCGAAAAAAATGGTTGAGAGCATCGTGCAGAAACTCTCCGGCGTACTTTGGGTGGACGAACAGGCTCGCGATGTGGCGCGTCTGGAAGCTCGGTTTAATGACAATGTGAAGATCGGCGGCGGGATTCTGGCCTCACTATCCAAAGGTTCCAATCTAGTTCTCGAGCAAACCATGGTGAACAATGAAGTGTGGCTGCCTTCTTATTCCGAAGTTCACGCCGCCGCACGCGTGGTCTTCTTTAAAGTGAAACAGAACGAGATCGATCGCTACAGCGATTACAAGAAATTCACGTCGGAAGCAAAGCTAGGAGCATCCACACCGGTGGAAGACAATTCCCCGAAATAATTAAACCCACTCGACTGTCTCGGAAGATTTATTAGCTGGCGACGGAAGATTTCGCGCCAAACACGCGACGGAAGATGGCATCGACCGCCCGCAACTGCCGCTTCAAATCGAATGTGTGAGCCAAAGCCTTTTCATCCAGAAATTTTCGGATATTCGCGTCTGCCGCGATTCGATCCCGGAAACTTGTATCCGATTCCCACGCGGACATGGCGTGGCTTTGCACCCACCTGTAAGCATCTTCCCGCGGCGCGCCCTGTTCCACCAAATCCTGTAAAAGCTGGCCCGAGAAAATCAGTCCCATGGTGGAGTCCAGGTTACGTTGCATCCGTTGCGGGAAAACCTTCATGTTGCGAACAATTTCGGTGGTGCGATGCAGCATGTAGTCCACCAGAATCGTCGAATCAGGAAGAATTACGCGCTCCACGGAGCTGTGCGAAATATCACGCTCGTGCCACAGCGCGATGTTTTCCAGGGCAGCCACGGAATTCGACCGCACGATACGCGCTAACCCGCATATCTGCTCGCTCGAAACAGGATTGCGTTTGTGTGGCATGGCCGAGCTGCCACGCTGTTCGCCGCCGAAGGGTTCCTCTACTTCGCGAACTTCCGTGCGTTGCAGGTGGCGAATTTCCTGTGCCACGCGTTCGAGCGATGCCGCCACGATCGCGAGCGTGGAAAGATACTGCGCATGGCGGTCGCGCTCAATGACCTGGGAAGTGATGGGTGCGGTGGCCAAACCAAGTTTCTGGCAGATTTTTTGTTCAATCTCCGGGCCAAGATGCGTGCACGTGCCTACCGCGCCGGAGATTTTCCCCACCGCCATCTGCTCTGCCGCCGCCTTGAAGCGCGTATGGTCACGACGATTTTCCGCGTACCAGTTCGCCACTTTTAAGCCAAACGTGATGGGCTCAGCATGAATGCCATGCGTGCGCCCTATTTCCGGCGTATCTTTAAACTCCCACGCGCGCCGCTCGAGCACTTCGCCAAACGCATCCAGGTCTTTTTCGATTAACTGTGAAGCTTCACGAACGAGGAGCGCGAGCGCGGTGTCCACCACATCGTTCGACGTGAGCCCGTAGTGCAGCCAGCGCGCCGCTTCTGGATCCGCTACCGACTCCTGCACTGCAATGGTGAACGCGATCACGTCATGCTTAACTTTTGCTTCAATCTCGTTGATGCGTGCTACATCTATGCGCGCGCGTTCGCGCAATTTTGCCGCAGCTTCAGGGGGAACGATGCCCGCTTCCGCTAGCGTTTCAGTGGCGGCAAGCTCAACTTCCAGCCACTTCTGAAAGCGATTGTCTTCGCTCCAAACGCGGCCCATCTCCGCGCGCGTATACCGTCCAATCAAGTTTGCCTCCCTAACACCCTTCACCTGGCGGGTAGGTCCACTCTTGGTATCATACCCAATCTACGGCGCTGCGGGCTGTTTTCACCCGTCTTCCACGAAAGGATGGGTGTTTACCTGGTCGAGTTTGGCAAACCACTTACTAGCTTCGTAACATTTCGATTTTGTGGTTTTTCTGTTTCGCATCACGTACCACCGTGCAGATCAAAGTGGCATGTCGGATGGCAAGATTCAAGTAATTGTTTCCAGCAAGCAAGGTATTGCCCTTCTGCTCTACGCCACCGCACAGGCAACCGTAAACGTAGTGGTTTCATTAAGTTGGCGGAAACTCCTTCGCCGAACGACATAGGTCACAGCAGCACAAATTCAAAACCGAGGAGAATACGATGAAAGTTACAATTTCATGGTTCAGTGTGAAGGATTTCGAGCAAGCCAAGAAGTTTTACGGCGAGTCGCTAGGATTGAAAAAGACGTTTGAGACGGAGCAGTGGGCGGAATTTGCCGGAGGCGAAGGAGAAGCGTCGATCGGGCTGGCCGTAAATCCGCGCGCGGGCAAGGAACCCGGCGCAACGGTGGTGTTGCAAGTACCGGATATTGAGGACGAACGAAGACGCTTGGAGTCCCGCGGTGTTTCGTTCGAAGGCAAGATTGAAGAAGTTCCGGGTATGGTCAAACTTGCTACGTTTCGCGATCCTTCCGGCAACCGCTTGCAACTTTGTCAACTGCTGATGCATTCCTAAACTCATAAACCGGACGGGCCGCGACGGATGGCGGGTGTAAACTGTCGCGGCTTCGCCGTCTTCAGGAGAAACAAATGTCGGTTTATCCTCTGCCGCAAATTCCGGCGGACGAAGAAGTCGCGCTCGTCGAGCGAGCACGCCAGGGCGACCAGAATGCCTTCGATTCGCTGCTCGATCCCTGGCGCAAACCGCTCTTCGGTTACATCTACCGAATGGTCACGCTGCGGCAGGATGCCGAAGATTTGCTTCAAGACGTGTTGGTGCGCGTTCTCGAAAATATTTGCGAATATCGCGGTGAGGCGAGATTCAAAAGTTGGGTCTTCGGCATCGCAACCCACGTTTGTCTCGATCATTTGCGCAAACGGAAGCGTTGGCGGGTTGAAGCGCAGTGTCTCGGTGAAGAAGAGGCCACGGCTGATCCCGAAAGAGTCGAGCAACTGGTCGGAGTGATGCATCAGCCGGAATTTCGGTTTGAAATTCGCGAGCACATTGCCTTCTGTTTTTCCTGCATTTCTCGGACTCTTCCCCCCGAGGAACAAGCGGCTGTGATGCTCAAGGAAGTGCTCGGTTTCACCAGTGAGGAAGCGGCCAAAATTCTAAGTGTCTCTGAGCCTGTGTTTCGCCATCGGCTGGCGGCGGCTCGGGCAAGAATGACCGAGGACTACGATGGTTTGTGCGCGCTGATCAATAAATCCGGCATATGCCATCAATGCCGCGGATTGCGGGAAATAGCGGGTGAAGGCTATAGCGGCGCGGATTTGGTTCAAATTGAAGTGGCGCCAGGCGTAGCCTTCACAGCGGATAATCTTTTCGACGCGCGCCTGGGCATCGTTCGCAATGCCGATTTGGAATCAGGCCGCACGCGTACCGTGCATGATCTTTTTTTCCAGAGTCTTTCGCGACGCGAAGAATCGCGCTAAGGATTACAGCTCGAAGGGGCCAAGTGGAACTCGTTGCGATGCAACATGCAATGCGCCATGGAAAGCGAATTCCGCGGCGCGGCGCCCGAGCGCTTCTTCGGCGGAAATGCGCGCAACGTCGGGATTATTGTTTTGCTCAGAGAGGTGCGCGAGGATGACGTGGCGAGCGTGCCCGTCGAATACTTCCGCATCCGCCAGAAATTCGCTTACTACCGCATTTGAAAGATGCCCGGTGCGGCTCATCACGCGTTGCTTGATGTACCAAGGGTACGGCCCAACCTTTAGCATCTCGAGATCGTGATTTGACTCGAGAATAAGCAAATCGGCTTCGCGCAGATAATGTTTCACCAGCTCGGGCATGTAGCCCAGGTCGGTAACAATCACAACTTTAGTTCCATTCGAGCGGAAGCAATAGCCCACCGGATCAGCAGCGTCGTGCGGAATCGTGAACGGAGTTATTTCGATGTCGCCGATTTCGAATGGCGCGCCGCAGCGAATGTATTCAATGCGTTCGATTTTTCTTACCGGACGGTCCTCGCACAATTTCAGAATTTCGCGGTGAGTTAGCTCGGTCAAGTAGGCGGGGCATTTCCACTCGCGCGCCATCTGCGCCATGGCGCTGGAATGATCGCTGTGCTCGTGGGTGATCAGGACGGCGTCTACATGCTCGGGACGCGGGCGGCCCAGCGCTTCAAAACGCCGCAGCATTTCCTTACGGCCTAAGCCGGCGTCAACGAGGAGAGTGGTATGGCCTGTCTCGAGCAACGTGCAGTTGCCCGTGCTTCCTGACGCCAGAATGGATACGCGGAACGAGATCGCTTCCCTCAGTCAGGTCCTGCAGCAGCGAGACGCGCGCAAGAACCGCGAAGATGATGGCAAACTGTGGAGCCTACGTCAACTGGCGGGATTCAGAGGATGAGTTAAAGGACAAGCTGGTCGCGGGTAAGTTGAAAACCGTTCAGATTGCCGACCACGGACGCGGCGATGCGCTCGGACTGAAAAAAGTCCTGAGCGAGCCGCTGCACATCCGCTGCAGTAACTTCCTCCAGCATGGCGATCAGTTCCTGCGCGGTGTAGTGCCGGTCAAAATAAATGTGATAGCGAGCGAGACTGTTCATTCGCTGGCCAGTGCCTTCTAAGGCCAGAAGCGTGGCGCCTTTCAGATGATCTTTCGCGCGCCGCAGCTCTTCTTCCGGGAGCGGCTCGTCTTTCATTCGGCGAAACTCCTCCAGCACTGAGCGAATGAGCTGTGAAACAGTTTCTAAGGACGTTCCGGCATAAACCGAAAGCACTCCCGCATCGCGATAAGAATTCATTTCGCTGAAAATCGCGTAAGCCAGGCCCTGGCGCTCGCGAATATTCTGAAATAGCCGGGAGGACATGCCGCCGCCAAGAACGTTACTCAGCACGGAGACCGCAAAGCGGCGCTTGTCTGTCATGGGCAGCGCCGACACGCCCAGGCAAAGATGCACCTGTTCCAGCTCATGTTTGGTGCGCACGGTAATGTGTGGGGCGGCGACCGGCGTAGATTCAGGAGTCAAGGGATTCCCAGCAGGGCGGTTGGCAAAGCGTTGGCCCACAAGATCAAGAAGTTGCGCGTGGGTTAAATGGCCCGCGGCAGTGATGACCATGTTGTTCGGGGAATATCGCTCGTGAAACCAGGTGCGCAGGGTATCGCGCGAAAAAGCTCCCACCGTTTCGGGCGTGCCGAGAATGGGTTTGCCAAGCGCGTGGGGATACCAAAAATTCTGGGTGAATAGCTCATGCACCAGGTCTTCGGGATTGTCCTGAGTCATGCGAATTTCTTCCAGGATCACTGATTTTTCGCGTTCGATTTCGTCTTCGGCAAATTTGGGCTCCAGAACCATGTCCGCAATCACGTCGAACACTTTTGCCAAGTGTTCGTCGAGAACACGCGTGTTGAAGCAAACCATTTCTTTGGAGGTAAAGGCGTCCAGCATGCCGCCCACACTATCCACTTCTCGCGCGATATCTTCCGCGGACCGCCGCGTGGTGCCCTTGAAAACCATGTGTTCGATGAAGTGAGAAATACCATTGAGCGCAGTGGGCTCTCGCCGCGAACCGGCGCGCAGCCAGATTCCAACGGAAACGGAATGGACGTGCTCCATTGGCTCGGTGATTACTACGAGACCGTTGGAGAAAACTTCCTTCTGCACTTTATGCGGCGTATCGACTTGCACAGTGTTGGGCATGTTTTACGTATTCTGACATGGCGCGGATGAAAATGTAATGGCGGGAACCGCCACGTTTCCACCCTTCGTTGCGAAAAGCAACAGAAATTTCTGCTACATCAATTTTTCATCGGGGGAAAGTTTGCCGTATTCGCTGGAATAATGAAGCGGAACGTCTGCATACACTCCTTTATCAATGGAATAAACCTCGCAGGAAGAATACGGATAGGAATAAATATGAACGCTGGTCGAGCGCTGTCCAAACTCCGGAAGATTCAACACTTGATGAACCGGCTCTTCCGGTTGTACCACGGCGGGATGCTCGGCATCCATGTCGTAAGCATCTGACGGGATCAGGTGGCAAGTGGAATGGGCTTTGTCGCGCTCATCCACGCGAAAATTTTGAACGCGCAGACGTCCGATGGGCGTAACCATCCAGCAATTCTGATCGCGATGATTGTGAATACGGCTGACCTGCCCGATATCCCAGCAGATCGCCATCACTTCAAAGAGATTGCATTTGTAGATCAAGTTTCGAGTGTAGTGGCTCTTGGCGTAAAAAAGATAGGGAGAAAGAGTCTCCGGCTGAATGGTTTTTTGTGCGGTGAAATCGAATACGCGCGAAATGGAAAATTCAAGCTCGGGAATCGCGCAAAGTTGCGTTACCCATTGATCGATTGACAGGGTTTCCATCCGGCACGCCTCCCCGCATGAGGAAATAAGACACAAAAGACTGCGTTATTTCGACATTATAGCAACGCGCATCGTCGAACGGCAGCAAAAAAGCGCACTGAAGAGCGTGCTATCATTAACTCAGAATGGCTTCAGAACCCCCAAAAAACGCTGTGAATCTGCTAGGAAAGTCGCTGAACGAGCTTCGCGAATTTTTGCAGGGATTGGGCGAGGCAGCCTATCGCGGTGCGCAAATCTATCACGCACTTTATGCCGAACGCCGATTCGAGGTCGGCGCGATGACCAATCTTCCGGCTGCCCTGCGTGAACGCCTCGCGCGCGAAGCAGTTATCGAGCTGCCCAGAATTTTGCGGACCTATCGCTCAGATGATGGAACCGTACGCTACGTATTATTATTGGGCGCGTCGGATGAGGGCGCAAATACAAGTGTTAAGACCGCGACTATCGAAACCGTATTCATGCTGGAGGAAAACCGGCAAACGATCTGCATTTCCACCCAAGCGGGATGCGCCGTTGACTGTCATTTTTGTTTGACCGCTACTCTCGGGCTTATACGCAACCTTAGTGCCGGCGAAATTATCGGACAGGTTTTGCTGGCATTGGAAGAAAATCGTACGGCGCTGAAGCCGCAAACGAACGTCGTATTAATGGGACAGGGTGAGCCGCTACTGAATTATGATGCAGCAATTGGCGCTCTTCGCATATTGCTTGACCCGAACGGCCTGGCCATCTCTCCGAAACACACAACACTTTCCACCAGCGGCATCATTCCCGGCATCGAGAAGCTGGGCTTGGAAAAAATTCGGCCGAAGCTTGCGATTTCACTGAACGCCTCATCGAACGAGCAGCGCGACAAAATCATGCCCATCAATCGAAAGTATCCCATCGAAAAGCTGATCGAAGCGTGCGAACGATATCCGCTGCGGCCCTGGGAACACCTTACGTTTGAATACGTCATGCTCGGCGGGTTGAACGACTCGCCGGAAGACGCCCGGCGTGTCGCCAGGCTGCTGGCAAATCTGCGCGCTAAAGTAAATCTGATCCCATGGAATCCGGGCGAGTTGCCGTTTGAAAAGCCGGATGCAGCGCGGGTCGAAGAGTTTCGAAGAATTCTTACGGACAAAGGAGTGCGCGCTTTCGTGCGCTATTCGCGCGGCCAGGATGTAATGGCTGCTTGCGGCCAACTTGCGCTGCTTGAATCGAACCATGTGCTAGCCAAGACAATCCTGTCGCAAATTTCGCAGGCGCCTCTTTAAGCTTGATCTGTTTCGAAACCTTCCAAGGTGTCGCGACCATTATCGAATCCCGATTGCCGCGATCATTCGTCCGGTAACACGCTCGCGCCGATAACTGAAGAAAAGGTCCGTGCGGCAAGCAGTGCAGAACACTGAAGAAGAAATATTGCGTGGTAATACTCCGGCAGCGCCCAGAATCGCGCGGTTCGCCGCAATCAGATCAAGGTGGGCCCGCGGTTCAGGAAGTTGGTGACCTGGCGGGCGCATCGTGAGCCAGGGAAGCCAATTCGGGTCGTTATCTCCGCGAGCGAGCGCATCAAAAGGGCCTTTAAACCATTCGCGTGCCTCTGGAAACTTTGCCGCAAATTCCGCTGCGACTTCCGGGCCCACCTCAAAGCAACACTGTCCGATCCCAGGTCCTAATGCGGCGAACACATCTTGCGGATGCGTTCCAAATTCCATCTGCATGCGTCCCAGCACCTTTTCAGCGATGCGTTGAAGGGTGCCGCGCCATCCGGAATGAATCGCTGCAATCGCATGGCGCTTTTTGTCTGCGAGCAGGATAGGGACGCAATCAGCCGTTTGCACAACCAGCAAGAGGCCGGACTGGTTTGTGATAAGAGCATCGCCTTTAGGCGCCTGCGCGGACGGCTGGGAGGTCGCGGCACTCACAACGTGAACGATGTCTGAATGAATTTGGCGCAGAGCAACTACGCGCATGTCGCTGGCCTTCAAAGTTGCGAAGAAGTTTTGCCGGTTTTTGAGAACGCGCTCGCGAGTGTCCCAATCGGTGAAACCCAGATTCAAAACATTTTCGGTGATTTCGCCGCCGTCATGATTCGCTTCTAGTTCGCTCGCGCCCCCCAGCCGCGTGCTGAATCCGTGAACGAGCCAACTCAGTTGCGCGAGCTGCGGCGCTTCCAGGATTTGCAAACCGCGCGCCCGACGCAAAATCAACGGATCAGTTTTCTTTCGCAGATTTCGCGTCGAAGGCTTTTTTTTGGCCGCAACAGGAGTCATCTATGTAATCGCCCCGGTTGCGAAGCACTCGGAGCAAATCAATTATAAGATAATAGCGGTCTCAGACACGCTTGGATCGCCACAAAGGTTCAACTTTAAGCGCGTGGCGTTTTGAAGGTAGGGAAGATTGATCGTCGGGCTCGGATTGGACATCGCGGAGATCGATAGGATCGAAGCGGCAATTACCCGCCACCGCGCGTCTATCCTCGAACGCTTGTACACCCCAGCCGAAGTGGCCTACTGCGAAAGCCATCGTAATAAGTTTGAACGCTATGCCGGGCGTTTCGCAGCGAAAGAAGCTGCGATGAAAGCGTTGGGAACAGGCTGGCGGCGCGGAGTGCGGTGGCGTGATATCGAGATAATACGAGAACCCAGCGGAAAGCCGTCCCTCGCCCTAAAAGGTGCTGCAAAACGCATTGCGGACGGGCTGGGCGTAAAAAACATTTCCGTCACGATTACACACAGCGGAAATCTCGCGCTTGCTGAAGTTATTTTTGAAAACTAGCCGCCGCGTAATCTTCCGTCGAGGTCTCGTCTAAAAGGACTGACGCTTCGCGCCATTCGTTGGCGGGCACGTGGCCGGGAATTCGAACCTTCAGATAATTTGCGGTCAATGCCGGGGTCCAACTGTCTTGGCCGCCAACCAAGGTCAGCGCACGAAAAACGCGGCCCGCCTGCGCGGCCCGAAATTCAGACGATTTTTTACCTGCGAGTGCGCGCAAGGCACGAGCGCGTTCGCGGATAACCGTTGCTGGAACGGTTTCTCCGAGCTTTGCCCCTTCTGTGCCGGGCCGCGCGGAAAAGGAGAACACGTGAAGATATGTAAACGGTAGTTGTTCTATCATCTCAACAGTCTCTTGAAAATCTTCGTCCGTCTCTCCAGGAAAGCCAACGATCACATCCGCGCCTATTGCAGCATCCCGCGAAATTTGCCGAATCCGTTTCACCCGCTCGGCATAATGCCCCACTCGATACCAGCGGTGCATGGCTCGAAGAATACGATCGCAACCCGATTGCAGTGGCACATGAAAATGAGGCGCCAGACGAGGCGACCCTGCAAGAAGCGAAATCAGTTCTTCGATGACGTCCTGCGGCTCGATGGAACTCAGGCGAAGTTGTTCCAAATCAGTTTCTTCTAGGATGCGATGGATCACATCGAACAGACTCGTACGCGGCATAAGGTCGCGTCCGTACGCGCCAAGATTAATTCCGCTCAAAACGATTTCTCGCGAGCCGGCCGCGACCAGCTTTTGCACTTCAGCAACCACTACATCCGCCGACAAGCTGCGGCTGCTTCCTCGAACAAACGGAATCACGCAATAGGAGCAGCGGTTGTTGCAGCCATCCTGAATTTTCAGAACCGGCCGCGTGCGATCGCCTTCGCCAATTCCGGCAGGCGCCACTTGCACGGAAGTCTGCGCGAAGATATCTCCAGTTAATATTTTCGCGGGACCCCGCGCAAGCGACATTTGGCCGTCGTCGAGCAGTGAGGTCGGCACGAAATCTTTCTGTGTGAGAAGTGCTGCTGGGGAAATTCCCTCACCAGGTTGGTCGATCAAACCTACGGCGATCTTGGGAATTTCCGTCTGATGCGAATTCCCGATCACCCAGGTGACACCTTCCAGCCCTGCGATTTCCTCTGGAGCGCGTTGTGCGTAACAACCAGTGACAATGATGCGTGCGGCAGGATTGGCGCGATGGATCTT
>Ga0209009_1000393_pt1 | contig 15831 bp, 13 predicted proteins | sample BlaSpr_A8_OM3_M2_FD_187979 | JGI IMG/M metagenome (GOLD analysis project Ga0209009, IMG submission 187979) | Forest soil microbial communities from Thunder Bay, Ontario, Canada - Black Spruce, Ontario site 2_A8_OM3_M2 (SPAdes) (version 2) | ecosystem: Environmental > Terrestrial > Soil > Boreal... | reverse complement strand
TGTTTCCCAACCCGACCTCCTCAAATCATTTTTGGTTGGGTTACATTCTAAATGGCGCGACGTTACCGCCTTCGGTTACATTCTAGACGGCGCGATTCGCTTGCTTGCCGCAGTGCCTGTCGCGGAGTAAACTGCTTGCCAATCAAAAATTAGTTCGGGCCATGCTGAAAGGATTGTAATGACCACCACGCCAAAACTTACCACTTCGCGCAGCGAAGAAGCCATCCGCAAGCACAAAGAATTTATGTGGCCTTCAGTGGCGAATTATTACGAGCACCCGCTCGTCGCCGACCACGCTTCGATGCAATATCTATGGGACGTGGAAGGCAACAAGTACCTCGACTTCTTTGGCGGCATCGTCACCATCGGCCTGGGCCACTGCAATCCTAAAGTTAGTTCAAAAATCAAAACTCAAGTGGACAAGCTTCAGCACACTTCCACGCTATTTCCGAACGAAGCCATTGTCGCGCTCGCGGAAAAGTTGGCTGAGATTACGCCCGGCAAGTTGCAGAAAAGTTTTTTCACAAGTTCCGGCACCGAAGCGAACGAAGCTGCGATCCTTCTCGCTCGCAGCGCTAGCCCAAGCTACGACATTGTCGCGCTACGCCACGCCTATTCCGGCGGCTCCGCGCTGGCGAAATCCGTTACTGCGCAATCCGCTTGGCGCAAAGCGGGCGTCATCAGCGTGGGCGTCTCGCACGCCGTGAATCCCTATTGCTACCGCTGCCCGCTGCATTTGAAATATCCGGAATGCGGCGTCGCGTGCGCTAACGACGTGGAAGGCGTAATTCAAACCACCACCAGCGGCTCGATTGCTGCGTTTATTGCGGAACCTATTCAAGGCGTGGGCGGGTTCATCACTCCTCCGCCGGAATATTTCAAAATCGTGCATCGCATCGTAAAAAATTATGGCGGCCTTTTTATTTCCGACGAAGTACAGACCGGCTGGGGCCGCACCGGCAAAAAATGGTGGGGCATCGAGCAGTGGGAAGTCACGCCGGACATCATCACCTCCGCGAAAAGCATGGCCAACGGGGTCCCCGCGGGAGTGACCATCACCACCTCTGAGCTAGCCGGAAAATTCCAAGGTCTGAATATCGCTACGTTTGGCGGCAATCCGGTTACCTCAGTCGCCGCGCGTGCCGTGATCGAAGTGATTGAAGAAGAAAACCTTTTAGAGAATACGCACCTAGTGGGCGGCTATTTCAGAAAAAAACTGGAAGAGTTGCAGCAGAAATATCCACTGATCGGCGACGTGCGCGGCATGGGGATGATGCAGGCCCTCGAACTCGTAAGAGATCGTCAGACCAAAGAGCCCGCCGCGCAGGAAGCAAACCAAATCATGGAGCGCACGCGCGCCAACGGTCTCCTCGTCGGCAAAGGCGGCCTCTATAGCAACACTATCCGTATGGCTCCGCCCATGAATATTTCCAAAGCCGACGTGGACGAAGGTATCTGCCTCCTCGATAAATCTTTCAGCGAGGTCCGTATTTAAAAAGGTGTCGGCAATGCCTTGCCGGCGAAAGGCTAATAGCTAAACTTGAGATTGATGAGCTCAAGTCTCTCGACATAGTCCAACAGGAATGAGAATTGAGTGGAGAGTGTAATGGCGACGGCAACTAGCGCAGCAACGCTTTGCAGGAACTACATCAATGGCAAATGGATGGAATCGCGTTCGACGAAAATTGTCGAACGGCGCAACCCGGCGAACACGGACGAAGTCGTCGCGCGCATCCCGCTTTCCACGCGTGAGGAAATGAAAGAAGCCATCGTCGCTGCGAAAGCTGCCTTCTCGGCCTGGCGCGAAATGCCTGCGCCAAACCGCGGAAAAATTCTTTTCAACGCTACGCGCCTGATGCAGGAACAAAAGGAAGAGTTGGCGCGGCTGCTAACGCGCGAAGAAGGCAAAGCGCTGAAGGATTCTCTGGGAGAAGTGCAGCGCGCGATCAATATCACCGAATTCATGGCCGGTGAAGCGCGCCGTCTGAACGGTGAGACGCTCACCAGCGAGCTTCCCAAGAATTTTTCTTACACCCTCCGCCAGCCCCTGGGAGTTGTCGGCGCCATCACTCCTTGGAATTTTCCGGTGGCCATCCCAGTGTGGAAAATAGCCCCCGCGCTAGTTTGCGGCAACACAGTAGTTTTCAAACCCGCTACCTTAACGCCGCTCACGGCGATGAAAATCGCAGAAATTTTCGAACAAGCTGGTCTGCCTCCGGGTGTCCTGAATCTTGTAATGGGCTCAGGCCGCGATACCGGCGACGAACTCGTGCAGAATCCGCTAGTCCACGGCCTTTCCTTCACCGGCTCGAACGAAGTGGGCTGTGCGCTTTACGCTTCCGGCGCGCAACGGCTGAAAAAAATTCAGTGCGAGATGGGCGGCAAAAATCCCGTCGTTGTTCTCGCAGACGCTGATTTGCAACTGGCCATAGAATCCACGCTAGCCGGCGCGTTTGCGTCCACCGGCCAGCGCTGCACGGCCACCAGTCGCGTGGTGATCGAAGAAAAAGTCGCGGACCAGTTCGTTTCATCTCTCGTCGAGCGCGCGAAACAGTATGTCGTTGGCGACGGCCTGGAATCCGGCGTCGATATGGGCCCCTCGGTGGACGAAAATCAGATGAACACAGTCCTCAAGTACATCGAGATCGGCAACAAAGAAGGAAAGCTGCTCTGTGGTGGCGGACGCCTTACCGGCCCGAAATATGATCAGGGCTGGTTTGTTTCTCCCACGGTATTCGATCACGTGCGTGCAGACAGCGCCATCGCGCAGGAGGAAATCTTCGGCCCGGTGCTAAGTGTGATCCGCGTGAAGAATTTCGATGAGGCTCTGGAGGCCGCGAATTCGGTGCGTTACGGCCTTTCTAGCTCGATCTATTCCACCGACTCGAACAAGATCTTCGAGTTTGTAGACAAAATCGAAACCGGCATGACCCATGTGAACTCGCCCACGGTTGGCGGCGAAGCGCACGTTCCCTTCGGTGGCGCAAAAGATTCCAGCGTCGGCCCGCGCGAAGTAGGCCACGCCGCGATCGATTTCTACACCGATACTAAAATCGTTTACGTTGACTACACCGGCCGCAAGCGCGAATCCAGCATTTATTAATTTTCAACAATCGCCGACATGACGTTTTCCCAGTCTTCTTCGACCATCGCAATCAGGATAGCACTCATGTTCATACTACTGCCTGGCGCGGGCCCTGCCACTGCCCAAACGGAGCGCTTGCACTGGAAGCCAGTGAACCTGGCCCAAGTAAAGCTCGACGACAAAACTCCGCTGGCTTTTAACGTGTACCAACCGGACAAAAAGAAGGAATCGCATTTTGTGCTCGTGATGCTGGGCCGCCGCTATATCGAACTCGACATCAAAGCCAAGCTCGCCTACAACCTGCCCCTCGCCGACATTCAGAAAAAAGGCGGCGACATCGAAAGCGATAATTTTGCAGTGCCCGGACGTTTGCTCGCCACCTCCGACTGGAGTGTGCGAGACGTCGGCCCGGCCGAATTAATCAAGCTGACTTTGGGCGATTACGGCCGCGTCCTGGAAGTGGAGCTCCCGCATCTGCCCGATCTGCGCGCATTTTATTAACGGGATGCGCTCAGCGCGCTCGAAATTCACGGCGCTGCTGCGCGAGGTTTCGTTTGCGGGACATCATTTACCCCGCGCCACACCAGCCAGATCAGTACGCCGATCATACCGAGCCATCCCATCGCTCTCACTGCGCTCGCGATCTGCGTATCGTGTTCCAATAAGCCAAGCTTGCCAAAAAGATACGCCCAGTCGTGAATCACGTACTCCGCGTCTCCCACCGTGAGCAGGGGCAGGTCTTGCGCGCGCGCGTCCGCCATGTATGTGGAAATCGGAAGAAATTGCTCGAACAGGAAGAATAAACAAAACGCCACGCCTTGCGGTTGACGCCGAAAGAAAAAATAAAGCGCCAACCAGAAAGGAACCAGCAATTGCAACGCGGTCCCGCCCGCCACCATGATAAATTCGCCAAACATCCGGAAAAGTAAGTGCCCGCCCTCGTGGATGGGAATAAACACCCCATCGATCAGCAGCAGAAGCCCATGTCCCCGCGCGGTCTGATACAAAAACAATAAATAAAACGCCACCCAGCCAACCAAAGCAGCTCGCGGAATTGGCTCCCAAACTTCTTCGAGCGCTTCGAGGAACGGAAAACGGTCGGCTACCGATTCAGGCACGTTCACGAGGCGAGTGTCCCAGCGAAATCCGGCGCTGTCGAGGAGATTCCTCGAGGCGATTACTTCGCAGTAATCCAGCGGCTAGCGAGGGCTATTTCAACGATACTCCGGCAACCCAAGGGATACCTACCAACCCTTCACGCATCTGCACGTCCACAACGTCCCCGCGGCTCACACGATCAAAGTCCCCGCGGTCCACCGGAATGCGCTCGAACCTCCGTCCCTCGCGCCAGGACGTGACGATGAGCCGCCGATTAGCCATCGGCCCCGGCATGGAAAATTTTCCAATCACGCGCGCCTGTTCGATGTGGGTTGGGAAACGATCGAGGGATCCGTTTGCCAATAGCAGAATCGCGAGCAGCCACGGCAGCGGAATCAATCCGTAATAAATGCGTTTCATCCCTTCCACTTCGGCGTGACGCAACGCTCGGCGCTCTACCCACATCGCCAAACCCAGCGTGAGAAAAAATAGAATGCCAATAAAAATGAGGATTCCGTCCAGTTCCAGCGCCGGATAACGTTCGCTGGCGGCCACGAACGCGATTGCGCCAACAAGAAAAATTGCAGTGCGGTTTAATAGCTTCTGCCGCAGTGTCATTTCCGCGGCCGTGGAAGTCAGCCCGCACGCCTCGCATTGGTCCACGTCGCGTTCGGCCCCGCAATTCAGACAACGAGTCATCAATGGACGGTTTTTGCTCCTTTCCGATGCTAAGCAGCGCAAAGCTGCATGTCAATTCAGTGCACACCAACCCCAAGTGTTAGACACCGGAAAACGCAACGGTAGCTTTTATTTTATCTGGCGAGTACTCGTGGGCGGAGTATCAAGACAAACCATATTTTCATCCCGGCCGTTTGTGAGCATCGCGCAATCGATTCCCTGCGCGCTGCGTATGGCTTCCGTGGGGTTCGCAGCCGCAGCCGTAGAACAGTGCGATGCCCCTTTAAAAGTGACGCACACCTCGTACTGATTCTGATTTTGCTGCCGCGATAAATAAACCAGCAGGACCGTGAACGCAATCGCTGCAACAATCATCACCAGACGCGTTCGATTTTTGCGCTGTGCCATTTTCCTCGTTCGAAAATTTCCGTGCGTCACTTCCGCAGGCTATTTCATGACGCAACGTCATTTCAGGTTACTAGCGCGCCGTGCCAATTCTTGTTGCACATATTTCCGCGAGTGCGCTGTCAGATGCTCTAGCCCTTCAACATCCTGCAAATCGCGGAGGGTCAAATCCGGCAAAAATTCAAGCAATGCCGGAACCGGCGTGTGGGGATGGCGGACCAGCGCCGCACGAACATTGTACTGGACCGACCACTTCGGATGTTGCGCGATGGCAACAACCACGCGCGCGGGAAGGTCTGCTTTGGCGAGAATCTTAAGCACCTGGCTCTCGGTCAAAAAAGAATTCGCCAGCGCCAGTTTCACCGCCTGCGGATGCCCTTCCGCCAGCACAGCACCGGCAACTCGCGAAGGACCGCGCCTGGCAAGCGTCAGTTTTTCGCCAACGGGAAGATGCGGAACGCGTGTGACGATCAGTTCTTCAGCCGCACGTCGAATATCCGCCGGAGCAGAAGGCAGCAGGCTAACTCGCACCAAGTCGAACAAGAAAAGTTGCCGGAGCATTGAGAGCGCCACGCGGCGCGGCGTGTGCGGATGCCCTGCAAGCCGAATTCGTAGACTTTCGCTCGAACTCCACTTCCCTTCCTTCGCCACTCGCTCCAGCAACTCAGCAGAAAGATCAAGCCGCTCAAGCAAACGGCTCACTTGCGGCTCTTGCATGTTGGGATTTTCAAGCAGCGCGAGTAAAACTTCCGCGTCTCCTTCGTGAATCAGGGTGTCCAACTCGTCTCTCGAAGCAGATCGCGCGAGCTGAATGCGAGCGGCGTTCTCATCACCCTGCATGTGCCTTTCGTTGCCCCAGGCGAATTGCCATGCGAGCGGCAGCCTCGGCTGGCTTCACATGAAGTGACACCAACGAGGCGCGCGGTGCAAATTTTGCTAAACAGGATTCAATTGCCGCGTCGAAAAACTTGCTGCGTCCCACGGTGCCGCCGGTTACCGCCACCGGCACATCGCGATCTTGCAGTTCAAGTTTCTGTAGCACGCTGGCAACTAATTCACCGACAGACTCCGCAGCCCCTGAAAGTATTTCGCACGAAACGGCATCGCCGCGATCCCCTAGATCAGCCACCAGCGGAAACACGCGCGGAAAAACATCATCCGGATTTTTCACCACCCAGTCGAGAACGCGGCTCCAGTCCTTGCATCCCAACCAATCCAAAACTCTCTGCGACAGAGCCGTCACCGGCCCGCGTTGCTCTTCCGCTCGAACCACGGCAGCCATCGCGCGCCGACCGATGTCGAAGCCGCTTCCTTCATCGCTGAACCACGGACCGCGTCCGCCCGCTCGCGCCACGCGTCCTTCCGCATCGCGTCCATAGGCCGCCGAACCCGTACCAACAACGAGGACCACGCCTTCGCCATCACCCACCGCCGCTTGCAAAGTGATCTCAAGGTCAGTAGTCACCACCACTGTGGCTTGCTGGAAGCCGCGCTCTAGAAACGTCGCGATGCGTTTGGCCACCGAGTCGCGCCCCGCGCCTCCAATGCCGGCGCAAATTCCGCGAATGTCGCTCGATTTCAAGCGGCACCGCTCAAGCACCATGTCCGCAGCATCGCTCAGCGCAAACCAGGCTTTAGCATAGCCCGCGCGAAGTGGATTGGAAGGGCCGGCTGTCGCGTGCGCCATTATTTTGTTGTCGGCATCGACCAGAAAGCAATCTGTCTTCGTGCCTCCGCCATCAAGTCCCAGATAATAGGCCGCCGCTCGTGGTGGAATCGCTTCTGGCATTTTTTCACCTAGCTTGACACTGTTCGAAGTCCGCAGTTAGCATCGCGCGGCACAACTTGCGCGGCACAATGCAAATCAGCTTAATCGATCTCGCCATCGTGATTGTGTATCTCGTGGGCGTTACTATGTTCGGCGCCCATTTTCGCCGTGGCCAACAAAATCTGCGCGATTATTTCCTCGGCGGCCGCACCGCGCCGTGGTGGGCCATCGCTTGCTCAATCGTCGCAACAGAAACTTCCACGCTCACGATCATCGGCACGCCTGGAATCGCCTATGCCGGAAACCTGGGATTTCTCCAGCTTGTGATTGGTTATCTTGTGGCCCGTGTAATTTTGTGTGTGGTGCTCGTCCCCCAATATTTTCAGGGCGAATTCTACACCGCTTATCAGCTTTTGGAAAAGCGTTTTGGGACGCACATGAAGTCCGCGGCAGCCGTGATCTTTCTCGGGACACGGGCTCTCGCCGAAGGCGTGCGAATTTCCGCGATCGGCAAGGTCGTTAGCGTGGCATTCGGGACCGGCGAAACACTATCCATAGTGATCATTGCCGCGCTCACGCTTTTTTATACTTTTGAAGGCGGCATGCGCGCCGTGATTTGGACCGACGTGCTGCAGTTCGCGCTTTACATCAGCGGTTCCGTCGCCGCGTTTCTTCTCCTGCTGCACAAAATTCCCGGCGGTTGGCCCACGGTGACTCAGGCCGCCGCAGCAGCAGGCGGAAAGCTAACCGTTTTTGATTTCGCCTTCAGCCTGACGAAAAGTTATACCTTTTGGTCCGGCCTTCTCGGCGGAACATTCTTAACCATGGCCAGCCACGGCACCGATCAAACCATGGTGCAAAGGCTTCTTGCCTCGCGCAATGAACGCGACAGCAAGACCGCATTACTCGCAAGCGGCGTGATTATCTTTGCGCAGTTCGCGTTGTTTCTCGTGTTGGGCGTAATGCTCTTCGTATACGCGCAGCATTTCGCGCTTACGATACCAGGCGGCGATGCGGACAAAATTTATCCGCAATTCATCGTTCACAGCATGCCCGCGGGGCTTGCAGGCATCATCGTCGCTTCCATCTTTGCCGTGTCGATGTCGAATGCAAGCGGCTCGTTGAACTCGTTGGCATCATCCAGCATCATAGACCTCCGAGCGCGGCGCGGCGAAAGCGGCGCGCAATCTCTCGTTCGCTCGCGCAAGCTCACCTTGGTTTGGGGCATCGTGCTGGGAGTCCTTGGCCTGCTTCACTGGGGGCCCGTGCTAGTGGCCGGCCTGACGATTGCGTCGATCACCTACGGCGCAACACTGGGAGTCTTCTTGCTGGGCACTTGGAATCGCCGCGCCAACGAAACCGGCGCTCTCATTGGATTTGTTGTTGGTCTCGCGGCGATGATCGCAATTAAATTTCTAACGCCGCTCGCTTGGACTTGGTACGTTCTGGTCGGCACAGTAATCACATTCGCCGTGGGCTCTTTGGCCAGCATCTTTGCGGGCCGCAAAAGCGCAGAGGTTGTCGCACCGCTGACTTCGTAGATTTTCAATCCTGAAATATCGGAGAAATTTATCGCTACCCGGCCGCGCCCTACGGAAAGATTGGAGCTAATACGCGGCCTGGGCCCGTGGGCTGCCTCGGCCATAGTTGTCGGCACCATGGTCGGCACCGGAATATTTCTGAAGCCCAGCGAAATGGCCTCGGCGGGAGGCTCGGTCAGCCTGGTTTATGCTGCCTGGATTGCGGGCGGACTGCTTTCGCTTTTTGGTGCGCTGTCATTCGCCGAACTCGGCGCTGCGATGCCCGAAGCGGGCGGACAGTACGCCTACTTACGCAGAGGCCTCGGACCCATCTGGGGTTTTCTTTTCGGCTGGATGCATTCCACCGTCGGCGAATCGAGCTCTGCCGCGTCTATTGCCGCGGGACTCGCTCGTTTTTCAAGTTTTCTGATTCCTGCGCTTGCGGTTCCTCTTTTCACCTGGCATCTCAAATCTCCCTTCGGAGGCGCGCCTTACGATTTTGCGTTCACCTGGTCGCAGCCCATGGCCGCTGGCGCGATACTTCTTTTCACCTTCATCAATTATCTTGGCGTCCGTCTCGGTGGACGCGTTCAGGTTGTGCTCACGCTTCTCAAAGTAGGCGCAGTGCTCGCCATCGTCGCCGCCGGTTTCTTGCTCGGACACGGAAGCGTCTCGCACTTCCATCCATTCTGGCCGGTGCAAAAACCCGGCGGCATGGTAACCGCCTTCCTTGCCGCTATCGCCGCGGCGCTGTGGGCTTATGACGGCTGGGAAGATCTCAATCGTGTCGGCTCCGAAATACAAAATCCGGAGCGGAATTTTCCGCGCGCGCTCGCTGGCGGCACGATTTTAGTAGCGGGCATTTATCTCTTGTTCAACGCGGTCTGTTTTTACGCGCTTCCTTTCAGCGCGGTCGGGGGTTCCTCGCACGTCGCTTCCGACGTGGTGGAAAGTTTCGCCGGGCATGGCGCAGCATTTTGGATCACGCTCGCAATGATCGTCGCCGCCCTCGGCACGCTGAACTCATCGATCATGAGCGGCGCGCGCGTTCCTTACGCCATGGCTCGCGACGGTTTGTTCTTTCGCGTCACCGGCACGGTGCATCCTCGCTTTCGCACGCCCGGTGGCGCGCTGATCTTTCAAGGGGTTTTGGCAGCGCTGATGGCGCTCACCGGGACCTTCGAAGAACTAACTTCCCTGTTCGTCTTTGCTGCGTGGATTTTTTATGCGCTCTCGGTGCTGGCGATGTTCCGGCTCAGAAAAATCGCGCCGGACATGAAACGCCCTTATCGCACCTGGGGCTATCCCGTCGTTCCCGGCTTGTTCGTCGCCGGCGCGCTGGCGTTGACCATCAACATTTGGATTCAACGCCCGGTCCGTTCTTCGATTGGACTTGCGATGATTCTGTCCGGGTTATTTTTCTATCGCCTATGGAGTGGTAAATCCGAAAACAGTCCGGAGTAAACCCTTCGCGGAACTTACAATCTTTGGACCGAACTTTCTTGCGGCGCAGCCGGAAACAAATCGGGATGAAATAAATGCGCCAGAAGCGCGACTCCCTCAGCGAGCCGCGGCCCTGGACGAGAAAAATAGCTGCTCGCATCAACTGCGAATACGCGTCGCTCTCGGACCGCCGGCAGGTTCATATATCCATCAGAAAACTTAGCAGCTCCATATTCCGAGACCGTACGTTTGACATGGAAGCCACACGGCATCACCACAATAATTTCCGCGTCGCTCGCTGCGATTTGCTCTCCACTCACTTGAAAAGATGGCTCGCCTGCGCACCCCAAAACATCTTCCCCGCCAGCCTTCGCCACCATTTCCGGCACCCAGTGACCACCGACATAATAAGGATCAAGCCATTCCAGACACAAAACTCGTGGACGCGTCTTAGGCTGCGCAGTCTTGGCTTCTATCGCGGCGACTTTCTGTTCCAGAGTAATGGCGAGAGCTTGCGCTTCGCGCCTGCGCTGCGTAGCATCTCCCGCTTTACGAATATCATTCCAAACATCGCTCAACGAATGTGGCGTCAGCGCTAGGACGCGCGGCTTCTTCGGCAGACGCGTTAAAGCCGTAGCCAAATCGTCGGGCGAAGCCGCGCAAACGTGACAAAGGTCCTGCGTCACAATCAAATCCGGCTCCAGCGATCGCAATAATTCCGCATCTACCGCATAGATACTTTCGCCGCGCGCAACAAGCTCGCTTACTTGTCGATCGATTTCGCCCGCAGCTGCGTGCGGGTCCACTCGAGGCCGAATTAAGGCAGGCTTCTTCGCCGCTTCGGCGGGAAAGTCGCATTCGTGACTCACTCCCACCACGGTATCGCCCAAGCCCAGCGCGTAGAGAATCTCCGTGGCCGAAGGCAGCAAAGAACAAATCCGCATCAGCAATGTTCCCTTTGCAAAATAGTTCGCCTGAAGATTGTGGATGAAATCCTGCTCGAAACAAACTCGCTTCTAGGCTTTGCCCGCCGCCGAATCTTGCGGATGAAAGTCGGCAAACACGAAGCCCTCGCGTTCAACGATCTCCCCGGCCGTAACCGGAATGGCTCGATCGAACATCGGTCCGCCATTTACAAAGCTGTGAAATTCTCCGTTCTCTCCGCACGAATCCACACTAGCCGGGAGCGCGCTTAAAAGCCGTGCATCGAATTTTCGCCCGGCAAACGAGCGGTCGAGCTTGCGAGGATCCACGCACGTTAGATACGCCGACAGCCCCTGCGCGATCATTTCTCCCGCGAGCTGGCGAGTATCACGCCCCCACAAGGGAAAAACCGGCGTCATGTCACAACACGCCAGCTGCTTTTCACGGTACGCGCGCACGTCTTGGAGAAAAAGATCGCCAAACACGACGTGCCGCACGCCTTCGCTTTTCGCGCGCGCCATCGCTTCACCCATGGCCTGTTCGTAAATCTCGTTCGAGCACGGCGACGGAATCGGCGCCTTAATTAACGGCAGGCCCGCCGCTTCTGCCTGCCTTTCCAGCAAACTTTCCCGCACCGCGTGCATCGCCACGCGCGCGTATGTCTGATTCACAGTAGTGAGCAGAGCCACCACTTCGAACTCCGCGCCCTGGCGGACGGTATGCAGCGCCCACGCGCTGTCTTTCCCGCTGCTCCAAGCCAGCCAAGCCTTAGCCTTCATCAGCGTTCCGCATTCTAAACCGCAACCTCACAATCACCTCGCCGCTCGCAGCTAAATTCCTTTTGAACGAAGGTCGCCCGTTGGCCGTCCCTAGTGATAAATCAAGTATTTCGTGCGCATCGCTCGAAACTTCGCAAGCTCGCCGTCCCATCCACCCTCGATTGCTTTCGGATCGTCGCCACGCTCCAAACGTTCCACCGTGGACGGCGATCCCAACAGCCTAATCATTTTCGCAATTTGGAATTGTTGTGGATAGAACTTATGCAGCGCCTCCGCAATCTCCAGCCCCATTAACATCGAACGAAACCCATCTCGCCCTCTAACAGTCAGCCCAACACCCTCACACTTCTCCCCAGCATATGGACCAGTCTTCGGAGTAAAAGTTTTCGCCTCGAATGTAACCCCGGCAATCAACCGCCGTTTCAATTCCGCAAGCAGCTCCCCCGGCTTAATCCACGGCGCCCCAAATTCCAGAAATGCAGAATCCGTCCCACGCCCCACCGAGACGCCGCCCAGCTGCAAAATCTCAATCCCCGGATACGGAACAAGGTTCTCCAGCGCGGGCAAATTCGGCGATGGCGCAATCCACGGCAGTCCGGTCATCCAATACATTTCGTTCCGGCTCCAGTTCCGCATTTCAACAACGTGCAACTCCGCTCCAATTTTATTTTCCGCGTTGAACATTTTCGCCAGTTCGCCCATCGTCATCGCATATCGCACCGGCATGGGGAAATATCCCACGAAGGACACCTGATCGGCATCCAGCATCGGCCCTTCGATGATTTCCCCGCCCAGCGGATTAGGCCGATCCAAAATGAAAAACGCAATGTTGTGTTTCGCTGCCGCCTCCATGCAATAAGCCATCGTCGTAATGTAAGTGTAAAACCGCACCCCCACGTCTTGAATGTCAAACACCAGCGTGTCAATCCCCTGCAACGCCGCATCCGTCGGGCGCCGCGTCTGTCCATAGAGACTATAAATCGGCAATCCAGTCGCAGAGTCAGTCGCGTTGGCCACCACGGCGTCAGCACTCGCCGCAATCCCATGCTCCGGACTGAAAATCGCAACCAGCTTGACGCCGTCCATCTTTGCCAACACATCAATCGTCCGACGCCCGGTTGCATCCACACCCGTCTGGTTTGTAATTAGGCCTACACGTTTTCCGCGCAACCCCGCAAAATGCTGCGCTTCCAGCACATCAATTCCAGTTTCAGCACGCGCGCCGGCAACCGGCTCAGGTTTTTCCTGTGCAAAGACCGTCGCACATCCACAAAACCACAATAAAATAGCGCATCGCATCAAAATGTGGAGAGAACGGATACGAAACACGCGCGGGGACGTTTCGTTGTGCGACATACAGGCGTGTGCTATATACAGCCGCGGGATGCGGGCGTCAACATGGAAGGCCTCCAACGAATGATATGCGTAAACTCGGCCTTTCCGCGCTTTTCGTGCTTCTTCTCATGACAATTTCCCTTCGCGCACAAAAAACTTCCCCCCCCCATCCTCGGCGGCCTGCCGTCAGTTCCGCCTGGGTGGAAGCCACGCTCAAGAAAATGACCTTGCGCGAGAAAATTGGACAGATGTTGATGCCATATTATTTCGGCGTTTTCACTTCCACCGAGAGCGCTGGCTATAAAGAGCTGCTGCATCAAGTGGAAGAAAATCATGTTGGCGGATTTATCCTCGGCACGCAACGCGGCCCGCTGGGCATCGAGCGCAGCCAAGTGTATCCGACCGCCGCGCTAACCAACGAATTGCAAAAGCACGCCAAGCTTCCGCTGCTAATCGGCGCGGATTTCGAAACCGGTACAGCAATGCGCATCGACGAAGGGACTTCTTTTCCGTCACCCATGGCCGTCGCTGCGGCCAACGATCCGCGAGCTGCTTACACCATCGGTAAAATAACCGCGCTCGAAGCGCGCGCCGCCGGAGTGCGCTGGATTTTTGCGCCCGATGCCGACGTGAACAACAATCCCGACAATCCCATCATCAATATTCGTTCGTTCGGCGAAGACCCGCAGCAAGTCTCCCAATACGTCTCGCAGTTCATCCGCGGCGTCGAAGAAAATAGCGGCCTGTCGAGCGCAAAACATTTCCCCGGCCACGGCAACGTCAGCGTAGATTCTCATCTCTCGCTCGCCACCGTTCCCGGCAGCCGAAAAGAGCTCGAAGCCACCGAACTGGTTCCCTTCCGCGCCGCGATTGCCGCAGGCGTCAGCTCCGTGATGCCCGGACATCTCAATGTCCCAGCGTTTGAGCCCGATCCGTCCGTCCCGGCAACTATTTCGCGAAATATTATGACCGGCCTTCTGCGTGACGAATTGAAATTCAAAGGTCTCATCGTCACCGACGCCATGGACATGGGCGGCGTGACCTCGCAATTCGCGCCAGGCGATGCCGCCGTGCGTGCGGTCCAAGCCGGCGCCGACGTGCTACTCCAACTTCCAGTCCCGGATGCCGCCATGGCAGCGCTCGAGGAAGCCGTAAAGTCCGGTCGCATTCCCGCAGCACGCATCGATGAATCCGTTCGACGAATCCTGCAGGCCAAGGCTCGCCTCGGCCTTGACAAAGATCGCCTCGTCGATATCGACCATCTCAACGACAAATTTGCCAAGCCCGAATACGAAGCTCAGGCGCAAGCCATCGCCGACCGCGGTGTAACGCTTCTGCGCGACAACGCGCATCTTCTGCCGCTCGACGCTACGCGTCCTCTTCGCGTTCTGCTCGTCTCACTTTCCGCCGACGCCGATCCCTATCCCGGCGAAAACATCGAACCCGAAATTCGCTGGCGCGTAGAGTCGCTCACCACTTTGCGCGCCGACACGCAATTCGCCAGCGCGAGTTGGCTGAAGCTCCCTTCACCCGATAGTTACGACCTAGGGATTGCCGCGCTCTTCGTCCGCGTTGCCGACAGAAAAGGAAACGTTGGCCTGCCTGACAATCAGCGCGCGGTGGTAAATCAAATGCTCGCCTCCGGAAAACCCGTTGTGGTTGTGTCCTTCGGCAGCCCTTATCTAATTGAAAATTTTTCAGACGCGAAAACCTGGCTCGCGGAATTTTCCACCAACGACGTCTCCCAACGCGCCGCCGTCCGCGCACTTTTTGGCCAGGTGGCAACGCAAGGACAAATTCCCGTCACCGTCCCCGGCGCCGAGAAACGCGGAGACGGCATTCGCCTTGCCGCAAATCCCATGACGCTTCAGCCCGCGCCCGCCGAGATGACCTCGCGTCTGAAGCCGGCCTTCGACGTAATGACTCGCGCCATTACCGACGGCGCCATTCCCGGCGGCGTTCTAGCCGTCGGCCTGCACCACCAATTAATCGTACGCCCGTTTGGCAAACTCACGCGCGACCTAAAATCTCCGGCCGTAACTGCGAACACGCTTTACGACATGGCCTCTCTCACCAAAGTCATCGTCACCACAACTTCCATAATGATCCTGGTGCAGCAGAAACGCCTCGACCTCGATACGCCCGTAGCGCGCTATTTGCCCGAATGGGCCGCCGCCGCGAAGTCCGATCCCGATTCCACTTGGCGCGCGCGCGTGACCACTCGCAATCTACTTCTCCACGATTCGGGGCTGCCGGCGCATCGCGATTTCTTCAAGCAGGCCAAAGGTCACGACGCAGTTCTCGCGCTCGTGCTAGCCGAACCGCTCGTGCACCAGCCCGGAATAAAAGTGGAATATTCCGACCTCGGTTTCATCCTGCTCGGCGAAATCGTTCAACGCCTGACCGGAATTCCGCTCGATGAATACGCCCAGCAGCACATTTTCGCTCCGCTCGGCATGAACGCGTCGCAATTCAATCCGCCCCGCAAGTTGCGTCCAATGATTGCACCCACAGAAAACGACGTCGATTTCCGCAAGCGCCTGCTGCAAGGCGAAGTTCACGACGAAAACGCCTGGGCCCTAGGCGGTATCTCTGGCCACGCCGGACTTTTTTCCACCGCCGGCGACACCGCGATTCTCGCGCAAATGATCCTAAACGGCGGCATCTACGCCTACCACCGTATCCTGACGCGCGCCACAATTCAGGAATTCACCGCGCGCCAGGCCATCGGAGACGCCGCCCGCACTCTCGGATGGGACGCAGTCACCCAGCCGTCTTCGTCAGGACACTATTTCT
>Ga0209009_1000392_pt1 | contig 15866 bp, 15 predicted proteins | sample BlaSpr_A8_OM3_M2_FD_187979 | JGI IMG/M metagenome (GOLD analysis project Ga0209009, IMG submission 187979) | Forest soil microbial communities from Thunder Bay, Ontario, Canada - Black Spruce, Ontario site 2_A8_OM3_M2 (SPAdes) (version 2) | ecosystem: Environmental > Terrestrial > Soil > Boreal... | reverse complement strand
GAGTCGGAACCGCATTCGTTCGTCGGCGCCGGGCCCCGGTGTGGGGACGAGTTGTCGACGGCTGACGCGTTGTCCGGTTTCGGTCGCGATCATGGTGAGTGCGACCGGGCTGCCGCTTTGTGAGTCGAAGACTTCCAGCGGGGGACCGATCGTGCCGTGCAGTTGCCATCGATCACCCCATTCACGCAGCGCGGCAAGGACCATCAGCAAATCGCGGCCCTTCTCGGTGAGCTCGTAGCCTCTCGCCGACGGTGCATGGTGTTTGACGATGACCTTGCAGGCCTGCAATCGCCGTAGCCGATCGGCGAGGGTCTGAGGCGGTATGCCCGACGATGCTTGCAGGTCGTCGAAACGCGAAAGCCCGAGCATCAGGTCGCGGATGATGACCAATGACCACCGATCACCGACGTGCTCGAGTGCCCCGGCGACCGAGCACTTCATGTCCGCGAATGATCGAGTGCGCATCCTGACTCCGTCCTTGCACTGGTGAGGGTGAGCAACCTCACCGCCGCCGTGGTCCCACGGCCCACCTTACTATGATAATCATAGTTAGTTGGCTTCCGCATCGTTTCTCGCCTGAAAGGTCCTCGCCATGCCGCGTCCCCAAAATCTCGGACTGGTGTCCCACTCCATTCCCGCTGCCGATTGGCTGAAGGTCATCGACGTCGTCAATCGGCTCAACATGGCGCTTGACTATTGGGACGTGGAGGCGATCCTCGAGGTGTACACCGAGGACTGCACCGTCGAGCATCCGCACGGGCTGGTGCGGGGTCGTGACGAGGTGCGCGCGTTCCTTGACGCCTACCGACCTCTCACCGACGGGGTGCGGCGCAGCAACATCAACCAGGTGGTCGACGCCAACGATGACGGCACGTTGACGGTGACGAGTCAAATCATCCTGTTGCGCGTCGCCGCCGCGGGTGAGGGCCGCGCGATGGGTTGGCGGGATGTCGCGGGCCGCCGCGATGGACTGCCGGCAGTGTTCGTGCATTCTCTGGTTACTGACCGGCTGCGAAACGATCCGGAGTTCGGCTGGCGGATCTGTGCCCGGATCGTTGAGGACACCACCGCGAACACAGCGATGAGCCCGGTGTCGCGTCCAGGCTCCGATTAGGTTGGCGCCCAGGTCCTCTGCTGCGGTCGTGGTCATGGCGTGTCTCTTTTGCGGCATGTGCTCAGGCCGAAGCGTTGGCGGCGGCCTGGGCGCTCGGCTGAGTTCGATATGGAGGACAGGAAACCCATTGTGACCGAACAGCCAGCGGAAATGTCCAACGTCTCTAACACTGAACAACCAAGGAGTCCCGTCATGGCGGTACCGCAGTACGGCGACTACCAATATGGGATCTACTTCGACGGCCTGGACGGTCGGCTGCCAAAGTATCCGGTCGATTTCGCCTCACTGGAGCGCGCGGCGGCCGAGGTGCTGCCGTCCTGGGTGTACTCGTACGTTGCCGGTGGTTGTGGTGATGAGGGCACCCAGCGCGCCAATGTGGATGCCTTCTCCCGCTATGGGATCGTGCCGCGCATGCTGGTGGGTGCCACCGAGCGTGACCTGTCGGTGTCACTGTTCGACATGACGTGGCCCGCGCCGGTGTTCATGAGCCCGATCGGGGTCATCGGGCTGTGTTCGCAGGACTTCCACGGCGACATCGCGGTGGCCAAGGCCTCCGCGCAGACCGGTGTGCCGATGGTGCCCTCAACCCTGACCCAAGACCGCCTCGAAGACGTGGCCCCGCACGCCGGAGCCACCCCGGGGCTGTTTCAGCTCTACACCCCCAACGACAAGGACCTGGCCGCCAGCTTTGTGGCTCGCGCCGAGAAAGCCGGGTATAAGGCCGTTGTCGTAACGTTGGACACCTGGGTGATCGGATGGCGCCCGCGGGACCTGAACACGGCTAATCTCCCGTTCCTGCATGGCTACGGACTGCAGAACTACTTCACCGACGAGGTGTTCCTCAAGCGGCTGGACAAGTCCCCGACCGAGGACCCGAAGGCGGCCGCCCTGGAGTGGGTCAAGGTGTTTGGCAAAGGGTTGCGTTGGGTGGATCTGGGCTGGTTGCGCTCATTGACGACGCTGCCGATCCTGCTCAAGGGCATCCAGCACCCCGACGACGTCCGTCAGGCCCGCGACTACGGGGTCGACGGCATCTACTGCTCCAACCACGGCGGGCGCCAGGCCAACGGTGGGCTGCCCGCCCTCGACGCCCTGCCGGCCCTCGTGGAGGCCGCTGAGGGAATGCCGGTGCTGTTCGACAGCGGCGTGCGCAGCGGCTCCGACGTGGCCAAAGCCCTGGCGCTGGGGGCAACCGCCGTCGGCGTCGGCCGCCCGTACGCGTATGCACTAGCCGTCGGAGGCACCGACGGGGTCGTGTCCCAATTGCGATCCCTGCTCGCCGAACTGGACCTGCTGATGGCCATCGACGGCTTCCCCACCATCGCAGACCTGCGCTCAGCCGGCACCCGACGCCTCTGATCGGACCCACCGACGTGGCGTACGTCTTTGCCGTGGAACCAAAAGGGCTACTAGCCCTTTCCCCGAACACTGAAAGGGAACAAACACCATGACAAGCACCCAGCCGCGCGCCCTACAGCACAGCATGACTCGGGTGGACATTCCCACCGGTATCGCCTTCGACGAATTCCGCGCCGCCTTCGAAGAAGCAGCCCCGGCTTTCGACGCCGCGCAAATCCAGCAGATCAGCGACAGCGCCGGCACCTGGGACGACGTGCGGGCCGCCGTGACCGCCAACGCGCCCAACGAGCTCATGGTGTACGCAATGATCGACGCAACTCCGCACATGGCGGTGGCCGGACACCACATCAAAGCCGTTGAATACTTGCTGGGCAACCACACGATCGCCGAAACCATGTTCCGCCACGATCCCACGGCGCTGCTGTACGCGCCTCTGCGCGTTTTGGTGTACAGCGACCCCGACGGCAACGCCATCTTTACGATGGACCGGCCCAGCGCCGCCTTCGCCAGCCTGGGCATCCCCGAGGTCACCGCCGTAGGCGAGTCATTGGATCGCAAGGTCGCTGCCCTGCTGCGGGTCATCGGAGTCAACGCCGACGATGTCTTCGATCGCCCGGACGAAACCGCGGACAACCCGGAACGGGGCCCAGGGTGAGCATCCTGATCGTCGGGGCCGGAGCAGCTGGCGGCTACCTCGGCGCCCGACTGATCGCCGGCGGGCGAGACGTCACCTTCCTGGTCCACCCACCGGCGTTGGCGCGGCTGTCAGCCGAAGGTTTGCGCGTTCGCCACGTCACCGGTCTGCAGACCATCCCCGTCGATGCCGTGACAGTCTCAGAGCTTCGTGGTTGCTACGACGTCATCGTAGTGGCGGTGCGGACAAACGTGGTCTCCTCGGCGATCAACGACATCAGCCAGGCCGTTGCACCCGGCACGCGGATCGTGCCAATCATGAACGGGATCAGCCACCTGTCGATGCTCACCGCGGCATTCGGGCTCGAAGTCGTGTTGGGTGCCGCGGCGAGATTGGCGACCTCACTGCGTGCGGACGGCACAATCGAAGAAATCGTTCCGGGCGTTCAACTCGAGCTCGGCCAGCTCGACGGCGGCCGCTCGGATGCCTTGAGCCGCACGACCGCCGAGCTCGCCGTCGACAACGTTGCCGTAACAGTCCGTGACGATGTGCTGGCCGCTATGTGGGAAAAATTCGCGTTCATCACCGCGAACGCCGTCCTGACATGCCTGGCCGGCGACACCATCGGCATCATCGCCCGGGCACCAGGCGGACGCGACTTAGCGCGCAGTGTCCTAGCCGAGGTCGCCGCTGCTGCAGCCGCAGACGGACATGCCCTGGCAGGTTCGGTGCTCGCCGGGCTTGAGGGTAACCTCACCGACCCATCTTCGACCTTCGGACCATCGATGCTCCGTGACATGAAAGCCGGCCGGCCGATCGAAGTCACCGTCCTTCGCGACTTCCACGACCGCGCCCGCCAGCACACCATCCCCACGCCGCTGCTAGACGCGGCACTGGTCGTGATCGACGTCCACAACCTCCGCACTGCCGCGTAGCCTTCGACTCCGAGCAGCCATGGCGCCCCAGATTCGCTACCACGCGGGCGGCCGAAAGTCATCAACGCGGCAGATGCGCAGCCGCTGGGTCGAAGGTTGTTGACTATCGAAGTTGTTCACTTGTGGGGATGCTTCCTCCGGCCGAAAAGGAGAAATTAGTGCCAACATACGTTTGTTCCGTCCCGCCAAGCCTCCTCGACCCCTCACAAAAGACGGAGCTTGCGAAAGCCATCACCAATCGTCACAGCCAGGCAACCGGAGCGCCGCCATTCTTTGTCCAAGTAGCGATCCGGGAGGATCAAACCGAGCAACGTTACTTAGGCGGAGAGCCAACCTCAAATCACATCTGGATACGGGCCGATATACGTGCCGGCAGAACAGAAAAGCAGCGAGCCGCCATGATGCTGAACATCCTCAATGATGTCAACCGCATCTCGAAGGTCCCCCGGGAATCGATTTGGGTATACGTCTGTAATCTGGCGCCCACCGACATGATTGAATATGGAAACATCCTGCCCAACCCGGGAGACGAGGCGGCATGGTTTGCGTGCCTGCCCCTCTCGCTCCAGAAATATTTGATATTGCTGGGAACGACGAAAGATACTTTCACCTTGTGAGGAGCGAACGCTCGCACTGTAATTGGACCGCTTGGGATCTTTGCGGAAGCCCCCTTATCCGATGCCGCCGGGCCTTGGCAACAGGTTCGCCGCGCATGTTGACCATCGCCGGCTGGCTATGCGCCACAGCGCTTGTCGCTCGACCCGCCGCCAAGACGGCCCAACCCAGCACCGCTCAGCAACGTCTTGGTTCCCGCTCGAAATCGGCCGCCGCCGGCGGCTCTCCCGACTGGGCCTGCAGACCGCGGTTCGACCGCTCGTTCCGCCTGACGCGGTCCCAACATCGACCGGGGGCGGCCGTATCGGGCTTGCGGGTGACCTCGTCTAGGTTTGCGGCGAGGTGGTCGCAGCTCGAATCAAGCATTCCCCCAAAAGCTTCCGGTCAGCCCGACTTCGCGGAAGTAGGCCGTCGCGGATGCAGGATCGCGACGGCGGTATCCGCGCTCAAGTCGGCCTTCGTACCAGCGTGAGGCGAGTCGCCACAGCGTGGGTATGTCGAAACGCACCCCGGTAACAAGAGGCGGCTGCCGGCCGATCGCTGCATCGACGCATTCGTCGCTGCAGAAGATGCGTTGATTGCTGCACGCGTGCACGACATCATCCCAGACGAGGCGCATCGGCGTAGCAAAGTAGACGACCTGGTCGCCCTGGGTGCACTCGTCTCGGGTGACGTTCCACGCGTGCGGTGTGCCGCAGCCCAGGCACCGTGTGGCAACGAGGGCCGCTGGCTCGTCGGGTACGAGGTGAGGGATCGCGAACGCATCCCAGGCGCACCCGCCCCACCACAGCACGTCCTTACCCATCACTGAAAACCCGAAGTTCCGCATCGCAAACGGATGGGCAAGGAGGATCTCGCCATGATCGTTTAAGACAAGGTCGCGCGAGTCCTGCAGGTGACGCAACGACTGATCCACAACGCTGCGCGGCACATCAAGGCGGGCCGCCAAGCTGTCTGCGCCGTCAACACGGCCCGCGCCGGCGAGTTCCGAATAGACCAGAAGCCGGACGTCTTCGATCAGGCCGATTCGTGGTTCGAAGCCAGTCATACTCTTCCCTATCGCGAATGCGGACGTACGTCCACGCCCAAGGCGACGCGTTGAACGTCGCCGCGGGGGCGTCGCAGCGGGTGTGACATCCTCGTGACACCGAGGCGGTATCGAACAAGCTTGATAGCAGATGCTCCTAATGGCCGGGTCGGCGCGTTCCGACACGAAAACGCGACCTGGCAGCGATTTTGGCGGTCCTTGGTGGCGGCTGGAGGGCGTGGAAGACTTCGCAGGCGATGTAGCGCTTGAGGCAGCGCATCACCTCGTTCTTTGACTTGATTACTAGTAAAGAAAAACTTGTAACAGTGAAGGCGCTGTCAAGACACTGTCAAACTGCTGTCAATTCGCTGGACGCACCGCCGGGAGGGATGGCCAGTTCGTCGGCCACGTCGGGGCGGATCATTGGCGCGACAGCGCAGCCGCGCTAGTGATGGCGGCGGCTGCTGCGGCGCAGCTGTAGGATCTCAAATCCCTTGTCACTCGCCGACTCTTTGACCAGCTGCGTCGCAACTTGTCTCAATCGATGTCCACCACATTTTGTCTCAAACGCGTGTCCCTTTTCATTAGGCATGCTAGACAGGACAACCGAGACACACCGTGGGGTTCGGCATTCGACTATCGCTACAAGGGCATTTGTCACTGTGACGTTGTAGCAAAATCCCGGTTGAGCAGATGACCCGAAATAGACCCTCGACCTATCCCGAAAAGATGTTGCCGCCTGGGTGCGCCGGCATGCGAACCCGAATGATGCTGGTCGAGCCCGCCCAGCCATCGCGCAATCCACAACCCGGCCCTCAAAGACGGCGCTGCCGGGCCTCCGCGATGCCCCGGCGGCTACCCTAACGGTCCAGAATCTGCGACAGCCAATGCGCGACGTCGCGGTGGACCTGTTCCTTTTCGGGCTCGTTGAGGATTTCGTGCCGTCCGCCTCGGTAGAACCGGTACTCAAGCTCGAGCTGGCCCTGCCTCATGTAGCGGGTGATGAGGTTCTGGACCGTGGTGGTCTTGGCGCCGACGGGATCGTCGGTCCCGGCGATCAGCAGGATCGGAAGATCGTGCGGGACGCGCGATTCGTTCTGCGGAAGCCACAGACTGTGGAATCCGGTGAGCACCGAGTAGGTCATGGCATTTGAGAACGGCTTACCGCACAGCGGGTCGCTTTGGAACCGGCGGATTTCTTCGGGGTCGCTGGTCTGCCACTCCGAACCCGTGGGATTGGGGACATCCGTGACAAACGGCGCGTTAAAGCCGACGAGCAACCCGCCGAAGATTGTGCTGGGCGCATGGGCTTCTGGGCCCGTCGCCAGCGCGTGCAGTTGGTGCATGACGGTTTCGTAGTGGGCATCGTCGAGCCCGGGCATGGCGCCCATCGTGCCGCACAAGATCGCACCGGCTAGCAGGTCGCCGTGGTTCTGGATGTGGGACTGGGTCAGCGCCGAACCCATGCTGTGCCCGAACGCGACCAGCGGCAGGGCCGGGTAGTCGGTCCTTGCGATGTCGGCGAGCTGCTTGATATCAGCCGTCATGTCCTCCCAGGCGGTCGGGCCGGCCTGCCCGAGGTTGTCGAGGCCGGCCGTTTCGCCATGCCCGCGCAGGTCGATTCCGTACACGACGTGGCCCTGGGCGGCCAGGAACCGGGCGAACCGGTCGTAACGTCCGCTGTGCTCGGCGATGCCGTGAGTGATCTGCACCGTGGCGCGCGGACGGATCCCGCACGGCGGCAGCCATTTACGAACGAATATCCGGGCCTGGTCAACCTGGGACGCGAACGTGAAGCTGTCCGCGGCGGTGGCGATGGTGGTGGTCATTTTCCCTCCTGTCCCGAGATGACGTCGAATGCCGCGCCCAGGCACCCCATCAGAGTCGGATCCGATGGTCTGGCGGTTCGGTTAGAAGCCCTTGCTGTTGAACCATTTCAGGCTGATTTCGGCGACGTCCTTCCAGCCGTTGTCGATTGTCAGGGAGTGGCCGCGTCCGTCAAATTCGTGAAACTCGGTGTCGGAGGGTCCTTTCGAGTACAGGCCGAAGACTTCTTTGGTGACTTTAAGCGGGACCGTGTGGTCCTCGGTGCCCGACGTCAGCAGCAGCGGTCCACGCTCGGCCAGGTGCGTGTCGACCTTGGCCGGTGAATGCCGTGAAAAGTTGGCGCCGGCGTCCTCGAACAATGGGCGGCCCGGGCCGGGAATGGCCCATTTGTCGTGCAGCTCGTCGGACTCGTCCTCGCTCAGCGCGTTGCCGAAACTGTAGTGAAACTGCTTGGCCGTCAGCGACACCGTGCGGTGTTTATTTGCCGGGTTGCCCAGTACCGGGAGTGTCGATCGCAGTTGCGCGAACGGCAGTGCTTTGACGCCTTTGATCGGTGCGGGATCGATCGCCACTGCTGCTGCCGCAACCCCGTTGGCCAACAGCTCTTGGGCGATCAGTCCACCGAATGAGTGCCCAACCAGGATGGGTTTGACCTCCGGTGTTCCGATCATCTCGGCGTAGTGCTCAACGATCTGTCCGATGCCGACATCGTTGAGCGCATCAGCGTTTTCACGGGTTTCGGCAACGGTGGCTGCGTCCCCGGGCCAGCCGGGCGCCGAGGCGCTGTAGCCGAGGCTTCCGAAGAGCTCCATCCATGGTTGCCAGGCGGCCGAATGAATCCAGAGGCCGTGGATGAAGATAACCGGATTGGGCTTGGTGGCTGAGGCTGAGGTCATATTTGTGCCTTTCTGATGGTGCCCGGCGGGCCCTCCACGATCGAACGTGTCCGTTGCGATCGGCTCGTAGGCCGCTGTGGCGGGCTTAGCAGTTTGGTAGTGGTTGGGCCGCGGTGATTATGGCGCGTTCATGGTGATGTCGACGTTGAGTGGCTTCGAGCCTCGCGATACGGCTGAAGTAGTTGAAGTAACGGTGCTCACGACTCAATTCCTCCCAATTAGGTGATTATCGGTTGGTGATTCTCCGATGCCGTTCCATCGTTGGATGAGTCGGCGGCGCCCGTCGATGGCGCCGGTGACAACGTCGCACGCAATCGATGTGACGGGGGACAACGTCGCTCGACCGGGACGCACATACCATCGGGCCCGCTCCTAGGGCCCCGCCCTCGCCGGCGAACCTGCGCGCCTCGTCGCGGGTATCGGCCTGGGCACCGTCATCGGGTTGGAACGCCAGTATCGGGCGCGCATGGCCGGATTGCGGACCAACGCTTTGGTCGCCGTCGGCGCCACCTTGTTTGTGTTGTTGTCGGCGTATGGTTTCCGCGGCGCCACTGCGGATCCGACCCGGGTGGCGGCGCAGATCGTGTCCGGTATTGGGTTCCTCGGCGCCGGGGTGATCCTGCGCGACGGTCTCAACGTGCGCGGCCTGAACACCGCCGCCACACTGTGGTGCTCGGCGGCTGTCGGTGCGGGCATGTTCACCGTCGCACTGGCCGGCACCGCTCTGGTGGTCGTCGTCAACGTTGCGCTACGAGCGGCCGGACGGGTAGTCGACCGTCGGCCTGACACCGGCGACGAACGTCCAACGTTCTACACGTTCGTCGCCGTCACCCGCGACGAACAAGAAGCCCACGTGCAGGCCTTGCTGGTGCAGGCGTTGACCCGCACCGAATTCCGGGTGCGGTCCATCGCCAGCAGCAACACCGGCACCAACGGCCACGTCGAGGTACGCGCCGAACTTGTCGGTGATCAGCGCGATGACCGGCAAATGGAATCCGCGGTCAGCCGCGCCTCGAGCCCTCGGTCACCAGCATCCGCTGGGCCTCCGATGACCTCCCCGAAACCAAACCGGCAGATACCTGACCCGACGGCGGTGGGGGCGGGTGTTGTGAGCAGGCTCACACTAGACCAAATTCAAATTTGAATTACAGTTAGTGGTGTCCATCAGAACCGCTTCGAGAAAGGGACCGACATGTTGAACACAGAGACCACCATCCATCCCGCCTTCCAGCATCTGGGCGTAACGACAGAGAACCTGGATGGGCTCATCGATTGGTACCAGACAGTCCTGGGGATGTGGGTCGTTGCTCGTACGGACAATCCCGCCGGCGCGCATGACGGTCCTGGATCGTTGCGGGTGGCTTGGCTCACCAACGACGAAGTCAACCACCGTATGGGGATCATCGAAATGCCGGGTCTAAGCGACGATCTCGACCGTGCCCGCCACCACCGGCTGCAACACGTCGCTTTCGCCTACAACTCGCTCGACGATCTCCTCGGGTCCTATCTACGGCTCAAAGCGTTGGGAATCATGCCGGTACTGGTGACCGATGCCGGTTCACAGACAGCCTTCTACTACGAGGATCCCGACCGCAACAGCATCGAACTGAACACCCTGAACTACGGCGACCACTGGTCTGCGATCGAACACATGCAGAACTCGCCGGACTTCAAACGACAGTCGCTGGGCATGTTCGTCGATCCCGACAAGCTCGTCGACGCACGTACGGCCGGAGACTCACCGTGGTCGATCCACAAGCGTGCCTGGGCGGGCGAGTTCAAGCCCGAAACTCCCTATGACATCACCGCACTCCTCTGAGTGCGACCGCTTCCACCAGGTCTTGAGAATGGAAATGCTGATGTTGCTAGTGACAGGCACTAACGGAAAATTGGGTCGACTGATCGTCGAGGAACTTCTGCGGCGAGCACCGCAGTCGGAATTGGCGGTCAGCGTTCGTGACCCCGCGGGCGCGAAGGACCTCGCTGAGCGCGGCGTCGAAGTCCGGCGCGGAGATTACGACACACCCGACACCCTGCACCAAGCCTTCCAGGGTGTGGATCGGTTGCTCCTGATGCCGACTCCGACGCTAGACCCCGGCCGGCGGGCCGCCCAGCACAAGGCCGCCGTCGACGCCGCCGCCGAGGCCGGCGTCGGCCACATCGTCTATCCGAGCGTGCACGCAGTCGACAAGTTCGACATGCCGTTGTTGGCCGCGCACGCCGAGACCGAGCGGGCGATCCAGGCCTCCGGCGTTCAGTGGACAATGCTGCGCAACGCGATCTATGCGGAGGTCGTGGCCGGTGATGTCGTCGCCGCAATCCACGCCGGTGAGCTGGCGGCGCCGGCAGCCGACGCGGTAGTGGCGCCGGTCCTGCGCCGTGACGTGGCCGTCGCCGCAGCAGTCACGCTCCTCGGCACCGGCCATCAGGGCCGGGTGTACGAGTTGACCGCACCCGACACGGTGAGTTGGCAACAGCTGGCGCAACTGGCCGGCGCGAAAGCCGGAAGAACTATCCCCTACCGCCCGATCAGCGACGACGAAGCCATGTCGCGGGCTCGCAAGGCTGGAGTGCCCCCGGAACACCTGGGCATCGTGATCGGCTTCTACGACGCCTACCGCCAAGGGTGGTGTGGCACACCGTCAACGGACTTCCAGACCCTTACCGGTGCACCCGCCGCCACTGCAATCGACGCTATCGAAGCCATCGTCAACGGCACCGCGTACTAGCAGAACAAGAGCTAAGTATGCGGTGCGGCGACCGACTGGAGCGAAGCGACCACGAAATGAAGGGAAGTCTGCGATGAATGTTGGGCTGTGGATCCTGCAGGGCGTGCTGGCGGCGTTCTTCTTGATCGCGGGTGTGATGAAGTCCACGATGCCCCGAGAGCGGCTGATCACGAGTCTGCCGTGGGTGGAGGACTTTTCAACTCCCACGGTGCGGTTCATCGGCGGCGCCGAGTTACTCGGAGCGCTCGGGCTGATCCTGCCGGCAGCGACAGGGATCGCCCCGATACTCACTCCCATCGCGGCGTCCGCGCTGGCTGTCGTGATGGTCCTGGCTGGGTTCACCCACTACCGCCGCCGGGAACCGTCGGCGGTCGCGTTCAATGCGGTGGTGTTCGTCGTCGCGGCGGTGATCGCGTGGGGCCGATTCGGTCCCTTCGCGTTCTGAACCTGCCGATGCCCCACTCATTCACTGCGGACACATAACCAACATCGAATTGCAATGACGGAGGACCCCATGGGAAAGCTCGACGGCAAGGTGGCCATAGTGACCGGGGCTGGCCGCGGAATTGGGCGCGGGATCGCCCTGAGACTGGCCAAGGACGGAGCTCACGTCGTCGTCGCGTCACGCACCGAGCGCACCGTCAACCAGGTGGTCAACGAGATCAAGGCCACTTCAAAATCCGCGCTCGGCATCACCGTTGACGTCGGCAGCCCCGATCAAGTCAATGCGATGGTCGACCAGACGGTGAAAGCATTTGGAACGATCGACATACTCGTGAACGTGGCCCAATCCTGGGGCACACCAGCCAGCAAGTCGATGTCTCCGCCGAAAACGCCCTTCGAGGACATCTCAGAGGAGGAATGGGACTACACCTTCCAAACGGGATTCAAGGGCACGCTATACGGGATGAAGGCGGTGCTTCCGTTCATGAAAAACCAGCGCTGCGGAAGGATCATCAACTTCGGCTCCCCCGTCGCGCTGTCCGGCAGACCGCTGATGGCGGCATATAACATGACGAAGGAAGCGATCCGCAGTCTGACATTGACCGCAGCGCACGAACTCGGGCCCTACGCCATTACCGTCAATTGCATACTTCCAGCCATTTTGACCGAGGCGCTCGCAGATAACCGCCAGGACGCGAGCCAACTGGAAGCCTTCATGAAGACTCTACCGATGGGTCACCTGGGAGATCCCGAGCATGACGCCGGAGGATTGACATCCTTTCTCGCCAGCGATGACGCCGCCTACCTCACCGGCGGAACAATAATTCTCGACGGCGGCGCTGCGCATTGAGGACACGCCTGTACGGGTTGCTCAAGGGCCATCGACAATCGAATCGTTGAACGGGGGTCAGGTGTCTAGGTCAGCGGATACGCCGGGCAGCAGTGCCCGCAGGCCGCGCGAGGACGGCAACGCAACGCGGCAGAAGATCATCGAAGTCGCGGGAGTGTTGTTCGCCGAGCATGGTTACACGGAGACGTCGAGCAAGGAGATCACCGAGCGCGCGGGCACCAACATTGCCGCCGTCAACTATCACTTCGGCAGTCGCGAGAAGCTCTACATCGCCGTCCTCGACGAAGTCGACCGCCGTCTGATCGGGTTGGACGTCCTGGCTGACCTCGAAGCGAGCTCACTGAGCGCGGTCGACAAGCTCGCCCGGATCATCGACACGATCATCGGTGGCATCTCGGACCGAGCTGGGTGGCCAGTGACCCTGTGGGCGCGTGAACTCCTCAGCCCGTCGCCATTGTTCGCGGTGATGCTGCGCGACGGAGTGGTGCCGAAGTTCGATATTCTCGCCGGCATCGTCTCCGAAATCACCGGGATCACCGATGACCGAACGGCCATATTGCAGTGCATCCTCAACACCCTCGCTCCCTGCATCTTGCTCGCAAGCGTCAATCGGGACATCGACACACCGATCCGAGAGCTGTATCAGGTCTCCCCGCAACGGCTTTCGGAGAACATCACAGTCTTTGCGCTCGCGGGGCTGCACGCGTTCGCAGACGCCTATCGCCGTAACGGCTCCTGATCGCCACCCACCGACGCAGTGACCGTCAACAACCGAATCGACCCCCAGCCCAGAACAGGAGGCACCGTGAGTGAGCGGCTCAAAGACAAGGTTGCCGTGGTGACGGGTTCGACGCGTGCGATCGGTCGGGCGATCGCCATCCGCTTTGCCGGCGAAGGGGCAAGCGTCGTGGTCACCGGGCGCACCAAGGCAGACGGTGCGACCACCGTCGCAATGATCGAACGCGCCGGTGGCCAAGCCACTTTCGTCTCCGCAGACCTTGAGAAGCACTCCGATGTGCAGCGGGTCGTCGACCACGGCGCCGAGCGGTTCGGCCGACTCGACGTGTTGGTCAACTGCGGCGCAGCCACAGACCTGGCAGGCCCGGGCGGAGTCGACGCTGCACTGCTCGATGTCGACACGGCGCGGTGGGATGCGATCATGCGTGGTTGTGCGGCGACCGTCGTGTGGTCGTGTCAGGCCGCGTTGCGACACATGATTGAAGGCGACGGGGGTTCAATCGTCAACATTTCGTCTGCGGCCGCCACGCACGGCATCCCGGCCAGGGCCGCCTATCAAACGTCGAAGGCAGCCGTCGAAGCGATAACCCGATCAATCGCGGTCGACTACGCGGCCCAAGGCGTTCGCGCCAACAACCTGGTCCTCGGATTCATCGTGAGCCGTCCCAGCCACGAAGCGATGGTTGCCGATCCGGCGACCGGTCCCGGTTTGCGCGCCATGCATCTGACACGGCTCGGACGCCCCGATGACGTCGCCGCCGCGGCGTTGTTCCTGGCATCCGACGAAGCCAGCTTCATCACGGGCGCTTCGCTTGTGGTCGACGGCGGTACCACCTGCCGGATGCCGGGGCCCAATCTCGCCTGACGCCCGATGGTGCGACACGAGAACGTCGCCGTCGCAGCGTTGTTCTTGGCATTCGACGAAACCGACTTCGTCGCGGGCAGTTCGGTGGCGGTCGGATATCGGCTGGCCTCGGCCAGTTGCCCTGTGCGGCGGAGCAGTTGCCCTGTGCCACGGCGTGACATTGGCATTTCCGTGTCACCGGTGACATCGCGGTGACATTCTTTTTGAGACGGTGACAAGGAATTGGAGATCGTACAAGGGGCTGCGCCACGCCAACACGATGCAGGAAGCCACAATCGCCCAGAGACGACGATGACGCGCGTCTTTATTCGCGCGGACAATGGCATGGCCGGGGTTTGGGCTTAATCTTTCGGCCATGCCAGGCGACGAGGTGCAGAAACAGGTCGCCGATGTCGAAGCGGCGAAAGCGGTCTAGCAGCGCACCGATGAACTGGCGGTCCTGATTGCCCGCGCGATCACCCGAGATTCGTGGTCGTCCGCCGCTGATGTTCGGCTGTCGGCGCCGAGGCGCTGTCCCAGACCGGGTGCACGCTGAGCGATCGACAACAAATCGGGCGGACGACGTGGGCGGACGCCTACAATCACGTGCACTGCACTGGCAGTCAGCAAACGGTAGACAGGACACCCCGTGGGGCCTCCAACCGGCCTATTTGACGTCGGCGGCCAACTGGTCACTCCGCCGATTCGGGGGCGGGCGGGCGAGCTGAAGGTGATCGGCGCGCTGCTGACGGCGCTGGTGCAGGGGCGCGGGGGCGTGCTGGTCATCGAGGGCCCGCCGGGCATCGGGAAGAGTCGGTTGCTGACCGAGGTGATGGCGCTGGCCGACAAGGGCGGGGTGCGCACCCTGTTCGGTGAGGCATTCGAGTATCAGCAGACGGTGCCGTTTTTCTCGCTGTTCATGGCCACCCTGCGCGCCGATCCCCCGGTCGGAGACGCCGACGCGCTGCGCCGGCTGGGCGGCGCGGAAGATCTCCGCTACTGGGCGGTGCACGATCTGGCCGACGCGATTCATGCGGCAGCGGCGCAAACCCCGCTCGCGATCGTGCTGGAGGACATCCACTGGGCCGATAACAGCACGCTGCTGGCGCTGCGGTCGCTGGCCACCGCGCGGCCGGATGTGCCAGTGCTGTGGGTTCTGACCGCCCGCACCGGGGCCGGCGGCCCGGCAGTGCAGGAGACCTTGTCGGCGCTGCAACGCGCGGATGCCGCATTTCTGCGCGTGGCCGCCATGTCGCCGAGCGCGGTCGCCGATATGGTCCAGGACGCGGTGCGGGCCAACGCCGATGAGTCGCTGTTGAATCTGGCCGCCAAGGCGCACGGAAATCCGTTCCTGGTCAGGGAGCTGGTCGGGGGTCTGGGCGAGGAGGGCCGGCTCAACGTGAGCGGCGGGCGTGCGGTGGCCACCGGTCACGCGCTGCCGCGACGTCTGGGCGCCAGTATGCGGCAGCGACTCGACCTGCTCTCCAGCGGTGCTGGCGAGGTGGTGCGGGTGGCCGCGGTGCTGCCGGACCGGTTCTCGGCTGGTCTGCTGGCCGCGATGCTGGAACGCCAGCCTTCGTCGTTGATGTCGGCTGTCGAGGAGGCGGTGCGCGCGGATCTGCTCGTCGAAGACGATGAGCAGCTGAGGTTTCGGCACGACTTGCTGCGCGAGGCCACCCGACAGTCCTTGCCGCAGTCGCTGCGGCGCGCCATGGAGCGCCAATCGGCGTCGATCATGCTGAGTATGGGCGCGGCGCCGGCCGAGGTGGCCACCCAGCTGGCGCGCAGTGCTGAGCCCGGAGACAGAGAGGCGATCAGTGCGTTGCGGCAGGCCGCGCAATCAGTTGGGCACAG
>Ga0209009_1000391_pt1 | contig 15910 bp, 14 predicted proteins | sample BlaSpr_A8_OM3_M2_FD_187979 | JGI IMG/M metagenome (GOLD analysis project Ga0209009, IMG submission 187979) | Forest soil microbial communities from Thunder Bay, Ontario, Canada - Black Spruce, Ontario site 2_A8_OM3_M2 (SPAdes) (version 2) | ecosystem: Environmental > Terrestrial > Soil > Boreal... | reverse complement strand
TTTCACCAGATCCTTGCTGCGGTCAATAATTTGAACGTAGCCCTCTTCATCCATCGTCGCTATATCCCCCGTGCGGAACCATCCATCGGGCGTCCAACGATCGGCCGTTTCCGGCGACTCGAAATAGCTTGCCGCGATCCACGGCCCGCGAACTTCCAGCTCACCCGGCGTTGCACCGTCCCACGGCGCTTCGCCCTGTGCACCCATCACTCGTAATTCCACAAAGGGCGCGGGAATTCCCTGCTTCGCGCGAATTCTATATTTCTCGTCATCCGAACGATCCATCAGCGAGGACTTGATCGGAGCTGTCGTCCCCATCGGCGTAGTTTCCGTCATGCCCCAAAGATGAGTTATATGAAAGTCAAAACGATCGAGTCCGCGCAGAAGTGACTCGGGAACCGCAGCTCCTCCGCAAATAATTCTCACCGGCTTCGAGATTTTCCAGCGTCCCGGCTCTTTCTCAAGCGCACCCAAAACTCCCAGCCAAACCGTCGGCACCGCAAACGCGAGCGTCACTTTTTCTCTTTCTATTAGGTCCAGCAGACTCGCCGCGTCAACACACGGACCGGGCAAAACCAATTTCGCGCCCACCAAAGTTGCCGTGAACGGTACTCCCCAGCCATTCGCATGAAACATCGAAGACGCCGGCAAGACAACATCATGATGTCCGACATTAAAACTGTCAGTAAGACCTTGAGCCAGGCTGTGCAAGACCAAAGCGCGATGGGAATACACCACGCCTTTCGGTTTCCCCGTCGTTCCGGAGGTAAAACTCATAATCGCTGCGTCGTTTTCTCCCAAGTGCGGATACACAAAATCATCATCCGCAGCCGAAAGAAAATCTTCATAACTTTCGAGCGAACGCGCAGTCTTCTCTCCACTGAACGGCACCACAAACACGCGTTCGAAATGCACTTTGGCACGAATGGATTCGTAGACAGGCAGCAGAATGTCGTCAATAATCAAATAGCGATCACGCGCGTGATTCACTATGTAAACCAGCTCATCGGGATGCAGCCGCAGATTCAAAGTGTGCAAAACACCGCCAGCCGCCGGCACCCCCAGGTAACCCTCGAGATGTGTCGAATGGTTCCACATCAATGTGGCTACGCGATCGCCCGGCGCCATTCCGGCCAGCTCAAGTCCGCGCGCCAATCTCCGCGCACGCCGGTAGACCTCGCCATATTTCGTGCGCTTCAAGGAGCGATCCGGTAACCGCGACACAATTTCTACCGTTGGAAATAATTTTCCAGCGCGTTCAAGAATTGGTTGAATCGTAAGCGGAAAATCCATCATCGTTCCGCGCATGTTGTCTCCGCTCGCACGTCTCCTTCTTCGAGTTTCTGCCGAATCCTACCACTTTTCTACTGCTCAGGGCTCTGCGCCGAAGCAGCCTTCGCCGGGTAGCCGGGTAGCCGGTTGTTGACTGCCGGGGTCACTTGCCGCAAGATGCTCGTGAGCTGCTGGAGCGCTCGCTTCAGCTGGGAGTGGCTGAACCATAGCTGGCCGTCCGAGCCGGGATCCTGTCTCTTCAGCTTCGCATTTGCACCCTGGTAATCGCCAGGGAAGAAGGAGACGACCGTGAAGAAATTGTATGTCGGCAATCTGTCGTTCAAAGCTACGGAAGAACAGGTGGCGGCGCTCTTTTCAGAAATTGGAGTGCAACCTGATTCGCTCACTCTTTTGCGCGATCGTTTCACGGGCCAGCCTCGCGGATTTGGCTTTGCGGAAATCGGCAACGATGCGGAAGCCGAAAAAGCAATCGCAGCCCTCAACGGCAAAGATTTTCTGGGCCGCGCGCTAGTTGTGAACGAAGCTCGTCCGCAGCGCGAAGGTGGTGGTCCTGGTGGCGGCGGAGGCGGCCGCGGTGGACACGGCGGCGGGCATGGCGGAGGAGGAGGAGGTGGTGGCCGTGGCGGATACGGAGGTGGGCGCGGCGGAGGCGGTGGAGGCCGCGGAGGTGATCGCGGTGACCGCGGAGGATACGGCGGCGGACGAGATCGGTAATTAAATCTCTCGCTTAGATTTTTGAACAAGTCCGTCGGGGCGCTGAATCGGTCGGCGCCCTTTTTGTTTCAGCTAGTCCTCGCTCAGGCCGTCGCGATGTTTCGCGATGCTCGATATTGCAACGCGGGAAAAACTTCGCTTTTGATCTCCGCGCCCTGGTAATGAAATTGTTCCAGCGTTGTGCTGCGCAATCCCTGTGTAACCAGTGCCGACACGTCCAGCTTCGACTCCGCCTCGTCAAGTTCCTCACCGGAAGCATACAAAGCAGGCATGCGCGGCAGAAAAATGGGACAGCAATCGTGAAACGGTTCCGACGAAATGTCATACGTTCCGATTTTTCGAGCCGTCGCCAGTATTTCCATTTTGTCCGTGCCAATGAGTGGTCGGAAAACAACCATGCGCGCCGCGGAATCCACCGCTATCAAATTGCGCAGAGTTTGTGATGCCACTTGCCCCAAGCTATCGCCGGTAATAAGCGCGAGCGCGCGGTCTCGTTTCGCCAGTACCTCGGCAATTCGCAGCATCATTCTTCGATAAAGCAGCACGCGATAATTCTCCGGAGCGTACCGCACGATTTCGCGTTGTATCGGTTCAAAAGGAATACGGTAAAGTTTCGCGTGAAATTGATAGGGGACAAGCTGCCGCGCCAGCGCACTCGCCACATGCAAGGAAGATTCGCCTGGCTTGGCGCCTGAGCCATAAAAATGCGCAAAACTCAAATGCGCGCCGCGCTTCATCATATGGTACGCAGCCACCGCCGAATCGTATCCGCCCGATAACAGGCACATCATTCGCCCGGCTGTGTTCGCAGGTAATCCACCCGCGCCAGGAATTTTTCTCGCGTACACCAACGTGGGCCCCGAGGTAATCTCCACGTAGCAAGTCGCCTCAGGATCTTTCAATCGAACTTTTACCGTGCGCCCCGCCGCTTTAAGCTTTTCTAAAAGATATCTTCCGACCACGGATTCAATTTCCATACTCGATTGCAGGAAAGATTTGTCGCTTCGTTTCGCCCTCACCGCAAAACTCTCAAAACGAAGCGACTCGCTTTCTTCCCAGGCCGCCTGACAAATCTCTTCCATGCTGCGTTCCACCGTGCGCGCCAGTGCGTAAAACGCAATTCCAAAAACTCGTTCCACACGCGCCATCGCTTCTTGCTGCGGCGCGCTGTCACCCAGTGTGACCACGAATCGGTCGCCCGGCTTTTCGATTCGAACCACGGGAATTCCCTGCAGCGCCTGACGCAGTGCGGTGGACAGCTTGCCCAGAAAAAATCTGCGGTTGCGGCCTTTCAGCCACACCTCATGGTAGTGCACCACGATGACGGGATTGCTCATACGATTTTCATCTAACTAGCACGAACCCTTAACGTCCTAAAAGTATAACCCACTCACGCCGGTGTGTCGGCGTTGTCCGTCGCCGTCAATCACCCAGGTCTTCGTGACTCATTGGATTGTCGACGATCGCCAAAAGCAAAAATGTACAAGTCGAAGCCCTTGTGATACACACAGGGCGCGATGACGCCCCGTTCCGATGATGCGATAACTCAAAGGATACAACCCGGTTTCATTCGCGACTTTCCACTACAGGGGGGGTTATTATCTGCTGCACTCCACTCCAACGGCTGCGAGACCGGCGCAAAAAACAATAAGCGACCGGAAGCGAGTGAGAAGCATCAAAAGTTGTACCCGGAACAACGGGAGGAGTTATGTGGAATAAGCGTGACTGGGACGATTTTTTCAACATCGTAAGAAAGCCATGGAGTGCGCGCCGGCCTCCGCGCCCAGTGGATTTGTCGCGCCGCAACCGCTTGGTGCCTACGGAAGGTTACAGCCTCGCTGAACTTGACGACGCCGGACTCAGCATAGAAAAGGCGGAGTATCTCGGCCTGCCCGTGGATGCTGGCCGTGTGGGTTCTTACGGACCAAACGTAAGTGCCCTTCGCGAATTCGTCCGTTCTACTCGATCTCGTATCTGAACACGCGCAAAGAATTTTTCTTGCGCCATCCCGCGCGTCTACGCCCGATCTCTGCTTTCACTTCGAGTATCCGGCCAAAAACGTCCTGCAAGTAACGCGAAAATCCCTCCAGCAATCGCACCACTAATCGAAACCGCATCCCAAGCCAGTCCCGACGCGACCGCCAGCACCGCCGTAGCGCCGAACGGAACCAGCAACGCTGCCAGCGCAGCTTCGCGCACTCCGATACCTGCTTGCGTAATCGGAACCGCTGCCGCGAGTTTTGCCAGCGGCCACGCAAACAGCCATACACGAAACCGAAGGTGCAATCCGCAAGCATCAGCAAGCACCACGTTCAGAATGATAAAAATTACTTGAACCGTCACGCTCGTGCTCAACGCTCTAAGCATTGTGCCCGGCTGTTTCATCGTCGAGTGCACCGCTCGGCGCAAACGAACAAACCTCCGCTTCATGCGAAAAGAAAATCGGTGGACAGGCAGCATCGCAATCACTGCCGCTATAATCGCAACAGCTAAAATCGCAATCCCGCCCACCAACTCGAATATTTTTCGGCTCTGCGGATCGAGCGACCCCGGTACTAAAGCTGCCCCAATCACCGCGAGCAGCGCCAGCGCGGCAAAATCCGAAATACGATCCACCAAGCTCCCCAGCACAACTCCGGCCCTGCTCTTCGCCACGCGCAGAGCCATCGCCAGTCGCAAAACGTCTCCACCAATCAATGAAGGCAGAAACAGCGAACCAAACAGCCCGGCAAAATAACATCGCACTGCCTGCCGCACGCTGATGCCCGCACCACCAATGTTCAGCACCAGCCGGTATTTTGCCGCTCCGATGCAGTGCGTCGCGAGGTATCCGAGCAGAACCAACAACCACAGCCGCGCTGGCAAAAGTTCGAGCGCTTGCCAAACTTGGCGTCCGGGCAATAGTCGGAATAGAAAGTAAAGAACAAGCACGCTCCCGCCATACTGCAGAAGCGCCTGTGCCATTCTGCGCGGCCAATTTCCTTTGGAGGATTGCGTTTCAGAATGGGATGTTGTCACGGGATCGTCGGCAAATTATGCGGCCCTCCGCTTTACCCCACAAGCACCGCAAAGAGAACCGCATTACGACTTGGCCTTAGCGAACTTTTCCTCCCAGTTAATTCGTCCCGTCATTTGCATGATTACAAACAACGTCACGATAGAGCCAATCGTAACCGCAAGTCCTGTGAAACCCTTGAAAAAAAATGCGTACGAAAACAGTATCAGGTAAATCAACTGGGCAAAGCCAGCCTCCATGGCCGCGAACCGCATTCCACCACCAGCCGCAGATAGCTGACCACAAGAAAGATGGAAACCAGCGAACAGATTCCGAAGGCAGTGTGTATGGAAACGTGGTCCACCAAGTACACCAATAAGAGGTGGAAGGCAAAAAATGCGGCGGCTAGAAAAAAATAGTTCATCGGATGCAGGTTAATACCGCGCAGCGTGGTGATGATAAACATCAGGAAGAAAAAGAAAAACAACGATACCGGAGCAAAGAAACTGATCTGCCCCGCCAGCGGACCAGGTTGCAGCTTCTGCGGCATGGTAATTCCGAGCGCGTATCCGGAAACCAGGTTCGTGTAGTTCCACGTCAGGTCCCAGCCTTTGTCGGTCTCACGTTTCGTCGTCGGAGAAATTGTATTCTCCGGAAAATCGATGCCTTTGAAATTTGTATGAACGTTTAGCGTAAAGTTACGAATTTGCGAGACTCCTTTTCCAAAATCGTATCGCCAGCTGTCCAATCCCTGCGAACGATAACCCGCCTGAAGCACAGCCGTTTTACCGGCTGCCACCCGCGCGGTTCCAAGCACACTGGCGTTTGTGTTCTTCACCGTCAACGCTTGGTTATCCACTGACAACACGAGATCGTCATAAATTGCCTGCTCCGACGGAAAGCAAAGCTGGAACGTCACGTCCTGGTCCTGGCCACTCGAATTGGTGAAGCTGTAGTCCCCTCTGAACGCTACTGTATAAGTGCTATACCAAAGAAGCCCTTTCTGCCGGTAATCCAAGCCAAGTGTCACGTCGGCCTTCGTCGCTTCTAATGGAAGCGAGATCGTTTCCGAGGCTTTTATCTGTTTCGTTTCCTTTCCATCTTCCTCGGTGCGTGTAAACTCGTGCTGATACGTTGCTTTCGGTGGAGATTGTTGCTGCTCCGTACCCCAATTCCCCGCAACGCGAGACTTCAGTTCGCTTGATAAAGGCGACTCCGTTCGGGAAAAAATTGTGGAGCCTAAAATAATCCATGCAATCGACGTGCAGACAAAGATGAATGCTAACGCACCGATGCGCTTGATCATGATTCTCTCCTCTAAGGAATTCGCTTCTGCACGAAGATGCAAGCAACGTGCCAAGAATTTCGTTGCTCAGAGACTGGAACTGCACAGCAGCCGAAGCACTTATGCCACTCGCTCGTTTTGGAGACGTGTCTCCTAAGACGCGCGCCCGCGGCACCGCTGACACTCCCAAAAAACGGAGGGCGCTCCATCGATCCGGAGATTAATAACTTGCCATCACCGAGCATGAATCCGGTTGCAGTCATACGCGGAAAACCTTAAGGTATTGGCTCTTCAAAAATTGCGGGAGGAGCAAGTGACGAAGAAGATTCGCGCTGTGCAGTTTGGTGTCGGGCCTATCGGTGCGTCGATCGCTCGATTGATGCGGCAGAAAGCAATGATTGAAATCGTTGGCGCGATTGATAAAGACCCAGCCAAAGTGGGGCGCGATCTTGGCGAAGTCGTTGGCGCGCCGGATGCGCCATGGGGAGTGGTCATTTCCGCAAAGTCGCAGCCCGCGCTGGAAAAATCAGTGGATATCGTAGTTCACTCCACGTCCTCCTATCTCACGAGCGTTATGGATCAATTGAAGGAATGCCTTGCAGCGGGATGCTGCATCGTATCGACCTGCGAGGAGCTGGCCTATCCCTGGAAAAAGCATCCTGAACTATCGAAGGAGCTTGACGCTGCGGCAAAAGAAGAGGGGGTCGCCTTACTCGGTACCGGTGTGAATCCGGGATTTCTAATGGACAAGCTTGTCCTGACACTCTCCGCTGTGTCGCAGAGCGTGGACTGGGCCAGCGCTGTTCGCATAGTAGATGCATCGAAGCGCCGCCTCCCATTACAAAAGAAAATCGGTGCGGGCATGACGCCCGAGGAATTTCGTGCGCAAGTGGCTGCCGGCGTGATTAAGCATCACGGTTTGCCGGAATCCATCGCCATGGTTGCAGACGGTCTTGGTTTCGCGGTGGACGATATTTCCGAAACGATTGATCCAGTAATGGCAGAAGAAGACGTGAAAACCGAATTCCTGCAAGTCATGCGCGGTCAGGTGGCCGGAGTCCATCAGATCACCCGCGGAACAATGGGCGGAAAAGAAAAAATCTACATGGAGCTCAAAATGTACGTCGGAGCGAAGAGCCCCTCCGACACAATCGAATTGAAAGGCGAGCCAAATCTTTCACTGGAAATCCCCGGCGGCACGCATGGCGATGTAGCCACGGCTGCCGTCGTGGTGAACGCAATTCCCGCCATACTGGCTGCCCCAGCCGGTTTGCGCTCCGGGCGTGATCTTCCCTTCAGTTTTTTTCCGCCGACAGCGAATACTTAAAACTCAAGCTAGGATTTTTTCCAGAACCTTGCCACCGCGGCGTAGTCCGGGTCGTCCTTTGAAGATTTCATCACCGAGTCATACGTTGAATACGAAGCAGACGCTGCAGGAAGCGTCAACCCATGCTGTTTTGCAAGTTCCAGAGCGAGTCGAATGTCCTTATGCATCAACCGCAACGGAAAACTCGGTGGAAATTCGTTTTTCAACATTAGCGGCGCCTTCACATCCAGCACTCCCGCACGCGCCATGCTCGATTGAAGCACTTCAATAAGCCTCTCGCCCGGTATGCCTTCCGTGCTAACGAGCGCGAGTGCCTCGGCCAAGGCTTCCACCTGCAGAGCCAAAATCAAATTCATCGCGAGTTTCACAGTTTGACCAGCACCGTTTGGTCCCAGAAGAAAAATGCGTTTCCCCAAAACTTCCAGCACCGGTTTCGCGCGTTCCAGGACTTCCTTTTCCCCGCCGACCATGAAAACCAGTTCCCCTTTTTCCGCTCCCCAGGTTCCCCCGGTCACGGGCGCATCCAGGAAGCCAACGCCTAGTTCCTTGCATGTTTTTCCCATTTTGCGAACCAAGTCAGGAGACACCGTGCTGGAATCAATGTAAGTACTGCCGCGCCGCAGACCTTCTAATGCGCCGTCCTGACCCCACATAACTTCTTCCAGCGCCGGCGGATCGCTGACAATCGTAATCAGAAAGTCTGCCTTCTCCGCTGTCTCGCGCGGACTCGCTCCAGCCTTCACATCGGAGCCGGCGCTTTCATGCGCAAACTCTTCCGCCTTTTCACGCGTGCGGTTCCACACCACGAGAGGAAATCCGGCCCTGGCAAGATTCTTTGCCATCGGCCCGCCCATTAATCCGAGCCCTATGAATCCAATTGTCGGTTTCATTCCAACCTCCAGAGATAAAATCCAAATATACTCGCGCGCCCGTCACAATTCCGCCTCAAAACTTCCATCGGATGACTTCGCGAATTTCTGCAAATGAATAGATGCTGCCAGATAGCCAGCGGAAGCACCGTTGTGACCTTAGAGTTTTCTCCGGTAACCGCTGGACGGTATTTCAGAATTTCCGTTTGGACGGGACGGGAGGGACTTGCTTGGTTGATTGTGGTTCGCGAGTTTGGTTGACGCGAATCACAAACTGATAAGGGATTTCGACGCGGATGGTTTTTTCTTTTTCGCCCTGCGAAATATGGTCCTCCAGGACGATGGAAGTTCCGGAGTCGGAGACCAGCGTCCCGTTCGCCGACAAATGAATGTCGGCGGCGCGGTATTGCACTTGCACTCGCTGGCCAACGAGCGACGAGTAAATTCCCATGACGCTCCAGTTTTAATTTCGGCCGGAAAAGCGTCAATGGTACCACCGGATATACGGTTCAGTTACGGTAAGTTATCAAATAATTAATGGTGATGTGATGGAAGCGCAGTGGATGTTCCGTATTGAACGTCGACAGCGTCCAAAGGTTTCAGCTTTAGATCGGCTGTGAAAACCAGAGCAAGCGGGGCCACCACGCTGAAAGCGAGGTAACTGTAAAGCATCGGAAGAACCCAGGAGAGCGCTCCGCTCTCTTTAGAATAGTGCGCGTTCGCCAACCACCACACTAGCGCGCCGGCCACCAAACCAGCGAACGCCGCTAGATAAACGCTGACCGCCGCGATTTCCAGTGGATGCTGGCAGGACGGACAGACCAGGTCATACGAGTACGCGACGATTTGTCCTGCGGGAACGAAGGCCATGCAGTTCGGGCATTGCCGAGCCGACATCATTCACCTCCACAAACATTGAGCTAAATTTTATCTATGCTATCCGCGGAGACGATTTCGTAACGCATATTAAACTGGCGCGAATTCGACGCGGTGACGGAATGGGTCAATGCGTTCCGCTCGAACCTTGATTCGATCGCCCAGGTGAAAAGACGTCTGCGTGCTTTTGCCACGCGATCCTCGAGAGCCGCGATGCGATTCGCATACGATCGAGTGGTCGCGCTCGCGATAGACACATCGCTGCTCGGTGAATTCTTCCAGGCGGTCCACGCTGACGAGACCCTCGACGAAAATATCCACCAGCTCAACGAAAAATCCGAATTTCTGTACGGAAATAATCAGGGCATCGTACTCTTCGCCGAGATAGCTTTCCATAAACTGAGCGGTCTTCCACTCCATCAACTCGCGTTCGGCGGCATCGGCGCGTCGCTCGGCTTCGGAGCTTTCCGCAGCAATTTCCTTTAAATCGACGCGGCGATAAGGTCCCAGCATAGCCATTGTCTCTGGTTTGCCGGGCCGCGGATCTTCAACCGGAGCTCGCATCGGCGCTACGTCCGGATGTTCCAGCGCCCATTTCAGGCAGCGATGGACGATAAGGTCGGGATAGCGGCGAATCGGCGAGGTGAAGTGGGTGTATTCCTTCGTCGCCAGCGCGAAATGGCCTAAGGGGTCTGCTGCGTAACGCGCCTGCTTTAAAGAACGCAGCATTAAGTAGGAAAGGATGCGCTCTTCGGGCTTGCCAGCGATTTTCTGGGTGAGGCGCTGATAGTGCTGCGGACGGATGTCGACCTCGTCGGCGGCCGGCAAGGTGACCGTCATGGGACGCTCGCGTCCTCGCTTTCCGCGTCCGCGTCGCGCTTCCTGACGGACTGAGCCATGGCGGACGGCTACCCGTCGCTCCGCCAAATCTTCCACACCGAGCGAGTAGCCGAAAGCCTTGGCCAGCTCCTCGAACTCGAGAACCTTTTTTGGATCCGGCTTTTCGTGTACACGATGAAGCGACGCGACACCGCGCTTTTCCAGATATTGCGCGACGGCTTCGTTGGCCGCGAGCATAAATTCTTCGATCAGGCGATGAGCGATGTTGCGCTCACTGCGGACGATGCTGAGCATGCGCCCTTCGGGATCGAATTCGATGACCGGCTCGGGAAGATCGAAATCAATGGAGCCGCGAGCGACGCGCCGTCGGTTGAGTAAGAGAGCGAGTTCCTTCATGCGGCGGAAATCTCCCATCAGCGGCGCGTAGCGCGCGGTCATTTCCGGATCGCCTTCGATCACTTTGTTCACGTTGGTGTAGGTCATGCGCTCGGCGGAACGGATCACACCCGGAAAAAATTCAGAATGGATCATTTTCCCGGTGGCGTCCATTTCCATCACTGCGCTCATTACCAAGCGATCCACTTTTGGATTCAGAGAGCATATTCCGTTGGACAATTCTTCGGGGAGCATGGGGACTGCGCGATTAGGAAAATAAACGGAAGTTCCGCGCACGTGGGCTTCGCGATCGAGCGCCGAGTTACGCGCGACGTAATGAGCGACGTCGGCGATATGTACCTGAAGCTCGAAATGTCCATTGGGCAGGGGCGAGACGCGCACTGCGTCGTCGAAGTCTCGCGCCGTTTCACCGTCGATGGTGACGATGGCGAGATCGCGAAAATCGCGGCGGCCGGCAAGTTCCGATTTTTCGACTTGCTGTTTCTCGTTGCGCGCTTCAGTTAAGACTTCATCGGGGAAGATGTGTGGTAAATGATGCTTGCGAATAATAATTTCAACGTCGACTCCGATGTCGCCAGGGCGCCCGAGAATTTCCAGCACATGTCCGACGGGGGCGAGGCCGCCTTTGGGATAGCGTTTGATTTCGACGTTTACGACAGCGCCATCCAGTTCAGGGAGACGCGCGCGGCGGCTGGCCAGAGATTCTTTTTCTCCAGTGGCGCCGAGTTTCGCGCGCAATTCGGGAGTGAGTTCGTCACCCGGCGGAATCGAGACTTCGTGGAGGATGCGCGTGTCGTAGGGAAGGACGACGTTGCCATGCGGGCCATAACGAAATAGTCCGACGAGAGTGGGATGCTGGCGCTCGATGATTTGAACGACGCGCCCTTCTGCGCGTCCGTCAGGGCGGCGGCGTACGACGCGGGCAAGGACGCGGTCGCCGTGCATGGCGTCACCCAGATTGTCGCGGCCTATGAAGAGATCGCCTTCTACTCCGAGTATCGGAGAATCGGGGACCAGAAAGGCGTAGCCGTCACGATGGGCTACGATTCTTCCGGGAATCAGATTCGGATCATGGCTACGTTTCGATTCCGTGGCAGGAGTCGACGGCTTATTTTCTGAATGGATTTTCGTCGGAATTTTCTCGGAGGCCGCCTCGCGGTCCTTACGTTTTGTTGCGGCTTTCTGCGTTTCTTTCGCGCCGGGCAATTTGTAACGCCCGCCGCGGGTTTCTTCTATGTCGCCACTTTTTTTCAGCCGATGCAAGACGCGAGGAAGGAAACGGCGTCCATGATGTTTCAGTTCCATGCCGTGGGCGATCTCGCGGATGCTGGCGGGTTGGGAAAGTGTCGCGAGGTGGGCCAGAACGAGTTCCGGGCTAAGTCCGGAGGGCGCGGACTCTATTTTTGGGTCTTGGGGATGACGTTGGTTAGGCGCGCCCATAGGGTCTCGATAGGTTAGAGGATTGGGAGGGTGTGCAAGGCACTCCCCCGGGGAGTCGAAATTGTCCGGTGACCCTGGCTGCGGAGATCTGAAAATTGTCACTAAATCCGGTTTCTCTAAACGCTGTTCTGGCCCCCGTTAGACAGGGTTTAATTGTTTGTTTTCTATCACTTCTGTTTTTAAGCCAGAACCGGTTAGAAGTCGTATGACCACTTCGCAAAAACGCCTCATTACCCCGCGTCAAGCGGAGCCGGTTTTGAGATTTCGTTCTAGCGAAATCTCGCGCTGACAAGAAACTGGTGGACTTAGAAATTGGGCGCAAGCGTTTTTGAAGTTTTTGGCGATTTGAGCAATTTGAGCAAGTCTCTGCTGTTTTTTTTCTGGATGTTACAGGGTGTTCTAATTTCGGAATTTGGCGATTTAATTTCGAGAGTATGCAGCCGGATGAAGATTGAGCAATAAGAGAAAGTTCCGAACCACGAAAGTCCCGGAGGTACACCTTCGATGCTTTTCGCTGAAGCGCTCGATGTTCTATTTGAATCACGCGGAACGCTAGCACTTTGTTTTAGGGAATTCAAGGAGTCGTGTGTGCGGACGGGCTAGTACTCAGGCAACATAAATCCCATTTTGAAATGTTCATCGGCGATCGATGACCCACAGCTTTTAACGCCGCCCCGGAACGAATGGCTCTATCGGACTTCGTCGGTGAAAGCTCGATTCCACTCGTGTCCCGGCCCGTCCCATTGAACAAACATCACCAAGCGTATCAAAGCGCGAGAGCGGAACAACTGTGCCGGCTCCAGGTCCAGCTCCAGTTCCAGTACCGGTTTACGCCGGGCCCATCACAACAAAAGTGGAGCCTGGATCAACAGTGTTTATCGCTCCGATGAATGGATTCGAAACCTATCTCGCTGCCGCGATGGCGAAGAAAAAAGTTCAAATGGCGCTCGTTGCGAGCGAGGCTCAGGCCGACTTCGTACTCACCGGCACGTCCGAGGAAAAGAAAGCTGGATGGGCAAAAATGACTTTCACCGGGAACATTCACTCGGACGACGCAGCGAGCGTCACCATGACAAACCGAAAGTCCGGCGCGATCGCATTCGCCTACGCGGTGAACAAGAAGAACACCCTGCACGGCGAGCAAACCTCAGCCGAGGCGTGCGCCAAGCATTTACAGGATCATATCGAAGGAAAAGAATGATAGGCGTTCATCGGTTTAAGGCTCGGGGGATTCTACTGTGGGGATTTCGAGGATGGCGATTTTGCCGTCTGGCTGACGTTGGAGGGCGGGGGCGTATTCGCCGAGGAGTTCGCGGCGCCACCAATTGCCGTTTACTTTTTTGGTGCGGAGATCGGTGAACCAATATTCGTAGATTACGGCGCGGACTTCCCGGGGCGGAGAATTGTGGAAGGGATTTTTTGCGAAGAGCTCGAGGACGTCGCCGTTGTTTTTGATCAGGCGCTCTTCAGTCCACACGACGAAACGCGAATCCTGCCAGGGACCGAGCGAGGCAAACCACAAATTCCAATCGAAGCGCGGTTGATAGGGCGCGTAAATTCCCGGAGCTTGGTGGATGTCCTGAGGCTTGTAGCGGAAAGGGTAAGCGGTCCAGGTTTTTCCTTCTTGCGAGCCTTGAAATTCAATTTCGTAGCGGCCGTGAGTCATCACGGCGAAGAGGCCGTAACGATTGGCGATGCGGAAAGGCTCCAGGGCACGCACGGGCGATTGTGGAAGCGGGAAACTGGGAGCGAACATCCAGATCAGTTGGGCGGTGGCGGCGTAAAAAACGAAGCCGAGACAGACCAAGACAATTGATCTGCGGAAGAGAGTGAGGCGCTCACGCCAAGTTAGCTGCGAACGGTTATTTAGCTTCGCGTTACCCACTTCACTGGGTACGGGCGTTTTGAGAAAAGACCATGAGGTGATTGCTTCCACACCAGTGCGGATGCCCGCCGGGACAATCCATTCGATCAAGCGGTCGTCAAGCAGGAGAAAACCCAACAGAAAAACCAAATAATTCAAGAAAGTGTAATTGGCGGTGAGGATGATGGAAACTTCGAACGGCGTGACGATACAGAAGCAGAGAATTCGAAATCGCCGCGGGAGGAAAAGCATCCAGACGATGACAAGCTCGGTGACCAGGGTGTAGACGACGGCGGAAGCGTGAAACCAGTGAGGCAATTGCTGGACGTACCAGCCGATCCATGTGGGGAGCGGGCCGTTCTGGTAATAGTCGTCCATAGCGGTGAGTTTGCGCCAGGCGACGTCGCCGCTGGCAATCTTGGCGACTCCGGATTCGAAGTAGATGCGAAACCATTCCCATTGCAAGAGGAAGAGACTGGCGCGGGAGGGCGGATTGGCACGTCCGAGGCTGGGAAGAAGTCCGGGAGGCGCGAAGAAGAGTGCGATGAAGCCGGCTTCGAGGAGCATGCCGTCGGATTGATAATTGGAGAAATCCTGGGCGGCAGAGACGAAAGAGAGAAAACAAACGAAACAGAGGAGCAGCGAGGCGCGGGGCCAAACGTTCAGGACAACCAGGAGCGAGGCCATCAAGCCTAGCCAGCAGACGGTTATTAGCGCGCGGTCACTTGCGCCAAACCAGAACAAGGTAGGCGCGTACCAAAATTTCATCACCGGGAAGGCAGAAGCGACGGCTTTCAGATAGTCGGTGGCAGGGAGGATGCCGTCGGGACCGATGAGCCCCTTGATTTGGAACAACAGAGAATAGAAAGCGGAGAAGTAAATCAGACCGAGACAGCGAAGAAAAATCCAGCGAGGCCAGAGGTGGCCGGGATGTTTCTGGTCGATAGGCTCAGGACCCAGAAGCCATTGGAACGCGGAGGCAAAGTCTAGTTCCATGGGCGGATTATAACGGCTTCAGTGAAGAGCGGTACCCGGTTAGATATGGAGTGGCCCAGGTAAGGTTAGTCTTTTCACAATACTGTACCTTTGACTACTTGTTGGAAACGGGGAAATTGTTATAATTGCCTCCTCGGATCGTCCCTCCGCGTAACGCCGCAGTGTGTCTAAGCATCCAAGGTGCGGCCGCAATATCCGAAGCTTCTTCATATCAAGGGGAATGCAAGATGCTGGGTTCGCAACACTGGGCTCTTAAAGGGAGTACCGTTGTCGCTTTGCTGTGCGTGATCGCGTTGATGTCAAGCTGCTCATTTTCACCATCTTCGAACCACCATCCTACCTTGGTTTCGATCGCGGTAACGGCGCCAAGTCTATCGATGGCGAAGGGAACTTCCGAGCAAATCACGGCGACGGGCACTTATTCGGATCAAACTACACAAAACTTGACGAGTTCGGTGACTTGGAGTTCGCAGAATACGGGTGTGGCGACGATTGCCGCAGGCGGATTGCTAACAGCGGCGGGCGCTGGTACGAGCACGATTCAGGCGGTTTCGGGAACGGTGGTGGGGTCGGCGACACTCACTGTAACTTCCGCAACGTTGGTATCGATTGCGGTGACGGCTTCCAGTCTTTCGATTGCGAAAGGGACGACTGCGCAGTTTACTGCGACGGGAACTTTCTCGGACAATTCGACGCAAAACCTGACGAACTCAGTGACCTGGACGTCGCAGACCATGAGCGTGGCGATGATCACTGCGGGTGGATTGGCGATGGGGTTGGCACCAGGGACAACCAAGATTCAAGCTACTTCGGGAAATATAAGCGGGTCGGCAACTTTGACGGTAACTGCAGCAACGCTGGTTTCGATTGCCGTTACGGCGCCGAATTTGTCGACTGCAAAGGGAACTTCCGAGCAGTTCACCGCCACCGGCACTTATTCGGATAACTCCACGCAGAACATTACGAGCTCGGTGACCTGGAGTTCACAAAGTACAAATGTGGCAACGATTACTGC
>Ga0209009_1000390_pt1 | contig 15989 bp, 10 predicted proteins | sample BlaSpr_A8_OM3_M2_FD_187979 | JGI IMG/M metagenome (GOLD analysis project Ga0209009, IMG submission 187979) | Forest soil microbial communities from Thunder Bay, Ontario, Canada - Black Spruce, Ontario site 2_A8_OM3_M2 (SPAdes) (version 2) | ecosystem: Environmental > Terrestrial > Soil > Boreal... | reverse complement strand
CGCGGCGGGTATGCAGCCGATCCAAGCGATCGGCCGGGGATATCCGAGTTGCTCTCCAACACGATCGATCAGGGAACCAAATCGCGCAATGCCCGCAAAATTGCCGAGGAATTTCAGGGAGCGGGTGGAGACCTGAGCGCATCGGCTGGACGAGACGAAATCGAAGTTTCAACCACGATTCTCGCGTCCAAGGCGGAAGCGGCTATCACGGTTCTTGCCGACATTGTGCAGAACGCGTCGTTTCCGGACGACCAAGTGGCGCTGGCCAAGAAAAATCTTGCAGACTCGCTGCAGCAGCAGGAAGCCGATCCGTCGTTTCTTGCGTCGCGTGCGGTCGCGAAAGTGCTTTTCGGGACAAGCCCTTATCACGTTATCTCTCCGACACAGGAATCGATTGCGGGTTCAACACCGGCGAATTTACGGAAGATTTATGCGCAGCGTTTTCGTCCGGACCAAACTGCTTTCATCGCTGTGGGAGATTTTCGAAACCAGAGAATGCTCGAACTTGTGAAAACGAACTTTGGAGGTTGGAAAGCGCCGGCGGAATCGCCCATTGCAGACATCGGTCGATTAAATCCTGAAGCGGCACATGCAGTTTTCCTGGTGGAAAGGCCCGGGTCGGTGCAGACCACGATTGAGTTGGCGGCTGCGGGACCGTTGCGCAGCGATGCGGATTATGAATCGGCGGTGGTGGCGAATGCGATTTACGGCGGGACGTTTGGTTCGCGCTTAACCTTGAATATTCGCGAGGACAAGGGCTACACGTATTCGCCGTTCGCAGAGCTGAACACTTACCGGGCTGCCGGCGATTTCGTAACTCGCGCGGACGTTCGCAATGCAGTGACGGGTGCGACCTATAACGAAATGAGTTATGAACTGAATCGCATGGTCACGACCACTCCTACGCCGGAAGAACTCACGCAGGCGAAACGTTTTCTCGTGGGCATAGAGGCGATTCGGTTCCAGAGTCGGTCATCGGTGGCGGAAGGGCTTTCAGACCTTTGGGTGAAGGGCTTGCCGCCGGAAGAAATCGGGATTTACGGGAAGAAGATTGCGGCCACGACGTCTGATGATGTGGATGCGGCGGCCAAGAAGTATTTTCTCGCGTCACGCGCGGCTATTGTGGCAGTGGGGGAAGCGAAAGTGGTTCGCGAAGCGCTGGCGCCGTTTGGAATACCGATTCAGCCCGCGCCTTAACTAGGTGCGCGAGGAGCAAATTGAAGCGATTATGGGGCATTAGAGTGGTGGTGTGTGCTCGTCTCGCGATGCTTATTCTGACCGGCGTTGCGATCGCGGCGCCGTTTGCCGTACGAGCGCAAAATTCCGGTTCCTCCGACGGCCAGATTTCTGCAAGAGTCGATGCTTATGTAAACGGGGAGATGCGCGCGGAGAAAATTCCCGGGCTTGCGCTTGCTATTGTTCGCGACGGGAAAATGGTCAAGGCGAAGGGATACGGACTTGCGAATATCGAGCTGGATGTCGCCGTGAAGCCGGAGTCGATATTTCAGACAGGGTCGGTGGGGAAACAGTTCACGGCAACCGCTGTGATGCTGCTGGTTGAGGATGGGAAAATCCATCTCGACGATCCTGTTGGGAAATATCTTCCTGGCTCTCCGGCGAGTTGGAACAACATCACCGTGCGGAATCTTCTAACGCACACTTCAGGCATCCCCGATTACGAATCGGATTCGCTGACTAAGAAGGGCGCAGCGTTCATCAATCTGCGCAGCGATTACACGGAAGACGAACTTTTTACGAAGTTCAGCGGATTGCCGCTGGAGTTTCCGCCGGGATCGAAATGGAACTACAGCAACAGCGGTTACGTCATACTTGGGATTCTGATTCATAAGGTGACTGGACAGTTTTATGGCGACGTGCTGCAGGAACGGATTTTTCGGCCACTGGGGATGACCTCGACGCGAATCATCAGCGAGGCCGACATCATTCCGAATCGTGCGGCGGGCTATCGACTGCTGAATGGCGAAATCAAAAACCAGGAGTGGGTTTCGCCGATGCTCAACACCACGGCGGACGGCGCGCTTTATACCAACGTTCTGGATATGGCGAAGTGGGACTCTGCGCTTTACGCCGATACGCTGCTGAAGAAGGGAAGTCTGTACCAGATGTGGTCAGCGGTGCGTTTGAACGATGGGAAAACTGCTCCGTATGGATTCGGGTGGGACGTGGCGGAAGTACATGGCCAGCGGCTGATCGAGCACGGTGGCGCGTGGCAAGGTTTTACCACGCAGATCTCGCGCTATGTGGACGACCGATTCACCGTCATTGTGCTGACCAATCTGGATTCCGAGCATTCGCACCCGGATAAAATTGCGCACGAGGTAGCCGCTCTTTACAATCCAGCACTGACGCCTGCCGCGGAAAAAGTGCACTGAAAAGACACCGTGTTCCAGGCGGGATTTGACATGGCCGATGGCGTCAAAATCTCCCCGTTTCAAGGCGTTTTCCGCCACCTTTGCCCTCGCTGCCGCACTGGCAAAATTTATCCGACCTCTATTTTTTCCAGCTTGCCGAAGATGAATGACGAATGCGCGGTATGCCATCTCTGGTTTGAACGCGAAGAAGGTTATTTTCTTGGCGCGATGATCATTGATTATGCCTTAGCCATGGTCACTGCGACCGTGATTGGCGCGATCCTATGGACGTTCACACACTGGTCTTTCGAGAAGCTCTGTGTCGTGGCTATTTTATTGTTTCTTCCAGCGGTTCCTGCGGTTACCCGGCTGGGCCGGGTGCTGTGGATTTATTTAGATCGGTTCATAGACTCTGAGCGCGAATGTACGATTCAGCAGGTCGGAACGAGCTCAGCTTGCGCTCACGTGATGCGCGTGGCATTCTCTTGCCGCCAAGGGCGGCCTGGTAACTGCCGGGCAAAGGGCGAAAAAAGCGTGCCAATTTGCGAAGGATGCGGGGCGCGGGTCGATGAGGCGCACGTTCGGGCCCGCAAGGAACGGCTCGATCTTGCCGCGCGCTTTCGTCCCACTCAGATTAAGGTTCTTGTGCTTGATTCCGCGCCACGCGGATCGGAAAACGATTATTTTTATCGCGCTGCGAAGGACCGAACGGTGCGTTCGGTGGCGGCCCGCATGTATTTCGACGAGCTGGTGAAAACGATGGGAAACGCCATCACCAAGATTGACGAAGTCCTGTGCCTGAATGAATTCCGCAAGCACGGATTTTTTGTAAGTTATGCGGTGGAATGTGCCATTGAGAACCGCGGGGAATTGCATAACGCGTTGCGGAAACTGGCGCCCACGATCGTAAAGCGCGTGCAATATTTCCTGCAGCCTGCCTACATCGTACCGATTTCACAAGCTACGCAGGAACTGATTCGCCTTTTCGGGCTGGTTGGTTGGGGGGACCGGTTGGTGTTGGACAAAGGCGGGCCGTTTGTTGATCCGTATCTCGGGGATCCGGAGCGGCAGGCGGTGTTTGCGACGTCCTTCGGCGACCGTATCAGCAAAGCTCTTGCCGCATTGCCTTCGTAGTTTCCGCGCACGGGCTGTAATTCAGGTCACGCTTCTCGAATCGTCTCACTTCTGTTTGTAAATCTTGCCTTCTTTCATCACAAAGCTGACGGTTTCGAGCACGCGCACGTCTTGCAGAGGGTCGCCCGGCACGGCGATGATGTCCGCATACTTTCCAGGGCGAATTGAGCCGATGATATCGCTATGCTCCAGCAAATCGGCTGCGGAGGTCGTCGCCGCTTGAATTGCTTGCAGCGGACTCATCCCGTATTTCACCATGAACGCAAATTGCTTCGCCGCGACATCGTAGGGGCACACGCCCGCGTCGGTGCCGAATGACAGTTTGACACCGGCCCGCACAGCCTTTCGAAAGTTATCACGCTGGATTTGCCCAAGGCGCACATCGTGCTGCACAAACTCCAACGGAATATTCGAGTGCGCGGCGTCTTCCTCTATGCATTCTTCGTCGTAAATATCCATGTCGAGGTAAGTTCCATGCGCTTTGGCTAACGCGATGCCTTCGTCGTCGATCAGGGTGGCGTGCTCCACGGAAGCCACCCCGGCGAGAATCGCGTTTTTAATTCCTTGCGCCGCATGTGCATGCGCTTCTACAAGAAGGCCGAAGTGACTGGCTTCATCAACCGCCGCTTTCAATTCTTCCAACGTAAATTCCTGCGAATTGGGATTGCTGCCGTGCGCCAGCACCGCGCCGGACGAAAGAATCTTGATGTGGTCCACGCCATCATTCGCCAGCTTCCGAATTACGGCGCGAACTTCCCACGGACTATTCGCTTCACCGTAATGCAAATCCCACGGCAACACGATATCCGGCGCAAATCCGCTTAACGATCCCGCGCCTCCGGAAATTGTTACGTACGCGCCAGCGACATACATGCGCGGTCCTGGAATATCGCCGCGAGCGATCGCGTCGCGCAATGCGACATCGCCCAGTGCGCGGTAGACGCCCACATCGCGAACCGTGGTAAATCCGGATTCCAGCGTGAGGCGCGCATTGGGCACGGACTCAAGCGCCACTTCAGCCGCAGTTTTCTTAAGATAGGTAAGCGGATCTCCACCGTCACGAGCGCCGTCGGCTAGATGGGTGTGGCAATCAATCAGGCCGGGCAGCACGGTCAGGCCTGATAGATCGATCACTTTCGCATCCGCCGGGATATTCAACTGCACGCCGACCGCATCGATGCGATTCCCGCGGATCAAGATCACCTGATTGCTGAGCTCTTTCCCTCCTTCCACATCAATCAGCCGCCCGGCTTTGATCGCCACCACCTGGGTCGAGGCGCCCGGCGCCGCAACGCTTTGCCCCAAGGCCCCGGTTGCAAAAAGCAAAGACACGCTTGCGAGGTAGATTATTTGCTTCCGCACAAATCTCCTTCCGTGCGCGTGACGACCAATAAGCGCTGGCATTTTACACGCATTTGCATGCCTAAGAGGCCCTGAACCTGCGTCGCCGGTTTGCGTGCACGCGAATGATTTGCTGGACGCGTCCCGCAAAAAGTGCTACTAAAATCAAATGAGAACTACTTCTAGTTTGTGCCTCATCGCATTTATTTTGTTTGCGGGAGCAGTGATCGCCTCAACCCGAGCAACGCAAACTCCTAAGCAGTCTGCCCCAGCGAGCGCCACGCCAAATCAAACTCAGCTCAAGCGGGGGAAATATTTAACGGAAGAAGTTGCGCGCTGTACGGAATGCCATACACCTCGCGACGCGCGCGGCCACCTGGACAATTCTCGAGCGTTGCAAGGCGCGCCGGTCTGGATCGTCCCGGTGCACCCGGACCAAAACTGGGCGCAACAGGCCCCACCCCTGGCCGGCTTTGCTGCTTACACAGACAAAGACGGCGAGGAGATTCTGGAGAAGGGACAGGGGCCGAACGGTGAGATCATCCGTCCGCCGATGCATATCTACCATTTAAATCATCAGGATGCGATGGACATCATCGCTTACCTAAGATCCGTGCCCACAACCACGCACTGAAACTCCGTTTCTTGAACTTCCGGCCTAATCCAAAGAATCATATACCGATAAGACAAAGCGCCCGCAACGAGTTGCTCCGTCCTTTTCTGAAGAGGGTATCGTTTAACCTGGGGAGATTCTCGGCGCAAGCTTGAGTGCGTCGTCCATACCTATAGGTGCCGTTCCAGGTCCGAATTTCGCAGGACGAAACCCTCAAGTCAAAGGCCCAGGCAAGCGCCGGACGTCAAAAAAGTTAAGTCGGCTCCCGTATTTCGATAAGAAATTTTTGCCGGTGAGATAGTTCCCGGGGATAGTCGTGCACAAGTCCTCTGCGAGGTTGATATGAGAATTGTGAAAAAGTTTCGATTCATTAAATACGCAAGCGCGCTTCTTCTGCTGACCTTCTGCTACGCGGGAAAAGCGCAAGCCCAGAGCGACTACACCGCGGTTACCGTTGAAAACGGCGGCGCCATCACCGGCATCGTAAAATGGACCGGCCCCATTCCCAAGATTCCGAAACTGCCCGTCACGAAAAATGCTGAACTCTGCGACCCGGATTCTCTGAAAGTTCGCGACCTTGAACGCTTAGAAATTGATTCCGACGGCGGCGTGGCGAATACAGTAGTGTTTCTAAGAGACGTCACCAAGGGCAAGCCTATGGATCTGCCCGACGCTCGCGACCACCTCGATCAGAAAACCTGCCGCTACGTTCCGCACATCATGCTGGTGCCGCAGGGCGGAAAATTGCAGATCAAGAACAGCGATCCCGTGTTGCACACGGTGCAGATGACCGGCGCAGCTTCCAACAACATTCCATTTCCGTTTCAAAACCACTACATCCCGATATCGCTGCCGCGCAATGGCGTGGTGGAATTAAAATGCAACGCCGGCCACGTGTGGATGAACGCAAACGTACTCGTGGTGAAACATCCGTACTATGCCGTCACCGACGAACACGGATTCTTCAAGCTCACGGACGTTCCGCCAGGAGATTACGAAATTGTGGCCTGGCACGAAGGCTGGCAAATTCTTTCCGAAGCCAAAGTGCTGGACGTGGGGGCCCAAATCGAAGTAAAGCGACCGATTTACAGCGCGCCGTCAACTTGGGCTAAAAAGGTGGACGTAAAGCCCGGGCAGTCCAGCGAAGTAAACTTCACCATGTCCGAAAAGAAGGAATAATCCGAAGACGAAGTTCGTACGGCATTAAGTGCGTTGCCGTTTTATCTCTAGTAACCACATCCTGTTAACCGACACTATCTGTTTCCCTATCACTTTCCAACAGACTGAAATGTTACAGAAGTTCACGCCGACGAAACGGCCGATTAACCGTGCCGTAACCTTGCGCTTCTACGCTTCCTGCGCTCGTGTGTGGGGGCTGTACGGGGCCTCCGACAGGTCACGAAGCCAAATGGAGGATTTGAAAATATGCGCAGAGTTTGTGCCACATTACTTGCGGGGATGTTGCTCAACCCCGGGATGCTGGGCGCTGCACCGCCGCCAGCCGCCAAGAGCCTGAAGACCGCTACGCCGATCAAGCACCTCGTCATTATTTTTCAAGAGAACGTTTCGTTCGACCATTATTTTGGAACCTATCCGGTGGCGGCCAACCCATCGGGAGAGCCGGGGTTTCACGCGGCAGCAGGGACACCCACAATTAACGGGTTCACGAACGCGTTGTTGAATAACAATCCCAACTTGAATCCGGCAAACGGCGCTGGCGCAACTAACCCGTTCCGTTTAGATCGTTCGCAAGCCGCGACCAACGACCAGGATCACGATTACACTCCGGAGCAATTGGCTTTCGATGGCGGCTTAATGGATCTGTTCCCGGCCAACACCGGAACCCCCGGGCCGCCTCCGGGCGCACCCCCCATCGCGGACACAACCGGCTTGGTGATGGGCTACTACGACGGAAATACTGTTACTGCACTATGGAACTATGCACAGCACTACGCCATGAACGACAACTCCTACGATACGAACTTCGGTCCTTCCACACCGGGAGCCCTGAATCTGGTTTCCGGACAGACGAATGGGGTGACGGAAAATAACAATGGCACAGGCGCAGTTGTGGGCGACGGAAACGGCGGTCTCACGCTGATTAGCGACGCTGATCCGGTGGGAGATGTTTGCTCCACAACAACTGGCGAGACGGTTCAAATGGGCGGCCAGAATATCGGCAACCTGCTGAACACGGCAGGCGTGACCTGGGGTTTTTTTGAAGGTGGTTTTAACCTCAGCATCGTAAATCCAAATGGAACCACGGGCTGCGGTCGAAAGACAACTTCGGCGATCACCGGGATGCTCAAAAACGATTACATTCCGCACCATCAACCGTTCCAATATTATCCTTCCACTGCAAACCCGACACACGTGCGTCCTGGTTCGATTGCTGCTATCGGACAAACGGACGGCGCAAATCACCAGTATGACACGCTGGATTTCTACGCCGCAGTTCAAGCCGGTAACTTTCCGGCGGTAAACTTCTTGAAGGCGCCGGGATATCAGGACGGGCATGCAGGCTACTCGGACCCGCTGGACGAGCAGAAATTCATCGTGGACCTGATTAATTTCCTGCAAAGTCAGCCGGAATGGTCGAGTACGGCCGTGGTTATCAACTATGACGACTCGGACGGTTGGTACGATCACCAACTGGGGCAAATCGTGAACACTTCGGCTACGGCAGACGACGCTTTGACTGGTCCGGGAGCTTGTGGAACGGGCGTAACTGCGCTGCCCGGCATCCATCCGAACACACTTCACGCGCAAGGCCGTTGCGGGTATGGGCCGCGGTTGCCTTATCTGGTTATTTCGCCGTGGGCGCGGCACAACTTCGTCGATCACGCCATGACGGATCAGAGTTCGACCGTTCGGTTCATCGAGGACAATTGGCTGGGCGGAGAGCGCATCGGACAGGGTTCGTTCGACGGCATCGCAAACTCCATCAGCCAGATGTTCGACTTCAAGCAGGTACCGAGCGATGAGTTGTTTATCCTGAACGATAAGACTGGGGAAGTGGAATATTCGTCCTCGAAGTAAAGTAGAGAAATAAATATTGAAGCCTTCTCGCACGAAGAGCGACAAAGGCACGTGTGGCAATGCCGCGCACGTGCCTTTGTTGTCTTTACGTGTTATCTTTCGCAACTTCAGGAAGCTGCGTGATCACACGACGTAAATTCCTACACCATTCGAGTTTGGCCACCACAGCGTTATTGATGAACCCTCGGGCCGCGTTCGCTCAAGCGCCGGAAGGTAAGGCTGCCACTCTCAACACGAGTACTTTGGCCAAGTTCGTCGACCCTCTTCCGATCCCGCCAACTGCGCAACCATCTGAATACGGAGGCAGCTCGGCGAATCTGCCGGCAAAGGTGGCGTACTACCGGATGGCCATGCGCGCCTTTGAAATGAAAGTCCATCGCGACCTGAAGCCCACGCGCATGTGGGGTTTTGGTGCGGGATTCCCGGGGCCGACGTTTGACGTTCGCAGCGGACAGGAAATTATGGTGGAGTGGGTGAACGAGCTTCCCGAGAAACATTTTCTACCTATTGATCACAACCTCGGCGGAGCAGGGAAAGACCAGCCCGAAGTGAGGACCGTGGTGCATCTTCACGGCGGAAAAGTGGCGCCTGATAGCGACGGTTTTCCGGAGGATTGGATTGCTCCTGGGAAGTCGGTCGTGCATCACTACCCCAATAAACAGGATGCCGCCATGTTGTGGTACCACGACCACGCAATGGGAATTAACCGGCTGAATATTTATGCGGGACTGTTTGGCGTGTATTTGATTCGCGACGGCGGTGAGGATTCGTTGAATCTGGCCGCGGGTGAATTCGAGATCCCGCTGGTGATTTCCGATCGGCTGTTTACGCCGGAAGGCCAACTTTTTTATCCGGTGTCGGACAAGCCGAATGCGCCATGGGTACCTGAGCTTTTCGGCGACGGGATTCTTGTGAATGGAAAACTTTCTCCGTACCTTGAGGTAGCGGCGCGCAAATATCGATTTCGCGTGTTGAACGCTTCGAATGCGCGCTTCTACCATTTGTCATTCGAGAACGGAGCGTCTCTTTACCAGATAGGAACGGACCAGGGGCTATTGCCCTCGCCAGTTTCGCTGAAAGCGTTGATGATTGCGCCAGGCGAGCGCCTGGATTTGATTGCGGACTTCAGCGAGCATCGCGGCGAGAAGATGATTCTGAAGAGTGACGCCTTCGCCATCATGCAGTTCCGAGTTTCAGCTGACAAGGCGAACGAAACGAGTTCGCTGCCGGCGGCTTTGCGGCTAGTTCCGAAGATACTGGAATCGCAAGCGGTGAAGACGCGGCTACTTTCTCTCGACGAATATCAAAATCGCGTGGCGGAGCCCGTTCTCATGCTCTTGAACGGGACTTATTGGCGCCAGCCTGTTACCGAAAAGCCTGTGCTGAACACGACCGAGATTTGGACGCTGGTCAACCCGACCGAGGATTCGCATCCGATTCATCTTCATCTGGTGCGATTTCAAATACTGGATAGGCGGCGATTCGACATTGCTTCATACATGAGTAAGCGGGGGTTGAGATTTACCGGAGACCCCGTCGCTCCAGACGCTTCCGAAGCGGGGTGGAAGGACACTGTGCGCGCGCAGCCGGGTATGGTGACGCGCATCATCGTTCATTTTGAAGGTTACGCGGGACGCTACGTTTGGCACTGCCACATACTGGAACACGAAGACAACGAAATGATGAGGCCGTACGAAGTGATTGCAGCAACATAATTCAGATTAATCATTCTAAAAAACGCCGAGAAATTCGAGGTCTGCCGCGTCCGCTGTTTGGATTTGTTGCAATGGCGGAAGCGCACATCTCATGTCGAACAGAAGGCGGTTTCCGCTCCGCAAATCACAGCAATGGCTGGCGCCGACGGCATGGGCGTCGTTTGGTCGCAGACGCCCTCTTTTAGCCGACAAAGAGCTTATAACTGCAAACTCTGCCCTTTGGAAATAACTTGGAAAACCTTTGGCGTTCCTTAAGGACTTTCTGTCTCTCCTTCTGCGAAAGTGTGCCTGCATCGCGGGCCCGGTACATGAGCGAACGTGAATTTAAAGTTGATTTCCGAAGTGGGCAAGGCCTGATGCAAAGAACGGCCCTTTGGGAAGGGTAAATCCAGAGTGTAGTAGAGAGAAAAAGGAGAAAGAGAAATGAAGTTAACGACAGGGGCCCTTTCAGCAGCTTGCTTGGCAGTTTTTTCATTGTTCGCAGCATCCACGCCAGCTCAGCAAGAAACACATGACCTCCGCGACCAGCTTCACCTTACAGGCCAACCGGCCGATTCCTTGCAGAAAATCGCAGCCCAAGCCGCGGCACAGCAAAAACTAAAAGACGACGCTGTGCCAAGCGGCGCTACGAGTGACTGTGCCTACACCTTCACCTCTGGAACGGGCACCGCTTACCTGCAATTCTGCGTGACCGTAAACGGAAACATCACTGAGTTTCAAAGCCCCGAGGGAGTCGAACAGATCCGACAGGGCGCCATCGGCGAAGGTTACGGCATCTGCGACGAATCTACCTACACTCCGTATTCCGACTATGCAGATTTCGGGGCCACCTCGAACTGGAATGCGCCCGTCTTACTTGCGCAATCCAAAACAATCGTAAAGATCGAGCGCGCTACCTCCGACAATCTCTTTACTCTTACCCAGGCTGTCAGCCTCATTGCGGGCACGCCGCCATACGCCAAGGTTGAAATGCAACTGAAGAACAATTCCGCCACGGTAAAGGAAGCGTACTTGGTGCGCTGGGCCGACTCAGATCCGGACAATGCAAACGCCGATGGTTTCTCCCAGAACTTAGACTCTACTGACGAAAGCGCCTTTGCGTGGGTGTCCTTCGACAGTTTTACTGGAAATGACCCCTATGGTTTGATGCTCCAAGCTGATGGAATTCCGACGAATGCTGTGAACTACGCGCGCGGCGGACTTGCGTATAGTGTGGCCTCCCCTCCGAACCCTTGCGACGCCGGAACGGGCACAGGTGCACCGATTCTCGACACGGATGGTTCTATCGCATATGTTTACTACATCGGAATTCCCAAAGAGCAGACTGTCAACGTCACCGAAAGGTACGTTCGGTTCTAAGTCCTCGCGCTGCATCGAGTAAATGCAGAGAAGAGAGCTGGAAATTTCAGTTCATCTTCACAATCGAAGCGGGATGGCCCGCAAGGCCGTCCCGCCCGGCGTCACTAACGCTGAAAGCAGCAAAGTGATACTTTCCGGATGTACGTCCCCTATAGTCCCGGCGGGGGACCCTATCTTCTGCAATAAAAAAGGCGCGCCCGGTTACCGCTGGGATTGCACCAACGACCTTCCGGTTATGAGGCCGACTCGGCCGATCGAGCGACCGATCAGAATAGCAATTTCAGCGCAAACTGAATTTGGCGCGCGGAGCCGAAGTCTCCAACCGGGAACCGTGTGCTAAGGATTTTACCGAAGGCGGCGCTGGTCGCCGTGTTCGTCGGGTCACCGAAGTTAGGATGATTGAAAAGATCGAACATTTCGGTCCGAAATTGCAGATTCACTCTTTCTGTAATCTTCGTGTTTTTGACTATGGAGAAATCCGTGTTCACGAAGTCCGGCCCAGGAAGCGAATCCCGCCGCGCGGTTCCGGGGTGGCAGCTACCAGGGACGATCGGGTAGGTCTTGCCGCCTGGAGTAGTCGGTATGTCGCTAAACGTGCAGGGAACTGCAAAGGCGGCATTCGGCGTCGTTGTACAGTCCGGAATCGCCGGAGCAGCGCCTGTGGGCGTCCCGTTGAAGGGCTCGCACAAGACGGTATTGCTGTAGAACTGGCTGGGATTGCCGGTGCCAGAGACGGGCAGGAGTTGGTCCGGCCTCACCGTCAGTGAGGAGCCTGGGGCCGGTCCAATGACGAGAAGCGGGGTGATCGGATTGCCGCTCTGGGCCATGGTGACTAACCCAAGCTGCCATCCGGACACCAGCCGGTTGCTTTTGAAAGGGAGTTGGTAGAAGCCACTTACGACGATTCGATTGCGCGTGTCGAATTCCGATGGGCCGTAATCGCCGCGAGGGTCATAAACATTCTGGACGGGAACCGCATCCCCGGAACTGACGGAGCTGTAATCGAAGGAGTGCGAGTAGGTATACGCGGCCAAAAACTGCAAGCCATTCGCCAGATGCTTGTTTAGAGTCACCCAGAGCGCGTTGTAGTTTGAATTTCCGGGACTGAAGATTCGGGTGATGTTGCCGATCGAACACGGCGGATTGGGAGGGGCGCACTGGGCCGGCAGGACAGGACTCGTGAGCGGCAAAGCAGTGTACGGCCGCGTTGAGTCGTAGAAGCCATCGGTTACGAACGGTTGATTAAAGTTGCCGGTCATTTGCAGGTGGGTGGCCTTTAGACCAACGTAGGCAACCTCCAGCCCCAAGGTAGATGTGAGCTGGCGTTCGACGGTCAAGTTCCAATCTTGCGCGTACATGTTGTCGAAATTTGGATCGACGGCGCTGGGACCCAAGCTGAGGCCGACAATCGAGGCCGACGGATTTTCGAGGGTAATGGAGTTCGTTGCGGAATTGACGCTAATAGGTACGGCGAAGGGAGGGTTGCCGCTCAGGGGACTAACAACGTTCGTGGTTGGATCCTGGGTCAAGATGGCATAGGCGGCGCGAACGGAGGTCTTGCCATCCCTGAAAGGATCCCAGGCGAAGCCAATGCGAGGCTCGAAGTTCTTATTATTGGTGTGAAATGGCTGCCCCGCAGGAACCAGGGTGCCCGTACCGAGATTAAAATTCGTGAAGCGGCCCGAGGCTTCGGAAGGCGTGGAATTCCATTCGTACCGCAGACCGATGTTGATGGTGAAGTTGGGCTTCCACTTGAAACTGTCCTGCGCAAATGCGCTGTAGGACGGTTGCAAAACCCGGTCATTTCCGGCTCCCAGTAGGACGGTAAAGGCCGAGGCCTCATCTGCGATGAAATCCGCCATCGTCGGAAACGTAAAGCTGCCCACGTTTTCAGCGATATTGTTGTTATAGGCCCGCCGGATTTCTCCGCCAAACGCCATGGAGTGGCGGCCTTTCAGCCAACTCAGAGTGTCATTCAGCACCACGGTCGTATCCCCGCGCCCCTGAGGTTCACCGATCGGCCCTCCAAAATCCATGTCGCCCAGGACGTTGATATTCGGTATGCCCACGCCTACCGGGGCGCCCGGCGGAAGCGTGATGTCAAAATCCGACGGATTCAGTGCTGTGGGCGTAAATATGAGGTGAATTCGGTTATAGCCGAGCCGTACGGTATTGGCGAGCGACGGGCTGAAGACATGGTCTTCGCTGATGGTCATCAACTGGCGAAATCCGTCGCGAATGTCGCCGAAGCCCGGGATATTTGCGTTCTGCGTCGGTTCCTGCCGCAAGTCCTTCTGCAAAACACAAAAGAAATGGAGACGGTCGTTCTGTCTGAACTCGACGTCCACATCGCCGGACCCCTGGTTCAAACTAACGTTCGCAAGGGCTGCCCCGGTGAAGCCGTTGAAGTTTGCGGGTATCCCCGTAGTGTCCGTTCCGGGAATATTAGCTGGCGGAACAAGTTTCAACAGGCTCTGAACCGCTGGCGAAGTCACCGTCGCGATCTGATTCTGGCTGGGAACAATGGTCTCAAGAGTCAAACCCTGATGCTGGCGGATGCCCTCGTAGGCCACGAAAAAAAAGACTTTGTCTTTCTTGATCGGGCCGCCGAGGTCCCCGCCGAACTCATTGTGTTTGAAGGATGCCTGAGGAGTTGTCGTAGGGTTGAAATAGTTCCGGGCGTCCAGTGCGTTATTGCGGAAAAATTCGAAGGCTTCACCGTGAAAGTCATTCGTGCCTGAGCGAGTGGCCATGTTGACAATGGCTCCGGCATTGCGCCCGTACTGCGCAGCGAACGTCGAGTTATCAACCTTGAATTCGTCCAGCGTGTCGATCGGTGGTTGGAACGTGACCTGGTTTTGCACCGGATCATTCAAATTGATTCCGTTTACTAACCAGTTTGTTGTGTCCTCCCTCTGGCCTGCGGTGTTGATTGCGAACGATCCCTGCCCGCGAAGTGGCAACTATCTTCTGATTTTTGTATCGGTTTGTTAAAGCTGGCACAGAGGATTTTGCCGGATTCGGATTTCGCCGCGGTGAGAAGTGCCGAGGAGACGGCAATAAAATGGTTAAATGCGTGCTAGAGTGCGCTCGATGGAGGTGAGAGAATGACCCGCTATGCGTCCGCGATCTTCTGCCTGCTTGTTCTGACTCTCGGATTGGCGTCTGCGCAAATTCGCGCCCAACAACCCGCACAGCTGCCACCGGGCATCCCCCGACCTCAAGAGGCCGATTATATCGTTCACGATTTCCACTTTAGGTCCGGTGAGACGTTGTCGGAACTGCTGCTTCATTACATGACCCTTGGGAAGCCTGCTCGTGACGCGAATGGGAGGGTCACTAACGCCGTGCTGATCCTTCACGGAACCGGCGGCTCCGGGCGCCAATTCCTTGCGCCCCAGTTTGCGGGCGTCCTGTTTGGACCGGGACAACTACTGGATGTGAGCCGCTACTTCGTTATCCTTCCGGACAATCTGGGGCACGGAAAATCAAGCAAGCCCAGCGACGGAATGCATGCACACTTTCCGCAATATGATTACGACGATATGGTGTATGCCCAACATGAACTGGTGGAAAAAGGGCTCGGCGTCAATCATCTGCGACTGGTGATGGGCACTTCCATGGGCTGCATGCATTCGTGGGTCTGGAGCGAAACCTTCCCTGACTTCATGGATGCACTCATGCCGCTGGCTTGCCTGCCGGTGCAAATTGCGGGCCGCAATCGCGTCTGGCGCAAAATGGTGATGGACGGAATTCGCCAGGACCCTGATTGGAAAAACGGGGAGTACACTACCGAGCCGCGCGCGGCTCTTCAAATCTCCGCCGATTTTCTGCTCATAGCGGGAAGCGCACCATTGCAGATGCAGAAAAATCTGCCAACGCGAGATGACGCCGATAAATTTCTCGAGCAATCCATGAGCAGGATGATGTCCAGCCTGGACGCCAACGATTTTTTGTATCAAGTGAACGCTTCGCGGAATTACGACCCTTCGCCACTGCTCGAGAAAATCTCGGCGCCGGTCATGTTCGTGAATTCCGCCGACGACTTCATCAATCCTCCGAAGTTGGGAATCGCCGAGCGCGAGATCAAAAAAGTGAAAAACGGCAAATTTGTCCTGATTCCCATCTCCGATCAGACGCACGGCCACGGCACGCACACGTGGGCGGCAGTATGGCAGCAATATTTGAAGGAGCTATTGGAAGCTTCACAACATTAAGGCTTCACCGATTCGTCCCAGTGCCTGATAAGTTCTGATAGGGAGTGACCTGTCATCTTCCTCGTCATCTTCCTCATCTTCTCATCTTCTCATCTTCCTCTTCGTGTCAACGCAAAGTAGAAATGTCCGGGTTTTCGCAAGATAGAAATGTCCGCTTCCATGGTTTTCTCCAAGGGTGATTTGCAGGTACATGGTATTT
>Ga0209009_1000389_pt1 | contig 16003 bp, 13 predicted proteins | sample BlaSpr_A8_OM3_M2_FD_187979 | JGI IMG/M metagenome (GOLD analysis project Ga0209009, IMG submission 187979) | Forest soil microbial communities from Thunder Bay, Ontario, Canada - Black Spruce, Ontario site 2_A8_OM3_M2 (SPAdes) (version 2) | ecosystem: Environmental > Terrestrial > Soil > Boreal... | reverse complement strand
CCGAGACCATTCCTCCGCGCACGCGCTCCGGCTCTCCGCTGCCGGTAATGTTGAAATCCTCGTGGCGATAGGCAGCCATGGAAGCAAAGGTAGAATTGGTGCGCTGCCAATCGAGAAAATTGGGATAGGAGATAGAGGACTTTTCGAAGTTGGTGGTGTGCTCGTAGAGGACGGTCAATTCCTGCGGATGAGGAAAAGGCAGGGGATTAAGAAGGACGCCATTCACGATGGAGAAGATGGCGGTGTTCGCGCCAATACCGAGAGCGAGGGTGAGTACAGCGACGGCAGTGAAGCCGGGGGATTTGCGCATCATGCGGAAGGCATAGTGGATGTCCTGAAGAATGCCAGCGAACAAATTGCTGCTACCCTTTCCCAACACTACGGGCTCGCGATACAAATCACTCTCGACTGGTTGGAGACTGCGCGCGAGTAGGTCTTCGCCTTTCAGTTCGTCGATGGCGGCTCGGAAAGCTGCGTCTTCAGACTGGCCGGTCACGAGGAGTTCGTTGTAGCGATCCTCAAGGTGCTGCGCGATCTCTTCGGCAATTTCCCCTTCGCGCGCCGGGGAGAGTTTCAGCGAAGCAAGGCGGCGGAGAATTTCCGGCTTCCATTCAAGCATTTTCTGCCTCGGTGATGCGATTGATACCGACTACAAATTCGCGCCAGCCGCGAAGCTGTGAAGCGAGGACTCTGCGGCCCTGGCGCGTCAGACGATAGTAACGGCGGCGGCGCTGTCCGCTTTTTTCGACCCAGCGTCCACACAGCCAGCCGCGGCGTTCAAGACGGTAGAGCAACGGGTAGAGCGAGGCGACGTGAAAACAAACAGTGCCGCCAGAGCGTTGCTCGATAAGTTTGCCGATTTCGTAACCGTGGCGCGGACGGGCTTCGACGAGCGAAAGAGTGAGCAACTCGGCGCTACCCTTTTTCCATTCCACTTGTGAGGCTGTTAGGTCCATATATGGCATCGCAATATATTGAACGACGCCGTGGATGAGGAGTCAAGCAAATGTTTACGAGCCACCTGTCCCTGCAGGTCAGTCGCTTCCGAATGACCTTCCATCGGAGGATTTGTGGCGGAAGGTTCCGGCTGCTGTGACCGACTTTCTTTGCGCGTCGAACGTGCCTGCACCGCTCATCTCGTAGCTGTCGTCGTTTGCTGACTTGACTACTGCCGGGCACGTAGCAGAGTCTCCGGGATCGCAAAGAATCCTGAAGCCACCAGGAAGGTGTAATTAGAAGGGTTGTTTTGGGCCCTGGCCTGGTTCCGGTGGGCCTTCACCAGCATCCGAAGTCCGTGGCGCAAGTCCCGAAGAAGCGTGCCTAGTCTGCAACGCCTCCGATATTTTTCTGGTGAAGAGATTCTTGAGCCCGGTCCGCCGCTAGTGGTCGTGCTGGGAGGAAAGAGGCCGGCGCTTTCACGCCGGCCTTCTGCATCGCGGATTTTCTTTGATTTAGCGCTTCATCATCCAATAGCCCGATTCTAGTGTTGGGCCACTTCGACTGCCGGATCCGCCTTCCCCTGAGTGCCCGCTTGGTTGTAGGCATTGAAGAGGATGGCTTTCGTTCCCGACACGACATAGAAAATCACATTGGGCGTGCTACTGCTCCCTACTGTTCCCCGGCCGTTTGAGGCCACGGCATAAGTCTGGGAGAAAGTATTGTCAACGTTCTGCCCTCCGAAGAGCGAGGTGTCGTCGGTGGCCCCTGATACAGTTCCCGAACCGTTGAAATTTACCCAGCCTGCCTCATAGTCAATATTTTGCTCCGCAGGTGAGATGGTGCCGAAGCCGAAGACCGTGGACGAAGTCAAGAAAGGTCCGGGCGATTGCGGCTCGAAGGAACCTGCTGTCACTGAGCTGTCCGTACCTACCATGAAGCCTTTGCCGGGTTTCACAAGATAAAAAACGGGACTATGACCTCCGCCCCCGCCTGGTAATGTCACACGGCCATTAGAAGCCACGCTGTAGGTGCCCGAGATGCTGTTGCTGCTGATCGTCCCGCCATCGTTTTCGTCATTGTTAATCGTGAAGTTGCCTACGCTGGGAAAGGCCAGCAGTCCGACCTGTACGTCCGCGGTTGGCGGAGTCGATCCCGACAGTCCAACTGTATAGATAACACTGGTTCCGCTTAACGAAGAGTTTGAGAACGGCTCTCCCGATTGCTGCATGATCGTCCCGACGTAAGGAGCATTGTTGGCTTGCGTATCGGTATTCATCATCACCAATGCGCCCGTGAAGACGGTGTAGTAGACCATATTAACGGGGGAAGTCGCTCCGGTGGGCGTTATCGAGAACGTGGTTCGGCCATTCGAATCGGGGCTTCCACGCGTACCTGTGAAAATACAGGGAGTGGTGCAATGATTGTTCACATTGCCGTTCTCATCTGTGTCTACGCTTCCGGAGCTGATCGTGGTGCCCGATACGCTGAACACTCCAGCCATGGCGAACCGTTGTGAGAGGGTCAGCGACTCAGTTGTGGATGCTCCAAACGCGTAGTTGCCGCTGACCTGCGTGTTTGAGAACGCGGCGGCGGTCTGCTGGTACATTCCCCCGGTGACGTTCGTGCCAGTTGAATCGAACTCGATCAACTGCCCGCCGAACGCCACATTCGAGCTAATCTGATTGAGGGCGAAGCGGTAGGTAGAGGTGGCCGCCGAAGTGGCGATTGTCATACATCCGCGATAGCCGCCATTAGTGTCCAAGCCCACGGAGTAGAAGCTGCCTGCCGCGATAATGGAAAGTGGAGGTGGTGTCGTGCCCGTGGTGCTATCGTTGAGATCTTCTTCACCGGCAGTGATCTTTCCGGTGCCGTCGGCAGTGAAGCTGCCGATCAAACCTACTGGCCCATTGCTATCGAACCCCTGCAATTGGAAGGCGTATTGTCCCGCCAGGACGGACTCGTTACCTTTGTTGCAAGCCGCTGTAACCGCATTGATCGTGAGCGAATAGGTCTTCTGCGCCGTCATCGGAGTCCCTTCGGAATCCTTAACGTCCACAATGATGTTGTTGGTTGTGCTGGCTGCTGTGGGCGTGCCGGTGATCGTTGCTGATGGACTGCCTGCGTTAAATGCTAAGGGTGTAGGAAGCGCACTGGATGCCGCGTCCAGGCTGAAAGTATAGGGTGGAACGCCGCCGCTGGCGGTAATCGTAGCGCTGTAGGCGGTGTTCACAGTCCCGTTGGGCAATGAACTCGTCGTGATGGAAAGTGGCAGCGCATTGACTGTAACAACTGCCGAAACCTGCGGCGATGGAGCATCGGCTGCCGCAGCTGTAATCGTCACTGTGCCACCAGTAGGTGGCGTCGGCGGTGCGTCATAGGTTGTGGCGGTTCCGCTCGCTGTATGACTTGCGACAAACGAGCCACAAGCTGCACTAGCGCACGTGACCGACCAATTCACGCCTCCATTCCCGGGATCACTTGAGACGGTGGCATTAACACTCAATGTGCCGCCGGCAGTTACTGTCGTGGGAGCCGAGGGCGTGAACGCGATGCTCTCGGTGCTGACTACGATTGAAAAACCGCTCACCGTGGTCGCTTGTCCAACCCCATCCGTGAGGGTCACGCTGAAATTCAACGTTGTCGCGGTCGTCGGCGTGCCGGTTATTTTCCCCGTGCTCGCGTTTATCGATAGGCCATCGCTCAACAAGGGGGTAGTGCTCCATGTAAGCGGCGCGAAGCCGGATCCCTGGAAGGTAAAGCCGTATGCAACGTTCACGGTAGCGGAAGGTACCTGGGCTGGTGTCGTCGAAATTACTGGCGCCGCAGGATTGTTGACCGTGATGCTGAACGCCGTTGCTGGAGACGACTGGCCGAACGTGTCGGTCGCCGTCAAGGTAAAGGAGACGCTCTGTTTCGACGTGGGAGTCCCAGAAACCACGCCTGTGCTCGAGTTGAGAGAAAGTCCATCCACCAGGCCTACCGCGCTCCACGTGAGCGTACCCGTGCCGCTGGCATGGAATGTAAAGCTGTAAACGCTCCCAACCGTGCCTGGCGCCGCGGTCACCTGTGTTTGCGTAGTCGTGATCGCCGGTGCCGGCGGATTGTTGACCGTGAGTATGAAGGCGGTTGCAGCGGAAGACTGTCCAAACGTATCGCTTACAGTCAACGTAAAGCTGATCGTCGCCTTGGAAGTCGGCGTCCCCGAGACAATGCCCGTGCTCGCGGCTAGCGCCAATGCGTCAGCCGGCAGACCTACGGCGCTCCATGTGAGCGCTCCGGTTCCACTGGCGTGAAAGGTGAAACCATACACGGAGCCCGCTGTCGCTGGCCCCGCCGTCAGTTGCGCCTGGGTAGTGGTGATTGTGGGCGCTGCCGGGTTATTAATTGTGAGAATGAATGGCGCTGATGCCGTCTTCGGACCGGCCGTGCTCGAATCCGTCACAGTAACGGTGAAGTTGATCGTCCCTTTGGCTGTCGGCGTTCCAGAGATGGCGCCGGTGCTCGAGTTAATCGAGAGCCCGTTGGCAGGAAGACCTACGGCGCTCCAAGTAAGCGTTCCCGCGCCGCCCGTGCCCGCCAATGCCAAATTGTAAGCGACGCCGGCGGTTGCCGGCGCTGCCGTCACTTGCGCCTGAGTGGTCGATATGGCCGGCACCGCAGTGACGGTCACTACAACGCTCGAGGACGCAGTCGCCAGCTTCACCGAAGCCGCGGTGATCATCGCCGTTCCCGTTGTCCCACTAGCGCTAAACGTAGCCGATGTCGTTGATACGTTTGTCAGCGTCGTGCAAGCCGCACCGGAACAAGTCCAAGTAGCGCCTGCATTGGTTGAATCATGTGCTACAGTGGCGGTGAAACTCCTCTGTTGCCCCTGGTCGATTATCTGAGCCGTGCCCGGCGAAAGCGAAACACTGGGTTTCGATGAAGAGCTACAGCCAGACAACATCAACACAACTCCAACAGCGAGAAGGAGTGACAGATTCTTCATCGAATTTTCCGCCTTTGCCAAAGAAACAAATCCGATTCGTGGGAAGGGAGGAGCGTTAGCGAATAAGATGTTCCACTGTGGCTCCATCGAACATAAGAGTCTTGCCATAATGAAACAATACTTATCTGGGAACGGTGTGCTTTACTAACCATTGACGGTTAGGGATGTGCTAAGGGCTTCGGTTCGGCTACACACTGAAGTTCGGCAACGAGTGGTCTTGGATAGCATTGATCAGCCTGTAGTGGCAATTTGGATTTCCCTTTTCTGTTTCATCGTCCCTAAGATTCTGTAGCACTTACAGGCAGTAGTATCCGGAAGCGATATTTCGAGTCGGCTTCTTTGGGGATGTGGCTCGACGACGATATGGAAGATTTGAAGAACAACACCGGAACATGTTGATCCCTCATGCGGAATGAGTCGAACGTAAGCGTCTGGTGGGAACTGGGGAAACCGTATTGACGATGGCGAAGATGTGCTAAGCAGTGACGACTTGGGTTTCCGGGGATTCTGCTGAGAGGTTCCAGGGCAAGAGTTCTTCGATACGGTTGATCGGAACGGCAAAACTGAACGACCTAAATCGGGAAACCTATCTGCGCGACGTTCTGTCCCGCATCACCGACCACCCGATCAAGCTGTAAATGGCGGCCGCGCTCTCACCGCCTCAATCCGAGCCCGCGAACAAGAAGCTTTTTCTACCCAGGACCGCCACCGCAACGCTCGCTCCGTCGCGCTGTTGTCGATCTCCAGTGTGCCGTCATCACAGTAACGCATCAGCGCGTCCCAGCATCCCAGCGCGTAGCGAACCGCTAGCTCTGTATCCGATCTTCTCGACAGCTTCCCCAGCGTCTCCTCCAGCCATTGCTTGAACGATTCCAGCAATGGCCGGCTATGCAAGCTGCGGATCTCGCGCCGCTCTTCGCAGCTACGTCCCCGGATTTCCTTCTCCACGGCATACAGCTCAGCGATTCGTTCCAGGGCCGTCTTTGCATCTCCGCGGGATCCCCGATCCACAGCTCGAAACCTAATTCAGCCAGTAACCGTTCGAACCAACGCGAGTATCCGGTGGCCTCCAGACCTACTCGCACGCTGATTCCTCGCTGCTTCAGGTCTCGAGAGAATTTCTCCGCTTGTCCATCACTGTGGTTCAGTTTCTGTTCACCACACTCACCAGCCTCTTCAATTAAAAATGCAATTGTCTGAAAGCTCGGGTGGTAATCTACGCCTATAATCATCATGTCCGGCTCCGTTCTCCGAGCCTGCGGTCGTCGATAAACCACAATTCACTCGGGTCGAAGGGCCGGCATTGTTATGCAATCAAGTCAAATGGAGCTGTGAAAAGACCCTCTGGATTCGCTCTTGCAAAAAAAAGAAGTCTGCCGTAAGCATAGCTAGCCGCCTCCCGACGGCTGGCCATGAGATTCAGGCGAAGGGCTACGAGCCGGCGAACGATGCAAGTGGACGTTGCCAATTTCCGGTTAGACTTACCAGGCAAGTGGAATCACTTCCGAGCCCCGTCGCCCGGGCGCAAATTCCGCAAAGCCCTTGATGTAGAATCAGCCCTGACGTCGCCCTGCGGCAAGGCCGCAGTCTGACAACTGCTTGGCTCGCGGCAGGAACGAACTGGGACATGGCAAGGAGAAGTGCATGGGTGCTCGAAACCGCAGAGCCTTCTTGTTCATGTTGACCACCTTCGTCTTGTCCGCCGCCGCGACTGAGCTTCACCCCGCCGATAAGATCGGCCTTGAATATTCACGCGATTCCATCATCCGCATCGTCACCCAGATTCAAAGGGCAGACTACGAAGGCGACCGCCCAGCTCTGAAGCGCCTCCACGACGAGCTCGCGCCCATCCCTGAAGACAACAAGCTGGCATCGCGGGTGCTCTACTGGCGTGGATTTGCGTTGTGGCGCAGAGCGATTAACGGCTTCAACGAATCCCCGACTCCAACTGATCTGGAACAGGACCTCACGCAGGCGGTCACCGAGTTCAACGACGCCGTTGCCCGGGACCTTGCGTTCGTCGAACCTAAGATTGGAGCAGGCTCTTCTCTCGGCTACCTGATGTACTTGAACAAGAAAGACCCAACCCGCGTTCAGGAACTGTTCCAACAGTCGAGTCCGCTTTTGAAAGAAGCCATGGCGACAGCCCCAGACAATCCTCGTCTGCTCTGGGTGCTCGGCCCGATTCGTTGGTCGTCGCCTCCAGAACGCGGAGGAGGCCAGGACAAGGCTATTGAAATTTACAACAAAGGATTGGAAGTAGTTCGCGATCATAATCGCGACGTGGTTGATCCGCTGGAGCCCTCATGGGGAGAACCCGAGCTGTTGATGAGTCTCGCGTGGTCGAATCTGAACCGAACCGCGTCTGATTTGAACGCCGCCGAGCAATATGCAGAGGCTGCCCTCAAACTGGTTCCTTACTGGCACTACGTCCGCGACATTCTGATGCCCCAGATTCGAGCTGCCCAGGCCAACGCCCTCCCAGTTGTAGACCCGGCTTTCGCGCAAACCCAGAACCAGCCCAATGCCAAGCCCACCCAGTACTTCTTCGTATTGTTGAATCGTCCCGCCAATGCTCCGCAGCTGAGCAACGAGGCGGGTGAAAAGCTTCAGGCAGACCACATGGCCAACATCCGCAAGATGACTGCCGAACACAAACTTGTGATTGCTGGGCCATTTATGGACGACACCGTACTGCGTGGCATCTTTGTGCTCCAAGCGGACTCGGCGGTGCAAGTACAGAAGTGGGCCGATAGCGATCCGGCGGTCAAGGCGGGCCATCTATCCGCCGAGGTGCATGGGCCGTGGCTCGTTGACCCGAGCACCATTCACGATCCAGTCGAGCCTCCCGGATTCGAGCAGTACACGCTTGTTCTGATGAAGCGCGGCGAACATTGGAACCCGAACGCGCCGGAGTTTATCGATGTGATGAAGCAGCATTCTGCTTTTGTCAAACGGATGACAGAGCAGGGAAACCTGGCCATTGCCGGCTCGTTCCCGTTCAGCGATCAGGGCGAGCTGAGGGGAGTGGCCATCTTCCGAGTGGAGGCCGAGCAGACCGCCAAGTTGACGCAAGACGATCCGACCATCAGAACTGGTCAGCTCAAGACTGAAATTCATCCATGGGGCACAGGCAAAGGAGTTCTGGCGTCGGGACAGCCGATGCAATAAACGCCCTACTTGCTCAGGGGATCCTAGATCATCGTGCTTCGCGCAAAATCAACATTATTTGACCAGGATTATTTGTCGAAGAGGCCAAAGCTTTGGAAAAAATGCTATGTCAATGAATCAGCCAACTTACCAATCGTCCGGTCCAGATCTATGTCGGTGCGGCGTCGGGCCTCGATCTTCTTGATCGCGCTCAAAACCGTTGTGTGATGTTTGCCACCGAACTCTCGGCCGATCTTGGGAAGAGATGCCGACGTGAGCTGTTTAGCTAGATACATTGCCACTTGGCGCGGCAAGACGATGGCCTTAGAGCCGCCCCTCAGCTTCAGGTCGGGAGGAAACACACCGAAGTACCACCCCACGCGCTCCTGGATCATCTCAATCGTCACGCGCTTGTTTTGACGTAGGATGAAGTCCTTAAAGGCTTTATGTGCGTTCGTCAGATCTAGAGTAGGGGGCGGCGCCGGAGATTCCGGCTCCGAGCACAGAAACTCCAACTGAATACCCGACAACCCCACTTCTTGCAGGACCGCCTGGAGGAGTTCGCCGTAGGTTTCCGTGAGTCTTTTTTTATATAAGGGCGTGGGAACTCCAATTAGCAAACGCCTATTGTCGGTTCCTTTCAGGCGAGTTGGGCGGAACCAGGTTGCGAAGTTGTATGGATTGACGCGGCGTTTGGTGTGTTGGAGAACTTTCGCCCAATCATTCATAGGAGGAATGTCCTGTCAGCTGTGCCGAGTGAGCATACGCGCGGAAGTGAAAGAAAATCTGTTCAGAATTGCACAGGAGCGAATATTTTATCGGGAACCCTAATCAAGGGACCGGAGAGGTATTTTTATAGGGTGTGCAAAACGGCACATAATACGTTGGAGCGATAGGCGACCGGTTTAGCGATTTTTCTTAGGGAATGGACCGAGCGACGAGCACCCAGGGCCAAGCCGTCCTCTGAGCTGTCTCTTATGAGAGGTGGCGGCGCCAGTAGCGCATCCATTTTTTTCGATTAAGCAGAAGACCAGTTAAACCGGCAGTCAGCATAAACAGCGATTCGGGCTCGGGCGTGGTAACCGGAGGTGGCGTCGGGCCGCCACCACCAACCGGAACAGTCGGAGGAATTATGATGCCGCCTCCCGGACCGCCGGGACTGCCTGTAGGAGTTAAGATTCCGGATATTGGAGACGATGGTGAAGAAAACTGCATAGCCATCGTAGCTCCGCTGGGCAACGCGGCCTCCTCGGGCAGATCCAGCGCCTCCTCAGCGACCTCAAACAATGGCTCTACAGCCAGCACCGGACCACTGGGTGTTTCCGATACGCGGTTCCCACACCGCGATCTGGCCATGTACTCGCCGTCGGTAACCAGGGTTTCTCCACTGGGAACTCTTAATTGTTTCTTCGACCAAAACACCCTGGCGCCCAACCTGTAGGATACGTACAGTAAGTGTCCTTCACCTAAGTGAACGATTCGCGCTCTTTTCACGTCAAAACCCTTGTAATGATTTGCAACCACAGGATCACGCGCAATTGAATTTCGTAAATCCGCAGCGCTTTCAATGCCGCCGGGAATCACGGAATAGGGATAGACCCTGCGTGAAGAGTCATTTTCATCGCTTAAGATTTCCAGAGGTTCTTGGCCACTCAAGGATTGGAATGAAGCAGCGTAGGACGGAGCAATCTGATTTCGTCCCCTTGGAGCCAGAGCGATCCGCGACGTACATATCGCTAAAATTAGGATTGCCAGCGGTCCAAGAAGCCCGAGACCAATCTTTCCTGCGTGCTTCTCCTCTAGCTTTCGGAACTGCTCCGTCCAGCGTTTAGCCCCGACGTCGGAGGTGGTCATAAGCCTGGGCTGGGTTTGCGGCCTATTCATCTGATTCATACGCCCCGATGGTTTCGATGAACAATATGTCTACAATTATCTTCCGACGCTTGACTCCGCCTTCGATGCCGGCGCATGCGGAATCGAGAGTGACAAGTTCAGGTCTCTCGTATGCCATTGTTGTTCACCTCCTTTCCCTTGCGATTTTGCTGTTTCCTCGAATGGCCTCAGTCATCAATCGCGCTGCGAGGGATGCGCGCTAGGAGCAAGAAGGCGGCTAAGGTGTTCTATAGCGAAGCGCCGGAGCACCCCAGAAACGGAATGCTCCGGCACACGTTTATTCATCGGCTTCATAGGCGCCGATGGTTGGCTTGAGCATCACATCGAACACGACGTTACGGAACTTGATGTTAATCTGGACCGCGGAGCACGCAGATGACAGCACAACAACTTCTGGTTTTTCGTATTTCATTTTAATTCACCTCCTTTCTTCGCAGCGTTGCTGGCGATGGAATCGAACGCGAACGTTCGGAAATCCACTGCAGCGCCGAACTGGAAGTGGGTGCGACTGTCCTTTCCGGCCGCTCGGTTCGAGCGGGTGCGCCGGAGCACTCGAGTGCTGAGCGCTCCGGCACTTGATTATTCATCGGCTTCGTACGCGCCGATCGAGTGTTTCAGCCGCATGTCAAGGGGCCCGTCCGGCCCCTTGAAACCTCCCTGGACGATCTCCGTTGCAGACTCTGCAATAGAGAGCTCCGGCTTTTCATATTTCATTTTTAATCACCTCCTTTGTCTTAGTCGTGTTGCTCTTATGGTGTTATCGGAGGCGAAGCGATCAAGATCATCGGCCTCAGCTTTAAGGTGATACTAGAGGCGACTGCCCGTCTTGGACCGTTTCCTCCGAGCGAGCGCCGGAGTCCTCAACATCTTGAGTTCTCCGGGCCTTGCTTATTCGTCGGCTTCGTACGCGCCGATCGTGTGCTTCTCCGGACTGTCCGGGGAATCACTGCTCCCCTTATCGCCGCCCTGAATCGTCAATGTTGCTGACTCTGCGACAAAGACTTCCGGCTTTTCGTATTTCATGATTTTTCACCTCCTTTCTCTTTGTAATGTGCTCAGCTGAGAGATTGACGGACTTCCGCGAGCGAGCGGTCGTCGATCGCTACCGCATCGCGAGACAAACCAATGTGGTTGTTCGCGCTCTGATCGTTTGAAGACATGTGTTGTTCCCTGGCGCGGAGCCAGATTTCAAGGTCGAGCGTGCGCATAAGACTGACGATCGGAACTTCTTTGCCCTGGCGGGCCCTCTCTAAAGTTTCTGTGAACGAACGCGCGTTCACAATTCCGAGCGAAGCGGCAACCATGTTTGTGCTGAGTGCGGCAAAACTTTCCCAGTCTTGCGAGATAGCGGCCAGCGGCGTACGTGCCATGTATGCCTTCCTTCTTCGCTGCAAGATCTCGGCAGGCACAATCCCGACGAGTGCGCGGCGCATCAGGCTGCGCCGCTCACCGGGACGAACCAATTGCTCTCTTGGTATCGCGAACAGGAATTCGAGAAGGTCTCGATCGAGATAGGGATAGCGCTTCTCATAAGGCGGGTCCGACGGGAGGTCGTCGCACGCGAGTTGTCTGCGCAGGGCATCAAGCGTAGAGATGCCTTCCTGAAAACTCGGCAGAGCTCGGGATAACTGCAAGCGTCCTTGGTAGCCCGAGAGGGCCAGTTGATGACGGTTGACGAACATGTGATCGAGCCATACAGGAGGCTGCTTCTCCTTCGAGGATCGGGCGATCGCAGGTGGAAGGAATCTCGAAGTGGTTTCGAAGAACAGATGAAACCAGGGCTTTCTTTTGGCTAGTGCCCAAACTTTCAGTTGGTGTGCGAGCCTTCCCAATCGAGCCCGGGCGAGCAGATCGGCAAGTTCTGGAACGGGCGTAGGCACGCCGCCTGTAACTTCATCGCCGCCGATACCCGAAAGCACCACCCGATAGCCTCCCTCTCGGAGATGGGCCACGCGCTGCCTGGCCGACTGGCTATTCCTGGGGTGTGAACCGGGCATGGCCTGAAGTGCTGCAGTCTTAGCCTCGAACCGGAAGGGATGATCCGCGCCAAGGTCAATATGGCAACCAGCGCGCCCTCGCTTTTCCTCTACTTTGCTGAAGTAGGGGCGCTCATTCCAATTGGGTTCGGCATCGTTGAAATAAGAAAGAGTATCCAGCCGCAGTGTTTCGGCGCTCTCCTGGGCGATTACCGCGTCGGCAACGCACACGATGGAGCAGGAATCCATCCCGCCGCTGAGCTCCGCGAGTATGGGCGAGCGAGACCAAAGGCGGCGCCTGACAGATTCGCGGAACACGGTTCGGAAGTGCTCTTGGTATTCGGCGTCCGTTCGGTAGCGGATTCGCTTACCCGGATCAAAGTCCCAATATTTGTGAGTGGTCTCCTTCCCAGGTTCGATCCGCACAAGACAACAGGGCGGTACGCTCATAATCCCCAGGTAAGGCGTCAAGTGGGTGGCGGGGAAGAGTGAGAAATAGCCGGCGATATACTCTTCGTCGAGTGCTAGAGTTTTTTCCGGGTGGAGAACCAGCTGCTCTAGGAGGCTGCTCCAAGTTGCCTCACTTCTGTCAGTAGCATAGTAAAGAGGGCGAGTGCCGATAGGATCTTTGGCCAAAACGAGCGATCGATCGTTGGGATCCCAAATCGAAAGAGCCCAATCGCCCAGCAGCCTCCCGAAACACCGAGTCCCCCAACGTTCGTAGGCCGAGGCAACAACTGAAACATCGGATGAATCCGCTCCAAGCCGATCGCTCATCAGGGCGGTAAACTCGGCGCGGTTATCGAGACGGCCATCCCAAGTGAGCACTGCTCCGGATCGGGTGACCTGAGGCTGGGTCTCGGTCGGGGATTCTTTCGTGGTGTGGAGGGCGCTATACAGAATGTTCACGCCCGGAGCAGAGTACGAGCGACTGCCATCCGGTCCGTACGTTTCCATGAACTCCTGTGCTTTTTCGAGATGTCCCGATATGGGCGGAGCGCCCTCGTAATGCCATCTTCCGAACTGAACACTCATCAGCCGATCCTTTGAATCTTTTTTCCGAACGCCGCTAGCAGCGGTCCAGGACTTGGTACATCTCGGTCATATAGGGTTTGTCGTTGACAACTTTTCCGTCGACCTCGACCCAGGCGTGCGCCTTAAACGGCATTTGCTGCGCACCGATTACCAGTTCGGCCGCGACCCCGTGTCGTTTGAGCAAGTGGGCAGTCGCCGCGGATCGCTGCAGGCAGAGCACTTCTTTCCAGTACCAGATACAGGCCAGGTCGACTGCAAAGCAGATCCGCGGCACGCTATCGCGCGAGATCGCTTTTTCTGTGAGCGGAGTGTTTCGAACCTTTGCGTAAAGCCCTGCGAAGTCATTTTGCGCAACATAAGAATCGAAGAGGACCAACTTCGAGTACGCTTGCAGAAAGAGAAGCGACACAAGAGCACGTCCCGTTTTCACGCCTGCAATTTCAACTGATCCAGAAGAAACGCCATGCGGTCGGTAAGAGCTTCGACCCTGTCGCTCAACGGAAGCACAGGCGAATGTCCTCGAAACAAGCTGTAGTCGAGAAAGATCGGAAGCCCCGAGGAACTCGCCGCTTGCAGCCGGGCCGTCATTTTCCGGGCATGCAGGGGATTGCAGGTGCCATCCGCATCGCCTGAAACGATCATCGTCGCGGGATAAGCTGTGCCGCGCTCGACCCGGTGGTAGGGGGAATAGGCCATCAAGGCAGCGAAGTCTTCAGGATCATCCGCGGTGCCGAACTCGTCGCGCCAGGCGCTTGCTCCATCGAACAAGTGGTAGCGAAGCATATCGAGCATGGGGACCATCGAAATGACCGCTCGAAACAATTCCGGACGCTGAGTCATGGCGGCGCCGACCAAGAGTCCCGAGTTCGAGCCGCCGAAGATGGCGAGCTTCTCGGGTGTCGTTCGCCCGTTTTGGGTGAGCCATTCGGCCGCAGACAGAAAGTCATCGTAAGCGGTCTGACGGTTTCGTCGTTTTGCCTGCGTATGCCAGTCGGTTCCAAACTCCGATCCGCCCCTTATATTAGGCAATGCAAACAGACAGCCTCGCTCGACGAGGTAGGCGACAAAGACGCTGAACTGCGGGGTCATGGAAACCGCGTGGCCGCCGTAGGAAGTCATGATTGCTGGGTGATTGCCGCGCGCGAGGACATCGCGTCTGCCCATAAGAAACATCGGAATACGCGTCCCGTCTTTCGAGGTGTACCAGACCTGGGTGTGGCTGTAGTTTTCAGATTCAAAGGGAACGTTTTTCCTCGACCAGAGGCGAGGTGGGTCGAGTTGCGCTGAGTGGCGAAAGATGCTCACCGGCTCGGTGAACGACTCCCGTTCGAAAAGCAGTTCGTCGCTCTCGGCGACCCCGCCGCCGAAGCGGATGGTTTCGCCTGCCGGAACCGGCATTTCTCCGATCTGGCGGCCTTCCAAATCAAAAATGGAAATGTGACTTGCGGTGGGCTGAACGTAAGACAAGTACATACGATCGCGAACGACGCTCCATTCCCTGATTCGGGCGTCGGACTCGGGAACAATGTTGATCCACTGCGGGTCCGCGCTGTCCGGGACCCGTAATTCCACGATCCGCAAGTTGGGTGCATTGAGATCGGTCAGGGCTAGAATTTTTCCTGGAAGCAGATGCGGGCCAAAGCCAAAGCTTGCATCCGCAAGAACGATTGTGGGAGGGCCGTCATCTTCGAACGGCTTGAGATAGAAATCCGTCCGCGTCTTATCGAGCAAGCGGTACACAAGTATTCCCAAGCGCTCCGAGTCTGAAACCAGACTGAGCCGAATCGTTTCACTCTTGCCGGCAAAGAAAGTCTCTTCGTCGTCTTCAAACTTGGTGCCCAGCACATGGTGGCGCACGGCGCGATAGACTGCACTTTTCGAGTCGAGAGGTTCATGGACGTAATAGAAACTTTTCTCATTCGGTGCAAATACGAAGCCGCGCAGAAAGCCTCGCGGGAGAGCATCCGGTAGCATCCTGCGGTTTTCTACATCGAACAGCGCAAAGGTCCCGCTGCGCTCGCCACCTTGCTTGGTCTCATACACGAGGAGCCCGCCGCTTGGCGACACGCGGATGATCTTCACTGCCGTGTGCTTGCCGGTTCTCAATGTGGTGGGATCGATGAGAAGTTGGTCATGGCCATGGGGACCCTCGCGCGTATAGAGACATGGCTGCTCCTCGGTCGCCAGGCGCTTGCGGAAGAAATACCGGTTTCCCGCTTTCTCAACCGACTCGTAGGTTTCAACTTCCAGAAACTCGCGAATGCGCTTACGGATGCGATCGCGGCCCGGAATGCTATCGAGATATGTCCGGGCATACTGTGTCTGCTCGTCGATCCATTTGCGGGTGCGAGGTGAGTTCTGCTCTTCGAGCCAACGATAGGGATCGGTTACCGGCACACCATGAAGCATTTCGATTACTGGTTCGCTTGGCGAAAAAGGGGGAGGTGAAATCAAGCCAGGCATCGTTCGCTCCTGTACGTCATTTTTTCCGCTTCACGAAACATGCGACGGCCAAGGCTGCGGATATAGCCACCCGCAAAGCCGTTACAGCAAGTCTCAGACGACCGACGCGCGTCCGCGGCGACGGCATAGGCGAAGACGGCGACCAGAGGAGAAAATGCGGCCGCTTGGTTCAAATCGTCGAGAGATAGCAGAGCCAGCCAAGGTCGAGTGTAAGCGGCGATCAAGCTTCTGATGGCTGCCCGATCCTTCGTGCAGTTTCGCCGGAAGTGTTCACAGAGATATTCGAAAGTGAGCACAGGATTTGTCAGGCAAGCTTCGGCCCAGTCGAGAAAAACGCAGCGCTCAGGAGATATGAGAATGTTGCTAGGACTTAGATCCATGTGTCCCAGGGTGTCTGGAAGGCCCAGCTCTTGAAGGAGCGAGCACGCATCTTTTAGGCGCTCTCCTAGGACAGTGAGTTCGGAATTCGTGAGAGCGGCAGGAACCCGCTTATCCTGGGTTGCCATCAGTTCGGCCATGCGCGCAAGGAATGGATCTATCTCTTCAATGAGCTTATCCA
>Ga0209009_1000388_pt1 | contig 16036 bp, 9 predicted proteins | sample BlaSpr_A8_OM3_M2_FD_187979 | JGI IMG/M metagenome (GOLD analysis project Ga0209009, IMG submission 187979) | Forest soil microbial communities from Thunder Bay, Ontario, Canada - Black Spruce, Ontario site 2_A8_OM3_M2 (SPAdes) (version 2) | ecosystem: Environmental > Terrestrial > Soil > Boreal... | reverse complement strand
GCGCACAGCTCGTCGAAGAGCTGCAGCGGCAGCTCGACGCCGACCCGCCCCGCGATCGCCAGCAAATGGATGATGCCGTTCGTCGAGCCGCCGAGCGACTGATGGACGGCGATCGCGTTATCGACCGATGCCGAACTCAAAATCCGATCGGGCCGCAGATCCTCCCAGATCATGTCGACGATTCGCCGACCCGACGAGGTCGCCATCCGCGCGTGCGACGAATCCGGCGCGACGATCGACGACGCGCCCGGCAGCGAAAAACCGAGCGCCTCGGCGATCGCCATCATCGTCGAGGCCGTCCCCATGGTCATGCACGTACCGAACGAGCGCGCGATCCCGCCTTCGATCTCGTGCCAATCTTCTTCGGTGATCTCGCCCGCGCGCTTTTGATCCCAGTATTTCCAGACGTCGGTTCCCGAGGCGAGCACGCCGCCGCGCCAGTTTCCACGCAGCATCGGCCCCGCCGGAACGAAAATCGCCGGGACCCCGGCCGAAATCGCGCCCAACAAGAGGCCGGGCGTCGTCTTGTCGCAGCCGCCGAGCAAGACGACGCCGTCGATCGGCTGGCTGCGAATCAACTCCTCGGTCTCCATCGCCAAGAGATTGCGATAGAGCATCGTCGTCGGCTTCATGTACATTTCGGAGAGGCTCATCGCCGGCAATTCGAGCGGAAAGCCGCCGGCTTGCCACACGCCGCGTTTGACCTCTTCGGCGCGCGTCCGCAAGTGGACGTGACAGGGGTTCAAGTCCGACCACGTGTTGACGATCCCGACGACCGGTTTTCCGGCGAAATCGGCGCGATCGTAACCGACCTGCAACAAACGCGAACGATGACCGAAGGCCCGGAGGTTCGACGCTCCGAGCCAGCGGTGACTACGTAGTTCCTCGGGCTTTAGGCGACGCGCGCCGCGTACTTCGGCGCTCAGCTAGCACCCTTGTCGTGATAGACCTCCGAGAAGAAAAAGTCTTGCCAACTGGAGGACTTCATCTTGATGGAGCCTGCGCGATACATCGTCTCGGAGACCTTTTGCGCGCGTTGGGGTGCGACCGAATAGACCATATTGGGAAGACTCATGATCGCGACGATTTGATCGACGCTCAATTTCTCGTGGGTCTCATCGACGTAGATTTGCGCCGCGGCCCGCGGGTTTTTCTTGATCAGATCCTGCGCGTCGCGCAAGGCCGCCAGCACCGCCGCGTACGTGGCCGGATTCTTGTCGTGAAAGGCCACCGACGAGAAAACGACGCCGTTTGAAACGGGGCCGCCCGCGATCTTCACCGAGTCGATGACCGCGTGTACTCCGGGAAGCTTGAGCTCTTCCTGCTCGTACGGCGGGAGCGAGAAATGCGCGTCGATCTCACCTTTTCCGCTCGAGAGTGCCGCGAAGGCGTCGGGGTGGCCCATTGCGACGGTGATCGCGTCCATCTTGCGGATTTGATCGAGGCCGAATTCTTTCTCAGCCTCCATCTGCATCACGACCGCCTGCATCGAGACGCGCACGGTTGGAACCGCGATCTTGTCCCTGTCCGTAAAGTCGTTGAGGGACTTGACGTTCGGATTGCGCGTCACCAAAATCATCGGAACGGCGCCGGCGCCGCCGACCCCCTTGACTTTCCCGCCGGACGCCGACCACGCAACGAGCAGATTCGAACAGCCGCTTGTAACGAAATCGACGTTCCCCGAAAGCAAAGCATCGACCGCGGCACCGCCACTATTAAAGACCGACCAGGTCACTTTAAGATCGGGATTGCCCCGCGTTTTTGCTTGCTTTTCGATGAATTTCTCATGCTCCATGATCATGAGCGGAAGGTAGACGAGGCCGGGCTGACGCGTCAGGCGGACCTCGTTCACTTCAGCCGACGCCGGGCCGCTGGACGAAAACTGCGCCGGCCCGATCAACGAAAGCGTCAAGGCCGCGGCCATCAGTAGTCGGACGATTACTCGCATGCAGAATCTCTCCTTAGCGCACTGTGGTACGGAAATTCTTCGATGACCTGCTAAAGTGCACGCACGCCACTGTCATCCTGAGCGAAGCGAGCCCTTCGCTCAGCGTGACAAGAGCCACTACGACGCCATTCCCCAGCGGCGGATCGTACGCTGCTCGATCGTCCGGAAGATGACGTTCTCGACGAAAAGGCCGATCAGAATGACCGTGAACAGCCCGGCGAAGACGTAGGGAATGTTGAGGACGTTCTTGTTCTGGACGATGAACCAGCCGAGCCCGCCGCCGCCGGTCGTGACGCCGAAGACGAGTTCGGCCGCAATCAGCGTCCGCCACGCGAACGCCCAGCCGATCTTGAGCCCGGCTAAGATGCTCGGAAAGGCGGCCGGAATCAAAATCAGCGCGACGTAGCCGATGCCGCGCAAGCCGTAATTTCGGCCGACCATGCGTAAGGTCGTCGAGACGGCGACAAAACCGGAATGGGTGTTGAGCGCGACCGGCCACAACACGGAGTGGATCAAGACGATCGCGAGGCTCATCGGTTTGAGCCCGAACCACAATAAGGCGAGCGGCAAGAGCGCGATGGCGGGCAGAGGATTGAACATGGAGGTCAGCGTTTCGAGCAAATCGTTGCCGAAACGGGTCGTGATCGCGAGCGTGGTCAGCACCCCGGCCAGAACGACGCCCATTGCGTAGCCGAGCGAAAGGATTTTGATGGAAGCCCAGACCCGCACAGGCAGCTCGCCATCGGCGATGCTTGCAAAGAAGGCTACGATCGTATCGCTGAAGGGCGGCAGGATGAGCTGATTGTTAGTGACTCGCCCGTAGATTTCCCAAATGAGGGCCAGACCGATGAGGATCAGAAGTTTCCTCAGCCACGTTTGATTCCAAACGTTCTCCCACCCCGAGAGCGGCTTTTCGACGATGCCGAACTTGGCGGCATCGATCGGAGACCCGGAACGTTCCGGGCGGCGGGTCGTGAGCAACGTATCAGCCATGCGCGCCCTCCGCTTCCACCTTGTCGGCAAAGAGCATCTCGTGTATCCGCGATTCGAGCGTGCGGATCGCCTCTTCCCGGTCGGGTGCGTCGCGCTCGATACTGTTCAGCTCGGCTTTCACCTGCCCCGGATGCGGCGATAGCAAGAGGATCCGGCTCCCGACGCGGAGCGCTTCGACGATCGAATGCGTCACGAAGATCATCGTGAAACGCGTCTCGTCCCACAGCTCGAGCAACTCGTCTTGCATCTTGCGGCGCGTCAAAGCGTCGAGCGCCGCGAAGGGCTCGTCCATCAACAGAATCGCCGGCTCCATCGCCATCGCACGCGCGATCGCGACGCGTTGTTTCATCCCGCCCGAGAGCGTGTGCGGATAATTATCGGCAAACTTCGTAAGGTTGACCTTTTCGATATAGGCCAGCGCCCGCTCTTCGGCCGCGTCGCCGCGCAGAGTCCCGCTCGAAATCAACGGGAACTTGACGTTCTGCTTGACCGTCTTCCACGGCATCAGCTGATCGAATTCCTGAAAGACCATCATCCGGTCGGCGCCGGGTTGTCTCACGATCGCCCCGCCGAGACGAATCGTACCCTCCGTCGGCGTAATGTAGCCGCCGACGGCTTTGAGCAACGTCGACTTCCCGCAACCCGACGGCCCCAGGATGACGTACCGCTCCGACGGGTAGACTTCGAAGCCGACGCGATAGGTCGCCGTCACCTGATGGTCGCGCGTCTTGTACTGCAGGGTAACGCCTGAGACCGAAAGCAAGGGCTTCGTCAGGCCGAGATCGGAAAGGTCTGCTGCAGTAGTGGCCATGGGCGCCTCGCGAAACTCGAGAACCTCATCGATATTAGGGCGGCGGGCGGCGTTACCTTCAGGCGGCACAGGCCTTCTTCAGGGTTGGTTCAGAAGACATTCGTATGGCAAGAACGGACGAACGGTGCAGACGCCGCTTCAGAATCGCCCTGGCGACCCTAGTATGTGCGACAATTTTCGTCTGCCAAAACGCTTGGGCGACGGGCGCCGGCGCGGCGCCGAACGGCATCCGGCCGATCGACGTCGAGCATTCCTGGATGAAGGTGCGCGTCGGCAAAGAAGGCCTGTTCGCGTTCGCAAGCGACGAGCATCAGGTGAACGCGCCCATCACGTCCGGTTCGTTCGATGAAGACCGCAAATCGGTCGAATTGACGGTCGACGCGACAAAGATGCAAGTTCTCGATCCGCCGAGCCGGCGCGATAAGGTACAGGCGAACATGCTCGGCCCGCAAGTCCTCGACGTCGAGAAGTATCCGACGATTTCGTTTCATTCTACGGGCGTCATCGAAGCCGCCTCGCCCACAGAGGGCAGCGCTCCGAAAATCTGGACTATCAAGGGAGATCTCATGCTTCACGGGCAGACGCATCAGATCACCGTGAGCACCGAAAGACTCGATGCGAACCGGTTCACCGGTTCGGCACCCGTCAAGCAGACCGCGTTCGGCATCACGCCGATTCGAGTCGCCGCCGGAGCCGTGCGAGTCCGAGACGAGGTGGACATCACCTTCGATATTATACTAAAGTAGTTTACGAAAACGGTTCGCCCTGCACGCGCTTGTGTGTCGCGTGCTCGCGAATTTCCGAGAGGGTTTGCGAAGGCGTGATGCGGTCGGGGTCGACCCGCAGTTCGATCAAGGCGGGAAGCCCGCTCGCGAGCGCGGCCTCGAACGCGGACGGGAAATCGGCGGTCCGCTCGACGAGCGCGCCGTGCGCTCCGTAGGCGCGCGCGAGCGCGACGAAATCCGGATTGCGCAGGCCGGTTGCGATCGTGCGGCTCGGGTAATGGCGCTCCTGATGCATCCGGATCGTCCCGAGCATGCCGTTGTTGATCACGATGACGACGATCGCCGCGCCGTACTGCATCGCGGTGGCCAACTCGTGTCCGCTCATCATAAAGTCGCCGTCGCCGGCAAACGCGACGGCGATCCGCTCGGGATAGCGAAGCTTCGCCGCGATCGCAGCGGGGAGGCCATAGGCCATCGCACCGGCCACCGGGGCGAGTTGCGTACCGAAACGCTTATATAGGAAGAAGCGCCGCGGCCAGATCGAGAAATTTCCCGCGCCGGTCGTAATGAATGCGTCCTCGGGCAGTCGCTCCGAGAGAAACCGGACCATTGCCGCCAGGTCGAGCGCGCCCTTTGCCGGCGGCGGCTGCACGTACGCCTCGTAATCGCGACGCGCGGCGCGCGTCCATTCGGCCCAACGCGTCCCGTCGATCGGCGGTACGCGATCGAGCGCGCGGGCGAATTTCGTCGGTGCGGCGTTGATCGGAAGGGCCGTCTCGAAGACGCGCCCGAGTTCCATGGGATCGGGATGGACGTGCACCAGACGCTGGCGCGGCCGTGGCGCTTCGATCAACGTGTAACTCCCGGTCGGCACGTCGCCGAGCCGGCCGCCGATCGCGACGATCAGATCGGCATCGCGCACGCGCTGCGCGAGCGCGGGATCGACCCCGTAACCGAGATCGCCGACGTAGCGCTCGTTGCGGTTGTCGAAGAGCGCCTGACGCCGGAACGAACACACAACCGCGAGTTCGGCGCGCTGCGCGAAATGGCGCAGCGCAGCGCAGGCTTCGGCGTCCCAGACGCTTCCGCCGAGAATGACGAGCGGCCGCTCCGCCGCCGCTAGCATCCTGCAGAACGCGACGAGGTCTTCTTCGCTCGGAGAGGCGTGCACCGCACGAGCCGCGCCGAGATCGAGAACATCGACGCGCTCGCTCAGCACGTCTTCGGGGAGCGAGACCACGACGGGGCCGGGACGCCCTGCGCACGCTGTGACGAACGCGCGATGGACGATCTCCGGAATGCGGCGCGGATCGTCGATCTCGACCGCCCACTTGGCGAGGCCGCCGAACATCTGCTCGTAATTGACCTCTTGGAACGCATCGCGACCGCGCAACCGGCGTGGAACCTGACCGATGAAGAGCAACATCGGCGTCGAGTCTTGCATCGCGGTGTGGACGCCGATGCTGGCGTGCGTTGCGCCGGGGCCACGGGTAACGAACGCGACTCCCGGCCGGCCGGTCATCTTACCGTCGGCTTCCGCCATATTGGCGGCCGCGGCTTCGTGCCGGCACGTCACGACTCGAATCTGGGGCGCATCGTAGAGCGCATCGAGGGCCGCGATGTAGCTCTCGCCCGGCACGCAGTAGATCGCATCGACGCCGTTGACGCGCAGAGCCGCCACCAGAATCTCGCCGCCGGTCCGGGCCATTTGCAGCTTCGCTTGGCGCAGACGCCAACCGGCGCCTGCGCGCTCGCAAAACCGGCGGCTGGTACGTCGGGACTAGCGTTAACGCACGAGCGTTGACACGCCGTTAATGCTACCTCTGATAACGGCGAAATTGACGCTTGGTAAAATCTGCCAAAACTAGCGCTAAAACGATAAACTGATGCCAAACGCGACACGACAACATAAGCAGCCCAGTGCGTGACTCCATGTCGTCTCGCGGTGCGTCGTGTGAGCGCGATCACAATGACGCGCATCACACTCGCCCCAAAGTGTGCGTCACATGCTGACGTTTCTCGGCCAACTCAGGTTTAATCTTAGTGACCTCAGTCAGAGATTTATCAATCGTGCGTCATTTAACGTTTCCATCCGATCACACCGATTTCTGTAGAGGACCTGCTTACACACCGCGGGTCCTTTACGCGAAGCGTCCATTTGGAGTCATCATGCAGCGAACCATCGTCGCCATCTACACGGCCATCTTTCTGGCCGTTTCACTTGGTGTAGCCGCCGAAGCGAAGCCGAGCGTCGTCCTTAAATTGAGCGGCGTTCTGGTACAACACGATCAGAACGGCGCCGAGAGAACCGCCTCGATCGAAGGCGCTCAGTTGAAGCCGGGCGATGTCGTGCGCTACATGATCGTGGCCTCGAATGCCGGCGCCGATCCCGCCCGCAATTTGGTACCGGTCGGCCAGGTACCCGCGGGGACGGCGTTCCAGGCCGGCTCCGTCACATCCAAAGATGGAACGCGCATCGAGTATTCGCTCGACGGGGGGAAGACCTGGTCGGCGGCGCCGACGGTCAAGGTGCACACTCCAACCGGCGACGTCGTCAAGAAAGCTGATCCCGCGACCTACACCTCGGTGCGCTGGGTCGGCGAAAAACCGCTCGCGCCCAAGACTAGCGCCACCTTCGCCTATGCCGTGAAGGTGAAATAATGACGCGCGTACATCGAACGATGCTGGCGCGTCTTTTTCTCGTCAGCTCTATCACGCTTTCGCTGGTAGCAAATTTCGGCGGCCAACCCGTCGCCGCCGCGACCGCGCCGGGCGTCCAAATCACGAACACCGCGAGTGCGACTTACCAAGACGGCAGCGGAAACAATTTCACTTCGAACTCGAACACGGTCAGCACGACGGTGCAGAACGCGCCGTCGCTCACCGCCGTACCGGGTGCCGGGCAAAATACGGCGCCCGGCGATCTGGTCGTCGACACCTATACGCTCACCAACACCGGTAACGCGGCCGGCACTTGGACCGTTCCGAGCGACGCATCGATCACCGGCAGCGCGACACTGCAAGGCTACGTCCTCAACGGCGCGGCGACCGGCACCTGTTCGGTCGCTTCGACATGTTCGCTATCGACGTTGCAAACGCAATTGAACGGCTTGACGGCGACTGCCGTCAACGGCACGATCACGATCGGCGTGCAGTACAAAGTAAACCAGAACGCCTCGGCCGGCACCGTCAGCACCTCGCTGACCGCCAACATCGCCTACGCCACGACCCCGAACGGCTGCACGAGCGGCAATCCAGGTTGCGCGCCCGCGGTGACGTCGGCCAACACCAGCGGCAATGACTCCGATACGGTATTGGCCGACGCGCGCCTCGACGCAAAGGCGACGGCCTCGCAACCTTCGAGTTCGGGTACGGCGATCACGTGGACGATCACCGCCAATAACGGCGGCGGCTTCGCCGCGAACGACCTCGCCTCGGTCAAAGCGCTGCTCGGCTCGACGAACAAGGGCATCCTCGTCACAACCAAGACGCCGAACTACGGCGGCTCGGTCCTCGGCCTCACCGCGACGCCGACGGCTACCTTAAACGGCGCGACGTCCGGTGCGACGGCGACGCTCTATTACACGACCGACGCGACCGGCGCCAGCGGCTGGACGACGACCTATAACGCCAACTCGGCGATGATCGGCGTCTTCATCTCCGGCGGCAGCGGCGCGATCGAACTCCCCTCCGCTCCGGGCGGATCCAACGGAGTCGGCAACGTCACGACCGCGCAAGTCACTTTGACATTCACGACCAACCAGCCGTCAGGCAACGGTTCGGGGAACTCGGGTTCGGTCACCGACATCGCGAACGGCATGATCGGCGGCAATCCCGGCGCGACCAGCGTGATCCCGATCGTCGCACCGGGCGTCGCGGGCGGAACGGCCGACAGCGCATCGTCGTCGAACTTGACCGGCTCCTCAGGGCCGCTTCAAAACACGACGTCGTCCACCGGGACGACCGCACCCGGTGGCGCTTCGAACACGGCCGCGAGCCAAGCGGCAACGTCAGGTTCGGTCGTCAACGGCCCGTTCGGGCAGGCCGGCGCGACCGGTTCGTATCCCGCGGCCTCCAACAACGGCGCCGGAGCGGCGACCAACAACCTCGACTTCACGGCGGTGGGATTCGCCTGCAGCAACGGTGGAGCGACCAACGACGGCGTGTTCACGTGCAACGTTCCGAGCGCGGGCGTGCAGGTCGTCAACTCGTTGCAAAATACCGGCAACTTCGCCGACACGTTCACCCTTCAGGCGACGGCACCGGCGGGCTACACCGTCCAACTCTATAACGCGACGGGTTGTCCGTCGCTGCCCTACGGAGGGACGAGTTTGCCGGCGTGCACGCTCGGCTCCCAGATCACCGGCGTCTCGACCGCGGGCGGCACCGTGAGCGGTAGCACCGGTTCGGTCGCCTCCGGCGCGTACTTCCATTACATCGCGCTCTACAAGAACGCGAGCGCTGTGACGCCCTTCGTCGCCGTCGACTCCACGTTGACCGCCACCGGAACCTACGGCGGAGCGGCAGACACGAACGATACCCACGACGACCTCTATCCGGGCGGCGCGGTCAAGTTGACGACCGCGGTCTCGGTCACCAGCACCAACTGTCCGAGCGGCGCATCTCCCGCACCGCCGGCCGGTACGGTTTGTCCGGGAGGCGTGCTGGCTTACACGGTAACGTACTTGAACGTCGCACCCACCGCGATTGCACCGGGCGGCACAAATGCGGGGACGGAGCCCGTTTGGGCGCTGGCCGGCATCACGACGGGCGCGGGCAGCCTCGCCCTGACCGAAGACGGCAACGCCACCGGCAACTCGTGGGCGACCAACACGTTTGGCCTCAACGCCGCGCCGAGCGATTCGACGGGCGGGACGACCTACGCGTATACGCCTTCGGGTTCGTTCGCGTCCGGAACCTACCCAAACATTACGGCGGGTCCGAGCAAGTTCGTCGCGACCGTCGGCGGTGCGTCGTTTAAGTTGCAGCCGGGAACGACGGGTACGATCAGCTTCAACGTCACGGTCAAGTAGCGCGTAAGCGCAGCCTCCACCATGAACGCCCACCGCCGGGCATTGTCCCTCGTCTCACTGTTCATTCTGCTCTTCTTCCGGAATGACGCAAGCGAGGCGGCGACGCCCGGCGGAACCGTTCTGCGAAACGTCGTCAGCGCGAGCTACAGCGACTCAAATCGCGTCTCGTACGCGACGATCTCCAACGAGATCGTAATGACGGTGGCGGCGGTCGGCGCGCTGCTCGTCAGCCCTAAAGAGACCGGCTGCAACGCGCAGACCGACGTCTTCGCGAGCGGGATGACGTTCAAACGGACCTTCACCGTCAGCAACGTCAGCAACGTCGCCGACGCGTACTCGATCGCGAGCGCCACGACGACTGGTGGGAAGATCGCCACGCTCGCATTCGTCGCGCCCGACGGCACGAGCGTTCCGGCGAACGTCGGTGCGGTCTCTGCGAGCGTTCAACCCGGCAGCTCGATCCAGGTCCAGGTTTCGATTTCAACCAGCGGCGTCGCCGTCGGCACGCAGATTTCGATCGGGCTCTCGATGCGCACGACCGCCGCCGGAACCGCAAACGGGCTGCAGACCGACTCGGCTCAGCAGTGCGGGATCGCCGCCGCGGGCGCCGCCTTCACGCAAACGGGCGTCGTCAATGCGATCTTGAAATTGGTCGACGGAGCGACGGTAAAACAGATCCACACCGCGACGGTCGTCCACTACAGTATCGCCTTCACGAACACCGGTGGGATGCCGGCGTATAATGCGGGCCTTAGCGACAATCTCCCGACGGGGATTCAGGTCGATCCGAGCAGCGTGAAGCTCAACGGGGTCGCGCTTCCGTCGGGTGGCGTCGCTTGGAGCGGATCGACGCTCGGCGTCGCGCTCGGCACAATCGCGCCGCAGACGCCGCAGGTGGTAACGTTCGACGCAGCGCTGACGAGCGTACCGGCCCTCGGCACGACTCTCACCAACATCGCGAGCGTCGCGGCCGACGACGCAACGCCGGCCAAGACGACGCCGGCGGCGCTCTTTATCGGCGATGCAAACGTCATCTACGACGGCGACGCCGGCGGCGCGGCGCCGATCGCGAACGCGACGATTCAAATCATCGACCCGTCGACCGGAAACGTCATCACACCGAGTTCGATGCGCACCGCCGCATCCGCACCGAGTTCGGTTACCACCGGCACGAGCGGTACGTACCAATTTCCGCTGACGCCGGCGCAGATGGGGACGCCGTCGCATCCCGCGGTCTACGACGTACTCGTTGCAGCGCCGGGTTATCTCAACCGGCGCGTCCGCCTCACGATCACGCCGGATCCGACGTACACAGTTTTCGCCGCCGACGTCAACGCGCTCGATGGACAGTTCCTGGCCGCGCCGGGCGATTTTCGCCTGGTGCCGGGGCCGGTGCATCTCGCCGACGTCTACGGCTTCTTCGGAAACTTCCCGCTCTTCCCGCAACGGACCGTGCAAATCGACGAAAGCGTCGATCGATCGGTCGCCTCGGCCGGCGATCGCCTCATGTTCACCGTGCACTTCGGAAACCGCAGCGCCTACGCGCTCGGCGCGACGAGCGTCGCCACGACGCTGCCGCCGGGTCTCGCTTTCGCGCCGTCAACGGCGCGTATCGACGGTGCCGCGTCGCAACCGATGCAAACCGGTCGCACGCTCACATGGTCCTTCGGAACGCTCGATCGCGACCACACGCTGACCTACGCGGCCGTCGTCATGCCGGGCGTCGAGACGGGGACGACCTTGACGAACCCGGTGACGATTGTCGCGGCCGCCCCGAATAATCCGAGCGGGTTGACGGCAACCGCGAGCGTCGACGTGCAAGTCTCCGGCGGCGTCTTCGCGGCGCGCATCGTGATCACCGGACGCGTTTTCGTCGATACTGCAGCGACCGGCCACTTTGCCCGCGGCGACGACGGCGTCGCCAACGTTCGACTCTATCTCGAAGACGGCGAATCAGTCACGACCGATCGCTTCGGCCGCTTCTCGTTCCCTGCGGCGCGGCCCGGACTCCACGTCTTGCGTCTCGACGAGACGACGCTGCCTGCGACGCTGCGCACGTTCGACGTACGGCGCTTCGACGATCCGCGCAGTCCGCGACGCTTGATTCACGGCATCTTCGACGCCGGGACGATGCAGGACGTTGAGATCGCCGTGAGGCGCGCATCATGACCTCCATCGTGCTCGACGCCGACCGCTTGATGCTGCAAGTCGTGTTACGCGCCCGCCGCCGCTGGATGCAGATCGGTCGTGCGCTTGCGGCATTGCTGTTGATGACATCTTTCGTCGCGTCATCGTTGACGATTGCGAAGTCGGAAGACGCGGCGGGTGCCGAGATCGTCGCCGCCTCGAGTCCTGCGCCGGCAACGAGTCCCACCGCGCTCGCGGTGGCACCGGCGCAATTCGGCGATCTCAGCCATCTCAGCTTTACGGCGACGCACGAGCTGCACGCTCTCCTCGTCGATCCGAAGCCCGACGGCGCTTCGGAGACCTCGACGACGAGCATCGAAGTCGCGGTCGGGCTCGGCCAGGGCGCCGAGGTTCGCGTGAACGGCGAGATCGTTCCAGCCTCTCGGATCGGGAAACGCGTCATCGATCCGCCCGCCGCATTGACGCGTTACACCTATTACGGCGTCGCCTTGCAGCCGGGTCCCAACCGCGTCGCCATCACGCCGCTCGGCGCGGGGGACCTGCGCGGCCCTGCGATCGAGCAAACGATTTACGGGCCCGGTAAGCCGGCGCTGCTAGAGGCGACATTTGAAGGCCGCGCCATCGCCGATGGCCGGTCGACGCTCACGTTACGCGTGACGGCGCGCGACGAATGGCAGCACGCGGCGGCGCCCGGCTCGGTCGTCAAGGTGAGGATCGTCTCCGGCGATGCGCGGCTCGTCAAGACCATCACACCGGGCCGTGAATCGAAGAAGACCGACGACGGCACGTTCGCGGTGACCGCGAGCGGAGCCACACCGGCCAACTTCGAGCTGGTCCTTGGACCGGGCGGAACGGCGAGCGCGATCTTCGCCTCGGGATTGAAGCCCGGCGATTTCGACGTGCGCGTTGCCTGCGACGAACTTGAAATCGATCGGCGAATCTTCCTGGCGCCGAACGCGCGTGTGCCGATGGTCGTCGGTTTAGCGAGCGTCGGCATCGGTTCGGTCCCGGCCGCACCCGGAGAAGCCGTCCAGGCCGCCAATGGCGCCGACTCTCGGCGCGGCCGCATCGCGCTCTTCGCCAACGGCAACTTGAATAAGACGATGCTCGCGACGCTCGCCTACGACACGGCCGATACCTTGACGCGCGACGGCGAAACCGGTGCGTTCATCGACGACGCGGCGCAGCGCCCATATCAAACCTATGGCGACGCCAGCTCGCGACGCCAAGACGCGCTGTCGAGCGACCACCTCTACGCGCGCATCGACGCCGGCCGCTCAAACGCGATGTGGGGCGAGTTTCAAGCGCAGACCGGTTCACCCGATGGGATCGGCGGATTCAACCTTCTGGTCGACGGAGCGAAGGTCGAGCTCGCGCAAAAAAATACGAAGCTCAGCGTGTTTACGGCGCGCAACGACATCGCGTACGCGCGACAGATATTTAGCCCCAGCGGCCTCGCGTCGCTCAGTAATCCGTTGCATCCCGGCATCGTCATCGGGTCCGACGTCGTTACCCTGATCGCGCTCGATCGCCGCACCGGAATTCCGACCTCGCAAACGACGTTGACGCGAAATCTCGATTACACGCTCGATTATACGACCGGCCAACTGACCTTCATCGATCCACCGCTGCCGTTCGACGCAAGCTTCAACCCACAACAGATTCTGATCCAATACGAATACAGCGGGCCCGGAGCGGTCGCCGAGACGACCGGTGGGCGTTTCGAGCAGACGTTCGGCCCAAAACAACGGATGCACGTCGGCGTGGGGTACGTCAACGATGCGTACGGCGCCGGCAACATCAGCCTGCTCGGCCAAGACCTCGGCGGCGAACTCTCGGGCGGATCGTGGTCGCTCTCGCATCTCGCCAGCCGCGGAATTCTAGCGACGCAGGTGCTGGGAACCAGCGTTTTCGGCACAGCGGGCGACGCCTATCGCGCATCCTTTCGCCAAGCGCGCGGCTCGGATCGATTCGCCTTCTCGTTTGAATCGACGACGGCCGGATACGACAATCCGTTCGGCGGCCTATCCACGCCGGGTTTGCTCGACTATCGCGTCGAGTATGGACGGAAGCTCGGAAACCAGCGCGGCGAGCTCACCTTCAATCTCGACCACACGCAGAACATCGGTTTAGGTTCGATCACCTCGCTCACGGACGCCGCTCTTCATCTAAAAGAAACGGTCGGAAAACGTCTTACCTTGACCGCGGGGCTCGTCCGCAGCGTGCAGAGCGATGGGACTTTTCAGCCGGTCGTTCCGGGTCAGACGACTTCGGCCAATGCGGCGGCAGCGGTGAGTTCACCCAGCGACGCCGGCGGAACGACGATGCAAGCCGATCTGGGGGTCGAGTGGAAACCGCTCAGCAACGTCGGCCTCTCGCTCCACCGTCTCAGCGATATCGGTCCGAGCACGAACACCTCCCAGCCGGCCGAAACCGACGCGCAACTCAGCTTCAATCTCCCCGGTCGCGGCCGCGCCTACGTTCGTGAATTATGGAGCGCGGCTCCGATTTCGAGTTTCGCGGCGGCGACGCAATCCTTGACGACTCCCGTCATCTCGACCAGAGCCACATCCTTCGGCCTAGAACGGCCGATCGGCAACGCGACCGTCACGACCGACTACGCGATTCAGCAGACGGCGAACGGCACGGACGTCACTTCGTCGATGGGCGTGGCGCAACGATTTGAATTCAGCAAGGTCCTGCGTGGGGACGCTTCATTCCAGCGCGGCGGCGATGCCGGCCCAGACGCCGGCGGTTTCAATCTCTACAGTCTGAACCTCGCCTACGCCGACCGCAACGGGCGGCTGCGCGCGAACGGAGCGTATCAATTGCGCACCGGCGACGGCTCGGGCTCGACGCTGCGCCTCGGCGCGGCCGGCGCGATCTCTCCGGCTATCTCGGTCTTCGCCGACGTCGACACCGGATACGTCAACGGAACGTCGAGCGGAGACGCCAAAATCGGGCTCGCGTATCGCTCCGTCGCCGACGACCGCCGCGTGACCCTGCTCGATTACGAGCAAATTTCGGAAGCATCGAGTACGCTGCCGCTGCGCAGCGACATCCTCTCGCTCGAGCAACTCTACCGGCCGACGACCCGCCTCGAGATCGTCGGACGGCTCGCGTACAAACTCGACGGCGACGCCTTCTATCCGGCGCGCTCGCATCTGCTCAGCCTGCGCGCCGTCCAGCGGATCGGGTCGCACTTCGACGTCGGCGCGGAAGGCAGCGTCCTGGGCGTTGGCGACGTGGCCGATGCAACGACGCGCGCGCTGGCCGTGGAGACGGGTTATCGGCTCGGAGACCAAATTCGGTTGGCGCTCGGCTACAACGTCAGCGGCGCGCCCGATCCGGCGCTGGCCTCGGCGCCGAGCCGGCGCGGCGTCTACGTGACGATGACGAGTCTGATCGATCGGATCTTCGGCTGGGGCCGCGACGTCCCGCCGTTGCACGAGGTCTCGCCCGCGCAAGGCCAATCGAGCGCCGCCGCACCGATTCGCAGTGCGGCTCACCTCTGACATGCGAACGCACGTGATGCGACGACTCGCCATCGCCACGCTCGCGTTTACGCAGATCGCGGTTACGATCGCGTTCGTAGGCGTAAAGCCTGCGCAAGCCGGATGGTACAACTCGAGCTGGACCTATCGCAAAACGATCACGATCGACCATACCAAAGTTAGCGGCGGGCCGCTCACGAACTTTCCGGTTTTGATCAACCTCTCTTCGGACGCGAACCTCTCGTCGCACGCCCAGAGCAGCGGGAACGACATTCTCTTCACCTCGTCGGACGGCGCCACGAAACTGAACCACGAAATCCAAAGCTACACGAGCGGGACCGGCGCCCTCATCGCATGGGTCCAAGTATCCAGTGTGTCATCGAGCGCCGACACGGTGCTCTACATGTATTACGGCAACTCGGGCGCGAGCAACCAGCAGAACGTAACCGGCGTCTGGGACAACACTTACGTCGGCGTGTGGCATCTGAACCAAACCGCAGGCGGATCGGGGGCGATCAAGGATTCGACCTCTAATGCGAATCACGGCACGAACAACGGAACGTTAACGCTCGGAAGCACAGGCGAGATCGGCAACGACGCCGTCGCTTTCGGCGGCGGCTACATCAGCTTCGGCACCTCGAGCCTCTTCAATTTCGGCACGGCGAACTATACAGCTGAGCTATGGGCCAAAGGCGGAACCGGCTCGCAAGACATGTTTGCGAAAGACAAAGACAAAGGGGTGAACGGTTTTTTCTACTCGACGGGTTCGGTCTACGATTCCTGGGACCCGGCCGCCGCCATCGGAACCCAAGATGCGAATTGGCATCTCCTCGTCTTGGCTCGGGCGGGGACCGGCAACAATCAATTCCTCCAATACTATGACG
>Ga0209009_1000387_pt1 | contig 16067 bp, 15 predicted proteins | sample BlaSpr_A8_OM3_M2_FD_187979 | JGI IMG/M metagenome (GOLD analysis project Ga0209009, IMG submission 187979) | Forest soil microbial communities from Thunder Bay, Ontario, Canada - Black Spruce, Ontario site 2_A8_OM3_M2 (SPAdes) (version 2) | ecosystem: Environmental > Terrestrial > Soil > Boreal... | reverse complement strand
ATTTGGTGCACCGCCGGAACGGGCTGGGCGAAATCGCTCTGGAACGTTTTGCTCGGGCCGTGGTCGTGCGGCTCGGCGATCGTGTTGCACGAGGGCGCCTTCGAACCGGCGCAGCGCATGGATCTGTTGCGCGACCTAGAGGTCACCGTCTTGTGCCAAGCTCCGACGGAGTATCGCATCGAGGCCAAACTCGAAGGGCTCGGCGAGCGCTGGAAGTTGCCGAAGCTGCGCCATTGCGTCTCGGCCGGCGAGCCGCTCAACCCCGAAGTGCTCGCGCGGTGGAAAGACGCATTCGGGATTACGATTCTCGACGGCTACGGTCAGACCGAGAATTCGCTCTTGGTCGCGAACCGGCTCGGGATGGAAGTGCGGCCGGGTTCGATGGGAAAGCCGACGCCCGGACACGACGTCGGCGTCGTCGACGCCGAGGGGAAGCCGTGCGAGATCGGAGACGTCGGCGACATCGCGTTACGCGGCGATCCTCCCACGTTGTTTCGAGGCTACTATAAGAATGAAGATGAGACGCGCGCCTCGCGACGCGGCGAATGGTACATCACCGGCGATCGCGCGCAGCTCGACGACGACGGCTATTTTTGGTTCGTCGGCCGCGCCGACGACGTGATTTCTTCCGGCGCCTATCGGATCGGTCCGTTCGAAGTCGAAAGCGCGTTGCTCGAGCATCCCGCCGTGCTCGAATCGGCCGTCGTCGGGAGCCCGGATCCCGATCGCGGCAACGTCGTGAAAGCGTTCGTCGTCCTGCGACCCGGCAACGAGCCGAACGATGCGCTGGTGCGCGAGTTGCAGAATCACTGCAAGCGCGTGACCGCGCCGTATAAATATCCACGCGAGATCGAATTCGTCGCCGAGTTGCCGAAGACGCGCTCCGGCAAAATCCGCCGCGTCGAGCTCCGCCAGCTCGAACTTCAGCGGAAAGGTGCGACCGCCGCGAGCGGTTTCGTATAATGCCCCAAATGCGCGCGGTACGATTGAACGAACTCGGCGGCCCCGAGAAACTGCACGTCGAGGAGATCGCGCGGCCCGACGCGGCTGCCGGTGAGATACTGGTCAAGATCAAGCGCGCGGCCTTCAACCGGCGCGACGTCTTCATTACGCAGGGGCTCTATCCGGGCATCACGGTGCCGGTAACGCCCGGATCAGACGGCTGCGGCGAAGTCGCGGCGCACGGCGCGGGCGTCAGCGAGCCTCCGATCGGGACGCCGGTCGTGATCAATCCCGAGATCGGTTGGGACGACGATCCGTTTACGTTGACCGCGAATGCGCGCATTGTCGGGATGCCCGCGGATGGGACGTTTGCCGAATACGTCGCGGTACCGGCGCAGAACGTCTATCTCAAGCCGGAAAAACTCAGCGACGATGAGGCGGCGGCAATTCCGCTGGGCGGTATGACCGCGTATCGGGCGACGTTCACGCGAGGCCAGATCACAAGAGACGACATCGTGCTTATCCCCGGCGTCGGCAGCGGCGTGCAAACGTTCGTGTTGCTGTACGCGGTCCACGTCGGCGCCAAGACGATCGTCACTTCGGGCAGCGACGAGAAGTTGGAACGCGCGAAGAAGCTCGGCGCCTCTGAGGGGATCAACTATAAGACCGATCTCGACTGGCATAAGACGGCGCGCAAGCTCTCCGGCGGCGGTCCGACGCTGGTCGTTGATTGCAATGGCGGAGAAGTGCTCTCGCGTTGCCTGGACATAGCGCGCTTCGGCGCGCGCGTCGCCATCTACGGTGGTACCGGCGGCGATTCGAAGATTCGCCCGTTTTCGATTTTTTGGAAGCATCTCTCCGTGCTGGGCAGTTCGATGGGCAGTCCGTCAGATTTCGCCGCGATGTTGAAGCTGTTCGAAGGCGGCCTAAAGCCGGTCGTCGACCACGTCTACCCGATGGACGATGTCGCCGCCGCCGCCGAGCACGTCCTCAAAGGCGAACAGATGGGAAAAGTCGTCTTAGCGATTTTCTAAATTGGGAACGCTTTTTCTCGAGGTCACTTATCGCACCGGTTGGTCCTGCCAAACGCCGACATCGAACGTCGGGACCACGACCCCGCGGTTGGCCGCCAACAGTGCGGTGACGTCTGCAGGCCAACGAATGGTTACCTCGGTGAGGACATCGCCAGTCATTGTTTTTAGAGCGATTTTGAAGTGGCTTATCTGGTTCGATGAGGCTAACGGCCTTTTTCCATCTAGGGGTAAGAAGATGAGGACACGCTGAAGTTCAGAGTTTGGACCAACGACGAAAGGAATGAAGGGAGCCGAGTTATCCTTCGTTGCCGCTCCAATCATCGGATCAACAGCCTTTTCGGGAGCGGCGGTAAGCGCAACGACGTATGACGTCTGGTCCGTCGAATTCTCCCTCGATTCCGTTACTTTAGCGTTAAGGATCGTGGCTAGCTTAGATCCGTCATTAGAAATGCTCATGGGGATGCTGAGATGTGGGCCACCATGATACGTCGCGCTGATTGCCGCTATGCCAAGAATCAGATGTGCTGGTCGCAAATACGTTAAATAGAGCGTTGCGAGCGACACAACCATTGCGATGGTCGCCACAACTGAGGGAAAATCTAACTTTGGCAGCTGCATGTTAGTCAGGCCTGGAACCCACCGACGTCTGGGGCTTCTCGCTCGTTTAGCCTCTGCCATTTTCCTATCTGCACGCTCTTAGCTTGCGTAGTAGCGCTCGCGTTTTCGGAAGTAGATGATCTGCACGGCGTCGGCGGGATTGCGACCGGCAGTTAAGGTTGGCCTCGGCCGTCACTACAGTAGCCTTTCGAGCACCGCTCCGGGACCTGACGGTTTGTGGCCGGTATGGTAAGATGTGCCTATGCAGCAGCGGAAGCCGGACCCATTCTTTGAGCAGCTGAGAGAAGACGTTCAAGAGGGCATCGATGCAGCCGACCAGGGCGACGTGACCCCTGCCGAAGAGGTCTGGCAAGAGTTGAACGCCACCATCGAAGAAATCGAACGCAAGGCTCCTCCTCTCCCCTAAATAGTTGGCTGCCCTTCGTTTCTCACGTCCCGCGCGCATGGACTTGCGCCTGCTAGCGTCATATATTGCGCAAGACAGCCCAACGCGTGCCCGTGCTTTTGTCGGTCGGATCCGTGAGCGCTGTGCCTTTCTCGCAAGGCATCCGCACATGGGACGCCCGCGCCCAGAGTTCGGGCCATTGGTGCGCTCGATTCCAGTCTCTCCGGTCGTCGTATTTTATCGGGCTCTTGACGAAGGAAAGGTCACTGAGGTGCTCCGGATCATCGATGGCCGTCGCGATCTTGGAACGGTTTTCTACGAGTAGGTGACTAGAGCCGAGCGTCGCTCCTGCGCGGCGCGTTCGATCATTCTCGCTTCCATTTCGACTCTTATTTTGCGCGCCGCACAAAAGCGTATCTTTTGCGGTTGGCACATCGGTTCAAGCCTTCGGTTTACTCGCCGTGACGGCCCAGACGCGGTGGGGAACCGCCAAGGGATTCCCCGGGAACCGTTCTTCGAGTAGTTGCGCGTGGGCTGCATCGAAGCGTTCGACGGCGCTTGGGTCGAGGCTGGCGCCGACCCCTGCACTCGCGCGAATACGCCCGCGCCAACCCTCGTGCGAGTACTCCACGCTGTGATCGAACGCAAACGACTCGATGTCCGTAAATCCCGCGATCGCCGCATCCGCAAACCAATGTGCGTGAGGGCCGGGTTGACCGCCAAGTGTCCAGCGCGGATTGTGCTCGGCGATCAAATGCTCCGTCGCTTCGACGACGTTGCCCGGTAACGGAACCCAATCAAGATGCGCGATGATCAGCCGGCCGCCGGGTACGAGTAGACGCCGCGCCTCGGCGGCGGCTCGATTGCGATCGAACCAGTGCCAGCACTGACCGGCGGTGACGACATCGAACGCGCGTGACGGCAAGCCCGTTTCTTCGGCACGGCCGTTCACGTACGTAATGGCGACACCGGCCTGGCGATCAAGACGTCGCGCCTCGTCCAAGAGCGTTGGCGCTATATCGAGAGCCGTGACTTCGCATCCGCGCAGCGCAAAGCCACGCGCCAAAGCGCCGGTACCCGTCCCGAGATCGAGAAGACGGTCGCCGGGGCGTGCCTTGCCTTCGCGAAAGAGAACCTCGAAGAAACGTGCTGGGAAGCCCGCGCGATGCCGCCCGTAATCAGCAGCCGTCTTACCGAAATCGTACGGTTCCATTCACTTGTACGCGAGCTCATTTGCTTGCCAAGTTTGGCTCCGTCCTTCCCCGGCTGGCCGGGCGGCCTGAGGGTGGACGGCGAAATGGTCTTACCTGTGCAGTCGCCGGTTCCGACGGTTTGGTCAGCGCTGCGGTTCCGCACCAAGACGCAGCTTCTTCAGGGTGCACGCATGGTTCGCGATCTCCGTGAAGGCACGCAGCGATGCGGACCGAGCGACGCGCGTGAGGGCGAGGTACTGCTGGCGGAATCGGCCGGCGCGCTATGGCCTGTCGGTCACGAGGCGAACGACGCAGAACGCGCCTTAACGCTAGGTAAGATACACAATCTTCGGGTTGCCGCGAGGCGCGTCGACGGGGCGCGAGTGCCGGCCGGTGAGGTCTTCAGTTTTTGGAAGCACGTCGGCCGGGCGACGCGACGAAGCGGGTACGTGGCCGGACGCGAGCTGCGCGAGGGGTGTCTCGTACCCAGTATCGGCGGCGGATTATGCCAGCTCTCGAATGCTCTGTACGATGCCGCGCTACGTGCAGGGTTTGAGATCGTCGAGCGGCACGCGCATACGGCGGTGGTGCGCGGTTCGCTGGCGGAAATCGGGCGGGACGCAACGGTTTTCTGGAACTACGTCGACCTCCGGTTTCGTCCGAGCAACGACGTGCGCATCGAGGTCGCGCTAACCTCGGATTCACTCGTCGTTCGATATTGGGGAGTAGCCGCGCCGGCGCCCGCACAAGTAGCGCGCGTACGAGACATCGCGCCGGTGCGGCCGGCGCCCACGGGTGACTGCGCGAGTTGCTCTGTTGAGGATTGCTTTCGGCACATCTTGCCCGGTCGCGTCGAGATGGCCGCGGGGCGTAGCGCCTTCCTCCTCGACGCATACTGGCCCGAATATGACGCACATATCGCCTCCGTGGCCGAACGACGCGACGTCCTCGTTCTGCCGCTCGACGGGCGGCGGCGCGGCACCGCGAACTATCGCTGGAACACTTCGGTTGTGGACGAGGTTCGTGAGAGCGCGCCGCTCGCGCTACTCCGCTCCTATCAGTCGCGCCGAATGGCACAGCACGGAGCCGCCCGGCAGCGCCTCCTGCTCGCATGGGGGCGACGCATGGCGAACGACTTCGCGTCGAGGCTGCCGTACGACGTCACGCACGTCGTCGTGATGCAGCACCTCCTTCCCGCGCTGTGGGCCGGCAAGCACTTGGGCGGGCGAACCTATGACGTGCTCATGACCGGTATGCCGATGCGCGTCGTGCAGCGCACGCTTGATCGGGCGTATGCGCTGCACCCCGAGAGTCCGACGCTAAAGGATTTTCGTGTCGACGAGAGTCTGCTCGACGCCGAGGATCGCGCGCTCGCCGGTGCTCGGATGATCTTGACCCCGCACGCTACGGTCGCTGCCTCGCTCGGCGCACGAGCGAAGCGTCTACCCTGGTACGTGCCCGTTCCGGCGGAACGCGATGGTCTGCAGCTCTCTCCCCGAGCGCAGAACACGATCGTTTTTCCGGCGTCGACGCTGGGGAGGGCCGGTGCGTACGAGGTTCGCCAGGTTGCGCGCGAGCTCGGACTACACATAATCCTCACTGGCCCCGACTTAGAAGACTCACGTTTTTGGGAAGGTGTTTCGGTCGAACGGAAGTCGTTTTCGGAGGCGCTCGGCGTTGGGCCGGTCGTGCTGCCAGCATTCGTAGAAAACCAGCCGCGCCGATTGCTGCTTGCGGCCGCTATGGGTATACCAGTGGTTGCTTCGGATGCATGTGGCCTCGATCGAAGCGCGGGCATCGATGTCGTCCCCATGGGCGATCAAAATGCGTTCAGTGCGGCCGTCGCGCGCGTGTTCGAAATGCCGGCACAGCTGGGTACGATCGCGGTGAAGTCAGTGCGGTAGGTCTGAGGAACGATGAATAAAAAGTTCACTGCAAAACTACAGAAGTCGCCCGCGAAGGGCGGCTGGACGTACGTCGTGATGCCGGGTTCGGCGGAGTTTTTCGGCACCAGAGGCCTCGTAAAGGTTCGCGGCACGATCGACGGCTGTCCATTCCGGAGTTCGTTTATGGCGCTGGGCGACGGCAGGCACAAGCTGCCTGTGAAGGCCGATATTCGCAAGAAGATCGGCAAAGGCGTGGGCGACAGCGTGACCGTTTGCCTGGAAAAACGAATATCCAAGTGAAACTCGCGATTCGCGCCTTCGCGCGCCGGATTCAAGACCGTGGCTCGCCACGCGGCGCACCGGCCGACCATGCGCCACGACCTGAAGGCGAATTCCCTAGCTCGGTGAGGGCTGGGGCGTCGCGCTCCCGCCGTCCCGCCGCAGCGAATACGCATCGCCCTTGTCTGCGATGCCTTGCAACTCGTCGTTGACCGTTTGCAGGACACTACGAGCAACGGCCGAGTCGCGAGATTCGGCAACGCCCTTTGACAGTGTTAAGACTGCGCCGAGATCGTTTGCGATCAAGTGAAGCACAACGGCTGCATCGGCCGAGTGGTGAGCCGAAAGAACGACGTTCGCGATCGATAAGCGCGCTATCGAGGCCTGGACCTTCGCATGCGCCCATCCGCTGCGATCGTCTGGACTAAGCCGCGCTGCGCATGCGTCGAATTGGTCGGCCAGGGCACCGTATTTGGCGCTCATCTGCTTCGCGAGGATGTCCAACGTGACGGGCGTCCCGCCCGATTTCCGGGTCGGACCACTCTTCGCGGTCTCAAGAAGGCTGGCGATTCGAGCTAGCGTTGTGGTCAGAGAGGCTTCATCGAGTATACTCGGCAGCACGACGCAACCGTCGCGATCCAGTGAATCGAACGTCGCTCGGAAATCGGATCTTGCAGTGGAGTTCATAACGTGCGCTTTTTAGGCGCTTTTCACGGCGTCGTAGATCGTTTTGAAAGCTTTCGCGGTTTGGACGTTGTCCCAATCTCCGTTGTGGTTGTCGAGCATCGAAGCCGTCAACTGCGCGATATTTTCTTCAGTTCGATCTCGCGTTCGTCTAAAATTGCCATGCTCACACCTTCCTTATTTCGTCAAGAGAAAAGAGCGTCCGGTAAACCGTGGCGCCCTCTTCAGTCAACGCGTGTCAAACGACGTACGGGAATCTTATCACAAGGTTAGGCTTGAGGGAAGGTGGTTTCGCGCGCTTGCGACCCGAAACCGCCGCGCAAGAGTTGGTAGGCGTCGATTTGCTTGACGCCGCGGTCGATGCCGAGTTCGGCGGCGGCGACCGCGCGGCTGGCGGGATCGACGATGCGCGAAAGATCGGGATCGAGGATATCCGCCTCCTGCTCGGTCGGCGGACGATCGAGACGCGTCGATTTGACGCGGCCTTCGCGTTCGAGCGCGACCAGATAGGCCAGCACTTGCCGCGCCGCCGCCGGCCAGAGCTCGTGCGGAATCGCGCGGTAAACGCGCGTGACGATCGCTGGGATCGTAACGCCGCCCGGCTCGGAAACCGAGATCGCTTCGAGCGCTGCGATCACTTCCTTCTCGCGCGTGCGGCGGTGCGCGATGTACTCGTCGAGTTTCGCCATCGGATCCTCGATGCTCTCGCCGTGCCCGCCGTCGATGCGCTTCGCATTCGAGAAGTCGCGGCGCAGTCGATCCAGCGTCGCCTGATAGACGCGCATGTCGCCACCCGGCGGCGCGATCACGACTGTCCCGCTCCCGATGACGACATCGCCGGTAAAGAGCGTCGCTTCATCCTCCAGCCAAAACACAAGGTGGTCCCGCGCGTGCCCCGGTGCATAGATCGTGCGAAGGCTGGTGTCGCCGAGCGTAATGTGCTCCCAATCGGCGACCGTGAAATCGTGCGCGAAGCGTGCTTGCGGATGTGCGTAGACGGGCGCCCCCGTTTTCTCGGCTAAGAGCGCCGCGCCGGGCGCGTGATCGGGATGACCGTGAGTGACGGCGATCGCGCCGATCTTCCATTCAGAGTCGGCAGCTTCGGCGCAAATCGCTTCGATGTGTTCCGGGATCGCGGGCCCAGGATCGATCACGAATGCCCGGCCGTCGCCGGCATCGATCAGGTACGTGTTCGTTCCGTCGAGCGTCATCGGCGATGGATTTGCGGCGCGGACGCGCCGGACGCGCGATTCGCTCACCAGGCTTCGCCTTCGTGCGTGAACTCGATTTGGCCGTCGCGCATGAACGGCAGGATGGGACTGATCGCCGTCCGGGAACGGGCGTGCTCGAGAAGCGAGGTTATCGAATCGTGCGCGGCGAGCCGTTCGAGATGCTTGCGCGTCGGAAACATGATGCGCAGCTCTTCCCGGTCGGCCCGTTCCAACGCGTCACGCGGTGCGAACCATGCGCCGTCGTGCACCTCGACGGCGTCGGCGATTGCGATCTGTCCCTCCGGCGCGGTCGCGATGAAGAAGTGCGCGTCGAAACGCAGCGGTTCGCGCTCGGGGGTGATCCAGTGCGAGTAATAGACCAGCTCGCGCGCGTCCAGAAACAGTCCCTCGCGTTCGAGCAGTGTCGCAAGCGGAATTCCTTGGGTCAACTCTTTGCGTAAGAGCGCGAGGCGTTCCGGCTCCATCGCCGCTGGATCGCCGGCTGCGTCACAAACGATCAGGACGCCGGCTTCTTCGAAAAGTTCGCGTAAGGCCGCTATCCCGAACTCTTCGTCGATCCCGGCGACGGCGCCGTACAAGCGCGCGCGCGCCGCAGGCGTGCGGTCTTCGCCATCGAGCGTCCCGCCGGGGAAGACGTACGCATCGGGCATGAACCGGCTGCGCGAACTCCGTCGCGTGAGGTAGACGAGCAAGCCGCCGCCTGCGCGTTGGCGCACGAGAATGACGGTCGCAGCGGGACGCGGAACCTGAGGAGCGGAGGCTTCGTTTTTCAACTATGTTCATGCGATTCGTCGCCATTTTGACGCTGGCCCTTTCCTTGGGAGCGGCCGCCGCGTCCGCGCAGACGTACCCGGCTCCCGCGCCGACCCCGGTCGCGTTGCCGACCGTGCCGCCGGACATTCGCGTCGACCCCGTCACGCGGGCCGCGATCGATCTCGGCATTCAACTGATCCGCTACCAGCAATGGAAGACCGCGAATCAGGCGATCGGCGACGTCACCTATTTCAAGCATTTCGAGATGCAGGTGCGCACCGGCCGCGATACCTACCGCGACGTCCATCTGCACCAGGGGACGATCATCAATCCGCGCGGTGCCTCGGTCCAGCCCGGCGAGCGCGTTGAGGTAGGCGGCGACGCTCAACCAGACGGCTCGCTCAACGCGAACGTCATCACGATCGTCCGGTAGCGCGGCGGCAATCCAGTTACGCCTCGGCTCCGTTTACCCGGTGGAAAGCGCACAAGTCGCAACATCCATCTGGAAAGGACCGAGAAACCCCATGATCCGTTTTCGTTCGTTCGCCGCACTCGCGGCAGTCGTCGGCCTCCTCGCAGCCGCGCCGGCGAGCGGCGCCCGCTTCGGCGGCACCGTTTATGGCGACCAGCCCAATCTGCAGAACACGCTCTCGCTTGTAATGGCGGGCGGCGGCCCGTCGAAGTTCAGCACCGTTACGCTGTTCGGCGTCCTCGCCGGCGACAAAGCCACAGCCGAGGAAGATGCGCTTACGAAAAAGTACGGCGCCGAGAAGTTCGGGCAGTTCGTTAAGACGTTCGACTTTGTCATCAACGATTCGCTCGCCATCGTCACCAAGGCCGGCGTGAAGTTACCGGCGGCGCCCGCACCCGATCCGAAGGACGGGAAAGCCCTGTCGCTAGCGCTCTACGGCGACGGCAACGATACCAAGAACAAGACCTTCAACGTCGAGTACATGCTCGACCACCTCGTCACGCACCCCGTGCACGTCCAAGTGATGAAGGACATCGACGCGAAATACGGCGAGCAAGCCGACGCCGACTACCACATCATCCTAACGCAGGTCATGCACGACCTCGCCTCGGTCTACGCGCCGAGCACCAAGATGTAATTCGGTTCCCAAACGAACCTTGGAAGGCCGCGAGTTATCGCGGCCTTTTCATTGGTACCAAGCTCCCCCACACCTAATGATAGCGCAGCGCGAGCAGGAGCGCGATCAGCCCCCAGTTGATCGCGTGGGAGGTCCAGCAGAACGCGCACGGGCGGCGCGTCACGAAAAGCAAGCTATAGGCCAAGTAGACGGACATCGCGCCGGCCAGCAACGACGCGCCGAACGCGAACCCCCATACGATCGATTCGCCCAGGAACGGGAGCGCGACGATCAGGGCGACGTAGTAGACCACGCCGACGAGCCCGTTTGAGACGCCGCCGAAAAGCCGCGCCCGCGGCGACTGGACCACGCTTGGCTCGCTCAGTTCCCCCCGCGCCGCTCGTTCGGCCTTGCGCGCCATGAACGCGGAGGCGTAAACTCCGCCGCCGCAAAGCAAGAGCATCGTGCCTATCAAGATGGCCTTCACGTGACCGCCTTTTGGCGCCGTGCGGAAGCCGCATTCATATTCTTCAGTTCGTTCGTCCTTGCAGCCGTCGTGATTCGCAACAAGACGGCGATCGAGTCGATGCTCGGCACGCTGGGGTGGCTCGCGTATCCGATCGCGATCCTCATCTTCACCATCGTGGCATCGGCTCCGTTCTCTGTGACCGATGCGCTCGCGATCATGAACGGCGTCCTCTTTGGGCCGCTATGGGGTTCGATCGTCAACGCGGTCGGTCTGCTTTTCGCAGCCCTGGCCGGCTACGCGCTGGCCCGGCGTACGTCGCACTTGCTGGAATTGCACAATAGTATCGACAAGTTGCCGCGCTGGGTGACGCGCTTCCGCGTCGGCTCCGCACCGTTCTTGCTCACCTTGCGCATCATCCCCGGACTCGGTGGGACGCTCGCGACTCAGATCGCTGCAGCTTTTCGCGTCCCGATCTACGTGCACGTCTGGACGATGTGCGCGATTGCGATCCCGGTCTGCACGATCCTCGCGATCTTCGGCGATCGGGTCTCGGTCACGGTGCAAACCTACTACCACGCCCATCGTCCCCACGTTCCCGAACGCTTGCGCCATCTGTTCCGGCGCGGCCACACGCCCGAACCGGCTCCGCAACCGGCGCCCGAAGAATTATGAACGTCGCTCTGATCGAAGATCAGGCCGCGTTTGCCGGCGCCTGCGAGCAGATCGCCGGCATCGAACGCGTCGCGCTCGACACCGAGTTTCACAACGAGCGCTCGTATGCGCCGCGTTTGATGGTGCTGCAGATGGTGGTCGGCGAAAACGTCTTCATCGTCGATGCGCTTCGCGTCCGCGACCTGCAGCCGCTCGCCGACGCGCTGGCGACCAAAACCGTCGTCGGTCACGCGTTGCAGAGCGATCTCAAAATCTTCGCCGACCGTTTCGACCGTTTGCCCACCGCGGCGTTCGACACGCAATTGGCTGCTGCGTTTTGTGGTTACGGGATGTCGATCTCACTCGCCGATCTCGTAAATGACGTCGTCGGAGTTCGGCTGCGAAAGTCGCAGACCGTCAGCGATTGGAGCTCGCGGCCGCTTAGCCCGAACCAAATCGAGTATCTCGTCGATGACGTGCAGCATCTCTTCCCGGTCGCGAACGCGTTGCGTCTCCGGCTCGTCGAAACCGGCCGTCTCGGATGGTTTGAAGAAGAAGCGCGCGCCCTCGTCGATCCGGCGAAATATCGACCGGATCCGGAGAGGTTGTATCTGCGCATCCCCGGCGCGACGCGCATGAATCGGCGCGAACTCGGTGTCTTGCGCGAACTCGCGTTGCTACGCGACGCGCTGGCGCGCGAACGCGACGTTCCGCTCAAGTTCATCATCCCCGACGACGTGATGAGCGCGATCGTCCATCTTCGGCCGGCGTCGCGAGACGATCTCGCCCAACTGCGGCGGCTCGACGCCGGGGCGCGCAAGAGCTTCGGCGATCGGATCGTGCAGGCAGTCGCGCATGGGCTGGTGCTGCGCGACGAGGATCTGCCCGTACGGCCGAAGCGGCCCCCGGGCGCCGAGCGCGAGGCGATCGTCGCCTGCCTCGGCGTGCTCGTCAACGCTATCGCGGCGGAGAACGGTTTGCCGGCCGGCCTGTTGACGCCGCGCGCCGCGCTCGAACGGCTTGCGCGCGAGTTGCCGCACGGCGCCGAAGAAATCGCGCGAACCCTGGAAGCGACGCCTTGGCGGGCAGCGTTGGTTGCGGAGCCGCTCGACGCGCTGCTTTCCGGCAGGATGGCGCTCACGGTGGCAGGGACGGAGAGCGGCGATCCGCACGTGGCACGCGTGACGATGACCGGGGGCGACCAGGCGCAGTAGCGAAGGGCCGCGCGCTATGCAGAACGCGCATCCGAATAGCTTTGGGGCGAAGAGCACGCTCGCCGTCGATGGTCGTCGGTACACGATTTTTCGGCTCGACGCGCTCGAACGCGCCGGCTTCCCGATGGCGCGGCTGCCGTACAGCCTGAAGATTCTGCTCGAGAATCTGCTGCGCTTCGAAGACGGGCGGAGCGTCAAGAAAAACGATATCGAGGCGCTGGCGCGCTGGTCGCCGCAAGCGGTGAGCGAGAGCGAGATCGCGTTCCGGCCCGCGCGCGTCCTCCTTCAAGATTTCACCGGCGTCCCGGTCGTCGTCGATTTGGCGGCGATGCGCGACGCGATGGCGACGATGGGCGGGAATCCGAAAGCGATCAAACCGCTGCAGCCGGTCGAACTGGTCATCGATCACTCGGTGCAGGTCGATCGTTTCGCTTCGCGCGACGCCTTTGCGCAAAACGCGCGACTCGAATTCGAACGCGAGCAAGATCGATACGCGTTCCTGAAGTGGGGCCAAGCCGCGCTCGACAACTTCCGCTGCGTCCCGCCGGACACCGGAATCGTCCACCAGGTTAACATCGAGTTCTTGGCGCGCGTCGTCTTCGGCGCCGGTGGTGCGGGCGCGGGGCCTGACCCCAGCGGCCTCGCGTTTCCGGATACGGTCGTCGGCACCGACTCGCACACGACGATGGTCAACGGACTCGGCGTGCTCGCATGGGGCGTCGGCGGCATCGAAGCGGAAGCGGCGATGCTCGGTCAGCCCGTGACGATGCTCATCCCCGAAGTCGTCGGTTTCAAATTGAGCGGGCGGCTGCGCGAAGGCGTTACCTCGACCGATCTCGTCCTACGCGTCACCGAACTGCTGCGCAAGAAGGGCGTGGTCGGAAAGTTCGTCGAGTTCTATGGGACGGGACTCTCGAACCTCGGCGTCGCCGATCGGGTGACGATGGGCAACATGTCGCCCGAATATGGTTCGACCGTGGCGATCTTCCCGATCGACGCGCATACGCTGGCCTATTTGAAGATGACCGGCCGCAGCGACGAACAGATCGCGCTCGTCGAAGCCTACGCGAAAACTCAGAAGCTATTCCGGACCGACGAGTCGCCGGATCCGATCTTCAGCGACACGCTGGAACTCGATTTATCTACCGTCACGCCGAACCTCGCCGGCCCGCGGCGTCCGCAAGATCGCGTTGGGCTCGGGGACGTGAAGGTCGACTTCAACAAAGCGCTTCTCGACTGGCAGAAGACGCGTTCGACGGTTCGCAACGGGAAATCGGTCGAATATGCCGTCAGCCGCCTCGAAGACGAAGGCGGCGGAGGAACCGCGGTCGCGGTCTATCCCGAAACCGGGCTTTCCGACGGTGCGGTCGTGATCGCGGCGATCACCTCGTGCACGAACACGTCGAATCCGGCGGTGATGATCGCGGCCGGGCTCGTCGCGCGCAACGCTGCGCAACGCGGGCTGACGCGCAAACCGTGGGTGAAGACCAGCCTAGCGCCCGGCTCGAAAGTCGTCACCGATTATCTCAACAAGTCCGGTCTGCAGCCCTATCTCGATGAATTGGGCTTTGAGCTGGTCGGCTACGGTTGCACGACGTGCATCGGCAACAGCGGGCCGTTGCCCGATGACGTCGCTCAGACCGTCGCCGATCACGACCTCATCGTTGCGGCGGTGCTATCGGGCAATCGAAACTTCGAAGGACGAATCCACCCGCAGGTGCGAGCGAATTACTTGGCTTCGCCGCCACTGGTCGTCGCGTACGCACTGGCAGGGCGGATGGACGTCGACCTCACTACCGAGCCGCTCGGCACGGCCAAGGACGGCGCGCCGGTTTATCTCAAAGACATCTGGCCCACGAATGCCGAGATCGACAAGACGATCGCCGAAGCCGTCTCGGAGGCGATGTTCCGCGCGCGCTACGCCGACGTGTTTTCGGGTGACGACAACTGGCGCAACATGAAGGTCCCGACGGGCGAGCGCTACTCGTGGGATCCGAAGAACGAGTACGTCAAGCAGCCGCCGTTTTTCGACGGGATGACGCCGGAACCGACGCCGACGGCCGACATCGTCGGCGCGCGCGTCTTGGTGATGCTCGGAGACAGCGTGACCACCGACCACATCTCGCCCGCAGGCTCGATCGCGAAAACGAGTCCGGCTGCGAAGTATCTCATGGAGCGAGGCATCCCGCCCGCCGAATTCAATTCGTATGGCGCGCGGCGCGGCAATCACGAGGTGCTGATGCGCGGAACCTTCGGCAACGTGCGCCTGCGCAACCAACTCGTGCCGGGAGTCGAAGGCGGGATGACGCGTTATCTGCCCGACGGGACGCAGATGTCGATCTACGACGCGGCGATGCGATACAAACAGAGCGGAACGCCGCTGCTCGTGCTCGGCGGCAAGGAGTACGGCTCCGGCTCGTCGCGCGATTGGGCGGCGAAGGGACCGATGCTGCTCGGCGTGCGCGCGGTGATCACCGAATCGTTCGAGCGGATCCACCGCTCGAATCTGATCGGGATGGGCGTGCTGCCGCTCGAGTATTCTGTCGGAGCGACGCGCGAGTCGCTCGGCCTAACGGGTGAAGAAGTCTTCGACATCCGTGGGCTCGCCGGCATTATTCCGCGCAGCAAAGTGAAAGTTCGCGCTGTCGGCGATGGCGGCAAAGTCACGGAATTCGACGCGATCGTGCGCATCGACACCCCCGACGAGGCCGAATATTATCGTCATGGTGGTATTTTGCAATACGTCTTACGGCAATTACGAAGTCTGTCATCCTGAGCGAAGCGAGCGCAGCGAGCGGAGTCGAAGGACAAACGGGACTCCGTCGGCGCTTCGACTTCGCGCCTTCGGCGCTTCGCTCAGCGTGACAAGGATCGATGATAGCCGGGCATAAGTATGCGGTACTCCTCTCATTCGAGGGGCCGGATCGGTATTCGTCGATCGGCGGATTGGCGACACGCGTCACGGCGCTGGCGAAAGCGCTGGGCGAAGCTGAGGTCGAGACCGAACTCTTCTTCGTCGGCGATCCGGCGCTGCCGGCGGTCGAGACCTTTGCACCGAACGTCACGTTGCGGCGCTGGTGCCAATGGATCTCGTCGTACCACCGGCGCAACGTCTACGACGGCGAGCACGGCAAGGTCGACAATTTTCGCGAATCGCTGCCACCCCTCGTCGCCGACGAGATCGCGAAAGCCCACGCAGAGGGCGAGCGCGTTCTCGTCATCGCCGAAGAGTGGCAGACGGCGGAGGCCGCGATCACGCTCGACGTCCTTCTGCGAGCGCGAGGGTTGCGGCAGAGCGCGACCATCTTATGGAATGCGAACAACACGTACGGCTTCGAGCGCATCGATTGGCTCGCGCTGCAGCGTGCGGCCGCAATCACGACGGTGAGCAAGTACATGAAATTCGAACTCGGCCGTTGGAGCGTCCCCGCGCTCGTGATCCCCAACGGCATCGACGAGTCGCTCCTCGACGGCCCGCCGGCTGCGGCGATCGACCGGCTCCGTTCGGCGTTACAAGGGAGGCCGGCGCTCGTGAAAGTCGGCCGTTTTGACCCCGACAAGAATTGGCTGCAGGCGATCGACGCGATCGCCGAGCTGCACGATGCCGGAATGCAACCGCAATTGATCGTGCGCGGCGGG
>Ga0209009_1000386_pt1 | contig 16158 bp, 15 predicted proteins | sample BlaSpr_A8_OM3_M2_FD_187979 | JGI IMG/M metagenome (GOLD analysis project Ga0209009, IMG submission 187979) | Forest soil microbial communities from Thunder Bay, Ontario, Canada - Black Spruce, Ontario site 2_A8_OM3_M2 (SPAdes) (version 2) | ecosystem: Environmental > Terrestrial > Soil > Boreal... | reverse complement strand
CAATATCGCCCATGTCCTCTCGGCCTACGAGTTGCGCCGGGCACCGGGCGAGAAGCCGTTCGTGCGGGGAGTCAACAGCCTCCAGCTCTTTCACGACGGAAACCGGTGGTGGATCCTGAGCATCGCCTGGGACAACGAGAGGCCGGGAAACCCGCTCCCCGATCTGATCGAAGTCAGGAAATCAGCACGCTCCTAATGGATCCTCTCGTGGAGGTTGCTGTGCTGCGTGAAGCGCGCGGCCCGGCCGTCCGGCCCCATCTCGAAGACGACCGTTTCACCGAGCGTTTCATCCTCTCGGATGCGCTGGAACGTGTGCTCTCCGGTCTTCCTGAGCTTCACGAGATCTTTGACCGGCTCCATCGTCGGCAGGAAGAGGAGAGCGAGCCCATCCTCCCAGGGCAGGACCGCGACCTCTCCGGCCCAGGGCTGCGCCGTGTAAGTGCCGGTGTAGCGCCGCAACGCGGGATCGGGCGTCTTCGCCTTCTCGGGCTCCTTGACCGCCGCGCGGACCTGTGGCGCGACGATGTCGTAGAGCCTCTGCGCCCACGCGAGCGCGGCCACGCCCTGCGCGTTCGCCAGGAAGACGGTCGCGACGCTGTCCTCCGGGACAAGGAGAAGATGCGCGCGGTAGCCGGGGCAGCTTCCGCCGTGCCCGACGGACATCTTCGAGCCCTTATGCCAGACCTGGAAACCGAGGCCCCAGAGCGTGTCGAAGTCCGGCTCGACCCAGTGCACCCGGTGCATCTCGCGGAGCGTCGTGGCCTTCAGGATTTCCGAGCCGCCGTTTTTCAGCAGCCGGAACTGCCATGAGGCGAAGCGTCCGAGATCCCCGGCGGTCGAAGCGTAGCCGGCGGCGGGCGCGATCCCTCTCGCCGTGAAGAACGGAACGGGCTGGCGGCGTCCCTCGCGATCGAGCGCCGTGTATCCGACGGCAAGCCGCTTGCCGCGCTCCGCTTCGGGCATCTCGGTCGTCGTGCTCGTCAGACCGAGGGGGCGGAGGATGTTTTCGCTGGCGTAGGCATCGTAGGACATTCCCGAGGTCGCCGCGACGACCTCCCCGGCCAGAGTGAGTCCCAGATTCGAATACTGGAAGTAGGTCTCCGGCGAATACAGCGCCTCCTGGCTAGCGATCTTCTCGATGATCTGTTCACGGGTCGGAAAGCGGAAATCGGGCGCCGACCAGTAGGGATAGTCGGACTCACGCGGAAGCCCCGAGGCGTGCGTGAGAAGTCCCTCGATCGTGACATCGCCTTCGCCACGCATCCAACGCCAGGGCATCCAACGCCAGGGTCAGACCTATGTTATACGTTATGGCAGCGGGTAGCAGCTGTTCTGAAGGCCGCTAAATACATACATAGGTCTACTTCCATGAGCTCTGAATGCCGCTAATGTATAAAATAGGTCTGACCCCATGAGCGGGTCCCATGAGCGGGTCAGACCCCATGAGTGGGTCAACCCCATGAGCGGGTCGAGATGTCAGATCTGACATACTACAGACAGTCGGGCTATCCGACGAGGTGCTCGTGCTCGGAGCGGATGACCGCGTAGCACTCGCAGGCCGCCTTCTCCAGCCCCTTGCGATCCAGGATGCGGATCCTGCCGCGCCGGTAGTCGATCAAGTGGCGGCGCTTCAACTGGCCGGCTGCGACCGTGACGCCGGCGCGCCGCACACCGAGCATCTCCCCCAGGAATTCCTGCGTCAGCGAGTACTCATCCCCCGGCACGCGGTCATGCGTCGTCAGAAGCCAACGCGCACATCGGTCGACGGTCGAATGGGCGCGGTTGCAGGCCGCGGACTGTCCGATCTGTGTTATGAGCGCCTGCGCGTAGCGCCGGATGACGTCCCGGAGCGCCGTGCCGGTCCGCAGCTCCTGTCGAAACGCGCGGCTGCTCATGCGGACCGTCTCGCCGGGGATCTGGACGAAGACCTCCATCGAGGAGCGGCCGTTGCCGATGTACGCGGAGAGGCCGACCACGCCCTCGTTGCCGATCGTTGCCACTTCGATCGTCCCTCCTTCGGACATCCGGGCGACGATCGAGGCCACGCCGGTTCGCGGGAAGTAAACGTGGGAGATAGGCTTGTCGCGCTCGTGGAGGGGCTGCCGCTTCCCAAAGGGCGCCGGCTCGAGCTTCGACGCGACCCGTCGGTAGTCGCCCGGCGGGAGGGCGGCAAGGATGTGGTTGCGGTCGGGCCGATCGGGGCGTGGCTTAGCCATTTCTACCTCTTGCATCGGCAGCTGCAGGTTTCGGGCCGGATTCTGGTACGGGCGAGGATTGCCGGTCTGTACGGGAACGTACTGACGCGAAGTGCCGGCCGCACTAGGGTTTCCGCAAATGCTCCAGGAGGCGGGCCCGGGTCTGGACAGAGAGGTTGCGCGCCAGCTGGGGGAGGAGCGGACTCCGGCGGCGGGCTATTCGACCGACCCGGCGGCCGCGGATCGCCTGATCTCCCGCCTGGAGGAGAGCGCGTTCTTCGTCACCTGGATCCAGGCGAAACCCTTCTGGCACTGCACGCTCGCGATTTCTTTCTCGGGCGTTCGCGAGCGGATCGCCACCGGAACAGCGGCGACGCGGCCCCTGGCGCTGTGCCGGGCCGTCGTCAACCTGCCCGACGGAAGGCTCCTGTCCGGTGGAAGGAAGCCGGCCTCGAACTAGGCGGCTTCGATACACTCCGGGCCGTCAATCCCGGATCGGGGTGTCAGGGTGGCCGGGAGATTGCACACTGGAGTCCTGGAGATCACCATGAAGAGACTCGACCTCTCGCTTCCCGAGTTTGCCTTCGTCGTCGCGACGCGCGCGGCTCTCGGCGCGGGCATCGGATTGCTCGCGGCCGACAAGCTTCGGCGCGCCGGGCGGCGCAACGTGGGCTGGACGCTCGTCGCCCTGGGGGCGCTGACGACAATTCCCGCCGTCATGGCTGTCTTCGGCGGGGGACTAAGATCCTGGCGGGAGCCCGTCTCTCGCGTCGCCTGAGCGCCGGCGGCTCGCAATGCTTCGCGCCTCGCTCTTGCTCTTCGCGTTCGGGCCCGGGGGCATTCTCCTCGGGCAGAGCGCGCCGGCCGACTGGACCGTGGACGCCGCGCAGAGCCGCCTGACCGTCAACGTCCTCCCCGCGGGACTCCTCGCCTCGACCCTGCACGCCCATCACTTTCAGCCGGAGGACTGGAGCGGAGAGATCGCGTGGGATCCGAATCATCCCGACGGCGTGCGGATCGCGGTGGGGGTCGCCGCCGCTTCCCTGCGCGATCACCAGGCGAAGCTCTCGGCCAGGGACATCGCCAGGGTCGAGGGCCAGGCTCGCGGCGCGGAGATCCTGGACTCTGCGCGATTTCCGCGGATCCTGTTCGAGGCCGGGCAGCTCGAGGCCGCGCAGCTCCCGTCGGGCGCCGGCGAGTTCCGGGGCACGCTGGCGGGAACGCTGACGCTCCACGGACAATCGCGCCCCCTGAAGTTCCCGGTTCGCGGGCGCGTCGCCGCGCAGCGGCTCGAGGCCGACGCGACGGTAACCTTCAAGCAGAGCGATTTCGGCATCAAGCCGTACTCGACCGCGCTCGGGACGATCGCCGTCCGCGACGAGGTCACGATCGAGATCGCGCTCGTTGCGGTCCCGCGCAAATAGCGCGCGAGTGCGTGGCTTCGGGGGATTTGTCGGGGCCCGGATCCGTGTCCATCGCTGGACGAAGGCGCCATGGCCTCCCGCGCTAAGGCGTCCCATATGTCAGATCTGACATATCAAGGAAATCGAGGCGCTTGACCAGGACCTGCCGGCTGACGTGGAGTCGCTCGCGAGTGCTGCAGGCTACGGCTCTCCGTTTCAGGGGTGCTTCCGGGAGCGCCCGGTCGCTGCCTGGGCCGGCGCCCGGCAGACGCAGGCCGACCGGCTTCGAGTTGAGACTCGCGGGGGCTTCTGATAGACCACGGCGGTGAGGTGGCCATGGCAGTCAAGCACATCGGGGTCCTGACGGGCGGGGGCGACGTCCCCGGCTTGAACGCGGCGATCAAGTCCGTTTACACGGCGGCGAGGGACCTCGGGTGGACCCGGCCCGGCTCGAGCGACGCGAACGTGACCGGGATCCTGCGCGGATGGAAGGGCGCCGTGCGGATGGGCCGGGACCCGGTGACCGGCGCGTGGACCGATGTCCTGCCGCTGGACGACGGGCGCGTGCGTACCGTGGACCGGTCCGGCGGGACCTTCCTGCACACTTCGCGGACGCGGCCGGACAGGATACCTCCGGCTGAGCTGCCGCCCCGGCTACAGGGGCGCGCCGCGGAGCTTCCCCGCGCCGGCGAGGGACTCTGCGATGCGACCGACGTCGTCATCGAAAACCTGACGGAGCTCGGCATCGATTGCCTGATCGCGATCGGCGGCGACGACACGCTGGGATATGCGCATACGCTGTCGAAGAGGGGGTTCCCTGTCGTCGGGATTCCCAAGACGATGGACAACGACGTGCACGGGACCGAGTACTGCCTCGGCTTCGCGACCGCGATCATCCGGGCCGTGGAGTTCATCAACCGCCAGCGGACGCACCTGGGGTCTCACGAGGTCGTCGGCGTGTTCCGGATCTTCGGCAGGGACTCCGGCTTCACCGCGCTCGGCACGGCCATGGCCATCTCCGACATCCGGTGCGTGATCCCGGAGCACGCCTTCGATCTCGATGACCTCTGCGGCGTCGTCGCGCGCGATCACGCCGGAAGCCCCGGCCATTACGCGATGGTCCTCTGCTCGGAGGGGGCGATGTGGAAGGGGGGCGAGCTCGTCGAGGTGGGCCCGCCCGACCCCTTCGGCCACCGGCACAAGCAGAACGTCGGAGAAGCCCTGGCCGACGCGATGACGCGGAAGACGAGTCTCCCGACGCGGGCGCAGGACCTCGCCTATGACCTGAGAAGCGGAGATCCCGAGCCCTTCGACAAGATCATCGCAAACACGTTTGGAACCCTGGCCGTTGAGCTCGTCGCGCAGGGGAGGACCGGCCGCATGGTCTGCATCGAAAAGGGAGTGTACGCGGAAACGGACTTGCCCGACCCCTCACGGGCGCCGCGGACGGTGGACGTCGCCTCCGACTACGACACCGCGCACTTCCGTCCTCGGTTCGCGAACCGGTTCGGCCGAACGATCTTTCTCTAAAGACCGCGTAAAGATCGCGGTGCGATCGCCGGTTCAGGTACAGGTCTTGCTCGCGCGATTCTCGGAGGACTGATCGTGATGCGACGCGCCGTGGGTGCAATGTGTCTTCTCGCCGGTTTCGGCGCCGGCGCTCTGCCGGCCGAGACGGTGGCGGTGCGCCACGCGGAAGGGCTCGTGCGCGGCTTCCTCGCCCTGCGGTCGCCGGACGGCGCCTTTCTGGCGAGCGGAGACCTCATCCAGACGTCCCGCGGCGACCGGGTGACGAGCCGTCTGGTCTTCCATTTCAAGGACGGATCGATCCAGGACGAGACGGCGGTCTTTACGCAGAGCGGGCGGTTCCGGCTTCTGACCGACCACATGATCCAGCGCGGCCCGACTTTCCCGCACCCGATGGAGGTCTCGATCGACGCGGAGGGCGGACGCGTGACAGTCCGCTACCGGGAGGACGACGGGAAGGAGAAGACCGCCGAGGAGCGGATGCCTCTGCCTCCGGATCTCGCCAACGGAATCGTGTTGACGCTTCTGAAGAACATCCCTCCCGACGCCGCGTCGACCGAGGTGTCAATGCTGGCGGCGACGCCAAAGTCCCGGCTCGTCAGGCTCGTGATCACCCGTGCGGGGGAGGACCCGTTCTCCGCAGGCGGCGCTTCGCACAGGGCCACGCGATTCAACGTCAAGGTCGAGCTCGGCGGACTCGCGGGCTTGATCGCGCCGCTCATCGGAAAGCAACCGCACGACACGTCCGTCTGGATCCTCGAAGGGGTAGCTCCCGGCTTCGTGAGGTCGGAGGGACCGATGTACCAGGGCGGACCCCTCTGGCGGATCGAGCTGGCGTCTCCCCTCTGGCCGCGGTGACCGAATCAGTCGAGAGTCAAGAGTCGAGAGTTTCGGACCCGGCGCCCGAACTCACAACTCACGACTCACAACCCTCCTTGAACGCACCACCTTCTGCATCGCTCAAGTCGACCTTACGAAGACCATCCCTCGACCAGGCGGCCACCGGCCGGCGGATAGACTCGAGCCATGAGATCCAGGGAAGCAGGACGGGCGGCGGCGTGTCTTTTCGTTTTCGCCGCCGCGATAGGTCTGACGGCGCTTCCCGCGGGACTGTCCGCGGAGCAGGAATGGGTGCGGAAGGCCGATGCCCGGGCTCGCCGCGCGGTCACGGAGGGAGAGACCGCGGGCCTCTCGCTCCTCGTCCGGCAGAACGGGAAGACCTGGATCTCCCGCGGTTATGGCGAGGCGGATCTCGAGAACCACGTCCCCGCCGCGTCTGACACGGTGTACGTGATCGCCTCGATCACGAAGCAGTTCACCGCCGCGGCCGTCCTGCAGCTCGCGGACGCGGGGAAGCTCAAGCTCGACGACGAGATCACCCGGTTCCTTCCCGACTATCCGGTCCGCGGAAACCGCGTCACGGTGAGGCAGCTTCTGAACCACACGTCCGGGATCCGAAGCATGACCGCTCTCGGGGCGCCCTACTGGTCGCAGATCGCCAGGGATGCAACGCCGGAAGACATCATCGGCATATTCCGGAACGAGCCCTTCGACTTCCCCCCCGGGGGACATTACGCGTACAACAACTCGGGCTACTTTCTTCTTGGCGTCATCATCGAAAAGGCGAGCGGGATGAAGTACGGCGAGTACCTCGCGAAGAATGTCTTCGTGCCCGCGGGGCTCCAGAGCACGTTCTTCTGCGGGACGAATGCTCTGGTTCCGCGGCGGGCGCGCGGCTACTCTCACGGGCCCGCCGGTTTCGTCAACGCGAAGTACTTCAGCCCGACTCAGGGCTTCTCCGTGGGAGGGGTTTGCTCGACCGCGCCCGACCTTGCCCGCTGGGTCGAAGCCCTGGCGTCGGGACGCGTCATTTCACCCGCGGCCTTCCGTCAGATGACGACTCCGAGCCCGGCCGTTCTGCCGGACGGCGAGCGCATGACCTATGGCTTCGGGACCGGCGTCGGGAAAAACGAGGGACACCGCGTTTTCTACCACGACGGCGGCATCTTCGGCTTCGACGCGATCGAGGCGTATTACCCGCAGGACGATCTGACCATCATCGTGCTGTGCAATACGGACGGGGACCTCGCGGCAGAAATCGAGAACGCCGTCGCGCGTCAGGCGCTCGGGATTCCTCCGCCCGCCGACCGTCCCCTTCCGGCCGGACTCGGGACCGCCTGCCTCGGGTCGTACCGCATCCGCGAATCCACGATCCAGGTCCGCGACCGGGACGGCCGTCTCTCCGTCGAGATGCCCGGCGAGAAACCCCAGACCCTTCTCTACCGCGAGGGATCAGACTTCTCACTGGAAACCGGCCCGGCCGTCGTCCGCTTCGTCCTCGCCGGCGGCCCCGCGACCGAGCTCCGGCTCACCCAGTACGGCCACCTTCGTTTCATCGCGAAACGGGCGAATTAGTCAAGAACAGTTCGGGATCTGGTGCCAGAACTCACCTTCAACGACCTGCAGTTCACGGGATGACATCGCCCGTCCACCGGTCCCTGTTTGCCCAATATGGACACGCAGGACAGGTCTGACCCTCCGGGTAGTCGATGCCTTCCTCATGAGGGCAGCCGATGATTCCAGGGCTCATCACCACGCTCTTCGGGTTGTGTTTGGTGATGAACTCGAGCACCGAGGCGCAGATCGCCGGATCAAACCGCGCATCCGAATCGGTGGTGTTCCAGCGTTCGAGGGGATCCACGTCACGGCCGTCTTCAAGAACGATCCCAACGGCGACCTTCGTTGCTCTGGTGCCGTCAGGCCCGTAATACGCCACCGTAGCCACCGGATACCCACGAAAGCCCCTCTTCGATTTGCCCTTCAGGGCCGAGAAGCGACCCGAACCCTTCATCGATATCCCTCCAGCGTTAGGCCAGAGTGTCCATTTTATCGGATCAACTGCCGAGTCTGGTGCAGCGACGTATTAGGCGGGCGGCGGAAGCGCAACGATGTAGACTCGTTCGTCATCGATCTCCCCATCGAGCGTTTCATCCACGGAAACCCGAACTGAGTATCCCAAGGTGAAGAGCCGGATTCTGTGTCCCAGATCCGTCGAAAGTTCCATCCCAAGATCAAGCCCGACCACTGCTGGATCAGACCCGCCTGACGCGGCTGCTGCGGACTCGAACGAGGCATGATGGACTTCCTCGTATCCCGGCGATGGTCCGAGTACGACTCCTCCAGGGAGTTCGAGCGCAGGACGTTCGGTTACGGGGGAAAAGGACACAAACGTCGAGAGAATCCGGACGGAGCGGATGGTGCCCAGACTCGAGCACACCTCCGCCATGCCGCTGTCTGGCCCAGTCCTCGAGGCGCGGGAAAGCATCGGGCGAGTGGCTTCGGCATAGGGATGCTCCGCATCTGGAGTGTGTTCTTCCTCCGGAACAATCGTCAGTCTAAGGTCGCCCGTTCGGATTTCGACACCGCAGCCGTCGCTTCCTAACCAATCAAGCGTGTGGCCGATGAGTGCGCCGAGTTCGGCCCTTTCAGCATCGGACAGTCGGACTTCGTATCGCATCCCGCTACTTCCGCCCGCCTAACATCTGATTAAGCGACACGCACTTGCGTTCTGGTATTCGGGGCGATGCGCTCGTCGGGCGTGAGGATGCCGCGGAAGTTCAGAGGGTCGGCCGCGGACACGAGGACGGGAGCCGGATCGTCGGGCGACTCTCCGCGCCGGCGTACAGCGCGCAGGAGGGTCACGGCTTCGGGCAGGGCGTATTGCTCGCCGTCGAAGCCGGCGACGAAGCGACCGCCCCGGATCTCTCCGCGCGATTCGAGGGTCCGGCAGACTCGGGCGATGTCGCGCCAGGGCACGGGGAGCCTCTCGCGGGCGATTGTCTTCCTGAAGACGACTCCGGTGCGGCGCAAAAGCCGGCGCGCGACGAACTCTGGCGACGGGGGAGCCGCTGCCTCGCGCCGGACGAGGTTCCAGCGGCCCGCCGCGGGGCCGCCGCCCTTCCTTCTCCAGGCCGGGACGATCAACCAGCGCAGGCCGGCGAAGGAGTCGCACGTGACGCGGCCGAGGCCGATCAGATCCGTCAGGCCGGCCTCGACGAAGGCCGGCGGGAGCTTCGTCGCGCGGACGAGCTCCTGGAAGAACATCGCCCCGCGCGCGGAGAGCGCCTCGGCGACTTCCTGCGCCGTCCCGGCCGGCTCGCGGGCCTCTCCCTGCGCGGCGAGCGACGTCCACTCGTCCAGGTCCTCGCGCATCACGAGGCAGACCGGCGTCCGCCGCACGGCGGTGGTACCGGATCCCCAGAGACGGCCCCACGTCACTTCTCCGGAGAGCGTCAACTGGTCGAGCCACTCGCGCTTGTAGCCGCGCACGCGCGCCGGCAGCACACTTGCCTCCCAGGCCGCGGCGGGGACCTCGAAGCCGGCGAGTTGGGAGACGACCTCCGCCACGCCGCGCGGACCTTCCAGGCGGTGGTCGGGGTCCACGTGCTGCCAGCAGCCGAGGAAGCGCAGGAACTGCGCCGCGCTGACGGGAGCGATCTCGCGGCGAAGCCGTTCGAGCGTGTAGCGGTGGATGCGGGCGAGGAGCCGCCGGTCGCACCAGGCCTCGCTCCCCGCGATGCGGGTGCGCAGAACGACGCCCTCGGCTTCCAGTTGGCGGAGTTGCAGGTCGTCGGCTTCCCCGGGAAGGATCGGGCCGAGGGCCTCCAACCTTCCGCGCAGGACCGCCTTTGGCTCCCGAGTCGCCTCGGCGGCGAACCAACGGTCCCCCTCTCGCACCACACGTCCGCCGGCGGCGAGCTCGTCCAGCCACTCCTGCCACGGCCGCCCCTCTTCGGCGGTGACGTAACCCATCCAGAGGAGCGCTTCGTGAACTTCCTCAGCGTTGCCGGGCTGCGGCCACGCTTCCTCCCGGACGCGCGCGATCGCCTCGGGGTCGAGCGTGCCGATCTCGTCGGCCATGCGCGAGTCGAGGACGCGGCGGGAGATGACCGCCTGCGTGCGCCGTTCTTCGAGCGGCGCGTCGTCGAGGAAGCTGTAGGGCTGCGCCGAGAGGATGCCGCGCGCGAAGGCGGAAGGCTCGACGGTATCCACCGCCCGGCGCTCGATCGAGCCGTCGCGCAGGCCGCGCAGGACCTCGAGGAAACCCTCGAGATCCATCGCCTCCGTCAGGCAGTCCTCGATCGTCTGGGCGACGATCGGATGCTCCATCGGGACCTCGATCGGCCCGCCCGGCAGCGTCTCCGGGCAAGCCAGGACCTGCGGGAAGGCGCCCGCGAGCAGGTCGTTCGCTCGCATCCGCAGGAGCGGCGCCGGGACTCTCTTGCCGCCGCGCGACCGCTCGAGCAGAAGCGAGCGCTGCGCGTTCCACCTCCACCGCGTTTCGAAGAGCGGCGAGGCAAGCAGGGCCTGGACGAGGACCTCCCGCGCGGTCGCCGGGTTGAGATACTCGAAGACGTCCTCCAGCGCGAAGCTGTGCTGCGGCCCGAGCGACAGCACGATCGCCTCTTCGTTGGCCGCCGCCTGCAGCTCGAAGCCGAACCCGACGCAGAACTTCTTGCGCAGGGCGAGGCCCCAGGCCCGATTGATCTTCGAACCGAAGGGAGCGTGGAGGACGAGCTGCATTCCGCCGCTTTCGTCGAAGAATCGCTCCAGGATCACCCGTTTCTGCGTCGGGACGGCGCCGAGTGAGTTGCGCCCGGCCTCGACGTACTCGGCGATCTGGACCGCAGCCCCAGCCGGCAGCGCGTCCCGGCCGTCGATGCAGCACTCCGACTGAAGGAACTCGGCCGTCTCCGTCTCGCGATTCGCGCACTCTTCGCGCAGCTCCCCGATCTCGGCCGCGAGCTCCCGCGTCCTTCCGGGCGCTTCGCCGAGCCAGAAGGGGACCGAGGGGGGCTGGCCCTTCGCGTCCGCGACCCGGACGATGCCGGGCTCGATGCGGATGACCCGCCAGGAGGTGTTGCCGAGCTGGAAGATGTCGCCGCCGTTCGACTCGACGGCCCAGTCCTCGTTAACGGTGCCGACGAGAGTCCCTTCGGGTTCCAGGCGCACCTGGTAGTCCGCCGTGTCGGGGATGGCGCCTCCGGAGAGGAGCGCGGCGAGCCTCGCCCGTCGGGTGGCCATCACTCGGCCGTTGACGCCGTCGCGGTGGAGAAGCGCACGGCGGCCAGCCGTGTGAAGGGCGACGACCTTGTCGAACTCCTCCCGCTCGAGCGTGCGATAGGGAAAGGCACGCCGCAGGACATCGTAGAGCTCCCGCTCGTCCCACGCCTCGGGGACGCAGGCGGCGACGATCTGCTGCGCCAGGATGTCCAGGGGCCTCGGAGGGATCGGCGTGCGGTCGAGGACCGCGCCCTTGATGCATCGGAGAAGCGCCGCGCCTTCCATCAGCTCGTCGAGCGTCAGGGGGAAGAGCCGCCCCTTCGGGATCTTCTTCAGCGCGTGGCCCGCGCGGCCGACGCGCTGCAGGAAGGTCGCGATCGAACGGGTGGCCCCCACCTGGATGACGAGGTCCACGTCGCCGATGTCGATCCCGAGCTCGAGCGACGCCGTGGCGACGAGCGCGCGGAGCTTGCCGGCCTTCAGGCGCTCCTCGGCGTTCAGGCGGCGCGCGCGCGAGAGCGAGCCGTGGTGGCTCGTGACGGCCTCTTCGCCGAGCAGCCGCGTCAATTGCCCGGCGATCCGCTCCGCCATCTTCCGGGTGTTCGCGAAGACGAGGGTCGTGCGATGCTCGCGGACGAGATCCGCCATCCGCGCGTAGATTTCCTCCCACTGCTCGTGGGAGCAGACCGTCGCGAGCGGCGACGGCGGCACCTCGATCGAGAGGTCGAGCTCGCGGAAGGTACCGGCGTCCACGAGAACGCATTCCCGTCCCGCGCCGGTCAAGAACCGGCCGACTTCGTCCAGCGGCTTCTGCGTGGCCGAGAGCCCGATCCGCTGCACGGGCCGGCCGGCCAGTTTTTCCAGGCGCTCGAGCGAGAGCGCAAGATGGCTCCCTCGCTTGTCGCGCACGAGCGCGTGGATCTCGTCCACGATGACGGTCCGAACCGTCGCGAGCATCCGGCGCCCTCCCTCGCTCGTCAGGAGGAGGTAGAGAGACTCGGGCGTCGTCACGAGGATGTGCGGCGGCCGGCGAGTCATGGCCGTTCGCGCGCCCGAGGACGTGTCTCCCGTGCGCACGAGGACGCGCACCTCGGGAACGGACGGGTCGGCCGCGCGGATCTCTTCCAGGGGCCCCTGGAGGTTTTTCTGGACGTCATTGGAAAGGGCGCGCAGGGGAGACACGTAGAGGACCTGCGTCTCGTCGGCCAGCTCCGGTCCCAGCCGTATCAGCGAATCGATGGCCGAGAGGAAGGCCGCGAGGGTCTTTCCCGAGCCCGTCGGCGCCGCGATCAGCGTGTGGCGTCCCTCGCGGATGGCGGGCCAGCCGTCTCGCTGCGGAGGCGTGGGCTCGCCCAGGCGCGTCGCGAACCAGTTCCGGACCGCGGGGTGGAATTGACCGAGGGCGGACATCAGAGGCTGATTCTAACCATTCGTTTCGCCGCTATGTTCCCCGGAAAATTGTGGTCGAGACTCGACCCTCAACTCTCAACTTAGAATTGGAGGGGAAGGAGAAGCACGATGATCCGAAGAGGATTCCTGGCCGCCCTCGGCGTGTCTCTGGGCCTCGCCGTGCCGGCGATCAGCCAATCCCCGTCCGAAACGAAAACTCCGAAGCATGTCGCCGTCGCGTCCGCGTCCCCGCGGGAGGCCGACGTCTCAACGATCGACGGGATCGTAAAGGCGTACTACGACGTCATCTCCGGGCCCGCCGGACAGCCGCGGCAGTGGTCGCGAGACCGCACGCTCTACCCGCCCGACGTGCGGTTCGTCGAGATCCACGAAGGCAAGGACGGCAAGATCCGCGCGCAGGTCGAGACGCACCAGCAGTATGTCGATCGGACCGACGGTCCCCTGGTCAAGGAGGGCTTCGACGAGCGGGAGATCCACCGCGTGACCGAGCGCTTCAGCTCGATCGCGAACGTTTTCAGCACCTACGAGAGCCGCCTCTCACCCGAGGGTCCCGTGATCGCGCGCGGAATCAACAGCCTCCAGCTCTTCCACGACGGCGCCCGCTGGTGGATCGCCTCCGCCACCTGGCAGGACGAGTCCTCGAAGCATCCGATTCCACGAGAGTACTTGCCTTAGTTGCCGATTCTGAAATCCGCCTAATAACCGATCGGGCGCATCGCCCCGCCCTGTCATCCCGAGGTCGCCGACGCGCCATAGCCGCTATGGCGACGGCGCGAGCGAAGCGACGAGGGATCTGCTCCGGAATGTTGGAAGCGCGAGAGCAGATCCTTCGCTTCGCTCAGGATGACAGGCTGAACGCATGACTCACAACTCACGACGCTTCTTGACCGGGCAAACTCTTGCCCGGCAACGGTCGACGTCAAGAGGCCGGCGCGCGGCTACTACCGCCCGAGGGTCGCGACTCCGCCGAGCATCACGGGGGTTTCGCCGGTGACGAGGGGCTTCGTCAGGTCGCCGATCGAGAGGGAGAGCTGTGAACCGTTGACGGTCCCGGAGACGCCGCCCCCGACGCAGCCTTCCATCGCGATCTTGCCGATGAGCATGTTGCCCTGCATCGTGCCCCGGAATAAGCCGGAGACGCCGCAATACGAAGTCGCGATGTTGCCGGTGACGGTCGAGCCGACCTGCTCGAAAGTGGCGGTGGCGACGGAACCGCCGCAGCTCGACAGATCATCGGACATGAAGCTCCCGCTCCAGGTGCCGGCCACGCTGGCCGAGGACGAGGTCATGGGTGGCCCCGTGACGGAGTTCGAGCCCTGGCAGCCGAGAGGGGCGAGGGCGATCGACAGCAGGACGGCGAGGACCAGGGTGAGGTTCCGATCTTTCAAGCGCATGGAGGGCTCCTTCTTTGAAGCCAGTATCCGCCTCTTTCTCCTCGAGTCAAGCGCCGGAGGCGGGAGACGCGCCCTCCTAATGAACCTTTAAGGTGCGGCGCCCCGACGCGGGGCCCCAGGCCAAATTACTTGACAAAAGCAAGTAATTAGTCCAAGACTGTTGCCCGGCTCTGGTCCGATTCTCCGGAGGGTGCGATGACAGGTGCGGCCCGCTCGAATCCCGTCGTCGAGGCGGTCAGGCGATTCAACCGCTTCTACACGCATCGGATCGGCGTCCTGAACGAAGGGATGCTCGAAAGCCCCTGGTCGCTCACGCAGGTGCGGGTCCTCTACGAGATCGCCCACCGGGATAAGCCGGCGGCGACCGACGTCGGCGCAGAGCTCGGGTTGGACGCCGGATACCTCTCGCGCCTCCTCGCGGATCTCCAGAGGCGGGGCCTCATCCGCCGCGAGCCGTCGACGGCCGACGGCCGGCGGCACCTCCTGTCGCTGACGGGCAAGGGCCGGAAGACCTTCGGTCCGCTCGAGGAGCGGTCCAATGAGCAGGTCGCGGCGATGCTGGCGAAGCTGTCCCGGAGCGAGAAGAAGCGCCTGCTCGGCGCGATGGGGACGATTGAGGGACTCCTCGGCGAACGCCGGGAGCCGGAGGCCCCGTACGTTTTGCGGCCGCACCAGCCTGGCGACATGGGTTGGGTGGTCCATCGTCACGGAGCGCTCTACGCGCAGGAGTACGGCTGGGATGAGACCTTCGAAGCGCTCGTGGCCGAGATCGCGGCGCGCTTCATCCGGAATTTCGATCCCGCACGCGAGCGCTGCTGGATCGCCGAGAGAGAGGGAGAGATCGTGGGGTCGGTTTTCCTCGTCAGGAAGTCGGAGAAGGTCGCGAAGCTTCGGATGCTCCTGGTCGAGCCTTCCGCGCGCGGACTCGGGCTCGGCGCCCGGCTCGTCGGCGAATGCCTGCGGTTCGCCCGGTCGGCGGGATATCGCAAGGTGACCCTCTGGACACAGAGCGTTCTCCACGCCGCCCGGCACATTTACGAAAAGGAGGGCTTCCGTCTCGTTGCGTCGAAGCCGAACGAGAGCTTCGGCCATTCCCTCGTGGCGGAGACGTGGGAGCTGGAGTTGTAGGCGGATCGCGAGTCGGAGGCCGAAGGTCAGAGGTGGAGCTTCAGGATGAAGACCTTGCGCAGAGGGTGCCGTCGCGGACGATCCCGGCCTGGAAGTCAGCGTTCCAGCTTGAACCCGATCCGGAGCGTCACCTGGAATTCAGCGACCACGCCGTCCTTGACACGCCCGCGCATCTCGTCCACCTCGAACCAGTCGATATGGCGGACCGTCTGCGAGGCGTCTTTGATGGCGGCTTTCACCGCCTCGGCGAAGCTCACGGGCGACGTTCCGACGATCGCGATCTTCTTGTAAGTCCCCGGCATCGGTTGTCCCTCCTCGGAGGCGCCAGCGTATCAGGCCGCTCCTCGGAGCAGTAATCCGCCGCGGCTAGCCGGCGGCGGCCACGAACGCGCTCGGGAAGCGGGCCATCAGCGCGACGGCGGCGACCATCTCGCGCATGTCCACGCACTCGCCGATCGTGTGCGCGTTCTGTTCGATGCCGGGCCCGATGCCGATCATGGCCGGGTGCTTGACGGCGCCCGAGACGACCCAGGACTTCCTCTCAGGCACCGGGATCGACGCGTCGTCCTTCCTGACCGGGAACCCGACGCCGTCGGTCGAGAAGATCCAGCGGTCCACGCGCGGCTCCTTGCGGAGCGCTCCCCGCTCTCCGCCGGTGGCGACGTGCGGCGTCACGACGCCGCGGTAGGCCGCGACGGCGGCGCGGACGGCCGGATGGTCCTCGGGCGTCACCCAGCCCATGTAGACCTGCGGGTTGCCGAGCACGAATCCGTTCCACGTGGGCTGATCATAGGTGGGGATCGTCACCTCGACCTTGAGGCCCGCGGCGCGGGCGGCGGCGACGGCCGGGAGATTCGCGACGTCGGCCACGGCCTTCTCCGGCGTCTCGCCGATCGTCAGTCGCCGGTCGAAGCGGAACACGAAACGTTCCGGCACGGCGCAGTCGCTCGGCGTGTCCAGGCGCGCCCAGGAGGCCGTGCGCGTGCCGTGCCCGAGGAAGGGATGGTCGAGGAACCCCTCGCGGGCTTCGTAGCGCTT
>Ga0209009_1000384_pt1 | contig 16457 bp, 18 predicted proteins | sample BlaSpr_A8_OM3_M2_FD_187979 | JGI IMG/M metagenome (GOLD analysis project Ga0209009, IMG submission 187979) | Forest soil microbial communities from Thunder Bay, Ontario, Canada - Black Spruce, Ontario site 2_A8_OM3_M2 (SPAdes) (version 2) | ecosystem: Environmental > Terrestrial > Soil > Boreal... | reverse complement strand
GATTGCAGCGCGTAGATTCCGAGGGTCGGCGCACCGACCGCCGCCGCGACGTGCATCGGGCCGCTGTCCATCGCGACCACCGCGCGAGCCTGCGCCGCCAACGCGCCGAACGTGCCGAGCGAAGTGTCCCCCGCCAGCGAGATGGCCCCCGCGTCGCCGGCGATCTTAGCGGCGAGCGCGCTATCGTCTTCGGCCCCGGTCACGACCAGCGCCGAGGCGGTAACTTCGCGAATCGCTCGCGCCAGCGCGACCAGCCCGACGGTCGGCCAGCCCCTGCGGCTCGCGGCGATCCCGCGAGTCGGGTGGAGCAGAACGAACGGTCGCAAAACGCCTTTGTCGTCGAGGAGCCGGCCGGCTTCGCTGCGCTCGGCTTCTGTGAGCGGAAAGCTCGGCGTCGGATCGTCGGCATCGCAGTCGAGAGCGCGGGCGAAATCCAGCAAGATCTGCGTCCAGTGCGTTCTGCGGTCGCCCAACTCGCTGCGCACGACGACACGATGAGTGAAGAGCGCGGAATAGGCCCGTCGCGCTTGGCCGACGCGGGTCGGAACCCGCGCCGCGAACGGCAGCGTTGCGGTGCGAAGCGTCGCCCACGTGACGACGGCGGCATCAAAACCGGCGGCGGCGATGCGCGCGGTTTGAGCAGCGAAGGAGCGATCCTCGAGCCACACGTCCGACAACACCGTCTGCCGCGACAGGATCTCGCGATGCCGCGGCGCGGTCAACGCGACGACGTCGGCATAGCGCGCACACAACGCGCGCATCAGCGGCGTCGCGAGGAGCACGTCGCCGATTCCGCCACCCGTACAAATCACGAGCGCCTTCATGCAGCCGGCCGACTCGGATCGCCACCGGCGGCGAGCAAGTCTTCGACTTCACGCGCAACGACTTCACCGAAATCGTCTCTGCGATCGGCAACGACGGCGCGCGCCGGCGCCGCCCACGGTCGCCAGCGCGCGATGTTGCTCGGGGCTCGCGCTCCGGAGGGAAAGAGCACGATGGCGGGCACGCCGAGCATCCCCGCAACGTGCGACGCTCCTGAGTCGGGCGTGACGACCGCGCGTGCGCCGGCGATGAGCTGTTTCCATTCCGTCAGGTTCGAAGGATGGATGAAATTCGCAGCAGAGCGCGCTGCGAATGCGGTTCCGAAGACGTCGTCGTCGCTGACGGCCAGCACCGAGTAGCCGCGCGTCGCGAGCCCCCGCGAAATCTCCGCAAAAGCGGCGATGTCGATCCCTGCGGAGATGAACTTTGCGTTCAGTTGCACGACGATCGCGCCGTGCCGCTCGAATTCGCCATCGATCACCAACGGCCGGAGGCGGGCCAGCGAGCGCGTCGGCTCCTGTTCCTCAGAAAAGCCTGCACCAAGTCGAAAGAGCGTCTCGACTTCGTGCTCGCGGGAGCGCGAGGCCGAAGCGCTGCGCACGATCGCCCGCGTCAGCAGCGGGCGCAACCGCAACGTTTTGAGCGGTTTCTCCCAGCCATTCGTAAAACCGGCACGCTGCGCGATCCCGGCATCGCGCGCAAACGTATAGACGTCGGGTTCTTCGGACGCGATCAGCGCCGCGTCGTAACCGACGCCGCGCACCTGCGACAAGGCCTCGCTGCGCGACGCCGGAGTCATCCCGTGCCGCGGCCAGGGTACGCGCTCGACGACGTGCACGTGCGCGAAGACGTTCGGCGCGAAAGCGTCGCGATTGCGCGGTACGAGCAGCGCACCGAGTTCGTGGCCGGCGTTACGTAGCGCAGCGATCAGCGGCGCGCAAGCTAAGGCATCGCCGACGCCATCGACGCGCAGCAATAAGATGCGGCTAATAACGCCGCCTCGCCAAGGCGCCACGCAGCGCACCCGTATAGACGGCGTCGAGGTACTGCCCGCGCGCGACTGCCCGCAAAGGCGAGGGTAGACTCGGGTTTTGCGCGGCGCGACGAAAGGCCGGTGCAAGACGCTCGGGTGCAAAGACCGCGGCCCGCCAAAGGTTCGGCGCGTAGGCGCCGGTCGCGAGCTTGATGCGCAGGCTGCGATCCCTTTCGAGCAAGCGCGCCGCCATCTGCCCGCGCTCGGCGGCCTTGTTCGCGAGCGTCTCGAGCGTCTCGCTGTGAGGCGGCTTGATATGGTACAGGTACGCTTCCCAGGCGAAAGCGCGCCGAACGCCGCTGCGACGCAATCGTAAGCCGAGTTCGGTATCTTCCCAGCCGTAGAGGTCGAAACGCGTGTCGAAGCCGTTCACGGCCAGTAATGCGCCGCGCGGAATCGAGACGTTGCACGTGCACAAGAAGGCGTTCGAGTAGTTGAGCAGCGATGGCCTGGGGCGCACCTCGTATGACGGAACGTTGAGGATCGGTCCCGAGACCGCAAGCGTCGCCGAAAAGCGATGCGCGCGAGCGTGGGCGGCAAGAAAGGCCGCCGGCAACCATACGTCGTCGTCGACGAAGACGACGATCTCACCCTCCGCCGCTTCGATCCCGGCATTTCGCGCGGCGCCACGATTCGGTTCGGCGATGAATACGCGGCGCACCGGGAACGCACCGTTCGCGCGAGCTGCAACGATCTCGGCGGTACCGTCGCTCGAACCATTGTCGGCCACGATCGTCTCGAACGGCGGAGCGTCGCGCTGGGCGGCCAACGAATCGAGCGCTCGCGCGAGAAATTCCGCGCGGTTCCGCGTCGCAATGACGACGGAGAGGGCAGTCACCGGGCCAATCCTAAGAGCGAGCGGGCCATCCGTTCGGATGCGCCGACGTGCTGCGCGTAGAGGCTCCGCAGACGCGGCGCGACCGCCGCCCGCCCGGCGCCGTCGGCGGCGTATTCGGCGATGCGCACCGCGACGTATCCCGGCGTCAATGTGCCACGCAGTTCCGGCATCAGCATCTCGCCCGCATCCATGTTCGGCTGAGCGGTCAGCGCGAAGCGAGCGTCGACAGCCATGACCGCGGCTCGCTTGAGCGGGATTCCGATCAGCGGAATGCGGTCGAGATACTGCAGCGGACCGTTGATGACCACTTGTTCGGGAACGTTGCTCGGCCCGCAGACGAGCGTCGGGATGCCGAGCGCCGCCAGCTCAACGCACTTGGTTCCCGGAATCGTCGCAACGAGGCGAGCGCGGGCCGCAAACCGCATCGCGTCGCGGACCACCGGAAAACGCGACGGATCCCCCTCCGCTTCGAGCCAGAGGCCGTCGGGCTCGCGCAGCAACCTTCCACGCCGTCCCCATACGTCCGGATGGCCGCCTGCGGCGAGGGCGCGCTCGATCTCCGCTTCTTCGGTGAACGGCGAGATTCCGAAAGCGATCGGCAGATCGGGCGCGAGCGCTCGCAGTCTAACGGCGGCCGCCAGGAAGAACGGAATCAAGCTCGCGACTTCGTTTCTGCGAGCACCGGGCATGATCACGACCCCGCCCGGCGCGATGCGCGCGTCGTCGCCGGCACCCACTGCGAACTTCCCGGCGGCTTCGCCGAGTGCGCCGTCGACGGCGAGGTTCCCGACGATCTCGATGCGTTCGCGCGGAACGCGCGATCGTGCCAGGCTTTCCGCGTTGCGCTCGTCGACGGCGTAGGCGCGCGTGAGCCCGGCGCCGCCGCGACGCGCGAATTTATAAGTCGCCGCAACGCCCCCCAAGCGCGCGCGCACGCGGGCCGCATGCATCAAGTCGCCGCCGAGATAGAGGACGACGTCGGCGGAAGTTGGCACACCGCTAACCATCCGTCCCAGCGCAAAGCGCAGGTAGTCGCCGGGCGGGACGACGCGGGCCTTTGGAAAGTACGCTCGCGCGACATCGGCTTCGCGTCCGGTCGCGTAATCGTCGGGGACGAAAAAAAGCGTAACCGACGTTTCGGGCGCGATTTCATAGAGCGCCGCGACGAGCGGCCGCACCCAGCCCGAGAATTCCCCCGGCCCGTTGCTTGTGATGGCCAGATTCATAGCTTCAGCTGCGAGTCATTTTTGCCGAGTTCGAGGACCGAGGAGCGTAGAATGGTGAGACCCATTTAAGCGACGAGGAACGAAGAAATCGGCAAAAAGGACCGCAGCCCACTACGGGCCGTAGCGACTTCGGATTGCCGCGATAACGTCGGTCGTGCTCTTTCCGGCGACGTGCGGTGCGAGCCGGATCTCGCCGCCGTACTGCTGGACGACTGCGCGTTCCGGCAAATCTTCGAGACGGTACTGCGCGCTCTTGACGTGGACGTCGGGCCGCAGGCGATCCAAGATCTGTTCGGGCGTTCGCTGCGGAAATCCGACGACCGCGTCGACGCTGCGCAACGCGGCAAGTACCTTGACGCGATCTTCGAACGGGACCAGCGGCCGCTCGGGTCCCTTGAGCGCGCGTACCGATTCGTCGCTATTGACGCCGAGAAGCAGCGCGGCGCCTTGCCGGCGCGCCCACGCCAGATACTCGACGTGTCCGGCGTGGACGATATCGAAGACGCCGTTGGTGAAGACGACGCGCTTCCCTTCGCCGCGCAGGCGTTCTCGCCAAGCGACGGCAGCCTCGAGATCGAAGATCGGGGCAAACGAAGGCTCATCCATCGTTGTCTCCCCCGACCAGCGCGACGATCTCGTCGGGAGAGGCCGTCGCCGTGCCCAGTTTTTCGACGACCGCACCAGCCGCAAAATTCGCCAGTTGAAGCGCCATCTCGATCGATGCATCGGCAGCCAACGCCGCCGTGAGGATGGCGATGACGGTGTCGCCGGCGCCGCTGACGTCATAAACCGTTCGCGCGACCGAAGGAACGAACGAGCGCGTCCCATCGGCGCCGAAGAGCGCCATCCCGCGTTCTCCGCGCGTCACGACGACGTACTTACAATTCAGTCGAGCGAGTAACGTGCGACCGGCGCGTTCGAGCGCCGCGTCGTCGTCGATGGGGGCGCCGGTCGCCGTCGCCGTTTCGGCGACGTTCGGCGCCAAGACGGTCACGCCGTCAAAGAGCGACATGTTTCTCGGCTTCGGGTCGGCCGTGATGATCGGAGCGGCTCGCGCTGCTTCGACGAGTTCGTGCGAAAAGAGACCCTTGGCGTAATCGCTCAGAATGACCGCGTCGCTCTCCGCGGCGAGTTCGCGCACGGGTTTGCAGAGTTTCGCGCAATCGATTGGGTTCAACGCTGCGATCGATTCCCAATCGGCCCGTACGACCTGTTGGTTGTGCGCGACGATCCGCGTCTTGCGAGTCGTCGGACGGTCGGCGAGCTTGATGACGGCCTCGCGATCGACGTTGATGTCATCGAAGAGTTTTAGGATGCGCCGCCCCTCGGCGTCGTCGCCGACTGCGCCGGCGAACGCTACGCGGGCCCCAACCGCGCGTAAGTTGTTCGCGACGTTGCCGGCGCCGCCGAGCGTGAACGAGTGATCGTTGACCGCAACGACCGGGACCGGCGCCTCCGGCGAGATCCGAGAAACCGTCCCCCAGACCCATTCGTCGAGCATCACGTCGCCGACGACCAGGATCTTCTTGTCGCGCATCCGGTCGAACAAGCGGCGCGCGCCTCGCTCGAGCAGTGTCTCAGGCATGGACGCGTTCTAAGAAGAAGCGAACGCCTTCGAGCAGCGAGCGCGCGCGATAGAGCGGTTCCGGGCCGTCGTAGGCGCCGTATTCGTTGACGAGGATCCCCGGAATGCCGAGCGCTCCGGCGAGCGCGATGTCTCCACCGCGGTCGCCGAAGACGACGCTGCGCGATAGGTCGAGGCCGCGTTCCTCGGCCGCCCGATGCACCATGCCGGGGAGGGGCTTGCGGCAGTCGCAATCGACGAGGTGCGCGCAATAGTAGAACGCCTCGACGGCGGCGCCTTCGCGCGCCAGCCGCTCGGCTAGTTCGTGGTGGACCCGCCGGACGTCGGGTTCGTCGAACATTCCGCGAGCGACGCCGGATTGGTTCGTGACGACGATCCGCTCGAGCCCCGCATCACCCAGCAACCGTAACGCCTCGGGGACGCCGGGGAGAATCCGAATACGTTCGGGCGTTCCGATGAACCCGACATCTTCCATCAAGGTCCCGTCGCGATCGAGAAACGCCGCCGGCCTACGATTCACGGCCACCCGTCACTCGTCACGCGAGGCGAACAACGCTTGGTCGACGAGTTCGCAGACGATGTGACCCAGGGTGATATGCACTTCTTGGACGAGCGCCGAGTGCCCGTCGGGACCGACGAGCGCGATGTCGGCGACTTCGGCGACCTTCCCGCCGCCGTTTCCGGTAAAGGCGATCGTCGTCGCTCCGATCTTCTTCGCTTCTTCGAGGCCCGCGACGACGTTCGGCGAGTTGCCGCTGGTCGTTATTCCGATGACAACGTCGCCCGGTTGCGCGAACGCTTCGACTTGGCGTGCGAAGACCCGTTCGTAACCGTAGTCGTTGGCGATCGCCGTAACCGCAGAAGGGTTGACCGAGAGCGCCTCGGACGGTAAAGCTCGCCGTTCGAGCAAGAAGCGTCCGCTGAATTCGGCGGCGAGATGCTGAGCGTCGGCGGCGCTGCCGCCGTTACCGAACCAAAGGACCTTTCGCCCCGCGGCGAAGGCCGCGATCAACGTGCGGGCGATCCGATCGATGACGGCTTCGTAGCGATCCGCATCGAGCAGACCGCGACGGTCGTCGAGGATTTCGCGAAAACTGCGCTTGCGCGCTACGGTTCGATCCAAAACATCTCCTCGCCGAGAGAGACGAGCGAACCGTTCTCCGGCAAAATGCGGTGCACGATCCCGGCGTAATCGCTAGTGATCTCGTTCATGAGCTTCATCGCCTCGAGGATGCACAGAACTTGCCCGACTTCGACGCGATCGCCGATCTCGACGAACGGCTCCGTGCCCGGCGCCGAAGAGCGATAGAAGACGCCGATGATCGGCGCCGTGACCTTCTTGTAATGCGCGGCTTCGAGCGGTGCGACCGTTGAAGACGCCGCTGCATTCCCGGCGCCCACCGGCGTGGCGGCGGCAGCTTCGGGGTCTCGCCGCACGAGCTCGTAGGTTCGGTCGCCCGAACGCACGGTCAGCGCGTCGAGATCGTTCTCACGCATGATCTCGAGCAACGACTCGAGCCCCTCGCGTTCTTCGATCACACGGCCTCCGCGATCGCCGCGGCGGGGCGCAACCTGCGATACCAGCTCAAGATCATCTCGGCGCCCTCGTCGACCGACCCGGAATATAGGACTGGAAGCGGTTCCTGGCTGCGCGCAACGAGATCGCGCGCGGCGAGAATCCCGCTTTCGAGTTCGTTGTCCCCGAGAATCACCGCCGCGCGGGCGTTCACCCGATCCGCACGTTTCAATTGGCGATCGAGTTTTCGTTCTGTAAAGTCGGTCACGATGGGAAAGTCCACGTCGGTTCGCCGCCGTAACGCGGCGATCACCGGTAAGAGAGCGACTTGGGCTCTCTCGCCGAGGGCGATCGCGAAAATCCCTTCGCGCTCCAATGCGGGATTCGCTCCGGTCTTGTCGAGCACGATCAAGAATCGTTCCAATCCAAGCCCAAACCCCACCCCGGGGGTTGGTTGCCCACCGAGAGAGTGAACCAGATCGTCGTAGCGGCCGCCGCCGCAGATGGTGTTCTGCGCGCCGAGATCGTCGGAATCGAATTGAAAAACAGTGCGCGTGTAATAATCGAACCCTCGCACGAGCCGTGGCTCGACTTCGTAACGTATTCCCATAGCATCGAGCGCGCGCTGAACGCCTTCGAAATGCTTCCGATTCTCAGGCGACAACGACTCGAGAAACGTAGGTGCGCTCGCTACGAGGTCGCGATCTTCCGGCGCCTTGCTGTCGAGAATACGCAATGGATTTCGCTCGAGCCGTCGCTGCGAATCCGCCGAGAGTGAGTTCAGGTGCGGCCTAAAATGGGCTAACAGCTTCTCTCGGTAGCTAGGTCTGTCGTTTGCGTCGCCGATCGAGTTGATTCGCAAGACGACGCCTGGGATTTGGTAGGAGCGGATCAACTCATAGGCGAGCTGGATGACTTCTGCGTCGGCTTCCGGCGCTGCGATCCCGAAGCACTCGACGCCGAATTGATGGGCCTGGCGCTGGCGTCCCTCCTGCGGCCGCTCGTACCGGAAAAACGAACCGATGTAGTAGAGACGCTGCGGCAAAGACTCGAGCATGTTGTGCTGCAACAGCGCGCGCACGACCGGCGCCGTCCACTCCGGCCGGAGGGTAAGGCTGCGCCCGCCCTTGTCGGTGAACGTGTACATCTCTTTTTCGACGATGTCGGTCGACTCGCCGACGCCGCGCACGAAGAGTTCGGTCGCCTCGAAGACCGGTGTTCGGATCTCGCCATACCCGAAACGTCGTGCGAGCGCGTGGATTCGCGCCTCGAGCGCTTGCCAGCGCGCGCTCTCGGGGGGATAGACGTCTGCCGTCCCTCGCGGGGCGGCGAGTTTGCTCATCTCGCCCTTCTTTGACGGCGGCCGCCTAAAATGCCTCGACCGGCCCTTCGAACCCTCGTACCGGCGTGCGCGCTCGGCGCGCTCATCGCATTCGTCCCGCCGGTGACGCTTGCCGGCGCGCTCGCCTCTGCGGCCGGGACGCTCTTCGAGGCGCTGCCCTTTGTCGTCGGCACCGCGCTTCTCCCGCGGGTTCGATGGCTGCGATTTCTCCCTTCGCTCGCGTGCGGGTGCGGCGGCGTGCTGCCGTCGGCGTTGTCGCTGCCGGCGCTGGCGCTGACCTGGATCTCATTCGGTCCGCTCGTTTCGATCGCGCGCATCGCGGCCGCGCTGCTGGTTCTCGTGGTGCGCGCGCGATCCCGGACTTCGCAACACGCGTCGAAAGGTGACGAGCATTCGCGCGATTTGCCCAACGGCGACGCGCTGTCGGAACTGACGCGATTCGCGCTCGCGTCGTTTGCGGCGTCGCTGATCGCCGAAAGCCTTCGAACGAAACTCTTCCTCGCGCCCGGTCCGGCCGGCGCCGTTTTGTCGCTTGCGCTCGGCATGCTAGCCGGGCTGCTCGCGCCGTGCGCAACGGCCGGCGTCGCGGCCTCGATCGCGCTGCGCGCGGCGGACTCGTTCGCCGCGTTCGGCCTACTGGCGACGAGCGGTCTCTTCCCGCAAGGTGCCGTGCGCGGTTGTTTACAGCCGCACCGACATCCGGCGAACCCCGGCAAAATCGGCGCGCACTCAGGCAATGCTCGGCTCGCTTTCACGTTGCTGGCGTGCGCCTGCCTCTTCATGTTGCTGCGGGGCACGGACGGTTTTCTCAATCCGCGCTTCGCGTTCGCGGTTCCGGCCGGCGCGGCGCTCGCCGCATTCGCCGCCATTCGAGGGGCGCCGACTCGCGGCGGCGCGCCGCTCACGGCTCCGGCGATCGTCCTCGTTGCGCTCGTCCTTGGTTCACCTCCGCCCCCAGACTCGGCCGCGACGATTCCGGTCGATCTCTATCCCGGGCGTCGCGTCGCTTTCACGGGTCGGATCACGCGCAGCGACAATTCCACGACAACGATGGTTCGCGCCGCCATCCTCTGCTGCCGCGCCGATGCCCAAATGCTCTCGCTGACCTTTGAACGCCGGTCGGCGGCGAAGCCCGGAACGTGGATCGACGTACGCGGCATCGCTATCGTACGCGACGGCCGGCTTGTCGTGCGCATCGAATCGGCTCGTCCAGTCCCTATCCCGGTCGATCGCTACGTATACTTGTGATAAGACGCTCCTGCGACAGATCTTGTGCCGAACGTAGCCTCGTCATTGGGAGTCGTTCTGCGACTGTCGTTAGGAGAGCAGGGCCTAGCAGCACGAGGGACAACGCCTGTGGACTGGATCGATCTTCCGAAGTCCGGAAACAACGGAGTGTCCTCGTGAAACACTGGTTCGATGAGTTTAGCAAACAACTAACTACCGGCAAGCCTTCCCGCCGGACGCTAATTAGTGGTATAGCCGCGACCGTAGGTGCCGCCGCAACTATCGCACCATGGGAACCGGCCCTGGCCGGCTTGTGCCTCAGCGGGCAGCAGACGACTCAGGGGAAGTGTTGCAACACTGGGACTGCCTGCGGCAGGGCGTGTTGCGCTTGGGGCTGCGCGAACGAACTGCGGTCTCAGTGCAAGCCGAGGGTCATATGCTTCGGATACCAGTACGCTTGTACCTCACGGATGCCGAACTCGAACGCTACCCAAAAGATCTGCTGTACCAAGGGAAGTCGGTGTTACAACGGACAATGCTGCGCGCCGGGCAAGGTCGTGTGCGCAAGTAAGAGAACGGGGACGTTCGGCTGCTGGTCGAGTTCGGAGTGCCAAACTCCACGAAGTAGTGGCAACTAAGCACGCGATTCATCCCATTAGCGCGTGCGCGGCTCGAGTAGTTCGACGGGAATCCCGTTGGGATCTTCAACGAAGGCGATCCAGCGCGTCCCGCCCGGCGATTTCTTCGGTCCCTTGATGACTTTGACACCGTCGGCCTTCAGCCGCTCCACGAAAGCCGGCAGGTCGCCGTCGACTTCGACCGCGAGGTGCTCGTAACGGTTGCCGACCTCGTACGGCGGGTGTTCCTCTAGGTCATAAACGAGCTCGATATACGAGTTCCAGTCGGCACCGACGAACGCCATGTCAGCGTTTCCGGGAAAGTGATTCGGCCCATCGAGCAACTTGAGGCCGAGCTTCTTCGTGTAAAAGCCGATTGATTCGTTCATGTCGTTGACGAAGATCGAGGTGTGCAGATAACGCGGCATCACGGAGTCTTCGACTCCTCGCCGCGTTTCCCAGCCGCTTCTCAGCGCCGTCTAAACGAGCCGCCCTACGATCTACGTACGGGCTCAGCCCGAATCCGTCTCCCCGAGCCCGGAGGAGATCTTTATGAAGCACGCCATCCCGATCGCCGTAGCGCTCGCGTTGCTCGCGTTGCAGTCGCCTTCCAAGGCGGCGAGCAACGATCCATCCTCGGTCGTGACCCTCAGCGACGGCGCAATCGCCACCGGCTACGATCATTGCGGCGAAGCCGACTTATGCGCCAAGATCGCGTATCGCGACGGCGACTCACTGCTATTCTTCTCGGAAGGCGCCGGCCTCGGCCAGCCGTACGTCGTTCACGTCGTTCGGACGCGTCAGAAGCAAGCGCTATTCGAATATTCCCGCCGCTTGGAGAATATCGGAACGGCGCTCACGCTCGATTACGGAAGAGCCCGGTTGTACGTCTACTTGAACAAGGACGGAACGCTGCGCTTTCTATTCGGCCCGGCAGCCAGCGGCTAGCGCCGTTAACGGCCGACCGCGCGCCGGCGCGGTGCCGTTCTCTTTGAGGGCTCGCGCTTCGCGAGGCTTCTCTTCCGCGCCACGCATTTGGGACATTCTGCGCACGGTTTCTCACCCGCGCGTTCGCAAGACCACGCCATCGCGAAGGGTACGCCCAGGCGCGTTCCAAGCTGGATCGTTTGCAAGCGCGTGTGGTTGCGTAACGGGGTCAAGACTTCAAGCTTTCGCAGATCGGTCCAGCGCAGGTCGCTCGATTGGTCGAACGCTTTTTTCAGCAAGTCGATAAAACGCGGATGGTCGCCGAACGAATTTGCGGCCGGCTCGCCCTTTTTGTCTTGCCGGCCGCTCCACGGCAAGGCCATCGCCGGTATCCCGAGACCGTCGCAGTACGACGCGGCGATCCCGAAAAAGATGAAGTTCCGCATCGGAATCCATCTGTTCAAGGCAAATTTCGAAGTATGGCCGTCTCCGAAGAAGAACGGAAATTGCTTCCAAAGCTCGAGCGAGATAGTCTCCTTCGAGAATTCGCCGCCGTAGCGGCGTGCGATGCCGCGTGCCGCCTCTTCCTCTTTGGGCGCAGCCGGCTGGCCGTAATCGATGAAGAGACTATGGGGTTTGCGTCCGTTCGCCTCGAGCCAGGCGACCGTTACGAGACTATCGATCCCACCTGAATTCAAGACAATGGCCGGGTTGGTATAGGACGCCCCGGGACAGGCGGCGAGACTGTACTCCAAGTCTTCGAAGCCGTGCACGAAGTAGTCGGTGTTCGGCCAGTCGCGGCACCAACGCGGTCGCGCTTCATAGACCGTGCACATGTTGTTTTCGCCCAGAAAGATGCAGTGCGCGTTATCCTCATAGTAGTAGCGCCGTCCATCTTTACCGGAACGCATTCGACCCTTTGGGATGCGCGGCGCATCGGGATAGCGCTCGTAGATTGCTTTCAAATCGTCTTCGGCGAACGTGACCCAGGCGTGCTTTGCTTGCGGCCCTGTCATCGTGCAACAGTTCTGAGGACAACCCGAACACTTGCTTTGATCGAACTCGACGCCTTCGATGTAGCGCGCCGTTTCGGTATACTTCCGCGGATCGTCGTCCGGGCCGAAGTACGATTGCAGGAGGTCGACGAATTCGGGTAGGCTGGTCGGCTTTTTCATGCGTTCATCTTCAATGAGTTCGCGAGGAGCAGTCGATTCGCGCTCGACCGGCGCCGTTCATTGGACTAACCTCGGTAAGCGATGCGGACGATTCGAGTCCAAGCTGCGGTCGCACACCAGGTTTCTACAGTACGACTCCCTTCAGCCACGCATAACACCCGCTGGTCGAGACCTCCAGAACACGGCATTGCGTAGCGATCAGCCAAAGGGCTTGATGCGCACCGGGCCTTATGAGTTCAAGAATCTTATGCCGGAAGTCCGGCGGGTAGGAACGAGGGTGGTTGGCCATGGTGGACCCTTTCTCCGCAAAGCGGAAGGAGTCCACGAAAGCGAGCTCGCTTCACTGACAAAATCCGGTTCTCTGCTCCGAGACTCGATATCGATTATTCATGAACGACTTCAACCATACAAAGGGCGACTTTTCGGGCGAAGTTCGGAAGATAGCCTACGAGAATGTCTTCAGGTCTATCGATCTAACCCGTCGTTTCCCGCAGAATATTTTTCGCCCGGGTTGGGATGATTTTCTGTTTTTTGCCTCGGACGTGATGTTTTCCCCGGAATTCGTGCGGACTGCTCGGAGCCTCATCAAGGTTGAGGGTAGCGAGTGTTTTTGCATCGTCAATCTTGATGATCTAGTCCTTGGGGAAAAGCGCCCTGAGGAATCCAGTTTTTTTATAGACTCAACCATAAGTGACGAGGAATATCTGTCGTTCTTGCGTCGCCTGCCAGATGGGTGGCTATACAGCCCGAATAATTTTGCATGCGCGTCGGAGGGTGACAGATGGTCAATGTACTGCGAAAGGCAAAGCGAAATGGCGGTGGTCGCCTTTCGAGGCCTGGAAAACTCTCTACTTATCCGAACTGCAGCCTTACTTCTGGAAGCAGCGCCAATCGAGGAGGCCGTCGAGCGCCGTATAGGTTGGTCATTTACTCCGGTCGCGGAGTCGCGGGGAGGCCTCACACCAGAGTGGCGCGATCAACTCTTAGAAGAATATTCGGCCGGGAGGACGTAGCCAGACTCAAAGTCACCAGGTCTGAGAGCCTCACGCTGATAGAGTACTCGCGGGGTTCCGTCGCACGACACTGGATCTATTTCACCGACACGCACAACGTCGCAGAGGGCGCCGGCGCCGCTTCGCTGGCTGCCGCACTCGCCGATCCCGAAGGCCGACGTTACGGTCGTCGGAGTCATCGCGACCGGCGCTAACGTCGACGCAGAGGTCTACGCTCGTATCCTAGCCTGAGGTTCGCCGCGCCGGCACGAGCGTCAGCGCCAAGGCGACGATCAAGAGCGCGCCGCCGGCGATAGATGCCGGTCCGAGCGACTCGTGGACGACCAGAATCGAGAGCGTCGTCCCGGTGGCGATCGCGGCATATTGACTTCCGGCGGTTGCGATCGTGACGTTGGCCTGCTTCACCGCGGCGGCGTGCGCCGCTGGGGCAAGCAACGCTGAAATGACGACCAGCGCAACCAGCACTTTGATCGCAACGTCCGGAGTCGCGAGCGAATGGGCGACCGCAAGCGGGACGAGCGGTGCGCCGGCGAGTACGACCAACGCGAAACCGCCGCCCCACACAACCGCCGTGACGAAGGCGGTCGGATAGCGGCTCGTCAGCCGGCGCATCACGTACGAATACGTCGCAAAGACCGCGAGCCAGCCGAACATCACGGCATCGCCGAACAGCGACGTCCCGCCGCTCGCCTTCCCGACCGCGATGCAAGCGACACCGGCGATGCCCACGGCCAGTGCGACGCGGCGCAGCGTATCGAGCGGCTTGCGCAGTACGACGGCTTCGAACGCGGCCACCGCGAGCGGCGCCAGCCCCTGCAGCAGCACGGCGTGCGCAGCACTCGTGTGCTGCGTCGCGAGTTGATACAAGAAATTTAGGCCGAATCCGACCAAGAGCGCTGCCGCCAGGAACAGCCAGGCATCGCCGCGCTCGATGTGCCGATCGCGCGGACGCGTCATTAGCGCGAGAACCACAAAGGGCGGAACCGCCCAAAAGCCGCGTGCGACGGAGAGCGAAAACGCATCGAACAGTCTTCCGCCTTGCGCGAGAAAGAGCAATTTGGCCGCGGGCGCGAGCATCCCCCAACCGATCCCGGCCCCGATTGCGAGCAACGCGCCGGCGGCGGGATTCACGCGCTTCACAAAAGTGCTCCGCGCAGGAACTGGCGGCGCGTCGACATCATTTGGACCGGCTGTCCCTGACGAGCGGCTGCGCTCTTCGTTGACGGCCGGCAAATCTCAACTCCTCATCCGCCGATTCTGACTGAACCATCGACAAACCACGAAAACCGGCGTCACAACAAGAGCGAAACTTGGCGCACCCGGCGGATATGACATTCGGAAACCGTCACCAAAGAAGTCCGTTAGGTCACGCGCGGCGAGGCCTTGCACGTGAAAAAACGGAATTGGTAGCAAACCCCAGTTGGGCCCAAAGTAATTAGCACACAGGGTCGCAGGTACGTAGACCAACAATAACTTCGGAAAACTAGCCCGAGCGAGGCCGAGGTACACGGCCAACGGCAAGAACCAGACGGCTTCGCGTATCCAGTCAGGCCACCCAAGAGCGTAGGCGAGACGGTCCACCAGAATCCCGCTCGCGGCGCTGTACACCGCAAGAAGCAGCGTCGCACTTATAGCAGTTGCGATCCTCGTTCGCCACCTCACCGCCGCGCAGCCGGCTGAATTCGCGTAAGATTCAGACATTTAGACGGACAGCGATTCCGGTCGTAGACTTCCTGTAAGACCCAAAGCGAGCCGTCGTCCGTGGCGGCGATATCAAGAGCGAAGCCTTCGGCGGGTAAGGGCATGCTTTCAAAATGGCCCGTACTTGTGATGCTTCCTAAGCGCCGGCCACGCACAAACCAAAGCCGCCCTTCAGATCTCGCGAACGGCTCGCCGATGCCTACGTCGATCGAATAAGGCGGCGCGTCTCGAAACATGTCTAGCGGCTCTCGGTATTTCGTGAGCCGGCCTTCCCGGTCCAGCCTACCGACGAAGGTAATCGAGTTACTGGGTTTCTTTTCATCGAATGATCCGAGGTCCTCGAGACGCAACCAGATAGCACGATCGTAGCCCTCTATGAGCCCGAATACCATATCGTCTGAAGGGAAATGGAAAATGCGCGGCTTGGCGTTGGTTCCAGCAATTCTGGCCACCACGCCGAATCCTCGAGGCGTGCGCCCTCCCATCAATGAGGCATAGATCGTGCCGTCAGAGGCAGCAATGACGTGATCAGGTCGATACGGCTCTGCCAGTTGCTGCTCGTGCACGACGCCGTCCCGCGTTACGCGCCCAATCAATCGAAAGTAATCGACGCCGTACCACATGTCGCCGTTCGGCGCAAGTGCGAGGCCATCGATCGAGGCCCCTTTGCGGGCAACGGGGGTTCTGTTTACGACCTGACCACGAATGACGTGCACGATCTCCGGTCTCGCCGCCGCCGTGTGCCGGAACTCCTCAAGTAGGTCGTTCGGCGCTTCATGCTGTCTATCGCTTACCGTACCCCATAGCGACCCATTGGGAGCGACGACGACATTTTCGATATCGCCATCTAAGGGGACCCCCGACAGGCCTTCTCTTGTAACAGATCCACCCGGCGCGACCTCGATAAGATGCCTCCTACCTGCGACCAACAGGTTGCCGTTTGGCAGCGCATGCAGATCGCCGTTATCCCCCACGATGCGATAAAGCGTCATGGATCTCGCACCCTCAGGGACGCCTGGGTCGCGAAGTACGATCGCGCTCGTGATCCAAAGAATCATCGCGTAGAGAACGCCTGCAACTGCTGGCCAGCGAAGTTTAGCGATCACTTCCGACAATGACGCCACAGCGTTGACCGTCATCAGTGCGTGAAATATCGATACGTCGAGAAGACCAGCGCGATGTTCCCGGCATCGGCGGCGGCTACGACCTCGGCGTCGCGAATCGAACCTTGCGGTGCGATCACGGCGCTGCAGCCGGCGTCGGCGGCGGCGAGCAAACCGTCCGGGAACGGAAAAAACCCATCGCTGGCGCAGGCCGCGCCGCGCGCAAACTCCCCGGCGCGCGAAGCCGCTATGCGCACCGCGTCGACGCGGTTGGTTTGACCGGCGCAGATGCCGCGCGTCACATCGTCGCGCACGACCACGACGCCGTTGCT
>Ga0209009_1000383_pt1 | contig 16488 bp, 10 predicted proteins | sample BlaSpr_A8_OM3_M2_FD_187979 | JGI IMG/M metagenome (GOLD analysis project Ga0209009, IMG submission 187979) | Forest soil microbial communities from Thunder Bay, Ontario, Canada - Black Spruce, Ontario site 2_A8_OM3_M2 (SPAdes) (version 2) | ecosystem: Environmental > Terrestrial > Soil > Boreal... | reverse complement strand
TTTTCAGGGTACTTTTAACAGCACGTTGGGATCGGCACTCCTCGGACACAAAGCCTGCCCGGAAACGAATATTACTCTTTCCAGCAAGGGCGGAGTAAAGAGCGGCGGTCTCAATGGTTGCGTTGAAGCCACATTTTTCAATCAGACGTTGTTAACAGACTTGAATTTCCCGCCTGATAACGGTGGACAAGGTTACTTCGGCGAGCTGTTTTTTAACCTCTCCTACTCACCGACGACTGGCTGGAGCGGTGGAATCAAGAACTCTGACCTGAATGTTATTCCAACTCCGGAGCCGTCGAGCCTGGTTTTGTTTGGGTCGGCGTTGCTTGTAGGAGCAGGCCTTCTGCGCCGCAAGTTCCGCACTGCGTAATCATGAAATTCGAGAAGGCTGGCTGTTTTATGGCCAGCCTTCTTTTTTTGTCCGGAAGGGAATTTCCGCGATCTTTTGTCTGCCCTGAACTCAAAATTTTGACCTGAAGCTATTGCCTTGTCCGTTGAATATGACGCCAAAGGGTTTCCGATGCCGCGGAGAATAGTGTAGTGTAATCTCCCTGAAAAAAAATCTGGCATAATCTTACTGCGTGTGTCGCGTCGCGCCCTACTACACCCCGACTGCGCCATCGAGAATGAGAGAAAACATGAAGATTTGTGTTTTAGGCTTGGACTGCGCTGCGCCAGGTATCATTTTTAACGACGAGCGGCTGGTAAATATCCGGAAGCTGATGGCCAGCGGGGTGCACGGGCGCCTCGAAAGCGTTATCCCGCCAATCACGGTGCCCGCTTGGATGTGCATGACAACGAGCCAAGACCCGGGCTCTCTGGGAGTGTATGGTTTCCGCAATAGGACTGATTATTCGTATAGTGGTTTGGGCTTTGTCACCTCGAATTCAATTCAAGCCCCGGCGATTTGGGACCAGTTGGCCACTCGGGGAAAGAAATCCATTATTGTGGGCCTCCCTCCCTGCTATCCTCCGCGAAAGATTAACGGAATCAGCGTAGGCTGTTTCCTCACTCCCGACACGGTGAAAGGCGAATTTACCTATCCATCGAGCCTCAAGGCGGAGATCACGGAATTGGTGGGCGAATATCCCACTGACGTGAAAGGGTTCCGAAGCGATGATAAAGCGTGGCTGAAAAAAGAAATCTTCGACATGAGCCGGAAACAATGGGAGGTTGTTCGCTGGCTTTTGAAAAAAAAGGAATGGGATTACTTTCATTTCGTCGATATCGGCCTAGACCGAATGCACCACGGCTTCTGGAATTATTTCGACAAAGAACACGTTCAATATGAACCGGGCAATCCCTATGAGAATGCGATTCCGGAATATTACAAATGGATAGACGATCAAATTGGAACGGTTCTCCCGCTGTTGGATAAAGATACTGTTGTACTGGTCGTGTCGGATCACGGAGCGCAGCGGCTTGACGGCGGTCTGGCTGTGAATGAATGGCTGGTGAAGGAGGGCTTGCTCGTTCTGGAGGAGTACCCGAAGGAAGTGACTCCATTCAGCAAGCTCAAAATCAATTGGTCGAAAACCAAGGTTTGGAGCGAAGGGGGCTATTACGCGCGGGTGTTTTTCAACGTGAAAGGGCGTGAGCCGCAGGGAATCATAACGGAGTCTGAATACAATTCTTTCCAGGACGAAATGAAGCGACGCTTCGAAGCGCTTCAAGACGACAAAGGCCGGCCATTAAATTCGCTTGTTTTCAAACCAAAAGAAATTTACAAGAGCGTGCGGAACGTGCCTCCCGATCTAATCGTACATTTTGGGGGGCTTTATTGGAGATCAATTGGTAGCGTTGGCTATGGCCACATTCACGTACAGGAAAACGATACTGGCCCGGATGCATGCAATCACGCGCAGTTTGGAATGTTTTTACTTTCGGCTCCGAATTGCTCTGTTCGAGGCGAATTCCAAGGAGCAAAACTCCTTGATATCGCCCCAACCCTGCTCGATCTCGCAGGATACGACGTACCGAGCGCGATGCAAGGCCGTTCAATTGCGGGAAATCGAAAATAAGCGCATTCAGTTGGAACGTTCCAGATTTCCGCTGCCGGTGGCGGGCAGCTGGCTGTCATGCGGATCCTGACTTTTACGAGTTTGTTTCCCAACTCCATGCAGCCCTGGCACGGGAGCTTTGTTTACCAGCGAGTAGCGCATTTGGCACGGCGTCCCGGAAACTCTGTCACAGTAGTAGCTCCTGTTCCCTATGCTCCTTCCTGGATTTCAACGCAGCGACGGCGTGAAGCAAGCAGTATTTCTGTGTGCGAAAAATTCGGAGAGTTGATCGTTTACCATCCTCGATATTTCTTGCTGCCAAAGATTTCCATGCCTTTTCATGGTTTATCGATGTTTGCTGGTAGCTTGGGAACGGTCCGCCAGTTACACGAGAAAATGAAATTTGACTGCATCGACGCCCACTATATATATCCGGACGGGTTTGCGGCGGTTCGGCTGGGGAGATCGTTGGGAATTCCGGTGATCGTCTCCGCCAGAGGAACCGACATAAGTTTGTTTCCATCGTTCCGGCTCATCCGGCCGATGATTCAATGGACCCTTCGAAACGCGGCCGGCGTCGTGGGTGTATGCGAAGCTCTAAGACAATCGATGCTTGGCTTGGGTGCATCCGTCGAGAACACTCGCGCTATCGGTAACGGTGTTGATGTGGAGCGCTTCGTGCCGATGGAACGGGACCAGGCACGCAGAAAGTTGGGTATCCCGCTTGCCGCAGAGGTTGTCGTTGCGGTCGGCAATCTCGTTCCGGTCAAAGGATACCAATTCCTGATCCCCGTTATTGCCCGGCTTAGCTCGCACCATCCGAAAATAAAACTTTATATTATCGGCGAGGGATATTTCCGGACGAGGCTTGAGGCGCTAGCACAACAGCAGAAGGTTCAAGATCGAGTTGTTTTTGTAGGCCGCAAGCCAAACGAAGAACTGAAATATTGGTACAGTGCCGCTGACGTGAGCTGTCTGGCTAGTTCGCGGGAGGGCTGGGCAAATGTGCTGCTGGAATCGCTCGCCTGCGGCACCCCGGTAGTGGCGACGCGAGTATGGGGAGCGCCTGAAGTGATTACGTCGCCGGAATTGGGTGTTCTTGTGAACCAGAATGTGGACTCGATTTTGGCCGGTCTGGAGACGGCTCTTGGCAAGCGCTGGGACAGAGAAGCACTAGCCCGGTACGCAGGGTCGCGGACTTGGGATGTAGTTGCCGGCGAGGTCGAGAATTTCTTGAAGTTACAAATTCGTTCCGAGAGCAAACAGCGGCCGGAAGCAAGCGCAGTTCAATCCGATTCGGAGGTTTAAAAACGCAGCGTGGGGAATTTCCTCGTAGTGATTCCTGCAAAGGGCGCCACAACTGGAGCAAAAAGGCTGTTCCACAACGGCCTGAACGCCGCTCGTGAAATTCGCGGGCAGGTTCTCGGCGAATCACTTGAGAACGAATGGAGCTTGGCCGCTGCGTTTCCGCGACAAAACGGCTCGGGAGGAAAGATTGTGGTCGAGCCAGAGACGGGGAATTGGCTGCTTGCCAGTGGAACATGGTTTCATAACGACGGATATTCAAGCGGAGAAGAAACGCGGCTGTTGCGACGGTTTTTCGAGGTCGGAGCGGAACGTCTAGCTGGCGAACTCGAAGGCTTTTTCGTTTTGATTTTTGGCGACTCGCACACGAGCGAGGTCGTTGTGGTCACCGACATCGTCGGAAGCCGCCATTGTTTCCAGAGGCCGTTCGAAGATGCAATCGTTCTCTCCGGTTCCTCACTGCTCTTGGCGAGCCTTGAAGAGTGTCATCTCGATTTAGTTGCTTGCCAGGAATTCCTCTTCACGGGAATCATCTACGAGGATCGAACATGCAATCAAGAAGTGCGAAAGCTTGAACCTGCGACCATATACCGCTTTGCGAACGGAGTGAAAAAAACTCAGAAGAAGTACTGGCGCGCGGCCGAGGTGAAAGTGGAATCGTTACGCGGAGATTCCGCCGTCGATGCGCTGTGGGAAAAAATGCTTCGAGCTGCGGGGCGCATTCACGCGCTATATGGAAATCCGGTTTGCGACTTGACTGGCGGGTATGATTCTCGCGCTCTCGTTGCGACCTTCTTAGGTGCAGGCGTGCCTTGTTCCACAGCGGTTTCCGGCGAAGACGACAGCGCAGACGTTCGCATCTCCACGGCCCTAGCCAAAGAACTCGGCTTGCCGCACATCCATCATGTACCCTTGCAACGGATCTCATTCGAGCAGATACAGGCCTGCATCGCGCTGACCGATGGCGAGTACGACCTGGTCAACTACGCGCAGATCCGAGAGATTCACGGAAAATTAGCTGGTCAATTCGACATCAGCATCAACGGGTCTTTTGGAGAAGTAGCGCGAGGATATTGGTGGGAACTTCTGCTGCCCAGAATAGGCGCGCGTCGTGCACTACCAGCCCGCAAGGTGTCGCAGCTTCGCTACGCGGCGCACACGTATGATGCTTCCATACTGGCAGCGGAAAAGCGCGTGGACTTGGTGCAACATCTCGCCGGGGTCATCGATAGAACGAATTCGGATTTAACCGGTTGCCCTAATACATTTCAGATGGATCATGCCTATCTAATGATGCGAATGCAGCGGTGGCAAGGGCGCATTGCAAGCAGCACGAATCAAATCTGGCCATGCCTTTCGCCGTTTATGTTCCGTTCGGTATTGGAAACGATGCTGGAGACGCGGGCCATGTCGCGATGGCGAAGCCTTATGATTCGTAAAATGCTCGCGCGATATTCTCCTATTATGGCAGCCTATCCGTTGGAGCATGGTTTCCCAGCGGAGCCTACCACCTGGAAGAACTTTTACCGGTTCTTTCCTCTCGCGAAATATTTTGGCGAAAAAGTCGCGGGCAAAATCGGGCTACGAAGAGGGGCAATGGCGACCCATGATGGCGCAGACTTACGGCTTCAACTTTGGAGCCAGGAACCGGTACAAGTACTTTTGCGCCCCTCAAATATGAAACTCTGCAGAATCATGGACACATCTGCGCTGGCAGGTTTTCTCGATCGTTCGAAGCAAAAGAGTTTCGGTTTTGCCGAGCAATGGGCGCGGGTCTTAAGCTTGGAATGCGCGCTCACGGTTGCTGATCGGGTTAAACTAAATCTCAAACGGTAAACCCTCCATGGCGAGTTACTGAACTACGCGGAAAACGCTTCACGCCATTTGCGGAACATTAGCACCGACCACAAGTGCGCGGAGCGGTTGTAGACGCCTTTTTGATGTTGGCCCCAGATTTTCTTCAGGAACGGTCGATTCAGAATTCCGTCGTCGGAACCGAACAGAGCATCATGCGTGAGTTCGCGTAAGTCCTCTCGAAACCAGCGGTCGAGGGGAACCGCGAATCCTTGTTTCTGGCGATACAAGATGTCAGGTTTAAGTATCGGCGCCATCGCTTTCTTGAAGATGTATTTGCCCTCTCGCCCGACTAGCTTTAGCGAAGACGGAATTTTCGCGATTGTTTCCATCAATTTGTGATCGAGAAGAGGCGCGCGGACTTCGAGCGAAACTGCCATGCTAGCGCGATCGACTTTTGCCAGGATGTCGTCGGCTAAGTACGTCTTGATATCCACGTATTGAATTCGAGAAAGAGGGTCAGTCGTATCGGCGCGGTCGTAATACTCTTTCAACACGCCAATCGAATCGTAGCCGCTGAGGGAACTGCGGAAATCAGGAGTAAAGAGATTCGGTTTCTCGCCGGGACGGAAGATCGAGACGGAGTTGAAATAACCTTCCAGCGGAGAGCGCGCCAAACTTTGAAAGGTCGCCTTGGCGCGAAGAAACCGGGGCGCCCACGCCAGCGGTGGATAGATCTGGCCGAGCGGGCCGAAAACCGTTCTTCTAAGGCCAGCTGGAATCAACCCACGCAGGTGATTCTCCATCTGGTCAAAGTAGTAACGGCGGTAACCCGCAAAACTTTCGTCTCCGCCGTCTCCGCCGAGCGCCACAGTGACATATTTCCTGGCTACTTGGGAAACGTAGTAAGTGGGAATGGCCGAAGAATCCGCAAACGGCTCGTCATAATGCCACACGAGTTTGTTGAGCACGTCGAGCGCATTCGGCCGCACGATCTGCTCGTGGTGATCGGTATGGAATTGTTCAGCGACCTCGCGAGCGTAGTCTGATTCATCGAATTCTCGCTCTTCGAATCCGATTGAGCAGGTGGTGACTGGGCGCTTCATGATCTTCGCCATCATCGCTACGATTGAGGACGAATCCACGCCGCCGCTCAGGAAAGCCCCAAGCGGCACCTCGCTCATTAGCCGCATCCTGGTGACTTCGCAAAGCTGATGACGCAGTATTTCGCACCATTCCTCTTCGGTACGTTGTTCGACCTCCGCGAAGGAAATGTCCCAATAACGTTGCACGCGCAGGTTCTTGGCGGAAGCGACTAAATAGTGGCCGGGGAGCAACTTGTTGGCCGCTCGGTAAATCGTTTTGGGTGCTGGAATATAGCCCAGTGAGAAATAGTCTGAAAGAGCCTCAATGTTAATGTCGCGAGGCAGGGAATCCCCGGCAAGCAGGCACTTCAACTCTGAGCCGAACAGGATGCGCTTTGAATCTGCGGCGTAATACAGTGGTTTTTTTCCCACACGATCGCGAGCCAGCACCAGTTGACGCGAGCGTGAATCCCATAACGCGATCGCAAACATTCCGCGGAGGCGCGCAAAACACTCTTCGCCGTATTCTTCATACAAATGGACGATAGTTTCCGTGTCTGAGCGGGTGGTAAAGCGATGTCCGCGATCGACGAGGTCCTTGTGCAGCTCCGCATAGTTATAAATTTCGCCATTCAGCATTACCCAGACGCTGCCATCCTCATTGGAGAGGGGCTGGTGGCCACCAGCGACGTCGATGATGCTGAGGCGGCGAAAACCCAGTCCGATGCCAGGGCCGAGGAACGCGCCGTCGTCGTCGGGGCCGCGATGAACGATCGTATCGGTCATGCGACGGACGATCTCACCGGGAATCGTTCGACTTTGGTCGAATTCAAAGAGTCCGCAAATGCCGCACATGTTAGTCTAGCTCGCCTGATGATCCTGAATTTTGATGCCACGTCGCGCAGCAAGTTCCAAATACAGGCTGCTGTAATCGTTTAACATACGCGCCAAACTGAAGCGTTCGACAACTCGTTGGCGAGCCACAAGGCTTAATTGCAGCCGCTGATTTTTATCGGAAGCAAGGGACATCAGTCGCGACCCAAGCGCTTCCGAGTCGCGAGGCTGAAACAGCCAGCCCGAATCGCCATCGACAACAACCTCTGGATTTCCTCCAACATTTGTGGCTATTACGGGAAGTCCAGTGGCCATTGCTTCCAGCAATGTGTTCGACATGCCTTCGGAGATCGATGGTAGAGCAAAAACATCCATGGTGTTGAGGATGTCCGGGACTTCATCACAGGAGCCGACAAATGTTACGCGGCCAGCAAGAGCCGGAGAGTCTTTTGCCAACTGCTGATTGCGTTCAAGCTCCGGACCCGAGCCAACTAGTAGAGCGTGCGCATTAATGCCTTTGAGCACCATGGATTCCACGGCGCGAAGGAGAGTTGGATGATCCTTGATTGCAACTGTGCGGCCGACGGTTCCGACAATGAAGCGCTCTTCTGGCAGGCCAAATCTCCGACGCAGTGAAATCCGTTCCTCGGGGCGCGGGCGGAATCTTTGGGTGTCGACACCGTTGTAGATCACGCGGATCCGCTCCGGAGAAATCCATGCCTGCCGAGCGTGAAAATCGCGAAGTTCACGCGTGACAGCAAAAACAGCGTCAGCCATGCCGTAGGAAGCACGCCGGAAGATACGCCGCCGTCCGGGAAGCCCGGTGAGCATGTCCAAGTCGTAGCCGTGCTCGCTATGGATTACAACTGGAACTCTGGCGAGCCGAGCTGCGGGGATTGCTTCGATGGCGCCCCAGTTTCGGGAGTGCACGATGTGCGGACGATATGCTCGCATCACGCGCGCCAGACGCAGGATCAGAAACTCAAAACCGCTATCCTCTTTTCCATCAAGCAATAGTTCTCCGCCGGGAAGTGCTAAACCCCCGAAGGCTGGGTCCATTCCGCGCACTGCAGCAAGCCGATGCTCGAAAATTTCTTCGTTCAGGCCACCGATCAATCTAAGGACAACGTTCTCAGTTCCGCCCGTCGCGAGACGATTTAGAACATGCAGAACGCGCAAACAGCTGCCCTGGTGACTCTTGGGGCGCGTCATATGCCCTGCGTTGTGTATATGAGCGTCACTTGCGGTAACGACCTGGCTCATAAATCGGCTGGATCTGCCTTTACGAGAACGCGTCCGAGAGGAGTTTTCATTTTCAGCCACAACTTAAAGTCCCAGTAACTGCGGTAGGCGGTGCGCATTCCTTTCGAGGCTCTCTGATGGCCGCTTGAAGGGTCGGGAGGCGTGACCGGGTAGCCCAGGTTCTCAAGAGCTGGTCCGATTAATTCCTCCATGGCATTGAGTTCTCCGGCAGCGAACCCCTTGCGCCACCGGCCGACCGGGTCAAACGTGCCGGAAGAGGACTCTCCCTCGAACGACGTGTTTGGCTCGCTCACGGAGCCGATGCCGACGCGCTGGATTTGCTGATAATCGAGATCGTGATCGATGAATCTTGATATCTGCGCCAATGTTTCAACCGGACGGCTCACTAGTTGCTCGTAGCGCACCTCTAAGTAATCCTTGCCGACCTTACGCTGATATTCCCGCCCTTTGTCCAGCAACCACTCCCAATAAAGACCGGCTACTAGCGCGCCACGTTTTTTGTCCCACGGAAAAGGCTGTACCCAGCCTTTTTTCTGCAACGACAAAGCCACATCTCTGCCATCGCGAATCATGTGAATCACGAGAGCGTCGGGAATTTCCTTCTTGATGGTATCCAGGTGCAGGACATGTTCAGGAGTATTTTCGGCCCATCTCTCGACGTTTTGCTGGAGGGCCATTTCCTCCATCACAATTCTTAAAAAATCGCCTCCGCTTCCGCAGTCCTCCAATATACGGCGTTCAATATGGGACCTTTCCAAATCGGTCAACGTGAATAGCTTACTTTGAAGCCAAAGATCGAGCGCTTTGCGCCTATTTCTTGCTGAGCTCAAATTCGGAAATTGCGGAAATACGAGGTCGAATACTTTGGACTCCGTGAGGTAAACCGCAAATCCGCCAGCGGAAAGCAACATATGGTAGAGGAGAGTGGTCCCGGAGCGTGGAGATCCCACGATAAAGACTGGAGGTTTCATCCGTTTTGGTTGAGTTCCCGAAGAGCGCATCGTTGCATCAAACGAGCCTTCGCCGACCGGGATTCGGTCTTGGACGCTCACTGCCGAATTCCTGCCGCATTTCCGGCTGTGCTATCCCCGGAAACTTTGTTCTTCGACGATGTCGCATTGCGAAATCTGCTATAGAGGTTTTTTACTTTTGCCAACAGTGAAGGGCTCAAGAAAGTTGCGAGATAAGCAAATCTATAGCGCGGGTTCCACGGATCATACTGTATGGCGCCCGAAATAAGCCTTCGAGCTTCTTTGTGGTTTCCGCGGTCCATCCACGAGCGCCCGAGCCACATATACGGAACAGCCATACGATGATTAATTGCAGGCTTCCCGAGTTCGCGCTCAGCTTCCGGAAACAGTTCCAGGGTCCTTTTGAGGACTTTTACTTGCCAGGGCATTCCGTCTTGAGGAACTTTGCCTAGTTTTTGGGTGCTCATGTCCCGATGCTGCCTGTACATGAGAAGGGGTTTATCGACATAGCCAAATTCAAATGACCGCGACATACGCAGCCACATTTCATAATCACTGCCAACAAAGAATGTTTCGTCGAACCCACCGGCTTTTTCCGCAGCAGCTTTGCGAAGCACAACTGAACCAGAGCCAAATAATGTTTCCCGAAAAAGTTGAGGAAATATTTTACCGCTGCTATACACTCGCGCGCGCGAGGAGCGCACGCTACATTCGATGATGCCCTGGTCATCGAAGGTCATCATGTCCGTGTAAACAAGATCACATTGCGGATGAGTCCGGAAATATTCCATTTGAAGCTGAAGTTTGTCTGGCAGCCACAGATCGTCGGCGTCCAGGTAGGCGATATATTCGCCGGTAGAATGGCGTATTCCCGTGTTTCTTGCCGCCGGCTCTCCTGCATTTTTTTGGTATACGTAAATGATCGAATCTTTGTAGGGTTCAAGGGCTTCGCGAGTATTGTCCGTGGAACCATCGTCTACAACGATAATCTCCTGAGCGCGATAAGTTTGCGCGAGGATGCTCTCGATTGCCTTGCCAACATATTGTGCGCAATTATAAACGGGAACGATTGCGCTGACCTTTGCGCTTCCCAAGGCAAGCTCCATCCTACTGTTCCGGAAGAACCGTAGCACCCCATCGCCGCGTCGCCCACAGAGATTGAACTGTTTGTTTCAACTTTTTGATTTCATCATCCTTGAAAAATCCAACCAAATATAAGGCTGTGGGAAACGCCATGAAGATCAGAATCTTAATGCCTGCAGAGAGAATCAGGGACGGAAAGGACAATTTGATTGCGCACCAATACAGAGCAGCAGCGACTCCAATAGACAAGAAGAAAGCTCCTAGGTTGTAGGAGACTGGATGAACCCTCTCAGACACTATATAGGATAAGCCCGCCATAAAAAGAAAGCTCAAAGCAGTGGCCCAAGCTGCCCCCATGCCTCCAAATCGCTGAATCAGGATGTAGTTCAAGGTCAGGTTCAGAGCCAGCGAAGCTGCACTGATTATACCAACGGAGTAAGTCCTTTTTTCAATATAGATGCCTCCGACCATAAATCTGTAGCTGCCCTGGAATACGTAGGCTAAGGCAACCACGGGAACAATTTTGTATGCTTCTCGGAAGGACGGGGACGCGATTATGCCAATAACATCTTTGATGACGAGCGACAGGCCCAGAGCGGCAGCCACCAATATCAGCGAATAATATCTGAAAATTTGCGAAAAGAGTTTAGCCCCATTGGGCTTTTTGGCAATCTCGTACATTCGAGCGCTCCAGATCATGTCAAAAGGCTGCACAACCAGGAAGCTGAGCATGAAGGCAAATTTATAGCCCAGCGCGTAGATTCCCACACTAGATACGTTCGTAAAGCGCTCCAGGAAAAAACGGTCGGAAAAATTCAATGCGAAGGCAGCGAGACTGGTGATTACGAGAGGGGCGCCGAATACGGCGAGAGCGCGCAGTTTTTCAAAGCTAAAGCCGAGGTTTACCTCCCATACAGTGACTACCGTTAAGACAAGCGCCGAGAGCGCGGTACTGATTAGACTGCTGTACAGAATTCCAATTACTCCGATTTTTAGAAACGCAATGAAGTACACGTTCAGCGAAAGCGAGATGAGCATAGTAACAACACCACAAATTGACACTAAACCCGAACGCTGTTTGGCCCGAAGATAGCTGAACGATACGCTATTCAAAGTGGAAAAGAAGAAAGTGATGGAGAGAAGCCAGAAAAATTTATAGTACGAAGGTGTCTTCAGTATTAACCAGGAAAGTTGTTTGGCGAATACAATACCGCCGGCAGCAGACAGCACGCCCAGCACCGCCGCCGAAATCAGGACCGTACTTATAACTTCATTTCTGTTTTTTTGATCTTCATATTCATAGTAATACCGAATAATCGCGGCATTCATCCACATCATCACAGCAAGGCCGAAGAGCGCAACCGACAAATCGAGCAACTCTAGAGTTCCGTAGTCCGCTGGTGAAAGGTAATGGGTGTAGAGCGGAATCATCAGGAAGCCGACAGCCTTCCCAAGGACTCCCCCAAAGCTGTAAATGGCACCGTGCTTGGTGAGACTTTTTAACTCGCCAACAAGCCCGCTCGGCGCCGGACTATTCGACATATCCGAGACCCTTGAGGCGCTGTTCTATGAGTTCGGCTTCGTGGGCGGTATATTCTGTGGAGGTTGTGGAAATATCGGACTGGTCCGCTGCTTCGAAAGCCACGGCTGGAAGGCCAGGGAAAATTTCTTCGAGCGCTCTGCCATCCATATCCGCGGGGACCGGCAGTCCCAGCAGGTGCAGAATCGTTGGAGCAATATCGATCAGATTCGGACGAAAATCGTGAGCCGGACGTACCATCCTGTCTCCCCGGATCAGCAATACACCATTGTGTCGATGATTGCCTTCGTTCGAGACTTTTGGAGGAGCGTCGGAAACCGACATAGAAAAACCGTAACCATCCTTAGGTATGAGCACAACGTCGGGCAGCATTACACCGCTCTGGGAGCTTGGATAGATATCGGATCCTCGTGCGACCCGCACAAGCAGCTTCTCGCCCGTGTCAGGGTGGCGGACGTTCTGGAACTTCGCGATCAAGTCGGAGACAATACTTTCGTATTCGCTGCCGGTTTGAACTATTCCTTGCGTCCCTCGTCCCACAAGGTTAACGAACAAGTGGGCAGTCTCGCTGCCTTCGACCGCCGCGACTTTTGTTCGCGTCCAGTCAATGAAAGATTTCTGCTGCGAGACTTCCTGGTTGGCCTCTTCGCCCCAAGACTTATATTTCAGAGATTTGCGGCCGTCGAAAACCCTATGCTTTATTTTCGCAGTTGAGTCGTACAGCCTACGCATGAAGCGGAAACGTGACTTGCGGAAAAAATCCTGAAAACGAGTCTCCGGCCTATCGACCAGATGAAAGTAGTTCCACTGACGCAAGAAAAAATTGGGACGTATGGATCCGAGATGTCTTCCAAAGCCGTGGTCAGAGAGAAGGATCGTGGTCGGCTTTTCATTTTCAATCTTCTGAAGCAGGGCGCCCACCATGCGATCGAACTCGCCGTAACATTCGCGAACTTTCTCGATTCGAGCAGACTTATTCGAGGCGTTTTGGCAGGCCTCTTCGATCGAACTCCACAATTTATGCTGGATCCAGTCGGTCTGCTGGAAGTGGACCATGCAAACATCCCATTCATTTTCTTCCAAAAGAAAAGTCGCCAGTTCGAGACCTTGTTGAAAGCTACGCACAAGCTTGGCGACGAATAGATCGAATTGCTGGTCTGATTTCGTAGGAAGGTAATTCCAAAGTGATAGATCGAGAGTCGAGCCGTAGTCAGGAATCTTTTCAAAAATCCGGGCGCGTATTTCCGGCGGATAAGTAAAATTCGCCTCCACCGATGGCGCATCCCACCCTGCCACGACAACACCGTTCACCTGGGGCGGAGGATAAGTATAGGGCATATTCAAAACGATTACGCGCTTTCCCTTTTCACTCAATATCTGCCATAGCGTCTTACTTCGGATGTTTTCGGCGTTATTTAATTTGATAGAACGATCTACGGGATCGAAACGCGTAAAATCAAAAATGCCGTGCTTGCCAGGAGTCTTGCCGGTCATAAACGAAGTCCAGGCGGGAGCAGTTACCGGGGGAATCACGGATTCGAGATCGGCGGCCAAGCCTTCCGTCATTATTCTCTTCAGATTCGGCAAATAGCCTTGATTCGCCAACGGGCGCAGGACATCGAACGTCGCGCCGTCGAGGCTTACGATGAATACTTTATGCTGATCGCCGGTCACGATGAGATCCCCGTTTTGCGTAGCGCGAATCTTGCAGGTGCGCCGAGCAATTGCAAAACGACAAGATGAAGCGAATTCCTATTCCACATATCCAAGACCTTTTAAGCGTTGCTCGATAAGCTCAGCTTCCTGCGCAGTGTATTCGGCTGACGTTTTGGAAGCTGTAGGTTGGTCCACTTGTTCATAAGCCGGCGGTGCAGGCTCCGAAAAAATCTCTTGGAGGACGCGGCCGTCCATGTCCGAAGGGACCGGCAGTCCTAAGAAATGAAGGACTGTCGGAGCAATATCGATCAGGTTTGGACGAAAATTCTCTCCGGCCGTCTTTAGTCCATCACCTTGCATCAGCAATACGCCGTTGTGCCTATGGCTTCCTTCAGTCAAGGGTTTCGGTGGGGCGTCGGACATAGAAAACGAAACACCGTAACGATCTTGGGGGATTAAGACTATGTCTGGCTGCAAAACTCCATCCTGAGAGCTTGTATAAATCTCCGAAGCGCGGCCAACACGCGCAAAAAGTTTCTCGCCGGCCACGGGATCGCGCAATTCTTTAAACTTTGAGATGACCTCGGAGACAAGAGCTTCGTATTCGGCGCCAGGCTGGACAATACCATGCGAGCTTCTTCCAACCAGATTCACGAACAAGTAGCCGACTTTGTAAGCCCAGACGGTGGCAATCTTCGTCTTGGTCCAGTCCACATCAGACCCACGACGCGAGACGACTGCTGTCGTGGAATCAGCCCATGAAGTGTGCGCCTGTTCACGCACTTTTTCAGTCCCAATCGCGGACTTCGCCTTCGCAACCGTGTCGTAGAGTTTTCTGAGCGGTGCGATATTTGATTTTTTGAAAAAGTCTTTCACACCGCTTAGATTCTGCTGCTGCTCTTTAAGAAGGTTGTAATAGCCCCATTTCTTCAAATAATAGTTAGGGCAGATATTCCCCATATCGCGTCCAAAACCGTGGTCGGAAAGGACGATTTTGAGCGTGCCATGTGGCGAAACCTTCTGGAGTAAAGAGCCAACCAACTCGTCAAATCGCTTATAGATATTTCTAACGATCTCAACCTTAGGTTCTTTGTTGTCGGAATCTTCGCAGGCGCGTTCGATGTATTCCCAAAGTTTGTGTTGCATCCAATCGGTCTGCTGGAAATGGATCATAAAGACATCCCAACTCTCGGTGTCCAGTAGATGCGACGCCACTCCAACCCCTTGTTCGAAGCCACGAATCAAGCGCACAACAAATTCTTGAAAATGTTGCTCGGATATCTGAGGCCGAAACTCGCTTACCCATAGGTTCGAGCTGTAATCAGGATACATTTCGAGAATCTGATTTCTGAAAGTCTCAGGATAAGTAAAATTACTTTGCCCCGAAGGCGCATCCCAGCCAGAAACCATCAATCCATTCACGTGTGACGGTGGATAAGTGTAGGGCAAGTTGATGACAGCTACTCGCTTGTCTTTATCGCTCAAGATTTGCCAAAGCGTCTTGCTTTGGATTTGCTGTGCGGTGTTGATGCCCCAGCGGTAGTTCTGCAGATCGAAAGACGTGAAGTCGAAAATTCCGTGCTTGCTTGGATTTTTGCCAGTCATGAACGAAGTCCAAGCAGAGGCTGTAACAGGAGGGACTACAGACTCTAAATCAGCAGTGATACCGCTGTGGATTAGCCTGGAGATGTTTGGCAAATAGCCCTGAGCAGCTAAGGGTCGAACGATATCCCAGGTAGCTCCATCGAGGCTGATTATAAAGACCTTTGAAGATTGGGAACTCAAGAAATTCCTTAATGCCAGAGAGTTATGTCCGTCATCTTCGGCAACCTGTTAGGCTGGAGCCTCTGGAGCAGATTGCGCAATTTTAGACGAAATACGACATTCCAACCAGTTATTCTAGCAATTCTACTACCACTAAACCTTCGTGTACATCCCACATTATAAAGTACTTAGTACTAACATTCGCGTTGTTTAGCCCTGATTCTGGGGGACTGGCTGAAGTCGTTTACCACCGTTGGGACTTTCCGTTCCGCAGCATGCAAACGGCTAATCTCGGACAAAGCTGCGAATCCTGCGGAGGAAGTCATTAAACCCGCACATTTCCGATTCAAATTCTATTTGCGAGATATTTTCGCCGTCCAGAAAGCGCTTCAAGCCTAATGCCGGAGTCCCGGCAATATTCAGACCAGGGTCACAAGTGGTCGCACTCGTCACCTGCATCTCTGTCAGGTATGGCCAGCTTTGCTCTGACCAGATACCACTGGGATAACACAAATGCCGAAGCGGTTTGCGAGCGATCGGCTCCAGTACAGCCCGGTTATCGGCTATTTCTTGTTGAATAATGGACTTCTGACCGGCGGGCAATTGATGGCGGTGAGTGTGCAGTTGTATGTCGATATCGGCCGAGACGAGTTCCTTGAGTTCCGATTCATTCATTAAGCTTAAATGTCGTCCTTCGAAAAGCTTTTTATGGTCAACATGAAGACGGTCAGCAATCATCTCGGCAAGCTTCACCCTTTCGGGCTCTGGAACTTGAGTTTCGCCGAAACGTATGAGGTCCCACATCACGCGCCCGCTTTCCAGTTGATCCGTTAACCGGACGAGTCCGGTCAATGGCACAGGTAAGTCCGAAAGTTCGAGTTCTGAGTCCCGCGTTTTCCAGAAAATGTACTGCACCATCAGGCGGAAAATGGGAGTTTCCTTCCGGCAGTAGTACGTCGTGATGTAAACGGTCGCCGGAAAAGAAAGAGATTGCAGTAGCGGCAGCGCGCAATGAAGGACGCTATAGAATCCGTCGTCGATGGTAATCACCGTAGCGCCCTCCGGCAGGGTGCCAGCGGAAAGCTTGTCGATCGCGTCTTGGAGATCAAGCACAGGAAATCGCTTTGCAGATAAAAAACGCAGACGTCTCTCAAATGTCTTGGGCGAAATAAAAAGCTTCGGCCGGAAGTCGG
>Ga0209009_1000382_pt1 | contig 16596 bp, 12 predicted proteins | sample BlaSpr_A8_OM3_M2_FD_187979 | JGI IMG/M metagenome (GOLD analysis project Ga0209009, IMG submission 187979) | Forest soil microbial communities from Thunder Bay, Ontario, Canada - Black Spruce, Ontario site 2_A8_OM3_M2 (SPAdes) (version 2) | ecosystem: Environmental > Terrestrial > Soil > Boreal... | reverse complement strand
AACACTTAGAAATCAGGAGGAAGGAGAATTATGGCAAAGCAAATCGTGACTGGTGAGAATTCACGCCAGGCCATTTTGCGCGGCGTCAACCAATTGGCGGACGCCGTGAAGATCACCCTGGGCCCCAAGGGCCGCAATGCGGTGATCGAAAAGAAATTCGGCGCGCCAATCATCACCAAGGACGGCGTGACCGTTGCAAAAGAAATCGAGCTGCAGGATCCGCTCGAAAACATGGGCGCACAGATGGTGCGCGAAGTCGCTTCCAAGACTTCCGACGTGGCTGGTGACGGCACCACCACAGCGACCGTGCTGGCACAAGCCATCTTCCGCGAAGGCGTGAAGACGGTGGCGGCCGGCGCAAGCCCCATGGCCCTCAAGCGCGGTATCGAAAAGGCCGTGGAAGTTTGCGTGGATGAAATCAAGAAGTTCCACAAGGACGTGAAGGGCGACATGATCGCGCAAGTCGGCACGATCAGCGCCAACAACGACAAGCACATCGGCGGAATCATTGCCGAAGCGATGAAGAAAGTCGGCAAGGACGGCGTCATCACCGTTGAAGAATCCAAGACGATGGAAACGACGCTGGAAGTGGTCGAAGGAATGCAGTTCGACCGCGGCTACCTCTCGCCTTACTTCGTTACCGACCCCGAAAGAATGGAATGCGCGCTCGAAGACGTCCGCATTCTGATCCACGAAAAGAAAATCAGCTCGATGAAGGACCTGCTTCCCCTGCTCGAGCAGATCGCCAAGATGGGCAAGCCTCTATTGATCATCGCAGAAGACGTCGAGGGCGAAGCGCTCGCGACTCTGGTGGTGAACAAGCTCCGCGGCACCCTGCAGTGCGCAGCGGTTAAGGCTCCCGGCTTTGGCGACCGTCGCAAAGCCATGTTGGAAGACATCGCTACGCTGACGGGCGGCAAGGCGATCACCGAAGATCTCGGCATCAAGCTCGAGAACGTGAAGGTGGAAGATCTCGGCCGCGCCAAGAAAATCACCATCGACAAGGACAACACCACGATCGTTGAAGGCGGCGGGAAATCCAGCGAGATCGAAGGCCGCGTTCGACAGATTCGCACACAGGTGGAAGACACTACCTCCGATTACGACCGCGAGAAGTTGCAAGAGCGTTTGGCCAAGCTGGTGGGCGGCGTCGCCGTAATTAAAGTCGGCGCAGCCACCGAGACCGAGCTGAAGGAAAAGAAGGCTCGTGTTGAGGACGCCATGCACGCCACACGCGCGGCTGTCGAGGAAGGCATTGTTCCCGGCGGCGGCGTAGCGCTGGTTCGCTGCATCTCGGCGCTCGAAAAGCTCAAGCTGCACGATGACGAAGCCATTGGCGTCAACATCGTGAAGCGCGCTCTCGAAGAGCCCATGCGTCAAATCGTTCACAACGCCGGAAACGAAGGCGCGGTGGTGGTTGGCCGCATTCGCGAATCGAAAGACGACAACTTCGGCTTCAACGCCGACACCGGCGAGTACGGTGACCTCGTCAAGGCTGGCGTTATCGATCCAGCCAAGGTCACGCGTCTCGCTCTCCAGAACGCAGCTTCAATCGCCGGCCTGATGCTTACCACTGAAGCTTTGGTGGCCGACATCAAGGAAGACGAAAAGAAGGGCGCCGGAGCCGGCGGTGGTGGCGGAATGCCGGGCGGCGGCGGTATGGGCGGCATGTACTAAATCGCCCGCAGGGCTATTCATCCCGAGGCTCGGCGCTTGCTGAGCGGAGGGATCAGATCCACAAAGGGCGTCGCGGTGCAACCGACCGCGGCGCCCTTTTTTACTTGGTGCGCGCCGTGCCGCTGGCGCGTTCCTAGCAAGAGTAACGCCGCCTTCTGCGCGGCGATTTTCCTACAATTTGGCAGCGCTAAAATTCGCCCGCAAGATGCCGGCGCTACAGAAACAGGTCGAAAATGCAGTTCCTGTGTTGCTCGGACATCTCCAGGCAAAACTAGGGACTGCGATCTGCCTGAATCGCTAAGCGACTGCCTCTCTAAAAACGCAGCCCTTTACATCAGGGTAAAGATGAGTACTGCCCACAACGAGAAGATTGCTGTTCTTTTCATTTGAATGACTCTCCTCAATTGCTTGTGCTGGCGGCTAATCGTGTCTGAGCGCGACGAGCGGATCGACGCGTATCGCACGCCGTGCCGGTATGTAACAAGCGAGAAGAGCGACGCCGATGAGAAGAACAGCGACACCCGCAAATGTGAGAGGATCCGTCGGCCTGACGCCGTAAAGCAGTCCCGCCATCAAGTGTGAAACGACCAGCGCACAAACAAGTCCTACCGCAGCGCCGGCAATGGCCAGCCCCAATCCCTGACGCAAAACCATTCGCAGGATGTTGCGGCTTTGCGCGCCGAGCGCGAGGCGAATGCCGATCTCGTGCGTGCGCTCGCTGACAATGTAGGAAATCACTCCGTAAATTCCAAGTCCAGCAAGCAACAAGGCCGTCAGTGCGAACAGGCCAACCATTTCCAACGAAAATCTCCGCTCGGAGAGAGACGCGGTCACCATGTCGTTCAGCATCTGCGCGCCAAAAACGGGAAGTTCGGGATTGATCAACTGCACCTGCTCGCGCAACTCTACGGGAGTAGCGGCGGAGTCCAGGCGTCCGCGCAAGAATATCGCCAGATCTTTAGGCCGGTGCTGATACAAGCTCAGATAGATTTGCGGAACGCTCGATTCGGCGAGTGATTCTGTCCGAGCATCCCCGATCACGCCGACCACCGTGGTCCAGGAACGGTTCATGGTGGTTCCGCGGGCGTTATTTAGCTTGAGATGTTTGCCAACAGCGCCGTCGTTTGGCCAGTACGTTCGCGCGAAGCTCCCATTGATCACTGCTACGGCCGCAGCATTTTCGTTGTCCAACTCGCTCAGCAAACGGCCGCGCTCCAGCGTCATGCCGAGCAAGCGGAAATAGGATGGCGTGACCATTGTGGCGTTCACCAAAGGAGGCTGGTCGCTTTGATTTTCCCGGCCTTCAAGGATCAACGCGTACGGGTTTAGATCGTTTCGATCGTGGCCCAACGGAACAGCGGCCATGTCACCAACGGCTACTTCTTCGACGCCTGGCAGCGTCCTGCCACGACGAAGTATTTCGCGTATGAACGGCGCTTCCTGAGCCGACGTTTTGTAAATGTCAGTGTCGGGATCATTGGGCACGGGCAACCACGTACGCACCGCCATTACGTTTTGGGGATTGAATCCCGGGCGCACATTTAACAAATCCCAAAAACTGCGGAGCAAAAGGCCGGCGGCAATCATCAGCACAAGAGAGAGGGCAAATTCCGTGACCATCAACACGCGACGCGTGCGCGCCTGCTCTCCCGAACCAGTTGAGCCGCGCCCTTCCTGTTTGAGCGTCGGAATCAAATCCACCCGGCCGGCATGCAGCGCGAGAGCCAGGCCGAAAATCATCCCGGCGACGAGAGAAGCGGCGAGAGCGAAAAGTAAGACGGACCAGTTGATGGATACCTCGTTGAGCCGCGGCAGACTGTCGGGCATAATTTGCAGCAGAAACCCTTTGGCGCAAAAAAGAATTGCTAAACCAGCTATTCCGCCGAGCAACGAAAGAAGCGCGCTCTCGGTGAGCAACTGGCGAATCAGACGCGTGCGTGCGGCTCCGAGCGCTTGGCGAACAGCCATTTCGCGTCCTCTTGCGCTTGCGCGAGCCAGCAGCAAATTCGCTACGTTCACGCAGCCAATCAGCAGAACCAATCCCACGGCGCCAAGCAGCAGTATCAAGGATTGGCGAACGTTGCCGACCACGGTCTCCGTGAGCGGCACCAAGCGCACCGTCCATGCGCTCTGCAACGGATAATCGTTGGGATATTCTTTCTGCAAAGATGACACCAACGCGTCTAACCGGCTTTGTGCCGACTCAATCGTCAGTCCAGGTGCGATTCGCGCGATGGCTTGCGGAAGGATCCGCAAATTGCGTTGAGGAGGCGGAGCAGGCGGACCGGCAAAACCTGCTGCGGCCCAAACGTCGATGTTGCTTTCCTCCACTGTTGCTCCCGGGTCGTGAAATCCAGGCGGCATGACACCGACCACGTTATACAAATCGTTGTCCAGCCGGACACTTTTGCCCAGAATACGCGGATCGCTTCCGAAGGACCGCTTCCATAATCCGTCGCTGATGAGCACTTCCAGATTGAATCCGGGCGTCTGATCCTCGGGATCGAACGAGCGGCCCAACTGCGGTTTCACGCCTAGCAGCGCAAAATAATTCGGCGTATGGTATTGCACTGGCGTTAACTTTTGCGTTTTCCACGCCGGCGCTTTTCGCACAGACAGCAAACACGACGTCCTCAGCGCCAACAGAATCGACACGCTCGACGAAAATGGCGCAGCGTTGGGTCAACTATCTTACGACTGTGTTGTCGTTGACTCCGGCACAGCAGACTCAGGTGACAAATATTATTTCCAGCGCGGCGACGAGCAAATCCAACGCGTCCAGCAGTATGAAAACCGCGCGCACCAATCTTCAGAATGCGATTCATTCCAACGACGCTGCTGCAATGGAACAAGCGGCCAACTCGATGAGCAGCTTGATCGCACAGAAGATGCTAGCGCGGGCCAAGGTGGAGGCTGCGATCTATCAAATACTTACGCCCGAGCAGCAAACCAAAATGGCGCAGCTGGAAACCGAGGTTCACCGCGGCGGGCGCGGCTTCGGAGCGGGCTTCTAATCCTTGGCGCACTAGCGAAAAGGCCTAGATTCCTTCAGGCCAACCGGACCGGGAGCGATCCTTCATGGATCTGCCCCGGTCCCTCAATTCCTGCGGAACAACTTTATGGAAGGCCGACGAAGTTCTTCGCTCTAAGAAACCCCGCAACTTTCCCATCACCTCTGTGTTTCTAGCGGCCGACACATTGAACTAAGGTTGCAACGAGCAGAAGGTTCTTGATGGCGTTCGCGATGCGCTGCAAGCCTTAGGGTGTTTTAATCCGCTAACACCGTAATAGTACCGGCCCCGTCTGGAACCGAGCTTTATGCGGTTGACCAAATATCACAAAGTGGAAGATAGTAGCTGCGTCGCGCTGGCGCTACGTAGTACACCTCGTCCCCGCCACTTCTAGAAGGAGAATCGCTATGAAATCCAGTCTCATGGTACTGTTCCTTCTCATCGCCGGTCTTTTCGTAACAACTTCCACCGAGGCCCAGTACGGCAGCACTCCCATCAAGCACGTCATCGTGATCTTTCAGGAAAACCGCACGCCGGATAATTTGTTTCAGGGATTATGTACCGCAAACGGAGGCGTGCCGGGATGTAGCACGTCAGTTGCTGCGGGAAAATACGACATCGCGTCAACCTATGTGAACGCCGACAGTCAGATCGTGCCACTGACGCCCGTCGGCTTGGCGACCAATTTTGACCTGGACCACAGTCATGGTGGACCAGATCTTAACGGAACAATCAGCGGGTTTAATTTCGAATACAAGAATCAGGGAATCACCAACAAACCGGCCGCCGTCGTTCCACAAGTCTGCGGCGCTAACATCTTTGGCTGCGTCGTGCCAGCCTTTAACTATTCTCAGTTCATGTATGTGTACAACACTCCGGTAACAAATACGAATGGGACAAGAGGCGGCCTTCTCGACCCTTACATCAGCTTAGCTACTACGTATGGGTGGGCGAACCTGATGTTTCAGACCAATCAGGGGCCGAGCTATCCGGCGCACCAGTTTATTTTTGGCGCTACTTCTGCGCCCACCGCCACTGACGACATGCTCGGTATCTTTGTCGCGGAGAATGCGAATACGAACTACGGATGTGGGTCTGGAGAATCTGTTCAACTGATCAGGCCCAACGATAGCGCCGAGTTCCCTTTCGGCACCGAAACGCCCGGCGACAAAACGGTGGAATGCTTCGATCGCAATGCCATGGATTATCTGTTTGCCAAGCACAACCCTCAAATCACTTGGACGTACTACGCAGCAGGACAGAGCAGCCTGTGGGTGGCGCCGAACTCGCTCGCGAATATTTGCATGCCGGTGAATGGTGTTTGCACCGGACCAGACTGGGTTAAGGGCGAATCGAACGGTTACGTGGACACGAAACCGCCCGGCGTTCTGATCGACATCGCCAACTGCGCGCTTCCGCAAGTAAGTTGGATAACGCCCGCCGGCCAGTATTCAGACCATCCGATCAACAGCGGCCAGGGCCCGTCGTGGATAGCCGCCATTGTGAATGCGATCGGAAATAATACAAGCTGCGATGACGCTACCGGCTATTGGAAAGATACCGCCATATTCATTACCTGGGACGATTGGGGAGGTTGGTACGATCACGTCCCGCCGGTTTTCCAGACCGGCGCGAATCAGCGCGACTATCAACTCGGTTTCCGTGTGCCTCTCGTTGTGGTTTCGGCCTATTCACCGAAAACTGCTTACATCAGCAATGAGAAATGCGATTTCGGCAGCATCCTAAAAGGTATCGAGGGTATTTTTGGCCTCGGCAGTCTTGGTTTTGCCGATGAACGCGCAACCAATGATCTCCACGAATTCTTCGATTTTCACCGGGCCCCCACTGTGTACAAAACGATTCCGGCTCCGCTGGCTGCAACCTTCTTCACCGACATGATCACCACGGAGGTAGAACCCCCGGATACCGACTAGCCAACGTATTCGGGTTGATCGCGTGAACCTGATGGCGGCAGAGAGCGGCTTCCTAACAGAGACGCGCGAAGCCCGCAATTCCGCCTTGGTAGCGCCGCTTTCAGGCGGGCCGGTTTTGCGCGGGTCCTCTTGACGCACACGAGGCCGAAGGATTATTTACAGACAAAATTGGCGGCGTCGTTTATGTCCCCAGAACCTTTGTACTCCGCCTCCTGTGGATAAGGGCATAGCGGTCGCGTAAAAGCGACTCCTTGAGCCGGCACGTTGTTTAGGTAATGCGTCGCGATAACACTCTCCGGCGCGATCCCCTGCTCAACCCACCGCACCAGCGGTGTCAACATGTCGAACACGTTAGCGCCCGGGCCGCCGCTGCAGTGGTTCATCCCTGGCGCCATGAAAAGCCGGTAATATTCCTGAGTTTTTTCTTGCGACGCGCGCTCCGCGCTCGCTCCGCCTGACCAGCCCGGAAAATTCCTGACGCTCTCAAAATACTTGATGCTCGTCTTGGGCGGAACTTCAGGATCGCTGAAACCGTGATACTGGATCAGCTTCCCGCCGTGCGCCCGAAAATGGCTGAGGTCGGGATCAATCGAATTTAAAACCGACGCCAAAGTCTGTCCGCCCACCACCACTTTGTTGTCCACATACGCTGGATCGGAATTCCAGTTGAAAGTTCGAAAATCCCAGTTCGGATTATCGAAGACGAAATTCGCGAAGAACGAAGTCCCCATCACCGCATGATTATCCGTTTGCAGCGCAGGCGGCGGTTGCGGTGAAATGCTCGCAGGCCAACCATCCGCTTCCCCGCCCCTTTCAAACGGCGGATAGTATCCGCGCTGGTGCAGCAACTGATCCGGCCCGGTCCATATATTTCTGACCGCTTCGACCTGCTCGCTCGTCAGGCAACTCGGAGGCGTCTGCGTTCCCTGGCACAACAGCGCTTTGGGATTAAAGTGGCAGCGCCGCGGATTATTCAGAACGCCGTCAAGCGCGTCACAGGCCGCATTCACCGCGTTGCCCAGAAGCGTGTCCTGACTAGTAAAAACCGTGCTGGCAGGATTGTTGAACATTTGCCGCACCACCCACAGATTACCTCCCACATGGTGGTGCGTGTAATACGCGACCGGATCTCCGGCAACGATGCCGTCGTAATCGTTCGAAAAACGCTGCGCTTCCATCAGCGCCTGCCGCCCCCCGGTTGAGCAACCGTCGAAATACGAGCGCTGCGGATCCTCGCCATAAAACGCGGAGGTAATCTGCTTGCCAATGACCGTCATCAGATGAACCGCGCGATATCCAAAATCGATAATCTTTTGCGGATGTCCCAGCGCAAAAGATCCGTCAGTGGAGGTTCCAACGTGCCCGGTGTCGGTGCTGGCGGTGGAGTACCCGAGCTTGACACTCGGCGCCAGCGACGCGTACGCAATCGCTCCGGCAAACCCGCCATTTCCCACGCCCTCAAACTTCCCGTTCCAGTCCGAGGCCGGCATCCACACTTCGATTCCAATCTCGGAATCGCTGGTCGGAGTCAGCGTAGCCGCCACGCGACAAAACGCCGGCATATTTTCAAACACTTCACCATTTGGTGCAGTGTAAGTTCCGGGCGGTATCGACTCCGCCGCCGTGATGGTAGTGTCCGGCAGCTTCAGGGACGCGAGATTCTCGCAGGTCTCGCCAGCAGCATGACCAGCTCCTGCCGTGACAGCGGCGAAAACGGCCATCGTCGCTATCCTTAGCAATGACATATCGCTCCCTTCCTCTCGTCTAATTTCAACATATCTAAACTCATAAGAACCCGCCAAGAACAATTTGTTGCCAAAAAAATTACGGCAGACCCTACATTAGAACCCTTACAGCCCCGCAAACCCTTCGCGCGACTTTCGTCCTACCTGCGTGTTTAACGCAGTAGCGCCAAGAAACCGGGGATCGCGAAAGGCGCCAGATGATTCACGGTTTCTGCGTCAGGGACTTATAAGAAGGAGAATCACAATGAAGAGAATAATGTTAGTTGGTTTGCTCTTGGCGGTACTTGGAATGTTCATGATGCCAACCACAACATCCGCAGCCGGCTTCGGCGTGGCCATCACCATCGCGCCACCCGTGTTGCCGGTTTACACGCAACCAATCTGCCCCGGTGACGGCTACATCTTTACTCCCGGCTATTGGGCCTACGGCGTTGACGGCTACTACTGGGTGCCGGGCGCCTGGGTCCTTCCTCCACGTATCGGATTTCTGTGGACTCCCGGCTATTGGGGCTGGGGCGGCGGAGGATATTTCTGGCACGGTGGTTTCTGGGGCCCACATGTCGGCTTTTACGGCGGCATTAACTACGGCTTCGGCTACGGCGGTTTCGGTTACGAAGGTGGCTACTGGCACGGCGGTCATTTCTTCTACAACCGCTCGGTGAACAACATCAACGTGAACAACATTCACAACGTGTACAACAAAACCGTAGTGAACAATCGCGATGTGAATCGCGTGAGCTACAACGGCGGCCGCGGCGGAATTATTGCACGTCCATCGGCCACTGAAATGAGAGCGAATCGCGACCAGCACGTAGCGGCAACTTCCGCGCAAATGCGTCAAGAGAGCGCGGCAAGGAGCGATCGCAATCAACTCGCGTCCGTGAACCATGGCCAGCCAGCGGTAACTGCCTCAGCAAGACCGGGTGAGTTCAGTGGCGCGCGGAACGTTGCGTCGCGTACTGAAAACAACCGCAGCACAACGCGAGGTACCGAGCGAGGCGCACAAAACAGCACAGCACGAACCAACACGCGAAGCACAACCAAGGGATCGCGTTCGACCAACTTCCAGCGTCAGACCACCGCAGCGCGCTCCAATAACGCAACACGATCTAACAATGTAACACGTTCACAGAATAACCCCCGTACATCGCGCACCACGCCGCACACCAACACTGCACAGCGTGTACAGAACAATCCGCGTATGTCGCACACCGCAGCACGCACGAACACGGCAGCACGTTCGCAGACCAACGCGGCGCGCTCGCAGTCACGAGCGTCCGCCCCGCGTGCATCCGCTCCAAGAGCTAGCCATCCGTCCGCACCACAACAACACGCGGCCCGGCAATCTAGCTCCCGCGGCAGTTCGGACGGATCATACGGCGGTGGCGGTTCACATAGCAGCGCGTCACGCGGCAAGAAGTAACGCTTTTGCTGGGTGATCGGTAGCATCTACAAAAGGCGCTCTGCTGCAACACATCAGGGCGCCTTTCTTTTTCCCCTCGAGAATAGAGTGTTCTTCACACCTGGCTGCCGTCGGATTTCCATCATCGTGAAACGTGAAAAGAATTCGCGATCAGCCCGACCATCGCCCCAACCATCACCAGCCAAGCGGAGTTCACACGAAATCGCAACAAAGCGATCAAGGACACAACGGTCAAGGCTACCGTAACAACATCCACCACAGACGCTCGCCCCAGTTGCCACCCGACCGCAATCATTAACGCCAGCGATGCCACGTTCACGCCATCCAGGAAAGCACTCGCTGTTTTCGATTTTCGTATAAGCGGCACCAGCGGCCCGCTCACCGCCACCAGCAAAAACGCCGGAAGAAAAATTCCCACCGTGGAAACCGTCGCGCCGCGAATTCCTCCCAGGAGGAACCCGATAAAAGTAGCAGTCGTAAACACCGGTCCCGGCGTTAGTTGCCCTACAGCAACTGCATCTATGAGCTGCGAATCCGTCAACCAACCTCGATTCACAACCAGATCTGCGCGCAGGAAAGCCAGCAACACGTAGCCGCTGCCGAAAACAATCGCTCCTATTTTCAAGAACACTAGAAACAGTGAACTAAGACTGAACGATGTTGCAGCTCCCGCCAGCCCTCCGATTCCCAGCGCACGATACGAAAACGCTGACGCCCATTGGCGACGAGTCGGCAGATTCGCCACGCAAGCCACTCCGCCTCCGAACAAAAGTAAAAGAAGCGGGTGCACATTCAAAAATGCGAGAACTACGCAGAGCATTCCAGCAACCGCGAGAACTGTTGTTTTTACCGCCGTTCGTAACAGTCCCCACAGCGCCTGCAGAATCACCGCAATCACTACCGGCTTGATCCCGTACAGCAAGCCTGCCACAGCAGGCAGCTTTCCGTACCGTACGTACGCCCATGCCAGCGCGCCAACCATCACTGCCGCCGGAAGAATGAAACAAAATCCAGCCACGAGCAGCCCTCGCCAACCGCAAAGCAAATAGCCAATGTGTATCGCTAATTCACTGGAACTCGGCCCAGGAATCAGATTGCTCGCGCCGAGCAAGTCGAGAAATTTTTCACGCGAAAGCCACTTTCGCCTGCGGACGAGTTCGTCCTCCATCATGGCCATGTGCGCCGCCGGTCCGCCAAACGCGGTAGTCCCTAACCGCAGAAAAAACAACGCAAGCTCGGAAAGGGAAACCGGCCTACTCTCTGAAAATGATTCGGAGGTTTGCAGAGGGGATGCTTCATCCATTACTTCGGTCTCGTCTTTCGGCCAATCGTGCATCTAGAGACCACGCGCCACCGCCAACCAGCAGCAGAAAAATTAGACTGAGCAGCATGCTCACATCCGTGCGCGCTTCGTGCAGCGTTGACCAAAACCCGTTCTTCGCAAACGTCACAATCTTGGTGGAATATAACGCCACGCAAATGTCCGTCAGCAGCGGCACAACCGCCCAGCGCGTGAATAGGCCGACCAACAAGAGCGCGCCGCACACAATCTCAACGACGCCGACAAACGGCGCCATAAGCTGTGGCGAAGGAATCCCGATTTTCGTGAAACGTCCCACTCCCAGAGCATCCGGAAATAAAAATTTCTGCACGCCTTCAGAAAGAAAAACCCAACCGACAAGTAAGCGAATCAACAGTATCGCTTTGGAAGCTGTGCTGGCCCACGAAGCGCTATTGTTTATGGCCATCGAACGCCCTCCTCGCGAAATCCGCTCTGCGAGCGCAAACGCAGCCCCCGAGTCTCGCCAGTTCAAACGTAATCAAACAACGTCATAAAACCAAAGTCCATGTGAAGCTGCTGATGGCAATGAAACAGCGTGAGACCGGGATTGTCCGCTGTAAAATCCACTTCAACGCTCTGATATCCGCCGACCATCACGACGTCCTTCATTACTCCCGCCGTGCTGATTCCCGCCAGGTTCGTCAGTTCAAAACTGTGCCGGTGAAGATGAATCGGATGGATGTCGTCACTCGCGTTGTGCATCCGTATACGGTAGCGTTTCCCTTCGCGCAAATGAAACGACGCGGGCGCGATGCTCTGCGTCATCGGGTAAGCCGCTCCGTTAATCGTCCAACGGTTGAAGCCTGCTTCAGCGGCATTATCTTTTGCAAACGTCATCTCAAAAGTCTCGTCCGGTGTCGCGGCCGTCGCGCCGGCTTTCCCAAACCGCGCGTAGTTCCAATGGAACGGTTGCGGCGCCGTCCAAACCGGTTTGCCGTTGCGTCCCTCATACTCAACCACAATGCCCATGCCGTGTCCGCGATCATCGTCCGCAAGATCACCCATGACCCACACGCCCGGATGATTCATCTCTACAATCGCGGAAATGCGCTCCGCGGTCCCCAGCCATAGCGCCGGAACTTCCGCAGCCGTTGGAACAGGATTGCCATCTAACGCGACCACTTTGAAAGTGTGGCCCGGCAACGCCAGACTGCGAATCTCCGTCGCGCTGCCGTTCAGAACATGAAACAGAACGCGCTCGCCCTGTTTCACCCGCACCGGCTCACCGTGTCCCAACATGCGGCCATTGATGGTGAAATAGCGATAGCCCACTTCGTATCCGTGCGGCATCCCTTTTGCCAGCGACGCTTTCATTGCGGACTCGCCCACCGTCTCCAGCGCCTTCACGCGCACAGATGGCGCCAGAAAATCCTGCGCCATATCTCCCCCTTGGCTAAACGTCGGCTCAAACTCTTTGAGCACCAGAAAAATTTCTTGGTCGTAGTTCCCCGGCTCGCTCTTGGGCTCAATGTAAACTGGCCCCACTTGCCCGCTGTACTGCCCTGCATGCAAATCAGCTCCTGCCCGGTCGTGCGTGTGATAAAAACGCAAACCGCTCGGCCGCGGCGTGAACTCGATACGACGGATCCCATGCGCCGGCACAAAGGGCGTGCCTTCTTCCGCGGCGCCGTCCACATCGGTCGAAACCATTTGCCCATGCCAGTGTAATTGCTCCGGTGTGTCCGTATCGTTGTGAATTTCCACCGTCACCGGTTGGCCTTCCTTGAACCGCAGCAGTGGCCCCGGAAACTTGCCGTTGTAGGTAACTGTCGACACGATTCGTTTCGGTGCGATCTCAACCGCGCTCGCTGCGATATGCAAAACGTAGTCCGCAGCTGCTTCATCCGCCGCACGAGAGATGAAGCCCCCCTGCGCTCCAGGACCCAAATCCTTCACACCGAGTCTTGCACCAGTAATTCCGGCCGCCGCGAGTACGCTTGCCGTACCCAGAAATTGTCGCCGTGAAATGTGTGAATCGCTCATAGAAGGTCTCCAGCTAAAGATTAATCCGCAGCATGGTCGTTACATCGTATTTCGATGTCGCACTTCGGCCCAAGAATGCAGGGTAACAAGCCAGCCCACCGAAACATCTTCTCGCATGCGCTGCTAACCCAATAAAAATCCCTGCGTCTATTCCAAACAAGTTCGGGGTTTTCCGGGGTGGAATCCCGCTCGGGAGGCACTCGTGCGCACCCTTCTTCTCACCAGCCTTTATGTCGTAATTCATTTCGCCGCCTTCGCACAGGACAAGCCCAAGCCTGCCTACGATTTCACTTTGCCGCGCGAGGAGCGCATTAAACTCGCCGAGAGTGCCGCTCCGCCGGAAATTTCCAGTAAAGCCACCGTCTATCTCCTGGAGCGCACCGGCTACGTTAGAGTGCGCGAGGGTGCGAACGGCTTCTCCTGCTTGGTGGACCGCCAGACCCCTCTGAACCTTGAGCCAACCTGCTTTGATGCCGAAGGCAGCGCCACCACACTACCTACGCGTCTCTTTACCGAAGAGCAGCGCGCCAAAAGCGAAACCGAAGAGCAGATACAAGCGGAGATTCAAGCGGGTTACAAGTCCGGAAAATTTCTGGCCCCGCGAAAGCCCGGGATCGTTTACATGATGTCCGATTCCGGCTTTCTCTACGTCGCCGACAAAAATGTGCTGGTGCACATTCCTCCGCACTTGATGTTTTACGCTCCTTACGCTGCGGACAAAGACATCGGCTCGCCTCCACCCGCTGCGAATATGCCGCACCTGATCCGCGCCGGCCAGCCCGACGCGTACATCATCGTCATTCCCGGACCAGCAACTCACCCCGGTCATTAGCCCGCTGCTTTCGCTGATTCCGCGCCGCGTGCTATTATCGCGCGCGAAAAACATGCCTGCCCGCCGCGCCATCGCAAGATTCTCAATATTCGTTGCAGTTTGTCTAGGAGCACTCCTTTTCACTTCGCCAATTTATTCGCAAACAAATGACGCGCAGTCCACCCCGCCTACGCGCGCCATCGTCCTGCACGCCGCGCGTCTGCTCGACGTCGAGACTGGACGCATCTCGACCCCCGGCGAAATCCTGGTCCAAGGCGACCTCATCGCAGAAGTCGGCTCGCACGTGACGCATCCGCATGAGTCCGAGTTCATCGACCTCGGCGACACCACTCTTCTTCCCGGCCTCATCGACGCGCACGTCCACCTTTTTCTACATCCCGGCGCCGAAGATTTGCAAACCGTGCAAGAGTCTGTTCCGCAGCGCACCATTCTCGCCACGATTGCCGCACGCGATGACCTTTTCGCCGGCTTCACCGCCGAGCGCGACATGGGCACCGAAGGCGCTGGCTCCGCCGACACGGCAGTTCGCAACGCAATCAACGAGGGCTTGATTCCCGGCCCGCGCCTGCGCATCAGCGGAAATGCCATTGACATTCTCGGCGGCCACGAAGACGCCATCGGCTACAACCCCGCGCAGCACGTGCTCTCGAACGCCACTTACGCCAACAACGCCGAAGAACTTGTCACCGCGATTCGTGGAGAGCTAAAAGAGGGCGCCGACTTCATAAAAATTTACGAAACCGGTCCCGACAAAATTGTCGATGGCCGCTTCTCCACTCCCTATCAATACAGCGAAGAAGAACTCACCGTCGCAGTCCGCGAAGCTGCGCGCACCGGACATCGCGTCGCTGTCCACGCCATGGGCGAACCTGGCACGCTCTACGCCGCGCGCGCCGGAGTCGCATCCATCGACCACGCTCTGCAGCTCAGCGATGAAACTATGCGCCTGATGCGCGAAAAACAAATCTTCGCCGTGCCCACCTTCACCATCTTTGAATATTTCGCCGCGCATCCCAACACCCCTGCGCAGGGCGCGCGCGATAGTCAGCTTCTCGATCTCCACGCGCAGGAATTCAAGAAACAGCTCGCCGCCGGCATACCCTTTGCCCTAGGGTCAGACGTCGGCCCGTTTCCGCATGGCACGCAAGCCCGTGAATTTGTGCTGATGGTGAAATTCGGTATGTCGCCGCTGGCCGCGCTCCAGGCCGGAACGCTGAACGGCGCAAAATTGTTGGGCTGGCAAAATCAAATCGGCGCGCTGAAGCCCGGCTACGACGCGGACATCATCGCCGTCCCCGGCGACCCACTCCAGGACATCTCCATCTTACAAAAAGTTTCTTTCGTGATGAAAAACGGCGTGATCTACCGCAAGTAACCTTGCCCTTGTAGCTGCCGCTTTAGGCGGGCGGTTGAAGTTTCAGCTTATTTCGAGGTTTTGCGCGGCGACTTCGTCTTCATTCCGCTTTTCTGCGCACCGCCGCTCGGCACAATTTTCCCCGCCGCCAAATCAACGCATACAGAATCCAACGTCGCCAATCCTCCATTTGGCGCCGGTGATTTAAACGAAACGCACAACGTCTTCCCGTCGCACGTCACCGTCAAATATCCAAATTTCACAATCGGATCGACCACCAAAGTATCGTTTCCAACCGTGATGGGCGCTTTCCCTACCGTGCTTTGCGGAGGCGTTGCCGCAAATCCGCCGCTGCCCGCCGTGATGTACGGTGTTTCTTTCTTGTTCGGCCCCGCGATGCGCGTAAATCTCTGATAAAGATGCGCGTGCCCCGAAAGTACCGCGTCAGGCCAAAGCCCAGCCTCCTGGCAAACAGAGTCCAAGTCCGCCTGCACGCCCGTTGATCCCGCATGCAACGCGTCCACCGAAAGCGGCGGATGGTGCACCGCGATAATTACTGCGCGATTTCCAGCATTACGGTCCGGCGTCAAACGCTGCAATTCGCTTTTCAGGAAGGCAAGCTGATCGTCAACAATCGGAAATTTGCCGCCTTGCGAAGAAATTACTCCCGGCCCGTCCAGCACGTTGCTGTAAAGTCCGATAATGGACACATACGGCGCGTCCAGCGTGAAATAAACGCACGGCTCTGTCAATACGCTGCGCACCAGCCCGCCCGCGTCCGGCGACTGCCCTGGGGTCCGCGCGCAAAAATTGTTCAGGAATGCTTCCAGCGTGGGAACCTGCGGCGCGCTCGATCCCTGTCCAAACACCATGCCATCGTGATTTCCGGGGATGGCAAAGATCGGGCGGTCGTAGGCGCGGAACGGTTCGTAGAACTGATCGTAGTAGTATTGAGCTTCACCGAAATTATAGATCACGTCGCCCAAGTGGAAGAAGAACGCGGGGCCGTTCGCGCCCTGACTTTCAATGTCACTCAGCATGGCATTGGCAACCGCCGCTTCGTGACCAATGGCAGTGGCGGCGGTCTGCGACCGGTTGACCTTGGCCGCGCCGGTGTCGCCCACCGCGTGAAAAACAATTTGCTGGGCGTTTTGGATGGCGGTGACGGTGGAGGCGGGAAGAACCTGATCGAGAGAGAGCGTGGGATAGAGGCCGTCGCGCGGGCCGGGAACGGGTTCGGGAACGCCGTGAATGGCGAAGTTTTGCACGAAGGGGGAGTTGCGGACGGCGCTGTC
>Ga0209009_1000381_pt1 | contig 16611 bp, 17 predicted proteins | sample BlaSpr_A8_OM3_M2_FD_187979 | JGI IMG/M metagenome (GOLD analysis project Ga0209009, IMG submission 187979) | Forest soil microbial communities from Thunder Bay, Ontario, Canada - Black Spruce, Ontario site 2_A8_OM3_M2 (SPAdes) (version 2) | ecosystem: Environmental > Terrestrial > Soil > Boreal... | reverse complement strand
CTATGCTCTGGCGGGCATGTTGTTATATATTGCCTTCCGGTTTGAGTGGGTGTATGGGGCGGCGGCGGTGATAGCCGTTTTTCATGACGTGCTTATCACGTTGGGCCTCTTTTCCATTTTCCATTTTGAGATTTCGCTCACGGTCATTGCGGCACTTTTGACTCTAGTCGGCTACTCGATGAACGACACGATTGTAATTTTCGATCGTGTCCGAGAAGACCTCAGGCTGATGCGGCGCGAGCCGTTTCCTGAGGTGGTGAACAAAGCCATTAATCAGACGCTCTCGCGCACGATTTTGACGAGTGGGCTGACGTTCTTAACCGTTCTGGTTCTGTTTCTGATGGGTGGCGAAGTTCTTCGAGCGTTCTCTTTTGCTATGGTGGTAGGAGTTGTGGTAGGTACGTACTCCAGTTTTGGAATTGCGGCGCCTATTGTGGTGTGGTGGAACAAGTATCGAGGACAAGGAACTGTCGTTCGCGCCGGATCCGCGGCCGATAAGCGCGTAGCGGCAGCTGCTAGGAGGTAGCTATGTTTGACGATCTGGTGGTTTCTAGCGCGAATCCGCAAAAGACGAATAAGCCTTGGACGGTGGCGCTGTCGTTTCTGCTGCAGTTCGCGATCGTGTTCGTGATGATTCTGATTCCACTGATCTACACGGAAGCACTGCCCAAACAGATGCTTACTACTTTCCTTGTTGCGCCGCCCCCACCTCCGCCCCCGCCGCCTCCGGCTGCGGCCGTTCAAAGAGTTGTAAAGCCCGTAGCGCGCTTAATTCATAATGGCCAGATGACCGCTCCGACCGTGATTCCGAAAAAAGTCGCCATGATTAAAGAAGAGGAATTGCCGCCCGATGTAGGTGCGGTCGGCGTAACCGGCGGTGTCCCGGGCGGCGTGCCAGGCGGACAAGCTGGTGGAGTTCTTGGTGGAATCATTGGTGGCACGGGCGCGGGACTACCGCCGCCGCCGAAAGCTCCAACTCCGAAGTCCATTCGTGTAGGCGGCAACGTTGCCCAGGCAAATTTGATTCGACAGGTGACGCCAGTTTACCCACCAATCGCTAAGACCGCGCACATTTCCGGAACCGTATTGCTTCACGCGATTATCGGGAAAGATGGAACGGTACAGGATCTTCAATACATCTCCGGTCCGCCTTTGCTGATGAAGAGCGCCATGGACGCAGTTCGCCAATGGCGCTATAAACCGACGCTGCTGAACGGCGAACCGGTGGACGTTGATACCACGATTTCTGTTGTGTTTACTTTGGGTGGTTAGGAAGGACACGGTTCGGGCGTCCGCTTGGGGGTCTGGGCTGATTTGAAGTAATTGCGACCGGCAAAATATTGCTGCCGTGATCGTTTTGCACGAATGGAGGAGCAAACTCTATGTTTTCGAATTTACTCTTGGCGGGTGTGGTGATGTTGCAGCAGCAAGAAGTGGGCTGGGATTTGCTCACGATGTGGCACAACATGGGCTACCCGGCGAAAACGGTCGTCTTCATTCTCTTCATCATGTCTGCTTGGTCGGTGGGCATTATGATTGACCGGGCGCTGATGTATAGCGCAGCGCGGAAGCAGTCCCGCGTGTTCGTGCAGCAGGTGGCCGGTGCGTTGAAAGACAACAAACTCGACGAAGCAATTTCGATCGCCGAGCGAAATAAGAAGAGCCACATCGCCAAAGTAGTGGCGACGGGCCTTTCTGAATTTCAAGCCGCTTCCGCACAGGTCGGTGACGAGGAAGTGATCGAAGCAGCCAAGCGCGGACTCGAGCGCTCGGTCGCCATCGTCCATGCGGAAATGAAGCGCGGCCTTTCGGGCCTCGCGACCATCGGCTCCACGGCTCCGTTCGTCGGATTGTTCGGCACCGTCATGGGCATCATCAACGCGTTCAAAGGTATTTCGGCCTCCAAAGCGACCGGACTTTCCGCCGTCGCTGGCGGTATCGCTGAAGCCTTGGTCACGACCGCGCTTGGTCTTCTCGTCGCGGTTCCTGCGGTCTGGACCTTTAACTACTTCACAAATAAAGTGGAAGCTTTCGACGTCGAGATGGACAACTCCTCGATGGAGTTGATCAACTACTTCATCACTCGCCGGGGCGGAAAGAAGTAAGTCATGGGATACAAACCCAAAGCACCACCAGTAATGGCTGCGCCAAACGTGATTCCGATGGCCGACATCATGCTCGTCTTGTTGATTATTTTCATGGTCGTGACGCCGATGTTGCAAAAGGGCGTGTCGGTGGATATGGCCAAGGTAAATAATGCTCAAGACATGCAGGATGCCGACAAGGACGACGCCATCATCGTGGCAGTCACGCACGACGGGCACCTGTATTTGGGAAGTACGCAGGTGGGCCTGAGTGAAATAACTACGAAGGTGAAAGACCTCCTAGCGAACCGCCTGGATAAAACCGTATTCGTGCGTTCTGACCAGCGCGCGAAGTATGGCGACGTGGTCAAGGCGGTAGACGAGGTGAGGTCGGCAGGCGTTGACAAAATCGGCTTGCTCACCGAAAAGAACCGGGGCAAGACGGGCGCTCCCGCACCGCCGTCCCCACCCGCTGCTGGCGCGAGCGGCGACTAAAGATCGTTATAAGAATTAAAGGAGTTTTCCATGGGAATGGCAGTTGGAGGAAGTAAAGGTTCGATATCGGAACCTAACATCGTTCCGCTTATCGATGTGCTGCTCGTCCTCATCATCATCTTTATGGTCATTACGCCAACGGTCCCGCAAGGACTGGACACGCTGGTTCCGCAGCCGTCACCGCCAAACCAGAAAGAAAATCCAGATGTACTGGCGAAGACAATCGTCGTTCAGGTTTTGGCCAACGGGAAGGTAATGATCAATCAGGACGAAACTAGCTGGGACGACCTAGGCCCTCGCCTGGACGATATTTTCAAGTTGCGTGCAGAAAAGGTGGCGTTTGTGAAAGGCGACGACGCTGTTGATTTTGGCCAAGTCGCTCGGGCGATTGACGTCATGCGGGGAGCCGGAATCGATAGCGTGGGATTGATCACCGCAAAGGTCGAAGCGGGTCAGTAACAGCGTCCACTACAACATTTGCCAGCCTCGGCGTCTTGGGCGATGGGGAAATGGCCAGGGCGGCGGCCTTCATCAAGGAGAGTAAGGGATGCAGCGTAAGCCCCACACATATTTTGTTTTAACAGTCGTACTTGTTTCGGCTGCGGCCGGAGCCGGATGCGACAAGCTCCGCGCGCGCGATAAGCTGAACAAAGGTGTACAAGCCTACAAGGCGAACCAAACGGATCTGGCAATTGAAGATTTCAAGCAAGCCAAGTCGTTTGATCCTTCGCTGACGAATGCGCAGCTCTATCTTGCCACCGCCTACGCCAGCCAATACATTCCAGGCGCGCCGTCCGACGATAACGTTCGTATGGGCAAACAAGCCATGCAGGAATGGCAAGAAGTCCTTAGCAAAGATCCAAGTAATCTAAATGCCATCGATGGCATCGGATCAATTCTTTACAACATGGCCAGCACTCCTTTCGATCCCAAAAAGATGGAAGAATCGAAGGCCTACCACGAAAAGCACATTCAGATTAAACCGACGGATCCCGAACCGTATTATTGGATCGGCGTGATCGATTGGTCTATCGCCTTCCGCGGGAATAAGGACTTGCGCGAGGAATATAACAAGACCGCGAAAAAGACTATTAAGGACACGGATCCGATGCCGCCCGCGCTTGCTGCCAAGTTCAAGGAGCAATATGGCGCCGTTGTGGACGAAGGCATCGCGGACCTTCAGAAAGCCATGGAACTGCGTCCGGATTATGATGACGCCATGGCCTACCTAAATCTGCTTCTTCGTCAAAAGGCCGATATGGAGACCACTCCCGAGGCGCGCGAAGCTGATATCAAGCAAGCCGATGAGTTGGTGGACAAGGTCAAGGCCATCAAGCAGAAGAAGATGGAGAATCCGGAACCGTCTTCTTAGCCTACGGATTATTTTTGTGACGGCGAGCCGAATGCGGCTCGCCGTTTTTTTTGGCTTAGAGGTCGTGAGTTCGCAGACCCGGCTATTGTTCTGCTTGCTTTCCGCGCGATTGCAGAGCCATACCCAACAAGCCGCCTATCAGCACGGCAGGATAGAGTTGACCGATTAAAGCTTCAGAAACAGCCAGCATGCGTGAAAGCGGATGAGCAGGCAAGACGTCCCCATAACCTATGGTGGTCAGTGTGGTAAAGCTAAAGTAAACGTAGCGAGCCATAGGCGCTTCACCATCCACAAAAGAACCGACGAATCGCAACGATCCCGGAATCTTCAAGTCGGTTAAGCGATAGGCATAGCCCCACATTAAACCGATCAGCAGATACGCGGCGATGGCTCCGAGAACGCGTTGCAAGTTCACTGGCCCGGAGCGGAACAATTGCATCAAGGTAATCACTACAAATGTGAATAGGCAGAACAAGAGCAGGAGCGCATCGAGCTCAGGGTGCCTCTGAGAAAGCACGTACACGTTTGTCCAATGGAAAATCAAGCCGCCGATCGTCAATGAGCCGACGAAGATTTTCAGACCCAAACTTCGTTGTGTTGCGACCACGCCGGCAATCATCAGCATGGTGAGAACAATATCCACCACCAATTTGCCGAGTATTCCTAACCCGGCCAATGGCAAAATAACGAAAATAATAAGAATAAGACATGCCAGAAAAAATGTGAGCCGTTGGTCCAAGGACCAAAATTTGGATCGCGAAGAAGAGGATTCAGTCATCGATTGTACTCGGCTTACCGATAGCCGCCTTCACCAACCAAGTTACGAGCCCGGGCCACCGTACTTCAGTGGTTCAAGGAGTGTCAACAGCACAGTCACCGGAAACTCGCGCTGAAGTAAGGTAAGGGCTAGAATAGGCGTTTCCATGAAACCGGCAGGAAAACCCGCCATTACGCAGGCAGCGAGACGCGCCGTCGATCTACGCTTTGTCGAATTGATGGATAAAGTACGTCGCAATCGTCCCGGCGATGACCTGGAACTTCTCCGCCGGGCCTACGATTTTGCCGCCGAGCAGCACAAGACGCAGACGCGTCTTTCTGGCGAGCCATTTCTTTCCCATCCTGTCGAAGTAGCTCACATCCTGGCAGGAATGAAACTGGATGTGACATCCCTATGCGCCGCTCTTCTTCACGACGTTGTGGAGGACACCAAGATTCCCCTCGACCAGATATCCACCCATTTCGGACCCGACGTGGCGCAACTCGTAGAGGGCGCCACGAAAATCAGCCGCCTCGACTTGCTCGCGCCGGAGGCCCGCCAGGCGGAGAACGTTCGGAAGATGCTTCTAGCCATGGTGAATGACGTGCGCGTGGTCGTAATAAAGTTGGCCGATCGCTTGCACAACATGCGCACGCTCGAGTATCTCGATTCGGAACGCCAGCAACGCATCGCTCGCGAAACTTTGGACATTTACGCGCCGGTCGCCAATCGGCTTGGTATGGGGTTGATTCGTGGCGAGCTCGAAGACCTGGCATTCCGCTATTTGGAGCCGGAAGCCTATTTTGAGTTGCAGAAAAAGTTAGCTTCGAAACAGAAAGTTTTCGATAAATTTCTCCAGGAAGTGCAGGGTTCAATTCGCGACCGGCTTGTCGAGAACGGAATTCCCGCCGAAGTTCAGGCGCGCGTGAAGAGGTTTTACTCGTTAAATCTGAAAATCCAAAAGCAACAACGCACGTTGGATCAAGTTTTCGACCTTTTAGCCGTACGTGTGATTACCGACACGGTAAAGAATTGTTATGCCGCTCTCGGCGTGATTCATCAGATATGGCCGCCAGTTCCTGGCCGCTTCAAGGATTACATCGCCATGCCACGGCCAAACCTTTATCAATCCCTGCACACCACGGTAATCCACGGCGGCCAGCCTTTCGAGGTTCAATTGCGCACGCAGGATATGCATCGCATTGCCGAACAAGGTGTGGCGGCTCATTGGAAATACAAAGACGGCCGGGGAGTTTCGCAGTCAGACGATCAGCGCATCGTGTGGATGCGGCAATTGATCGAGTGGGTGCAGGAAATGCAAGAGCCCAGTGAGTTTCTTTCAACGCTGCGTGTGGACCTTTATCCCGAAGAGGTTTACACGTTCTCGCCAAAGGGCCGTGTGGTAGTGCTCCCCCGTGGAGCAACCCCCATTGATTTCGCGTATGCCATTCATACGGAAGTGGGACATCAATGCGTCGGCGCCAGAGTGAATGGCGCGATTGTTCCGCTACGCCACGCGCTAGCCAATGGTGATGTCGTAGAAATTATTACGCAGAAAGGCCACGCGCCATCTCGCGACTGGCTATCCTCGATCCAAACATCGCGAGCGCGTAGCAAGATTCGTCAGTGGATCAATCTTCACGAGCGCGAAGAAGCTACTGACGTCGGCCGGCGCTTGCTTGAGAAAGAAGCTCGCCAAGCCGGCATTACTCTGAAGAAAATTTCAGACGAGGACTGGACGCGGGTCGCGTCCGATTATGGCTGCGGCCGTATCGAGGATCTTTACGCCGAACTCGGTTACGGAAAATGGTCAGCGCGGCAAGTGCTTGCGAAAGCCACGGGGCAGCCCCTTGCTGAAGCGGGAGAAGAAAAGCAGCCGAAGATCGTATCTACGGTTAAGCGGATGCTGGGAATGGACGATTCGGCCATTCTCGTGCGCGGCAACGATGGGCTGATGGTCTTTCGTTCAAAGTGCTGCAATCCGATTCCGGGTGACGACATTGTTGGCTATGTTACTCGCGGGCGGGGCATTGCCGTGCACAGTAAAAATTGTCCAAATGTTCAAAATCTTCTTTATGAAGCGGAGCGGCGGATACCGGTCGAATGGGCCGGAGAAACGAAGGCTACTTTTCCGGTGCGGTTGCGCATCTTCTCTGAAGACCGCCCTGGAATATTAGCCGGGATCACCGCTGTGATTAGCGATACGGGCGCTAATATCCGCACATTCGAAAGCGGCGGACAAGATCTTCGCGCGCGCATTGAAGTGGCGCTTGATGTTCACGATCGCAAACAACTCGAGCGCATCTTAAGTGGTGTAAAACGAATTCCCGGAGTGTTTGACATCGAGCGGGTTTACAACGTCTGAAGACCTTCCTTCCCCATCCAATCTAGCCGGCGGTTCTGCGGAAAACAGTTAATCAGTGCGCGACAACTTCCGATGGTCCGCGGGGCGTGTCTGGTGACTCTCGGTAGAATTGGACTGATGTCAAACGCCGAAATACGTTCACTTGTCTGGCCGCTTTCAGGTCGTCCGCTGAACGCACTTTTTCGTCCGTGCCTGATTTTCTTCTTGTCGCTGACGCTTTTGACCGCTGGCTGTGAGCGCATGATGCCGCTCGATACCAAACCTCTCGATAGCGCGGGAATGAATTACAAAGCTATCAAACAATTAGTAGCGCTGCATATCAGCAGGACGGAGCTTGATGAAGTCGCCAAAGCTCGTAACGCTGGATTTTCTGACGAGAAGTGTATCGAGATAGTTCAGGTGTATCACGGTCGTAAGCTCCCTTTTAACGCTGGCGACACCGTTGCCGGTCTTCTTCGCGCTGGTCTGAGTCAGGACGCCATTCTCGAATTAGCCAAGCTCAACGCGATTGGTGTAAATATTGGCGAACTTCAGTTGATACGACTTGCTGGTTTTTCCGATGCGGTTGTCCTTGAAGTAGCCCGCCAGGATGCCGCAGGCAAACACGTTTTATCCGGCGCTTCTCTCTCCACCATGAAAAATGCAGGTATGCATGAAGCCGTACTGTTGGAACTTGTTCGACGTGGGGTCCCCGATTCTGAAGCTCCCGCTATCATCGCACTGCATCGCCATGGTGCGAAAGATTCCGATCTTCTTCGCCGATACCCAGCCGCGTAGGCGCCCCACAAGTTCGCAAGTATTCAGCCAATTAAACTATTTCTGCCTTTTCCCCCTCGAGATTGCTCGATAGAATCTTCCCACCTTGAATCGACCGATTCCTGTAGCGAAACACGCTACTTCATATCCATTGCTGAGCCTTATATTCGTAATTTCCGTTATTTTATGCTCATCGGGTTGCGTCGTTTCGTTAGCACCTGCTTATCGAATTAACAAGAAATCCAACAGGATAGAGTTCCTTTCCGGCCAGACACCTGGACTTCAATTAACCGCCCGCTACACGCTCGAAAATTACGGCACCAGCGTCTTGCCGTTTATAGACGTAGCGGTGCCGAACGCGACGCGTTATGGAATAAAAAATCTGGTCATTAAAGTAGACGGCCACGCGGTTACTGCCCCACCAGCTTCAGAAGGCCCTCGAGAAGGGCAGGCGACAAAATTTCGCATTCCATTCGATCCGGGTTGGAATCCAAAACAACGTCGCGACGTTGTCATCGAATATACCTTTAGCGCTCCAGAAGAATCGGAGACTCGCGTCGGAGTTGCTGAAACCTCCTTTTATCTAATTTCGCCCGGCTGGCTTCCTGTGCTTCAAGCGCCTGATCATGCGCTATCTTCGCTTCCAGCGGGTCCTGATCGCTCGATTTATTCCGTTCAAATTCCTGCGGATTTCCTCGTGCTGTCATCGGGAAAGCCAGGAGGTCGAAAGAAAAATCAAGGAATGGTGGAACATCGGTTTGAATTGCGCAAAGGCGATCTGGAACCTTACATAGTGGCCGGGCGATATGTGATTACATCTTCGAAGCAGCGCCAAGGTGGCGCCATATTCTGGACCTTCGACCCGCTTAAAGAAGATCCGACTGTAGCCGAACAGCAAATCGCTTCGGCGGCAAATATTCTTCAAAAGAATTTTGGCCCTGCGGGAAAAAGTGATCTGGTCGTGCACAGTGTCGAATCATCAAGACCACGTGCCGCCAGTTCAGACGAGCCTATGGCTACTCCTTTTGCCGACGGTGTTTTAGTCAATTCGCAAGCTATCGCACTTGGAATCAACAGCCCAAATTTCTCGAAGCTGGTAGCAAGCGGATTGGCCCATAGTTGGTTCCCTGATGTGAATCCCTTGCCGGATTCTCTTATCGGTATCGACGAAGGCCTGCCGGAGTATGCCGACATTGTGGTTGACGAAGCCCTTGAAGGCCAAACGATCCGGCGCCAGCTTGTACTGAAGCTTCTTAAGGAGTACAGGGATGCGTGCAAAGAAGCGGTGGAAAAGCCGCTCATCTCGACCGCCCTGCAAGATTCTATCGAACAGCGCCGAATTGCCTTGGCAAAGGCTCCCTTGTTTTTCATTGCGCTTGAAGATGCCTATGGAGAGGAGCCAGTTCGTCAAGCTTTAACGCAAATCAGGAGCCTCCTGCGTGGTCAAGAAGTCGGTTACCGAGACATCCGAGCAGCACTCGAGAACGTAACGAATAAAGATCTCGCGCCCATGTTCCGCACCTGGGTCTACAACCTGGGCATTCCGGCGGAATTCCAAGAAAAGTACCAAAACGCAGAAGCCGGGAAAAACTAGAAAAGCCATCGTGTGAGGAGGCAGAATGCGCGAAGTCATTTCCACCGAAAAAGGGCCCAAGGCGATCGGCCCGTATTCGCAGGCGATCAAAGCAAATGGATTTATATTTATTTCCGGTCAAATCGCCTTCGATCCGGCGACGGGCAAGCCAATCGAAGGCGACACGGCAAAACAAACGCAGCGCACGCTCGAGAATCTGAAGGCTATCCTGGAAGCCGCGGGATCTTCCCTCGATCGTGTAGTCAAAGTGAGCGTATTCCTGAAAGACATGAGCGATTTTTCAGCGATGAACGAAGTGTATGCCCGATATTTCCCGGCAAATCCCCCGGCTCGCTCGACAGTAGAAGTCTCAAGACTTCCGAGGGACTTCCGCGTTGAAATCGATTTGATCGCTCTGGCGTGAGCAGTCGAGGGTCGTGAGATATTACGTCGTTTCTGCTTCGAGAAGAGGGCTTAGTTAACCCATTCGCTCTCGATTTGCCGGTAAATGGCATGGCATCCTTTTTTTCAGTATCCTAGAAACGTTCACATTATAGAAAAAGAGTTGCTATACATTTGCGGCGTTCACATCTCGTATTTGCGCGCAACGGATTACGTTTGGTCGTTAAAAGACATTTATTTCAGGCGGTTCCATGGCTCACTCGCAGTTTGATTTAGTGGTGATCGGAAGCGGTCCGGCGGGACAAAAGGGCGCGATTTGCGCGGCAAAAATGCGCAAGCGGGTCGCCGTGATCGACCGGGCGCAAATGATAGGCGGCGTCTGCGTTCACACCGGCACGATTCCGAGCAAGACCGTGCGCGAGGCCATTTTTCAACTTACTGGAAACGCGGTAAGGGCGTTTTACGGCGACAGTTACCGTGGGAAAAATGACATTACGGTTCAAGATCTTGCTTTCCGAGTGAAAGCGATCGTGGCGCGAGAGACAGAAGTGATTCGCGCGCAGCTCAAGCGAAATGGTGTCGCCGTGTTGCAGGGGGCTGCGCAGTTTGCCGATCCACACACGATAGAGGTGCAAGCAGAGACCGAGAAAATTACCGTGCGAGCAGATCATATTCTGGTCGCCTGCGGAACACGCCCCGCGCGGAATTCGCAAATTCCATTTGACGATAAACGCATTCTCGATACCGACAGCCTTTCTTCTATGGAAGGTCTACCCAGGGAAATCATCGTCGTGGGTGCGGGGGTGGTGGGCCTTGAGTACGCATCTTTCCTCGCGGCTTTAGGGATGGAAGTCACACTGATCGACCAGCGCCCAACGCTTCTCGACTTTGTAGATCGAGAAATCATCGAAGCTCTGGCCTACCACTTGCGTCAAATGGGCACAACTTTTCGCCTCGGCGAAAAAGTGACGCGAGTGGGAATCGATTCCCAACGCGATCGCGTTTTTGCCGAACTCGAAAGCGGAAAAAAAGTACAGGGCGACGCACTAATCTATGCGGTCGGTCGTCAAGCGAATGGAGATCGCATAAACTTGGCAGCGGCCGGGTTAGAACCCGACGCGCGCGGCAAGATTAAAGTGAATGAACATTATCAGACCGACGTTCCGCATATTTACGCGGCCGGCGATATTATCGGATTCCCCGCCCTCGCCAGCACTTCCATGGAACAAGGCCGCCTTGCGAGCTGTCATATGTTCGGTGCGCGTTCGGAACACATAACCGAATTGTTTCCTTACGGTATTTACACCATCCCGGAAATTTCCATGGTTGGCCAGAACGAGGAACAACTCACAGCCGCGAAGGTTCCTTACGAAGTGGGCATTGCCAAGTACGCCGAACTAGCAAAGAGCATGATGTTGGGCGACGAAACGGGAATGCTTAAAGTTCTTTTCGACCGCAACACGCTAAAACTTCTCGGTGTTCACGTAATCGGCCAGCGCGCTACGGAAATTATTCACATCGGCCAGGCTGTTCTTTATTACGGCGGCAAGGTGGATTATTTCCGCGATACAGTTTTTAACTACCCCACGCTTGCCGAAGCCTATAAGGTAGCGGCACTAGACGGTCTAAACAAACTATAGTCGCACTCCGCGGAGCTGCTGCATCTTGAACAATTTTGATTTGCGCGCACTTCGCCTATACGGCTCCTCGCTCGGCCATGTTTCAATCAAAGAGCCATATACCGCGGGTTGTCATGGTCCTCAATCTCCGGCGGAAAAATTCGTTTCCAAATGATATGTGCCAAGAATGGGAGAAGAAATCCGAATATCGGCGCAAGGAGGAATAAAAGAGTGTTTTTCCAGACAAAGACGAAGAGTATAGGTAATCCTATCGTTAGGATCAGGCACACCTGCTGAATTCTCTTATTATATTCCGGGGGGACAACCAGTGTCTTGCCACAGGAAGGACATTCAAAAGGCTGAACTAAGTTGATGCGAACGTATGGCAACCGCGACCCGCAATCCGGACAAGCTGTCAAGCGCAAATTCACCACAGATGTGCGCTCCACGGCTACGCCATTGTATTTCTTCCGCGCCAGCTCAACAATCTGCTCGATAACTCCTTCCATGAGAAGGCAGGTGAGTGTCAACCCTTTCTTTCATTTTCCTCTCTTTTTCTTTCTTCTTCTTTCAAATTGTTCCCGTTGAGCCAAGCCGCCTCTGTCGCCACCCTTCCATCCGCCCTCGCTGACAACGGTCTGGAACAAAAGTAAGGTTGGCCTCGTATCCCTTGCTATAAGGCCTACGACTGTGTGATTGACGCCAAGGAATCCATTAGCCCTTCTGTCTTCCGTCGTGTGTTCTACAACCGCTCAGAAATGCGCGCCGGTTGGCGTCTGTCGATCTTTCTGGCTATTGTCTTTGCCCTCGGTTACTCCACCAACCAGGTGCTTCGGCGATTGCTCCACGGCGCGGACGACACCACTTCATTCCTCGTCTTCGAACTAATGGACTTCCTGATTTTCTTGTTCGCCAGTTGGATTATGGGGCGTATCGAGAATAGGACAATTGCAGATTACGGATTGCCCTGGCGCCTTATGTTCCGCGTTCGGTTCTGGCAGGGAGCTCTGATCGGCTTCGCGTCCATCACCGCTTTGCTTTTTGCCATGCGAATGGTTGGAGTCTTCTATTTTGGTGGAATCGCGCTGCACGGCCCCGACGTATGGAAATGGGCCATCGCCTACGCGCTCGTTTTCATTCTTGTCGCGCTCCGAGAAGAGTTTCGCGCTCGAGGATACGCGCTCTCGGCGGGTATTGGATTCTGGCCCGCAGCGATCCTCTCCGCGGCATATTTCGGCTACTCTCACCACGGCAACTCTGGAGAGGATTGGATCGGATTGTTTAATGCTGGTGCGTTTGGATTGTTACTTTGCTTCTTGCTGCGTCGAACGGGCAATCTGTGGCTGCCTATCGGCTTTCACATGGCCTTCGACTGGGGCGAGACATATTTTTATGGTGTGGCCGACAGTGGCCAGACACTGCCGGGCCACCTTTTGAACTCCAGTACGTCCGGCGTGGCATGGCTTTCGGGCGGCACGGTCGGTCCGGAAGGCAGTGTACTTTGCACCTTGCTGATTGTGCTCGTGTGGTTGATCTGCGCGGGTTGGCTACGAGAGGCCAAGTATATCCCAATCGACTTGCCTAATTAGCATTGATCAGGCACTACAGCATTTTACGGACGCAGTCATGTATGAGCTTGAAGACCGGATTTTGGGGCAAATAGCCGAAGCATCAGTGGTTGGGCGAGGTCTTTTCCGGGACCCGTTTGAAAAGAAAATGATCGTGAGCATTTCCTCTTGAGAAGCGCGATAAGAGCTCCTGCGACCCGATATAAGGCACTCGGGCCGACCCGGCTCCTATATCCTTTTGCTTTAATTACGCAAGAAACAACTACTCCTCCGTTCTAACAGCAGATAGCCTGATGTGAGAGTGCACCCATGCGGCAGTTTCTTCTGACAACGGTTCTCCTGGGCAGCATATGTTCGGGCGCGTCCGCCCAAGAAAACTTACTTCAACAGGAAGGCAAATTCCTGTATCGGCCAAACCTGAGTACACGCGGCGATAACGTCTTGATGGGTATGACCATCGGTAGCGTGCCCGGCTATCCCATTACGGGTACCATTGACGCAGAAAACACTCGCACCGATCCGCACGGCAAAAATGTGATCGCACGTTTTCGAAGCAAAATTTATCGCGATTCAAAGGGCCGGACCAGGCTTGAATGGGACATGACTCCGCTCGATGAACAGCGCAAGCCGGGTTGGTTCATGATTGACATTTACGACCCAACAACCAGAACTAGCATCCGCCTGCAGCCATCCATCAAGACCGCTACAAAGGCGCATTGGCCGGCTCCCAACGAGAAACCGCAACATGTCTGCAAGGGGTCCGATTTTTCCGAGATCGATCCAAAAGACTTGGCACAAATGGCCGTTCCAGAGGTTTCTCAGACAGAACTCGCGCACGACGTGGTGGATGGCATGGCGGTACGACACGGGCGTGAATCCATAAAGTTTTCTTCCAACTCTTCCGGGAAGAGCTCGGCCTCAATGGTGACGGATTACTGGTTTTCGCAGGAACTTCAAGCCTTCGTCCTCGTCAAACGTAGGGGGCCCAGCAAGTCACAGCACACCGTTAAGCTCTCGGATATCAGTCGAGGCGAACCCGACCCTTCGTTTTTCACTGTTCCCCCGGGCTATCAAGTTTCTCAGCCGGAGCCGTGGGACGGAGATTGCTCCCCGAAGCTTATGCTTTGAACCGAGGGAAGCAGAAAGATTCCGCCTAGTACTCCACTTGATTGCATAACAACGCCGGCTCCTTAGACTGGAGTACACTGTCCTTTAGGGCCTGCGGCCCGCGAAACTTAATGAAAATCACTCTGAGGTAAGGTTTGCAACGGTCCGGACCGGCGAGGTCGTAACCACATTGGAGAATTCGAGGCTTAACGGTAAGACTGCAGAGTTGTAATAGAGATATTCCGATGAATGGGCGACCTTCAAGTTGCTATCCAATCTTTGCGGGAAGCGGAAAAGTGAATATGTATTTCCGAGTACCCGCAAAATCGGCGAGCGGCTTCTCGATCCCAAAGTGGGGTTCATGAAAGCCGTTCGACTGCCAGGAATATCGCATATTCGGTTTCACGATCTGCGGCATACGTTGCTACTCGTCTCGTGCGAAGCGGAGTCGATCTCGTTACAATTCAACACTTGCTGGGGCACAGCAAGACAACGACGACGACCCGCTATGCTCATTCGTTCGCTGATGCTAAAATGGCCGCTGTCAAGCGTTTGGATTTCACTGGTGTTCGCTGATTCTTGATCCATACCGGACGCTAAACAGACGTTGAGCTGTTATTTGACGAAAGCAGAGAATCGCGTAAGATATTACCCACCAGTAAGTTGGGCCTGTAGCTCAGGTGGCTAGAGCGCGCCCCTGATAAGGGCGAGGTCGGTGGTTCAAGTCCACCCAGGCCCACCATTTATTTCAGTAAGTTACCGGGTGTTGTGCCAAAAACCTCAACCCACAATCCAACCCACAGCTCACCGCACCATAGAACTGCTCACGCCTAGCGCCGTCAGATACTCGCTCTGCGCCGCCAGTGTTTCGTCGCTGTCTTCCTGCGTGTACAGATCGAGCGTCGTCTGAATCTTTTCTATGACGCAGAATTCCCTGCACGGTTTTCGGTTCGACCTTCGCTTTGTTCACCAATCACGTCCTGGGCTCGCTCGCCGGCGAACTGGACCCTGCCCACAGGGAGATTTTGTGTTCTTCTGCGCTTATTGCGGAGTCAACCATGACGAGAGTGTACGCATTACGCCCGAACATATCGTGCCTTATGCGATCGGCGGGACTGATCAATTGACGATCCCTGTGTGCGAAGAATCAAACAATAAGCGGGTGGACTCGTTGACAGACCATTCATCGAAGGCTTTGTTGTCAGAGCAAAGCGATATTTCTTGGGACTCCATGGAACGGATGGAACTGAGCCGACGCTTGATCTCAGCGGTGTATCGACACTCGACGGCGAAGAGACTGAGGTGAAATATCAGATCGACATGGATGGCACTAAGCACCTCACGATTAGTCCGATTGTCAAGAAGACGACTGGCGACGAGTACGTGATGCGGAGGCTGGCCAGTACGAGGTAACACAATCCTGGGTAAGAACGCTATCTGAGGTGGCATTGCGACAGATCTGTGTTGACAGTGTATAGACACAAATGTACACTTATTGTGGGTACAGGAGAGACAGCGATGCGAATGAGCGAAAAGAGTGAACGCCGCGCGCGGGGCGTTACGATTAACCTTCGTGCGGATCATACGAAGCGTGCACTTATAGATCGAGCTGCGGAGAGAGTGGGCAAGAACCGCTCTGAATTTATGCTGGAAGCAGCGTGTCGCCAAGCGACCGAAGTCCTACTCGACCAAAGATTGTTCATGCTCGATGAGAAAGCGTATAAGCGCTTCACCGCCGCGCTGGACGCGCCCCCAACGGAGAACAAGCGCTTGAAGCGCTTGATGATGTCTAAGGCACCGTGGGAGTGATGAGCGGTGCCATGGCAGAAATCAGTCCGCCGGAACACTTAACGCCTGGGCACGATATATCGACCTTCGACTGTGGCGTTTCCGATCTAAACGAATGGCTCAAGAAAAGAGCTTTAGCGAATGAGGAATCCGGTGCGTCGCGCACGTATGTTGTGTCTTCGGCGAGCAAGGTTGTGGGCTACTACGCGCTGGCGAACGGAGGTGTAGCGCTGGCAAAGGCACCTGGTCGAGTTCGGCGGAATATGCCAGATCCGTTGCCGGTGATGATCGTAGGACGGCTAGCAGTAGATCGTGGCTGGCAGGGTCGCAATATTGGTAGGAGTCTCCTAAGGGACGCGATTCTGCGGACACTACAAGCTGCTGAAATCGGAGGCATCCGCGCGATTCTAGTTCATGCAATTTCCGAAGATGCCAAGCGGTTTTATGAGCGGTACGGGTTCACCTCGACGCCGGTCGATCCGATGACTCTTATGGTCACCGCTGCCGATGCGAAAAAGGTGCTGCTTGGGAAGTGAATGAACATGGAAACGTCTTCAAACGAAGAGCGGTTAAGGACGCACTTCACGCATCCGCGCACACCATCATTCGTGAGACCCTGGGGGCAAGAGTCGAAGGGTTTACACGGTTAGCAGCAAGACACTCCAATTAGGACATCCCACAACAGGTCCGACCAGCGCAGTGCCAGCATCTCCGAGGGGCGGATC
>Ga0209009_1000380_pt1 | contig 16631 bp, 14 predicted proteins | sample BlaSpr_A8_OM3_M2_FD_187979 | JGI IMG/M metagenome (GOLD analysis project Ga0209009, IMG submission 187979) | Forest soil microbial communities from Thunder Bay, Ontario, Canada - Black Spruce, Ontario site 2_A8_OM3_M2 (SPAdes) (version 2) | ecosystem: Environmental > Terrestrial > Soil > Boreal... | reverse complement strand
TCCCTGCTTAGCGGGGAAGGCCGCGGTAAAATCGTCACCCGCCTTGACCGTCACTTTCGCCGCCAATGCGAGCAGCGTTGGGTCGTCGAGCTTGAGATAACTCGCTTCGTCGACCGATCCACGCAGAAGCGCGCTCGCGACCGCATAATGAATGCTCATCTTCGCCTGGAGGACGCGCGCGAATGGGCCGGCATAGTCGCAGCCGGGATAAGCCTTGGCGGCGCGTGAGGCGCTAACCTCGACCGCAACGATCTCCGACGGATCGAATTTTTTGTCCTTGGCCAGCGCCACCGCAGCAAGGCAGGGCGTTTGCGCGAAATTGCAGACCGGAACGGGCTTGAAGAAGACCGACATGATCTCGGGCTCGCCGTCGAAGAGGCGAACAAAGCCGGCGTTCCGGGTGGGTTCACGTTTACCGACGACTCACTTGACGACGCCGTTCAGGGCGCGCACGACCCGGCGCAGGGCGCCCAGAACACGAAAAACTTTATCTCCGACGCGGCCGTTCTGGCCATGGTCGGGCCCTTCAATTCGAACGTCGCGAAAGCCGAGATACCGCTGACCAACGACGCCCAGCTGGCGCAGATCAGCCCCTCGAACACCAATCCGGGCTTGACGCTCGGCGACGACGCGAAGAAACTACGCACGTCACATCCGGACGTCAACAATTACTTCCGCGTCTGCACGACCGACGATAAGCAGGGTGCGGCCGGCGCGCAATTCGCGCGCAAGCTCGGTCTGAAGAAAGCGTTCATCGTCGACGACAACGAGACGTACGGCAAGGGACTGGCGGACGTCTTCGATGCGGCGTTCCGGAAGGCGGGCGGCACGGTGCTCGGACACGAGCACTTGACCAAGAACCAGATCGACTTCAAGGCGCTCTTGACCAAGGCGCACAGTCTTGGGCCTGACTTCATTTATTATGGCGGAACGACGGTCACGGGCGGCGGGCTTTTGCGCAAGCAAATGGCCGACGCCGGAATGGCGAGCGTCGCATACCTGGGCGGCGACGGCATCAGCGACGACACTTTCCTCAAACAAGCCGGATCGATGGCCAACAATTCGTACTATACGGTCGCGGCGCCCGAAACCACGAAGTTGCCGAGCGCGAAGGGCTTCATCGCCGCCTACAAGGCGAAGTTCAACAGCGACGTCGGACCGTACAGCGCGAACGCCTATACTGCAGCGAAGATCGAGATCGCCGCAATCGAGAAGGCTCTGGCGGCCAACGGTAACAAGCTCCCCGCGCGGCTCGACGTGCTCAAGGACGTCGCGGCGACCAAGAACTTCGACTCGCCGATCGGTAAGGTCGGCTTCGATGCGAACGGCGATACGACGGCGCCGATATTGAGCATCTATAAGATCAGCGGCGGGAAGGCGCAGTTCGTCGACCAGCTCAACCTGAAGACCTAAGCTCCCTAACCCGGAGGTCGCCGTTGGACATCTTTTTCCAACAGCTCGTCAACGGGCTGTCGCTGGGCGGGATTTACGCGCTGATCGCGCTCGGGTACACGATGGTCTACGGGATCATCGAGCTGATCAATTTCGCTCACGGCGACGTCTACACGCTCGGGACGTTTTTCTCGCTCGCGATCTTGCTCGGATTGGGCGTGAGCGGCGAGGTTCACGGGTTCACGCTCGTCTGGGTGGTGCTCGTGACGATCCTCGCCGCGATGATCCTGTGCGGGATCGTCGGCGTGCTGATCGAGCGGCTAGCCTACCGCCGTTTGCGCAACGCGCCCCGACTAGCTCCACTCATCACGGCCATCGGGATGTCGTTCATCTTGGAGAACGTCATGCAACTATGGCGAGGCCCGACGCCGATTGCCTTTCCGGCGGTGATTCCGAATCCATCGTTCTACATCGGTGCCGTCGAAATCGCGGCGAAGCAAATCCTGGTCGTGGTCCTCGCGGTCGTCATGATGGCCGCGTTGCAGCTGTTCATCTACCGCACGAAGATGGGGAAGGCGATGCGCGCGACGGCGCAAGACCGCGATGCGGCGCAGTTGATGGGCATCGACATCAATACCACAATCGCGATGACGTTTCTGATCGGGAGCGCACTGGCCGGCGCCGCCGGCTTCGTGAGCGGGATCTACTACCAGTCGACTTGGTTCTTCAACGGCTTCGAAGCGGGTCTGAAAGCGTTTACCGCCGCGGTTCTAGGCGGCATCGGCAACGTCGCCGGGGCGATGCTGGGCGGCTTCGTGATTGGACTCGTCGAGGCGTTCGCGACCCAATTCATCCCGGGGGGCGCGCAATGGACCAACGTCGTCGTGTTTTCGGTCTTGGTACTGGTCCTCGTCTTCCGGCCGAGTGGGTTGCTTGGCGAGGCGTTGCCTGAAAAAGTATAACTTGCGGCGCACGCTGTGAGTCCGCAAGTGCGAAGGTTTGTGGTCTATGCGCCGCTGTTGCTGGTGCTGATCGTCCCGCTGCTGGATCGCAACAATTCGCACATCGACTTCCTGGTCAACGCCGGCGCCTTCATCTTGCTCGCGCTCGGGCTCAACATCGTCGTCGGATTCGCGGGGTTGCTCGATCTCGGGTATGCAGCCTTCTTCGCGATCGGCTCGTACAGCTACGCGATGCTGGCCAGCCCGCAGTTCGGCGTTCACATTCCGTTCTGGATAATGTTGTTCTTGGCGGCCTGCATCGCGGCGCTCTTCGGGATCGTGCTCGGCGCGCCGACGCTGCGTTTGCGCGGCGACTATCTGGCGATCGTAACGCTCGGCTTCGGCGAGATCGTACCGCAGACGTTCCTTAATTTGGGCCAATGGACCAACGGCCCCAACGGCATCAGTTCGCTCGACCGTCCCTCGGCGCCCGGCTTCTTACTCGGCGCGTCAGGTACGAGCTTGCATACCTTCGGATTGAACGACGCTACGCCGTACTACTACGTGATCGTGGCCTTGATCGCTCTGGGCGTTCTGCTTGCGAACAATCTGCAGAATAGCCGGCTCGGCCGCGCCTGGATGGCGATCCGCGAAGACGAATTGGCGGCGCGACACATGGGGATCAACACCACGACCACCAAGCTCGCGGCCTTTGCGCTCGGCGCGTCGTTCAGCGGACTCGCCGGCGTGGTGTACAGCGCGAAACTCAACCTCGTCTCGCCCGACGAGTTTCAATTCAGCGTCAGCATCTTGGTGCTCTCGATGCTGGTGCTCGGCGGGATGGGCAACATCTGGGGCGTGATCGTCGGGAGTTTCTTGCTCTCGTTCGTCAACGGGTTCTTGCTCCCGCAGTCGACGAATCTCGCCCACGCCGTCGGCCTGGACCTCGACTTCACGAATTACCGCTTCTTTCTGTACGGCGCGATTTTGGTCGGCATGATGCTGTTTCGCCCGGAGGGGCTCATCCCGAGCCGGCAGCGCCGCGCCGAACTACGCGTGGCGCTCTCCGATGCGGGCGTTTCCGCGCAAGAGCAGTCGGAATTCGAAGGACCGCCCCGCGCATGAGCTTCTTCCAACTGACCAACGTGCGCAAAACCTTTGGCGGCCTCGTTGCCGTGAACGATCTCTCGTTCTCGGTCGAGGCAGGCAGCATCGTCGCGATGATCGGGCCCAATGGCGCCGGGAAGTCGACCGTCTTCAACCTGATTACCGGCATCTACCGGCCGACGAGCGGTTCGATCGACCTCGAGGGCCGTTCGCTGTGCGGGCTGAGAACCGATGCGATCACGGCTCGCGGCGTCGCGCGCACGTTCCAGAACATCCGGCTGTTCGCGTTCATGTCGGCGCTCGACAACGTGATGACGGGCCACCACGCTCAGATGCACGCGAACTTGGTCGATTCGCTACTGCACACGCCCGGCCAGCGCAAAGAAGAACGGCGCACGCTCGAGCGAGCGCGCGAGCTGTTGCGCTTCGTCGGTTTGGAACGCTCGGAACACGAATACGCGCGCAACCTTTCGTACGGTCACCAGCGGCGCCTCGAGATTGCCCGCGCTTTGGCGACCGAGCCGAGCTTGCTGCTGCTGGACGAGCCGGCCGCGGGGATGAATCCGCGCGAGAAGGACGATTTGGTCGGCTTGATTCAACGCATCCGCGAAAGCGGCGTGACCATCTTCTTGATCGAGCACGATATGCGGGTCGTGATGAACATCAGCGAACGCGTCGCCGTGCTCGACCACGGCGAAAAGATTGCCGAAGGTCCGCCCGATGTCGTGCGCAACGACGAGCGCGTCATCGAGGCGTATCTCGGCCGCGCCGATGGAGCGGCCTGATGGTCTTGCTCGAGGTCGAGAACCTCGACGCGCATTACGGCCGCATCCGCGCGCTCGACGGCGTCAGCCTCCACGTGCACGAAGGCGAGATCGTCACCTTGATCGGCGCGAACGGCGCCGGGAAGACGACGACCTTGCGCGCGATCAGCGGCCTCATCCGGCCGACGCGCGGCGCCATCCGCTTCGCTGGCGACGATCTGCTGAAGTGCTCGCCGGACGCGATCGTGCGGCGCGGCGTCGGACACTCTCCCGAGGGCCGCCGCGTCTTCGCACGGATGACGGTGCGTGAGAACTTGGATCTCGGCGCGTACGCCCGCAATGCCGCCGCCGAGATTGCGGAAGACTTCGAGCGCGTCCTGGAGATCTTCCCACGCCTGCGCGAGCGCTTGCAGCAGAAAGCCGGGACGCTCTCCGGCGGCGAGCAGCAGATGCTGGCGATAGCGCGCGCCCTGATGTCGCGGCCGCGGCTGCTGATGCTCGACGAGCCGTCACTCGGCTTGTCGCCGATCCTCGTGCAGACGATTTTCGGCGTCATCCGCGACATCAACGCTTCGGGAACGACGATCCTCTTGATCGAGCAGAATGCGCGTCAGGCACTATCGATCGCTAACCGTGGTTATGTCTTAGAGGTAGGGAAGATCGTCTATTCCGACCTGGCCGCCAAACTGATGGCGAGCGAAGCGGTCCGCGCAGCCTATCTCGGCGGCGCCGCCTGAAGTTGGTCACGCCATCGCTAATAGACCGATGCATGGCGCGTTTTATAGAGGAGAAGCGCGACCGATCTTGTTGCCGCTGGTTTCCGTGAACCAGAGAGCGCTGTCCGGACCCTTGGTAATCCCGTAAGGTTGGCTGCTTGCAGTCGGGACCGGATACTCCGTAATAGCGCCGGCCGTTGTCACTCGCCCGATATTGTTGCCACTGGTCTCCGTAAACCAGAGGGCTCCGTCCGGACCGGTGGTGATGCCATTAGGTTGGCTGTTTGCGGTCGGGATCGTGTATTCTGGCGGCGGGATCGTGCTTGACACTCGACCGATCTTGTTGGTGTTATTTTCCGTGAACCAGACGCCCCCATCCGGCCCGGTGGTAATGCCGAACGGCTCGCTGTTTGCGGTCCAGATCCCGAGCCCCCCGGAAAACGTGCCGGCGGTGGTCACCCGGCCGATGTTGTTGTCGTTTTCTTCCGTGAACCAGAGGGCGCCATCCGAACCTGTGGCGATTCCCCAAGGAAAGCTCGCCATACTCGGGACCGTGAATTCCGTTATCGCGCCGGCGGTAGTCACCCGGCCGATCTTGTTACCTTGTTGTTCGGTGAACCAAAGGGCCCCATCCGGACCTGCGGTGATGCCGAGTGGATAGCTGTGCGCCGTCGGGACCGGGTATTCGGTGAACGCACCGGAGGTGGTCACTCGGCCGATCTTGTTACCGCTGCCTTCCGCGAACCACAGGGCTCCGTCAGGACCCGTGGTGATGCCGTAAAGATCGCTGCTTGTTGGCGTCGGGTATTCGGTGAACGTGCCAGTGGTCGTCAACCGACCGATTTTCTGACCCCCGGCCTCCGTGAACCAGAGGGCGCCGTCCGGGCCGGAGGTGATGCCGGTAGGCTGGCTACTCGCAGTCGGGATCGTGTACTCGGTGAACGTTACGCTCGTTCTTACTGGTGAGGAGAATATGCCGCCCGAGGCCGTAACGACGTAGAGGGTCGAGCCATCGGTCGAGATACTAACACCTAAACCAGCCTGCACGCTCCAACCCGGCGCGCTCAAATCGTAATAGTAGATCGAATTCCCGCCGGAGTTGGCCGGATACCCCAAAGCGAAGACGCCGCCGATGGTCGTTGGCGCGACTGCCGACGCGCTGGCAGGTAACCGCGCGAAGCTGTTGTCGGAATTCTCGTAATAAATATTCCCGCCGGAATTCAGAATGTACATGCCGCTCACCGCGATGGTGCCGTTGGCCTGCGCGTAACTAACGGTGTCCCATGATGCGGCAATTCTAACTCCCGAACCGGGCCATTGGGACCAGCTGCCGGAGTAATGCCAAATCGCCTGGTCGCTGCCCGCGGCGTTTCCGTTGGAAAGCACGTAGAAGGATCCATCCGGCGCAGCGGTGATGTCCGATGCGCCTCCGCCCAGCGCCGACCAAATTCCGTTCTTGTAAGAGTACGCGCCGCCACCGGAATTGATCGCGTAGAGCGTGCCGTTCGTCCCTGGCGAGAGGCGTGATGCAAAACCGGGAATGTTCGTCCACGTTCCGTTTACATAGTGCCAAATGTATTTATCTGGACCGCTAGGCTGATTGGAAAGAACGTAGAGGGAGCCGTCGGGAGCCGCGGCGACAAAGCTTGCCGTTCCGGTGATCTGCGTGTAGTTCGCGCCCTGAATTGAACTCAGCGGTTTAATGGACATGCTGCTGGCTGGAAGAATTGGCGCCCGCTCCATCGGGGCCGCTGGAATTTGCGCCGGTGAGATCGAGGTGGGCATGCTCGTCTGTGAAGTAGCGCGCGGGCTCGGCGAAAATCCGGAACATCCGCCGGCCAGCGCTAAACTCAAGAGGGCACCAGTAACGAGGCGTGCAGACTTCATGCTTTGGCTCCATTCACGCTCACCGATCGGGGTGCTCGGAAACGAGAAGCCAAAGCGCCGACGATTCAGCCAGGGTGTTTCAAACTTCATGGTTCCGGGGGGGGGCCTTCAGAGCTGCTGGCGTCCGCTCGCCATGTTTATGATGCGAAGTCGCCGGCATCAAGCGGGGGGAAATGCTATTGCCAATCCATGCCGCGTTCGCGCGGCAGGATGCGGCGCAGCGTGAAGATGTCGGTGTCGCGCAGTTCGGCGAGGTGTTGCGGCCACTCGGCGTAACCGTCGAATCTCGCCGAGACGAACTTCCCCGATATTCCACCGGCCGCATCGGAGACGAGAAAGGCCGAAGCTTCGGCCGCAACTTTTGGCGAGATCGCTTCTCCGGCCGGCATTCTCTTCGATTTGAGATCGTCGGCGCGGGCTCGATCACCGGCGACAACTTGTTGTTGCATGCGCGTCGCGACCAATCCCGGAGCGAGGCAATTCACCTCGATCTCCGGCGCCAACTCCACAGCGACGCTCTCCGTAAAACGCACGACCGCAACTTTGCTGCAGGCGTAGGCAGTGTAGTTCGGAAACGGCGCCGACGCGCCGCCGCCGGCGTACAAAACGATCCGGCCTCCACCCGTCGCTTTCATGCGGCGCGCCGCGGCGCGCGTGACGAGGAACGTCCCGAACAAGTTGATGCGCAGCGTTTCAAACCAAAGGTCGGGGTCTTCGACGTCGGCGACTGGTCCGATCGGGCCGAGGATCGCGGCGGCGTGAACGACCCCGTCGCACTTGCCGAACGAAGCGCTAACGTGATCGAAGATTCGCTCCACGTCGGATTCCTCGCCGACGTCCGCGGACAGCGTCGTGATTTTCTCAGCGGTGTATTCATTCGATAGCTCGCGCGCCGCTTTGGCCAGCGCCTCTTCACCGCGAGCGCACAACACGACGTTGGCGCCGTACGACAAACAACTGCGAGCCGACTCGAACCCGATGCCCATGCTGCCGCCGGTGACCAGCACGGTCTTGCCGCGTAGGTCGACGGGCTGCTTCAGCGCGCGACGCCGCTCGGAAGTGCGCCGCCGCTCGGAAGCGCCCCGCGCAGATGCTCTCCCCCGTAGACGATGCGACCGCCGACGATCGTCGCGAACACCTTATAACTCTGGTCCCACAGCGAAAAGTCTGCGCGCCTCTCGGGGAGGAGCGAGCCGCATTCGCGTTCGAGACCGAGCAATCGCGCCGAACTGTTCGTCGCGGAGACGATCGCCGTTTCGAACGGGATGCGCGCGAAGGACATCAGGTTGCGGACCGCTTGGTCACAATGCAGTGCGCTGCCGGCGATGGTGCCGTCTTCGTTGCGGACGACGCCGCCCTCGATGCGGTGGCCGTTTCCGACGGGCGCCGTGTAATCGGTGGCCAGGACCAACCGTTCGTGCAGCGAGCGGTAGAGGACGTCGATCATCACCGGCGCGACGTGGAAGCCGTCGCAGATCACTTGCACCGTCGTCCGCTCGTCCTCGATGAATGCGGCCAGAATGGACGGCTCGCGGTGATCGAGCGGCGGCATCGCGTTGAAGGCGTGTGTGAGGCTCCGAAAGCCGAGTTCGATCGCTTCGACGCCGCGCGCGTAACGCGTCGCCGTGTGGCCGGCGGAACAGACGATGCCTTGAGCGTGAAAGAAATCGGTTGCTTCGGCGACGCCTTCGGTTTCGGGCGCCATCGTCACCATCACGAGCGTCCCGCGAGACGCTTCGATCAAAGTCTTCGCACGTTGCAGGCTCGCCGGCAACAGCCAGTCGTGGCGATGCACCCGCCGGAACTTTGGATTGAGGAACGGGCCCTCGAAATGCAGCCCTAGACAACGCGAACCGGCGGCTTGCGGCGCTTCGAGTAAGCGATGCGCGGCTTCGGCGACTTCGCTCGCGGCGTGAAGCATCGATTCCCACGGCGCGGTCATGATCGTCGCCACGAAGCCGGTTGCACCCTGTCCGGCATAAGCTTGTGAAGCGAGTTCGACCGCATTCCCTTGGTCGCGATTGAAAAGCATATCGCCGGCGCCGTTGGTGTGGACGTCGATCATCCCGGGAGCGATCGTCGTTCCGCCGGGAACGCCCAGGTCGCTCGGACCGTCGCCGTCGAGGATTTCGGCGATTCGTCCATTGTCGACGACGAGGCGACCGTACTGGAGACCGCCGTTGCCAAGGGCGAGGCGCGCGGGGCCGAGAGTGTATGAAGGCACTGTGACTTTACGAGGTATTCGTGATCGTTTTGGCGCCCCCTCGATGGGGCCGCTTCTCAGGAACGAATGATTGCGAGCGCTTCGTCGCGGTGCTTCTCCATGAGTTCGCGGGTGTCGCCTTCGACGTTGAGGCGCAAGAGCGGCTCGGTATTGGAGGGCCGAACGTTCATCCACCAATCGGGATACGAGATCGTCGAGCCGTCGAGATGATCGATCGCTGCGTCGCGGTAATGCTCCTCGAGTTCTTTGAGCTTCGCCGGGATGTCGTGAACTCGGCTGTTGATCTCTCCCGAGCGGAACCGGTTGTTGAGCGGCGCAACGACCGCGCTCACCGGTTTCTTCGCGTCGCTGAAGACTTCCAAGCACTGTAACAGTGCGATCATTCCGGAATCCGCAAACCAGTTGTCGCGAAAATAGAAATGGCCCGAATGTTCGCCGCCGAAGACGATGTTTTGTTCGCGCATGATCTTCTTGATGATCGAGTGCCCGACTTGCGATCGAACGGGGATTCCTCCGGCCTTTGCGATCGCTTCGGGGACGCTGCGGCTGCAAATCAAGTTGTAGAGGATCTTCGCGCCGGGGTTGCGCTTGAGCGTGTTGAGCCCGACCAGCGCGGTCACCATGTCGCCGCCGACCAAGCCGCCTTTCTCGTCGACGATGAACATGCGGTCGGCGTCACCGTCGAAAGCCGCCCCGAGATCGCAGCCGTTCTCCAAGACCGCGCGCTGCAGATCGACCATGTTCTCCGGTTCGATCGGGCTCGCCGGATGGTTCGGAAACGTTCCGTCGAGATCGAAATAGAGCGGGATCACGCGGCACGGCAGACCTTTGAACACATAAGGGATCGTTTCGCCGGCCATTCCGTTGCCGGCGTCGATTGCTATTTTGAACGGCTTGATCGCGGACGGATCGATGAAGCTCAGGCAGTGCGCGGCAAAGTCTTCGAGAACGTTCTTGCGAGTGATGTTGCCGCGGCGCGTCGCTGCGACCGCGGTGTCACCGGAGGCGATGCGGTCGCGGATCGCGGCGAGGCCGGTTTCGAGCGAGATCGCCTGCGCCTGCGGCCCGGTGAATTTCATCCCGTTGTAGTTGGCCGGATTGTGCGACGCGGTGATCATCACGCCGCCGTCGTAGCCATACTTGCCGACCGCGAAGTAGAGGCCATCGGTTGAAACCAAGCCGATGTCGACGACGTCGGCGCCGTTATCGTTTGCGCCGTGCGCGAACGCTTCGAAGAGTTTCTGCCCCGAGGGCCGCATGTCGCGGCCGACGGCGACCGTCGTGCAGCCGATTTCCGCGACGAAGGCGCGTCCGATCGCTTCGGCCGTTTGATCGTTGAGTTCGGTCGGATAGATGCCCCGAACGTCGTAGCTTTTGAAGATCGTTTCGAGCGCCGCCGGCATTTTCGAACTCGCCTGGTCGGTGCTGCCGCCGGCGGCCTTTTTCTTCGCCGATTTCTTGCTCGCGGCCGGCTTCTTGCTCGCCGGCGGCTTCTCGCTCGGCTGCGGGCTCTCGGCGGTCGCCGGTTTGGCGGGCGCCGTGGTTTCGGAAGACTCGGCGCCGGGTTCGTTGCGACGGATAAAGCTTGCAATCTCGCCGGCGACGCCCTCGGGCTCTTCTTCTTGGGGCATGAGGCCCGAATGTGGGAACGTCGCGAGCGTCCCTTTCCCAGCGAGCCGGACGTAATCGTAGGCGTTGCGCACGGGGTTGACTTCGGGGGCGCGCTCGCCCCAAAGCACGAGCACCGGTGCTTCGACGAACGGAAGATCGCGCGCGATATTGCAGTTCAGGCTGCCGCCGACAAAGTGTGACGGGAGGTTGCGGGCTCCGAGTTGATGTGCGACCGCATAGATGTGTTCGACGACGTCGGGCGTCGCCGACGACGGATCGGCGTACACGTTGCGGCGGAGGTAGCGACGCAGCGACGCTTTGGACGTTAGGATGTTGAAAGCGCTCTCGCCGGCGATCGGCGAATGCAGCATGAAGGTCAAGGCCCGTCGGGGCGCGCCGGGCTCGTCGTCGAGGACGCCCGACAATCCGCTCGGCGCAATCAGCGCCAGGCTGCGGACGCGTTCAGAGGCGCGGGTCGTCGCGCGAACGCACAGCGCGGCGCCCAGCCCGGCGCCGACCAGCGTCACGGGTCCGTCGGCGAATTCCCCGAGCGCATCGACGATCTGCTCGACGAGCAGATCGGCGCTGTACTCGATATCCGGGAGTTCCGAGAGCCCGCAGCCGAGCAGGTCGAAGGCCACCACACGATGCGAGCGCGCGAGGAGCGGGGCGAGCTTCCGAAACTCGAATGACGATGCGCCGGGGTAGACGCCGTGCACCAAAATCACGGGGGGACCCGCGCCCAATTCCGTCGCGAAGATGTCGTAGCCGCGCCAGTTCCAGATCCGCCTGATCCCGCCGATGTGATCGAGGGGCAGCGCGCTCGCGGTGCGCAAGCGACGGTTGACGAGCGCGGCCGCGCCGGTAAGGCCGACGATCGCGCCCAGCGGCCGGAGTGCTTTCTTGAAGTTCTCTTTAGCGCCCACGTGTGATCTCTATTCCCTCAAAGGCCCGTCATTCCGTATTGGGTGTCGGATGTCCTAATGCGGCGGGCTTCGAGGCGCGACTTATGCAATAGCACGTGCGATGTTCGAACCGTTGCCGTCCGCCGACGGACTGCTCGTCATCGATCCGCTGGCCGGCGCGGTATTGTATCTCAACGATGCGGCGGCGGCGCTGTTCGATATCGGCGAAGATCGTCCGTCGACGCCCGAGCAACTCCTCTCCGAGCTTGCCGATCTCAGTCCGCGCGAATTTGTCACGCGCCTGCAGCGCTCCGGCGAACCCGTCGAGGTCCTGGTGCGCGTCGAACCGCTGAGCCCTGGGCCGTTCAATCCGTCCGGCGCCGTTCTGGTGACGATTCGGCCCGCCGGGAGCGAGCACGCCCCGGACTCCGGCAAACGCGTCGAGCGCCTCGAAGCGTTGTGGCAGCTCGTCGTGCGGCGCGGTTTCGCGGGGGCCGAACAAGTCAACGCGATCTTGCGCGAAGGCGTGGGCGGCATCGGCTTGGAGACGGCGATCCTCGGCCGCGTGGCGGGAAGCGACCTCGCCATCGAGTTCGTCGTCGATGCGCCGCTAGAGCCGGGCGAGCGCGTGCCCATCGCCCATTCGCTCGCACGCGACGCCCTACGCGGCGCGGGAACGTTCGCCGTGCTCGACACCGAGCGCGATTCACTGTTCAAGGATATCGTGCCGCCCGTCCGGGCGTTTCTTTCGGCTGCCTTCCGCGTCGAGGAAGAACACTGGGTCGTCAGCTTCGTCTCGGCGACGCCGCGCGAGGCGCCGTTCGACGAAAGCGATTGGCATTACGTCGACAACGTCGTCGAAGCGCTTTCACGCTCGATCGAGCGGCGCGAGAGTGAGGCGCGAATAGAAGCGCTGGCCTACTCCGACGCGCTGACCACGTTGCCCAATCGCGTCGCGCTGCTCGCTCGGCTCGACGAGACGATCTTGGAAGCGGAGCGGCTCGCCATTCGTGTGGCGGTGCTGTTCATCGACATCGACGGATTCAAGGCCGTCAACGACACGATCGGACACCGCGGCGGCGACGAGGTGCTGGCGGAAGTCGCACAGCGCTTGCGCAGCACGTTACGACGCGAGGAGTTCATCGGGCGGTTAGGCGGCGACGAATTTGCGATCATCATGACGCACGTCAACCAGCGTCATCAAATCGAGTCGATCGCGCAACGGATCGGCAGCGTCTTGACCGCGCCTTTTGCGGTCGGAGACCAGCGTTTCTCGCTGGCGGCGAGCATCGGCGTCGCCATCTACCCCGACGACGCGACGACGCGCGACGATTTGCTGGCGGTCGCCGACGCCGCGATGTATCAGGCGAAGGAGCAGGGCGGCGCGCGCATTCGCTTCCGCGAAGGCGGCTGGACGAGCGAAGCGAGCGTCGGCGGCGTCGCGCCGTCGTACTTGACGAGCGAACCCCACGAACACGGCTACCTGTTGGCCTATCAGCCGATCGTCGACGTCCACATCGAGCGCGTCTTCGCCGCCGAAGCGTTGGTGCGCCGCATTCATCCCGTTCACGGGCTGCTCGCGCCGGAGCACGGCTGGTCGATCGCGCGCGACGAAGCGGGGATGCGCGATCTCGACCGCTGGGTTTTGCGTGAAACGACGTTGCAGGCGCGTGCGTGGTCGCTGGGCGGCGCCGACCTCTACGTCGACGTCAACCTTGCCGCCTACGATCCGCGCGAGGTCGAGACGCTCTTCTCCGACGAAGAACTCACCTCGGATTTGAGCCGCTTGCGCATCGAGATGTCGGCTTCGCAATTTGCCACGCCGTCGGAGGAGTTTCTCGCTTTCGTCGAACGCTGCCTGACCAGTGGGATCTCGTTTGTGCTCGATCGCTTCGACGGCGGATTCGGAACGCTTGAATCGCTCTCTCATTTGCCGGTGCGCGCGGTCAAGTTGGATCGTTCTCTGCTCGAAAACCTTGGAACCAGCGGTACCTCGCGCGCCCTGGTGGAAGGGACCGTAATGGTCGCCAAATCGCTTGGGTGGCAGGTCATAGCAAAGGGCGTCGAGACCGCCGCGCAGCAAGAAATATTAGTTTCGCTCGGAGTGGACGGGGTACAAGGCTTCCACATTGCGCATCCGATGACGGCGATCGATTTTGGAATCTGGCTTCGCGAACGCTTGCGAGGAGATCTGAGCGCGTGAACGCGCCGCGTTTGGGGGCGCTCGCGGCTTTTGTGCTTTCGGTGCCGGCGCTGGTCTATGCGGCCGGCTGCGTTACCAGCGTCGGCTCGCCGGTGATGTTGAAGTCGGACCCGGCCGATCCCGACGTGATCGTGTGGGACACGCGCGAGCGCCTCGTCGCGTACGTCGAGGGCCATTGGAACAGTTCGCGCGAGGTCATGGCGCACACGCTGCTGGCGGGACCCGGTACGCACGCGCGCGTCATCGCGTGTTATCAAGGCATCGCGCACCTCAAGGTCGGCGGCGCCGAACGCGACGCGGTCGGCGTCATGCTCACGAGCGGTCCTTTCCGCGGCCACTCCGGCTGGGTGATTTCGAGTGATGTACACCCCACACTGCTTCGCAGTGCGGGGACCCCAAGAATTTAAAAGCGCTGCGCCGCTTTGCGGCTCCGCGCCCCCACACGCAAAGCGCGTGGGGCCCCATGGCTCGGGCCGCCCTCGGCGGAAGGTAAGCGTCGCTGGCAGAAGCCCTGACCATGGGTCCATTGAACGGCGTTCGCGTCATCGAAGTCGGAAATTTCATGGCGGCGCCGTTTTGCGGAATGCAGCTCGCAGATCTGGGCGCCGACGTCGTCAAGGTCGAGAACCCGGAGGGTGGAGACTTCACGCGGCTGAGCGGCCCGTATGTCGACGGCGAGAGTTCGGGTTTCATCCGTCTCAACCGTAACAAACGCAGCCTCGCACTCGATTTTAAGTCCGCGGCCGGTAAGGATGCGTTCAAACGTCTAGTCGCGCGCACCGACGTGATGATCGAGAACCTCAGGCCAGGTGCGATGCGCGAACTCGGCTTTGGTTACGAAGCGCTTTCGCGCGAGAACCCCGACTTGATCTACGTTTCGGCCTCGGGCTGGGGACAAGACGGCCCCTATGCGATGCTCCCCGGCCTCGACATCATGGCGCAAGCGCGTGGCGGTTTGATGAGCATCACCGGTGAGGAAGGCGGGCCGCCCGTGAAGGCGGGCGTTCCGGTCACCGATCTCGCGTGCGGGTTGTACGGTGCGCTCGCAGTTGCGTCAGCCCTCTATGCGCGCCGCAACGGCGGCGGAGGGCAGTTCATCGACGTCTCGTTGTTCGAATCGGGCGTCTCGCTCGCGGTTTGGGAGGCGGGTCAGTATTTCGGAACCGGCGAGGTGCCGCGCCGTCACGGTTCGGCGCACCAGCGCGTCGCGCCGTATCAGGCGTTCCGCTCGAGCGACGGATACTTTACCGCCGGCGCGACGACGCCCAAGACGTGGCCGGCGTTCTGCAAGACGCTCGATCTGCTCGAACTCGAAAACGATCCGCGCTTCGACACTCCGACGATTCGTTTGAAGAACCGTCCGGAACTCGTGCGCCTGATCGAAGAGAAGACGGTCGCAAGGGCGAGCCGCGAATGGGTCGACGCGCTCAACGCGGTCGGCGTCCCGGCGGCGCCGATCCTCGATTTCGCAGCGGTTTTCAACGATCCGCATTTGCAGGCGCGCGGCTTCTTCGCCGACGTCCCCCACCGCAAACTAGGGCCCGTTCGGGTCATGCGTTCGCCGATGCGTTTTTCGTCGACAAAGACCGAGGCTCGCGTCGCCGGTCCGATGCTGGGCGAGCACTCGCACGACGTCTTGCGCGACTATGGATTCGGCGACGATGAGATCGCCTCGCTCGAGCGAGCAGGCGTCATAGCGAGCATCGACGGAGCCGGCGCGGCACCGGCCCCAGCGGAGGCAACTGCCGATGCAAGATAACATCCTGGTCGAGCGCAGAGGTCCCGTAATGTGGGTGACGTTCAATCGCCCCGAAGCGCGGAACTCGATGACGCTGGATATGTACGAGCGGCTTTTCGTCCTGTGCGGCGAGATCAACGACGACCCCGAGATTCGTTGCGTCGTCTTCACCGGCGCCGGGGACCGCGCGTTCGTCGCCGGTACCGACATCAACGAGTTCAAGTCGTTCAACGATGCGACCCACGTGTTGCGCTACGAGGAGCGGATGGATGCGGTCTTCACGCGCATCGAAGACGTCCGGGTTCCGACGATCGCGGCGATCCGCGGCGCCTGCACCGGTGGTGGATTCGGCATCGCCTCGACCTGCGACTTGCGCATTTGCGGCCCGTCGGCACGCTTCGGTTTCCCGGTCGCGCGGACGCTGGGTAATTGCCTCTCGGTCAACAACTATGCGCGGCTCGAGCGTCTCCTGGGCGCAACCGCGGTCAAGGAAATGATCTATACCGCCGACCTATTCGACGCGCAGCGGATGTACGGTCTCGGCTTCATCAACGAGGTGACGCGTCACGACCGCGACGTCGTGGGCCGCGCGGAGCAGCTCGCGACGACCATCGCCGGCAATGCCCCGCTCACGATCGCGACGACGAAGGAAGCGTTACGGCGCATCGCGCGCGGCACGACAGGCGACGATCACGATCTCGTCGAGCGCTGCTACCTCAGCGAAGATTTCAAAGAAGGCATGACGGCCTTCCTCGAAAAGCGCCCCCCGAATTGGAAGGGTCGCTGATCTTCGTAGCGTGACACGGATTTGTCACGCTGAGCGAAGGCGCGCAGCGCCGAAGTCGAAGCGCCGACGGAGCTCCGTCTGTCCTTCGACTTCGCGCCTTCGGCGCTCCGCTCAGGATGACAATCTTTGTCACGCTGAGCGCAGCGACCCCGAGCTTGTCGAGGGGGGAGCGAAGTCGAAGCGCCGACGGAGTCCCGTTTGCCTTCGACTTCGGCGCTTCGCGCCTTCGCTCAGGGTGACAAACGCTGCTGCTTCTGCTAGAGCCGCACGGTGAAGCCGGTGCCGAGAGCGTGCTGATTGAAACCTGGCGCGGGCAATAGATTCTGCTCGAACTCGATGTCGAGCACGACGTTGCG
>Ga0209009_1000378_pt1 | contig 16702 bp, 17 predicted proteins | sample BlaSpr_A8_OM3_M2_FD_187979 | JGI IMG/M metagenome (GOLD analysis project Ga0209009, IMG submission 187979) | Forest soil microbial communities from Thunder Bay, Ontario, Canada - Black Spruce, Ontario site 2_A8_OM3_M2 (SPAdes) (version 2) | ecosystem: Environmental > Terrestrial > Soil > Boreal... | reverse complement strand
CGCTGCCGTGATCTGATCAAAATTCTAGCTGCCAAGCTCTAAGCCATTCAGGAGAACGCCGCAGGTCTGTTTGAGAACATGAATAAGCTTTCCATTCGCGATCTTGAACTACGCGGCAAACGTGTGTTCATACGTGTGGACTTCAACGTTCCCATGGCCGGCGATAAAGTAGAAGACGACACACGCATTCGCGAAACGCTTCCCACGTTGCGCTATGCAATTGATCAGGGAGCGAGGTTGGTGCTGGCTTCCCACTTGGGCCGTCCAAAAGGAAAAATAGACCCAAAATATACGCTCTCACCGGTAGCGAACCGCTTGCGCGAACTCCTCGGCAAGCCTGTCGCCTTCGCCTCCGATTGTGTGGGTGCTGATGCCGAAGTAAAAAGCAAATCCTTGGGCCACGGGGAAGTTCTCCTTCTTGAGAATGTGCGCTTCCATCCGCAAGAAGAGGCTAACGACCCGGAATTTTCTCGGCAACTCGCGCAATTGTGCGATGGACTTTTCGTCTGCGATGCTTTCGGCTCCTCTCATCGCGCGCACGCTTCGGTAGTGGGTATAACTAAATTTGTTCGCCAGGCCGCTGCCGGTCTCCTGATGGAAAAGGAACTCGCCTATCTCGGAAAAGCGATATCGAATCCCGATCGTCCATTCGTCGCCATTTTAGGGGGAGCAAAAGTCTCTGACAAAATTGAAGTGGTGCAGAATTTGATGAAGCTTGCAGACACTCTGCTGATTGGCGGAGCCATGGCTTACACTTTCCTGAAATCACAAGGCCTGCCGATAGGGAAGTCGCTCGTCGAAAACGATAAGCTTGATCTTGCTCGCGGCCTGCTGGAAGACGCGCGCCGTCGCAATTTCCGTTTTTTGCTTCCCGTGGATCACGTGGTTGCGGAGTCTCCCAATTCGGCGGAAACAAGCATTGTAGACATCGCGACAACGCCGGGGAACTTGATGGGCCTCGACATCGGCCCCCAGACCATCGCTCTGTTCAACCAACAAATTACCGGCGCTCGCACGATTGTATGGAACGGTCCGGTGGGAATTTTCGAGAAACCTGCGTTTGCCCAAGGAACTTTAGCAATTGCGCGCGCCGTAGCGGCGGCTTCTGTTGCGGGCGCCACTTCGATTGTTGGCGGCGGCGATTCCGTCGCAGCAATCGAGCAGTCCGGAGTCGCCTCGAAAATTTCTCACATTTCGACGGGGGGCGGTGCTTCGCTTGAGTTTCTGGCCGGCGAAAATCTTCCGGGCGTTGAAGCGCTCACAAACAAGTCCGGAAGCCAAAAGGATTTCTAATTGTCTCGCCGCCCTGTAATCGCCGGGAATTGGAAGATGTACAAGACCAGGGCCGACACCCGGCAATTTTTCGAAACATTTAAACCCCTAGTCGCCGCCTCGCATCATTGCGACATCACCATTGCGCCGCCTTTCACGGCGCTCTCCACTGCCGTCGATGCCGCCGCTGGAACCGTGATCACCATCGCGGCCCAGAATGCTCACTGGGAACCCGAAGGCGCCTTCACGGGCGAAGTTTCCATGCCCATGCTCGTGGAGACTGGCTGTCGCGGCGTAATCATCGGGCATTCCGAGCGCCGCCAGTATTTCGGCGAGACGGACGAGTCTGTGAACCGCAAACTCAAGGCCGCACTTCAGGCCGGGCTTACCCCTATTGTGTGTGTGGGAGAACTGGCCGCGGAACGCGACGCCAATCTGACTCAGGCGGTATTAAGGCGCCAATTTGAAGGCGGTTTTGCCGCGTTGACCGATGTGGAGTTCTCGCGTATTCTTTTAGCTTACGAACCGGTATGGGCGATTGGCACGGGGCGAACAGCTACGCCGGAAATCGCGACAAGCGCCCATGGTTTCCTGCGCGAGTTAGCCAGGAAGCGATTTTCGCCGGAATGCGCCTCCGCACTTCGCATCCTCTACGGTGGTAGCGTCAAGCCCGACAATATAAGAGGGTTGATGGCGCAGGAGGAGATCGATGGCGCGCTTGTGGGCGGAGCGAGTCTGGACGCGAAGTCGTTCGCCGCAATCGTGAATTTTTAGATCCAACGGCCAGTAGAAGCTCGGCGGCAGCACGAATGGAGTTCTAAATGTCGTCTTGGACAAAGTGGGGATTGTCTTTACTCGTCGCTATCGCCCTGATTTGGGTGGGCTGGCGAATGACGTTTATTTTGGTGACTCTGCACGTAGCTGTTTGCTTCGTGCTGGTAATCGTCATCATGTTGCAAAGTGGTTCGGCTGCTGATTTGGCCGGAGCTTTCGGCGGCGCCGGTAGCCAAACCGCCTTCGGTCCTCGAGGCGCGGCGACTTTTCTGTCTCGCGCCACCACATGGTGCGCGATCGTATTTATGATGACCTCGCTCACGCTATCGGTGAAGCGCGCTCCGTCAGAAGCGGCGGGCGTCCATTCAATTATGGAGGACACGCAGCACCCGGCATCGAAACCGGAAAAGCCTCCTGTTCCCAGTGGCGGACAGATTCCGTTGGCTCCACCGGCTCAGCCGACTGCTCCAAAGAAGTAAGAGAATGCGTTAGATTTATGGAAGTAGCTCCCCATTGCGGCTGTGGCGGAATTGGCAGACGCACCAGCTTGAGGGGCTGGCGGTCGCAAGACCGTGGTGGTTCGAATCCACTCAGCCGCACCAACACTTAAACTCAAACGTACGCATCGCTTCGCGATTCCTCAACCTGCATTAAGCCGGTTTCTGAAAGAGGGACCTAAGAACAAAATTTATTGCGGGTATTTAAGGTAACAGTAGCGCGGAGTTAGTCCCAGAAGTCGTCGCGGTCCAGAAGTTCTACACCGATTTGTCTCCGTCCGTCGCCATCATATCGACAGTAAACTACGCGCGCTTGTGCCCGGCTGCCTTTATCTCTTCGGCACAGAACAACTCTGCCCCCAGCTTCGACTGCATGCCGGCACACCAATCCCGCGCCATGTCGGCTGGTGGTTACCGTCCAGGTTTCTTCTTCCCACGTGCGGGCGGGATCTTCGCGGCGGAGCCAGACTGGCACAGAAGCAGTGAGCCGTGGGCTGCGTCGGATCCGCTTGCTTAATTCCGACGCGCGCAGAAGAAACTCAAGCAACTGCGTCTTGGTTTCTCCGTCGACATGCTGAGGACCGTCAGAAATTCGCCGCGCTTGTTCCACGCTTGAATTCAAGAATTTCCTGAAGGACTCGATTTCAGAATCGGCGGGCTGGCTTTTCAATCTATCGTTGCGCGCTTCCAGTTCTTGAAAGCAAGCGGCCAGGAAATGCTCGGTGCAAAGGCGCTTGGCGTCGAAATCCGCGGCCGCCGGTTCTCCGCACGAGCCAGAACTGCAAACGGCGTCCTCCATTGTCTGTGGCACGTTTTGTGATTCGATTTGGTTTTCCACGGCACGCCCCTGCAATCTAACAAGTTTATCTTACTTCTCTTTCGGCGCTTTTCCCATTCCCTTGGCGAGTTCTGAAATCGCGCCACCCACAAACTCCAGATGGCTGCGGCTGTAAGTAGCCAATTCGCTCGCAAAGTGCTGGGAAGCCTCAGCGGCTTTTTCTTTAAGCGAACTTAGCGCTTTGTCCAAAATAGGCTGAAACGCTTCGCCGAAGTGGCTTTCCGCCTCAGCCGAATATTTCTGGCCCGAAGCGCGAAGATTGTTCAGAGCGACCTGCGTAGCTTGCTTGCTCTGAGCTTCCAATTCTTCTTTAGCGGCATCGAGCTTTTCCCGAATTCCCGTCTCGAACTGCTTTTCAAAACGCGCGTAGGTTTCTTCGATTCGCACCGCCGATTTTTCCAGCGATCGCTCGACAGCCTCTTCCAGTTCATCCTTGCGCTTGGTCAAATCGGTCGAAACCTTCAACGCGTTATCAATGCTGGGCGCCATCTGCTCTTTCATGCGCGCCACGATTCGAGCCACGCCTTCCTTTCGAGACGCTTCGATCACTCCCTGCACGCGCTCGGTCGCTTTTGCCGCCAGTCCCATGGAAGTATCTTCGAGCTCGCGAGTGCGCTGTTCCACTTGTTCCAAGGCCTGCTGTACGTCGGTTTCCAGTTTTTTCTTCCACTGGCCGTAAAGAATCCGCGCGCTTTCCTGGCTAGCTTTATTCAATTGTTTGATGGACTGTTCGATCCACGGTCCGGCCTGCGACGCGCTCGTTTCCGATAGCACTTGCTTGGCTTCTTCGCGAAGTGTGGCGCGCAATTCAACCAGCATGGATGCCGCTTTCTCGCGAACCGAAGACGCTGCTGCTTCAGCGAGCATGCCTTCCATGTGCTGCTGGAAATCGTTCATCAACTGTCCAACCGGCCTGGCTGAAGACGGCGCCGACGCAGGCAATTCAACCTGTCGAGCGCTGCTCGCTTTTCCGCGCTTGTCTTCCACCACAATCCCGATCGATTCAGGACGTGGCACCGCAAACGGTTTCGACTTTGACGTATCCATTTCCAGGTTACGAGGGCCGCTAAAAGGCAGCCAATCCTGGGGAGGAGAATCGATGCCCCAAATATTCCCGGGCGATTCCAATTCCACAGCAGTCTGAAAAAACCCGGCAGGATCCTTCGGACGATCAACCCACTTCACGCGCCCGCGCGCCGAAATTGGCGCAGAATTTGATTTCGAACTTTTTAGTTCGAGAACGACCAGGGCATTCGTTAACACCTGGTGCTTTGAAAGATATTTGAAGCCATGGCAGCTGATAGCCACAGTGGACACTTCTTCACTGTAAGGACCTCGAAACGAATCCACTCCTTCCACTTTCAGAGGAATGGCGTGTTCTACTCGCGTGCTGCGCCGCGCTGGCCGGAAGGCAGCCGAGCTATTGGACATATTCGTCTCTCAGTACTGGGAAACTTAGGATAAGTCAGCCGGCGGGAGATTGGCGGGCAAATCCATATTAGAATTTTCTAAGAGTTACTACCAGCGTAGTCGGCCGAGTGCGCTCGCTAATTTAACGCCATAACGAACCTGCGCTATCATGGTGAGTGATCGCGTCGGAAATGTAGTTAGTCGCAGCTAAAATAGGGTCATCTTCATGGGTTCCACCATCCTGAAAGCTCTTCTAGAACACCACTCCGATTCGCAGAAACTTGACTGGGAAATCGAACAGAGGTCTGTTCCGCGTCGAATATTTTTGTTATCGCCTGTCAACGCTGCCGGCGTCCGGGCGAAAATGATTGCCAGCGACAGAGCGAAATTTCAGTTAGCCGTCCAGTTGCGCGAACAAGGTCTGCCTTTGGGCGACCTATTCAGCTTCATCAGCGGGCTCTATTTTCGTGGAAAGATGGCCTATGCCAACGCGTTCGGCGGAGCTTCCTCCCTCACACCGAGCGCCTACGTCATCATGGCCGGACGCGGGCTGATTCCGCCGCACACGATGGTCCGGCAAGAAGATTTGAAAAAGCTTTCAGGAGTACCCATCGATCACCGAAACGCACGGTTTCGCGAGCCGCTTGAACGCGATGCTAGGGCGCTTCTCAAAACCTTGGGTCCCGATTGTGAAGTTGTGCTTTTAGGAAGCATCGCAACTCCGAAATACGTGGAACCCTTGCTCGGAATCTTCGGAGAACGTTTGCTCTTCCCGTCCGAGTTTGTAGGACGCGGAGATATGAGCCGTGGTGGCTTGATGCTCAGATGCGCCCGCGAGAACGTTCAACTAACCTACGTGCCGGTCGCCAACGCGCAGCGTCACGGCCCCAGACCACCAGAATTGCCGAAGCCTCCGCGCCGCAAGGTGCGTGAATGAGTTTCACTTTACAGTTTACGATTCGATTTGACGCCTTTTTAGCGGATTCAGGTGGCCCGCGTTGAAATTTTTCCCTTACAATCACTCTTGATATTCGGCGCCGCTTGTATATGATGCCGTTGGAAAATTAGAATGCAATTCCATCGAGCGCTTCCTGCGCACGGTGCAACGGGAGTAGCGATGCCACTTAGGAATCGCAACAGCGAGAGCGGCTCGGCAGCGACAGCAGGCCTGCTGTCGCTTCTAATAGTGATTCTTGTTGCGGTGACCGTTTATGTTTTCGCCACGAACCTCTATCCGCCTCCTCCGACGATAACAGAAGTGGGTAAGGCGGTGGATCATCAGTACTTCCTCACACTCTGCGTTACCGGAACCGTTTTTATTCTTTCTCAGCTGGGACTTGCTTATGCCATCTGGCGCTTTCGCGATCGCGGGCAACCAGCGCATTTTACTCGTGGCAATAACACCTTGGAGATGGTCTGGACCACGGCGACAATCATTCTTTTCCTCGGCCTCGGTTTACTGGGGCGCAAAGCTTGGGCCGAAGTGCGCTTTACTCCCGCGGAGCCGGATGCGGTGCGAGTAGAAGTCACCACGAACCAATTCGTGTTCAACTTCCGCTACCCGGGTCCGGATGGAAAATTCGGTAGGCTCGATCCAAAACAAGTAAGCGCCTCCACCGGAAACCCGTTGGGCATTGATGAAAATGATCCCGCCGGAAAAGACGACATCGTGATGCCCACGCTAACCGTTCCAGTGAATCATCAAGTCGAGTTGCTCATCCGTTCCCAGGACGTGATTCACAATTTTTACGTTCGCGAGTTGCGCCTTCAGCAGGACTCTGTTCCAGGGATGGTCATTCCTATCCACTTCACCGCGAACCAATCGGGCCATTACGAAATCATGTGCACCCAACTTTGCGGGCTGGGACATTATCGTATGCGCAGCTTTCTTGACGTCGTATCGGAAACCGACTACCAGAATTTCCTGAAGCAACAACAACCGGGCGCCGCCCAGTGAACCCGATCCATATGTCAGGAGGCCATGCATGAGTTCGCACGCCCACACCGGGCACGCGGTTGTAATAGAACCCAGCGGGTTTATTCGCAAATATATTTTCAGCGTCGATCACAAAGTTATCGGGATTCAATATTTCCTTCTCGCTCTCACCGCCGTGTGCGTCGGAATCGTCCTCTCGCTATTAATGCGTTTTCACCTGGTCTATCCGGGGGCGCATCTCCCCTTTGTCAGCGGCGGAATACTCACTCCTGAACAATACCTCGCGTTGGTCACCATGCACGGCACGATCATGGTGTTTTTCGTTCTGACCACGGCTCCTCAAGGTGGCTTCGGCAATTATTTTCTTCCCATTCAAATTGGCGCTCCAGACATGGCTTTCCCGCGCCTGAATATGCTGTCTTTCTGGGTCACGTTTCTAGCTTTCGTCGCGATTCTTGCAGCGTTTGTGGTTCCCGGCGGCGCGCCAATCAGCGGTTGGACTGGCTACACTCCGCTTAGCGGCATGGGCGAAGTCACCGGGCCCGGCGAGGGCTGGGGCCAGACCCTGTGGATCATCAGCATTTCGCTGTTTTGCCTGGCATCTTTGCTGGGTGCTCTGAACTTCATCGCCACTACGATTGATTTACGCGCGCCCGGCATGACGCTTTTTCGTATGCCGCTCACCGTATGGGGCTGGTTTGTTACCGCGATTCTCGGCTTGCTCGCTTTCGGCGTGCTTCTAGCTGGCGGAATACTGCTCCTTCTTGACCGTTCAGCGGGAACGAGCTTTTTCCTTCCTGCCGGCCTGGTTGTAAACGATCAGTTGCAACCTCACAGCGGAGGCTCTCCGCTCCTCTGGCAACATCTCTTCTGGTTCTTCGGGCATCCCGAGGTTTACATCGCCATATTGCCCGGCATGGGCGTGGCGTCGCATGTTCTTTCCACTTTTGCGCGCAAACCTGTGTTCGGATATCGCGCGATGGCTATGGCGATTTGCGCCATCGGTTTCCTGGGCTTTATGGTTTGGGGCCATCACATGTTTCTCAGCGGTATGAGCCCTTATTCAGGCTTTACATTTTCCGTGCTGACCATGTCAATTGGCGTTCCGTCCGCCATTAAGACCTTCAACTGGATCGGAACTCTGTGGGGCGGCAAGATTCAGTTTAAATCGCCCATGCTCTTCGCTCTTGGTTTTGTTTCTCTGTTTGTCAGCGGCGGACTTTCCGGCTTGTTCCTTGCTCAGCCCGCCGTGGACAACATGCTTCACGCTACCTACTACGTCGTAGCTCACTTTCATTTGGTGATGGGCGTAGCGGCCATCTTCGGAATTTTCGCCGCCACCTATTTCTGGTTCCCGAAAATGTTTAGCCGCATGATGAGCGAACCTCTGGCCAAGCTTCACTTCTGGTTCACATTTGTGGGAGCCTATTGCATCTTCATGCCCATGCATTTTGTGGGAATTGCGGGCGGCATTCGACGCTATGCTGATTCCACTGGCACTACCTACGCAGCCGTTCTTCAGCCGCTGCATATGTTCATGACCTACGCGGCGTTTATCACCGGAGCAGCTCAACTGATTTTTCTTTTCAATTTTTTCTGGAGCTTGAAGCACGGCGCCATCGCAGGCAAGAATCCTTGGAATGCCACCACACTCGAATGGATCACGGACTCACCGCCTCCCATCGACAATTTCGGCGGCCATTACCCCAGCGTATATCGTGGTCCCTATGAATTCAGCGTTCCAGGGTACCAGCAAGATTTCATTCCGCAGAATTTGACGCCAGAGGAAGCGGCGCAGTTAAAATTGAAATAGCCGCGAGACGCAGGAGCTTTTATGCCAGGCAGCGCTGTTACTGAAGAAGTCGAGCTAATCGGCGGCGGAAAAGGCGGTGGCGGAGATTCGTCCCGTGATGACGGTGGCTCCGGTGGGGGCGGCGACGATTGGAAAGGTTCGTCCGGCTCCGCTCGCGTGCCGCAGCGCGCTTATGTTACCGGAATGGTCATCGCGCTCAGCGGCATTCTCATGTTTTTCATGGCGCTGGTGAGCGCCTACATCGTTCGCAAGGACATGCCCAACAGCGCCTGGGTACAGCTCAACGTCCCGCGCATTCTCTGGCTGAACACTCTGATTCTGATTGCCAGCAGCTTCACACTCGCTCGTTCCCGCAGCCGCTTTCTCGCAAACGACGACGCGGGTTTTCGTCACTGGTGGGGGGTCACTACCATCCTCGGAATTTTCTTTTTGATCGGTCAAGTAATCGCCTGGCGCCAACTCGCTGCGGCCGGACTTTTTCTGGCCACCAATCCGGCCAGCAGCTTTTTCTACGTTTTCACCGCAGCGCACGGCCTGCACCTTTTGGGCGGCGTTCTGGCCCTTCTTTTGGCGGCGTTCAGGCCAACTCATAAGCTCACTCGCAGCACGGCGACTGAAATCGTTTCGATGTACTGGCACTTTATGGACGGACTTTGGGTCTTTTTGTTTTTACTCCTCCTTCTGGGACGGTGAAAAGTGAGTGACGCGGAATTCGAAGGCATAGTTGAGTCGCCGTGGTCGGGAGGCGCTTCTCCCTTCGCCATCAACTCCAAAAAGTTGGGGATGTGGCTTTTCATTGTTTCCGATTCACTCACGTTTTCGGCCTTGCTTGTTAGTTACGCTTACGTCCGTCTTGAGACACCCAACTGGCCCAGACCTTTTGAGATTTGGCCTGCCATCGCGAAATCGTCGTTCATGACCTTTGTTTTGCTCTCCAGTAGCTTGACCATGGTTCTGGGCGTGAACGCCGCTTTCAAGGGAGACCGCAAGAAAACGGTCCGCTACCTGATTGCCACCATAATTTGCGGAATTGCTTTCGTGCTGATCCACGCCACGGAATGGGTCACGCTGTTCGGCGAAGGTGTGACGCCCTGGGGAAATCCCTGGGGTGTGCCGTTGTTTGGCGGCACGTTTTTCGGACTCACCGGCCTTCACATGCTGCACGTGACGATCGGCGTCGTGTATCTCGCAATCATTGCGTGGGGTTTTGGAAAAGGGAAGTACACTGCCGAGCATGTGGAAGTAAGTGGCCTCTACTGGCATTTCGTTGACTTAGTCTGGATGTTCATATTCCCCATGGTTTATTTGTTGAGCGTGAATCCGAAGTAACAAGGAGAGCACTGCCTAATGAGCGCGCACGGACACGCCGAACTCACGCACGAGCATTCCGTAGGCACCACCAAGCTTTTTGCCACCGTTTGGGTATGGTTGCTGCTGCTGACGGCCTTGGAAGTTTTTCTCGCTTACGAGAGACTCGAGGTCCATCTGATGATCACGATTCTGGTCGGCCTTTCCATTATTAAGGCCGCTTTGATCATGTCCTACTTCATGCACCTGCGCTTCGAACGTCTGGGACTATTTCTACTCCTGGTTCCAGCCATGGTATTCTGCATTTGCATGATGTTGATTATGTTCTTCCCGGACAGCATCCGGCTGATGAACCTGCGGCCGCATTAGCGGCATTGTTTTATCTTGTGGATGTCCCTATGAGGAGCTATCTGACAATTCGATTCGCGATTGTTTTCTTCCTGGCCTTTGTAATCCTGAGTGCGTTGCTCGCGCCTTCGGCGTTAGCGCAAGGCTGCGCCATGTGCTACCAGAACGCTTCGGCCACCGGTGCGCAGGGAAGTCAGGCGCTTCGTCGGGGCATCCTCATCCTCTTGTTTCCCACCTTGACCGTCTTTAGCGGTATCTTCGGCCTAATTTACCGTCGCCGGAACGTCGCGCGTTGAGCGCGCGATGTTTGCCGACCGCACGAACTGGAATTTAAAATCCAATCGTCTTAGTGAAGCTCTGGCCAAGCATCGTGCAGCCAATAAGCCGCTGCTCGATCTGATGGTTTCCAATCCCACCGGATGTGGTTTTGTGTACGATGGAGGAAGCATCCTGCAATCCCTGGCAAATCCAGATTCGCTTTCTTATGACCCCAATCCCAAGGGCTTGCTCGTCGCTCGTCAAGCAGTGGCCGAGTATTATTCGGCCCACGATATCGCCGTCCCGGTTGAGAACATAATTCTCACCACCAGCACGAGCGAAGCATACTCATACGTGTTCCGAATTCTTTGCAATCCCGGCGACGAACTTCTGATCCCGGAGCCAAGTTATCCTCTATTCCGTTTTCTCGCGGACATCCACGACGCAAAACTTGTTGGCTATCCGCTACTGTACGACCACGGTTGGCAGTTCGACTTTCACGCTCTCCAGCACGCGATAACGCCGCGCACTCGCGGAATCATCGTCGTCAATCCCAATAACCCCACGGGACATTTTTGCAAAGCTGACGAAATGAGAAAATTGAACGAAATTTGTTCATCTCGCCAGATCGCTATCATCGCCGATGAAGTCTTCCTGGATTTCCATCTCGGTTTCAAGCGGCCTTCCAGTTTCTCAGCAAACGCAGCAAGTCTTACATTCACGATGAGCGGCCTCTCCAAGATTGCAGGTCTTCCTCAAATGAAAGCCGCCTGGCTGATCACCACAGGTCCGGAGGAATTAAATGCTTGGGCCCTTTCGCTTCTCGACGTGATTGCCGATACTTTCCTGTCGATGAACACGCCTGTACAGCTTGCTATTCCCCGTTTTCTGGAACTTCGCCACGGATTTCAAAATCAGTTGATGACGCGCGTGCGCAGAAATCTGACAAAGCTCGACGCGCAGCTGGCGGCACAGAGTTCGTGCTCCAGATTAGAATTAGAAGGAGGTTGGTACGCGATACTTCGTGTTCCGGTTACGCGCTCGGATGAGGACTTAACCATCGAGCTCCTAAATACCCAGGGAATCTACGTCCATCCCGGCCACTTTTATGACTTTCCCACGGATGGATATCTAATTGTCAGTTTAATCACGCCTGCCGAAGAGTTCGATGAGGGGATAAAACGCTTGCCGTCAGTGTTTTAGATTTCAAAACGTATTCGCTTTCATCGTGCAGCGAGACCGCATCGACGTCTGCGGTAATTATCCGCGCAACCGTCCTGGTGGATCCGCCGTAACAGGAGTTTCGATTTTCAATTCTGGCCCTTCATGATCAGGCAGTTTTGAAGGAGGAAGCTGCGGAATTCCAACTCCCCGATTCATTTCAAGATGTTCTTTTGCGCAACGCGGGCAATATCCTTTCCCAGTTTCTTCGTCCCGCTGGCTGGCCAGTTCGTAGCATTCGCAAATACAATCGCAATACCCGGTTGTTGAAGCAGTTTTAATCGGAACCAATCCCATCTGAAAACCTCCGTCGCAGGATACTACCCGGTGGCGTGGGGGGACGCAAGGCAGGAACATCGCGCGTCGTAGCTTCTAAACGTGTTCGAGTTGCGCAAGCCGGAATGGATCGCCAACCTTGTCGTGAAGTTCCAGCCAGACGCTATCCGGTTGGGACAAAAAAACTTCTACGACTCTCGGATCGAATTGTCGTCCAGAATATCGGCGAATTTCTTCGCGCGCCACAGAGATAGGCATGGCCTTGCGATACGGACGATCCGAAATCATCGCATCGAGGGTATCGGCCACAGCGAATATTCGCGCTCCGAGAGGGATCTGTTCTCCCTTCAGGCCGCGAGGATATCCGGATCCGTCGAAGCATTCCTGGTGAGTCAACACGATCTCCGCCGCGTCTTTCAGAAAAGGAATTCGCTTCAGCACCGCGAACCCGATCCCACAATGCGTGCGCATGATCTCGCGTTCTTCAGAGGTTAGAGGGCCAGGTTTCCGCAGAATGCTATCTGGAATTCCCATCTTCCCGATGTCATGCAAAAACGCGCCGCGCGCGATGTGCCGCATCAGCCCCTTGTCCACACCCATGAGCTTGGCCATCGTTATGGTAAACGCAGTCACGCGTTGGCAGTGACCCTCGGTCTCCGCATCCTTCGCATCCAACGCTCCGCCCAACGCCTCCAGCGTGTAGTCGTAAGATTGTTCCAGGTCTTGCAGCGCAATCGATAGCTGCTGGGTGCGCTCCGCCACTAGGTGTTCGAGATCGCTTTGGTACGTCCGATTTTCCAGCACGAGCTGCCGATGCTCCAACGCGCGTCGCACGCTCAGATGCAGCTGATCCTTCTCAAACGGTTTTAGGATGTAGTCGTAGGCTCCCGCGCGAATCGCTTCCAACGCGATGGAGATGTCGTGCATGGCCGTAACCATAATCACCGGCACATCTGGGTCCTGCGCGCGCAACTCCGAAAGTAAACGGATCCCATCCATTTCGGGCATCACGATATCGCTTAAAACCAAATCAAACGAATCATTGCCAAACGCTTCGAGCGCAAGCAGCCCATTCGGGCACACGGAGCAGCGATAGCCTTGCGCATCGAGCAGGGTCGACACTACTTCTCGAATCGCTTCTTCGTCATCCACCACCAGGATTTTTTCTCGTTCCACGGGCCCACTCCGGGATGTATCCGTCTTAAGTATAATCCACGCCAAATCCCGTCCAGCTCGACTTGTTATGGCAGAGTGCTAGTTTGCGCAATGCCTTAACGAGAACCTGTTACAGGCGATTTAATTATTCGCCTCAGGGAGCTCCAGTTGTTCCATCGCGTTTTCTGCGTCAGCCGAAAGATTCGCGACCAAATTCGTGAGATGTATCAGAGGGCCAATGGAGACCGGCCTTCCGGCGGCAATCCACCCCGAGAGCAAGCGATAAGAGACACGAAAACGCAATCTGAACCACGCGCGAAATACCTGGTTACGTCTTGAAAGATTCGGAGTGAGCGACGCGACCACCTTGGCGAACTGTTCGGTGCGCGCAAAATCCGCAGCCACACCGCGTAAAAAGCGCGCCACGATTTGTCGTCGCTCTTCCCGCCACATATGCTCAACCTCCTCCGACGTATTGCGGCGCACATATCGAGTGTCAGTGGACGCCAAAGATTGCCGCAACTGAGGCAAGTGTTGAGAATGCAAGGGAAGCAAGTTTTCTATCGTGGTTTCGAAACCAGTCGATATTTCCTCCCCTAAAGGTTTGCCTAGAAAGCGCAACAATCCGATCAGCATGCCGGCTAGAGCTACTGCGCCGAGAAGCAGGAATGTATTCACGCGCTAGCCACCAATGTTGTGAGCCTTTTGCAACTAAGGCCTCGCGCAAGAACCGCATGAATCGATCAGGAGCTCGATTATCTGCGAATTGGGCCAATCATTAAACTGTTAAATGTTCCATTATTTACCGAATGGATGTTGACTTGGAAGCCCACAGACGATAGTATCCTCGCGGGTCAACGGAGTTGCTGTGGAGTCACTCGAGCGTTTTGCGCAAAATCAGCGCATCATCGAACACTTTGCCCTGCACTGGCTCGTTGGCGTCCCTACCGATCTGGCGCGCCTCCATCACGTCGCAAGCCTTTGCAACGTTTCTACGGGTACTTACTGTCACCCAGGCTTGCGCGGAGCCTTTTCTGATCCGGCTATCCACCAGGCTTTGCAGTATTGTCATGAAGAGCTCTTTGATAAGGTTTTGGAGAAAACGCTCCAGGAGCAGGAAGCGGACCTGCGCCAGATGTTCTGCAACATCGCCGCGCCCGCTTTCGAGATTGCCAGCCGATGGCTCGAACTTGAATGCTTCCGCATGTGGGTTCCGATTGGCACTCCCGCCTACCTTCGCGAGTTGTTCTGCTCCAATCTCCGCGTCATCCTCAACTCCATCGTTGCGGAACGCTCGATGGTTTCCACCGCCGCTTAAGCTCTTTTGATCCTGCAGCGTCTAGGCCCTGAGCTCCCGCCTAAGAACCCCCGGAAAACCTGTTATTCTGGATTGTCATCCAAGTTCCTGTATCTGGTTTGTCTCATGTGTCGGAGGTGAATATTGAAGCAGTTCGGTATTTTAATTCTCGCGATCTCATGCGGACTTTTTGCTGCTGCTCAGCAGCGTCCTGCCGCGAAGTCAGTGCTTCCGGCACAGACGCCACCTCCGCAAGTGGCCACTCCTTCCAATCCTGAATTCCTGAAAGCTGCCGACGACGTGCTGGCGCAAATGAGCCAACTACTGGACTTGCCTATTAAGGAGCCTCTCAAAAAGAGTCTTCGCTCAAAGCAGGAAATTCGCGACTATCTCATCCGCGAGGAAAAAGAAGACAGAACCGATCAAGAACGCTACGCCGACTCAAAAACCCTTCAAGCCTTCGGATTAATTCCCAAAGACTTTCCTCTGGATTCGTTCATGCTCGATGTTCTTACTGACCAGGTCGCCGGCCTGTACGATCCGAAAGCGAAAGAATTTTACATCGCTGATTGGATCCCAGCCGACGAACAGCGCGAGGTGATGTCTCATGAATTGACTCACGCGCTCGAGGACCAGTCGTTTCACATCGATCCCTGGATTAAAGCAGCTCGTCCCAATGATGACGCTGAACTCGCGCGCGAAGCCGTCAGCGAAGGCTCGGCGCTTGCCGCCATGGTGGATTACACCATGCGGGACCAGAACGTCGGCGTCCGCGATCTGCCGGACGTCTCGCTGATTATTCGTTCCGGCGCGGTGGCCGAAATGGACAAAGATCCCAAGCTCTCAAAAGCTCCACCTTATATTCGCGACGAGTTGCTTTTCCCTTATCTGGCCGGGACCGGATTTTCACAGGAATTCCTGAAGGCCCATTCAGGCTGGAAAGATCTGCATCTGATTTTTCAGAATCCGCCTGTTTCCACCCAGCAGATCATTCATCCCGCTCTTTATTTGTCGAACGTTAAACCCGAAGCCGTCACCTTGCCCGATTGGAAAAATCTTGCTCCAGAGGATTGGAAGCTTCTGGAAGAAAATGTCTTGGGAGAGTTTGGCTTTGGCGAGGTTTTGAAACAATTTCTCGGACCGGAGCGCGCGGACATGACCTCGTCCGCTTGGAAAGGCGACCGCTACGCCCTATTTGAGAACGCAAAAAACAAAAATACTTCGCTGGTGTTTCGCATCGTATTGGACAATGCGGATGACGCAGCGCGCTTCTTCGGCCAGTACAGCGAATTGCTCGAGCTCAAGCACCCGGACCGCAAGGAACTCTACCGCCGTCCCAACTTTTTTCAGTTTCAAACTGATGCGGGCGGAGTCTTTCTACACTGTGTCACAACAAGCTGCTTGGTTGTGGAGAATGCCACTCGCGAAACTTTTGAAAATATTAACCGTGCGGTAGCGCTGCCCGCTGCTCCCGCTCCAACTGCTGCAGATTCCAAACCGCCGCAATCGATCACCTGGCGGCGCCCACTCGGATCTGATTTTCGAGATTGCAAGACAGAATGTCAAACTTCCGCAAGTCTTGTCGCCGCCAACTTTAGTCGTTGAGCGATATTCCGGCCGGGTCCGTCCGGTGGATCACCATCATGGTCTGATCGTCGGCCTGCCGCGTTCCCGACGAAAAGCTATTTACATCCTTCAGGCAAGCCGCCAGTAGTTCCTGCGGCTTCCATCCGTGGCGTTCGCCGGCTACGCGCATAATCCGCGACACGCCGTATTCCTCGCCTTTCGCGTTTGCCGCTTCCAAAATCCCGTCGGTATATAAAACCAAACTGTCCCCTGGCCCAAGGTTTACACGGTCGATGGAGTAAGTACTCTTTGCAAACATTCCGAGCGGAAGTCCGGTTGAAGAAATCTTCCTCACACCATTTTTCTCGATGATAAGAGCGGGGAAATGCCCGGCGCTTCCGATTTCAATTTCGCCCGATGCGCCGGCGCGTCCGCAGATCAGTGTGGCGTATTGTCCCGCAATCGTACTTTCGCAGAAAACGTGATTGGCTCTTTCCAGCAGGCCGTCAAGTTCCAATCCCACTCCTGAAAGCGACCGGAACATCGCGTGCAGATGCGTCATTAAGAGCGAAGCCGCCACGCCCTTTCCGGCAACATCTCCGAATAAAAAAACGAGCTTGCCGTCGCCGTTGGCTGGCGGAATTAAATCGCAGTAATCGCCGCTCACCAGCCCCGCCGGTTTGTAGTGATATTGGATGTGCCAATCGTTGAATCGTACATTGGCTTGCGGGAG
>Ga0209009_1000377_pt1 | contig 16723 bp, 13 predicted proteins | sample BlaSpr_A8_OM3_M2_FD_187979 | JGI IMG/M metagenome (GOLD analysis project Ga0209009, IMG submission 187979) | Forest soil microbial communities from Thunder Bay, Ontario, Canada - Black Spruce, Ontario site 2_A8_OM3_M2 (SPAdes) (version 2) | ecosystem: Environmental > Terrestrial > Soil > Boreal... | reverse complement strand
TTCTGCGCAGTTTGACCAAGCCGCCGGAGATTGACGATTTCGCTCAAGAGCCGCCCTCACAGCAGATTGATCCGCGCATCGATCCCGATTGGACCTCGCGCAATTGGGAAGAGGAAGCGCGCAAAGCGTCGGAAGTTTTGAAGGATTTCCCGCAGCTGAACGGTTCGCGCGTGAACTATTACATGGTGTACGTCACCTACTATTTGATGAACAGTGAAGGCACCACACTGCGCACGTCGCGAAGCCTGGCCGCTGTGGAAGCAGCTCTCGATACGCAGGCCGATGACGGCATGCTGCTGCACAATTACTATTCGCTGTACGTCGCGCGGCCCACGGACCTTCCGGATTCGGCGGCGTTGAGCAAATCGTTGGCGCAAACTGGAATTGAGCTGATGCAATTGCGCGCGAGCCCGCTGGTCCCGGATTACACCGGTCCGGTGCTTTTTGACGCGCCCGCGGCTGGCTCCGTCCTTGCTCAGGTTCTTGCGCCGTCACTGTCAGGAGCGCGTCCGCCGCTATCCATGGGCTCTTCTTTCGACGCAATCATGGAGCGTTTTGGCGGCCGCAGCGAATGGACCGGGCGAGTGGGCACGCGAGTGCTCCCGAGTAACGTCACCCTCGTGGACGATCCCACGCTCAAAGAATTTCAAGGAAATGCGTTGCTCGGGAATTATGCGGTGGACGATGAAGGCGTGAAAGCTGAACGTGTCACACTGGTGGACAATGGGATTCTGCGAAACTTGCTGATGTCGCGCCGTCCGGGCCCTGACCTCCAGAAATCAAATGGCCACGCGCGCTCGGCAATGCTTTCTGACGCGATTCCGCTCACCAGCAATCTTTCTTTTCAATCCAGCGACTCGCTGGACGCCGCAGCTTTGAAAAAGAAATTCCTCGATGCCTGCCACAGCGACGGCCACGAATGGTGCTTGGAAGTAAAACGCATGGACAATCCGGCGCTCTCTTCCATCCGTCAGGAAGATTTCAACGAGTTCATCGGCTCCATTGCCGGCGGACTTTCCAGCGGCGAGCGCATGCCTCTGACCGTGTATCGCGTATATGTTGCGGATGGTCGCGAGGAAATGGTTCGCGGCGGTCACATCGAAGGGCTCACCCTTCGTTCCATGCGCAATATACTTGGCGTCGGCGGCGCTAGCGCCGTGAGCACCTACATGCAAAATCCTGCTGGCGGTTTCGCCGGCACAGCGCTTGGAGCTTTTGGCTCGGCGCAGGGCGGCATTCCCAGCACAGTCACCGCGCCATCGCTTCTGCTCGACGAAATCGAAGTCCGCGGCTTCCACGGCGAACCGCGACGTCTGCCCATCGTCCCTGCTCCGCCTCTAAAATAGGCTACGACTCTTACCGCGACGAAATAAACCAATCACTCGATGCCACTAAAGTGGCGCGTCAAGCCATCGCGAAGTAGACTCTCCACATCCAGCATGTTGCGACTCAATCGACTCAGTACCAACCTTTCTGCAGCCAACGCGATCGGGTTGCTTTTTCTTCAAATAATTTTATGAAGACGCCATGTGACGAGGCCGCCATGCAGTCTGGAAGCGCGGCCGCTCCGTGTGCAAAAAGCGCCGAACCATGGATCCTCGCAGTAACCATCCTCGGCTCCAGCATGGCCTTCATCGATAGCACTATCGTAAATGTGGCTCTGCCTGCCCTTCAGAAAAATCTCGGCGGCACAGTCGTGGACATGCAATGGGTCGTCGAAGGCTACGCTCTTTTCCTAAGCGCGCTGATTCTAGTGGGCGGCTCAATGGGCGATTTGCTTGGACGCAGGCGGATGTTTCTGGCCGGCGTCGCGCTTTTCGCCATTGCATCCGCGCGATGCGGCCTTGCTCCCAATATCCACCAACTCGTAATTGCGCGAGCCATCCAGGGAGTGGGCGCAGCGTTCCTGGTGCCTGGCAGTTTGTCTATTATCAGCGCCTCTTTCAGCGAGAAAGAACGTGGCCGAGCAATCGGCACTTGGTCTGGCTTCACCGCTATAACCATCGCCATAGGGCCTGTGCTGGGCGGCTGGCTGATCGAACATGTTTCGTGGCGTTGGGCGTTTTACATCAACGTGCCCATCGCCGCTGCTGTGATTGTGCTCGCGCTGTGGCGTGTGCCGGAAAGCAAGAACGCGAAACCTACAACCGTGGATTGGACTGGAGCTTTGCTCGCAACCGTGGGTTTGGCGGGCGTAACGTATGGATTCATCGAATCCTCCAGCCTCGGCTGGAGTCAACCGCTGGTCTGGGGCAGCCTGGGAATCGGGTGCGCGTCTCTGCTTGCTTTTCTCTACGTTGAATCTCGCGTCAAATCGCCTATTGTTCCGTTGAATTTATTTCGTTCGCGTGATTTCAGCGGCGCCAACCTGCTGACGCTTTTTCTCTATGCCGCTCTCGGAATTTTTTTCTTTCTGTATCCTCTGAATCTAATTCAGGTTCAGCATTATTCGGCCACGGCCGCAGGTGCTGCGGCGCTCCCGTTGATCCTGCTGATATTCTTGCTTTCGCGCTGGTCCGGAGGCCTGGTCGCCCGCTATGGGCCTAAACTTCCCCTGATCGTTGGCCCCATCATCGCTGCTGTTGGATTCCTCCTATGCGCCGTTCCATCCACAGGCGGCGCCTACTGGCGAACATTTTTCCCAGCGTTTCTGGTGCTAGGTCTGGGAATGGCGGTGAGCGTCGCCCCGTTGACCACCATTGTGATGAGCGCGGTAGACCAAAATCGCGCCGGAACGGCCTCGGGCATCAATAACGCTGTCGCGCGTGTGGCAGGATTACTCTCGATTGCAACGCTCGGAATCGCAATGGTCAGCACGTTCAGCTCTCAGCTGGACAAGAGCCTTAGCAGTCTCGGCCTGTCGGCGGCGATAACGCACGAGCTGCGATCGAGTGAGATTAAGCTTGCGGCAGTTACCGTTCCCGCCGGGGTTGATCCCTCTACGGCGGCTAAAATCACAACCGCGATCGACCACTCTTTCGTGTACGGATTTCGCGTGGTAATGCTTATCTGCGTAACGCTGTCTATTGTCAGCGCTCTATGCGCCTGGTGGCTGATAGCACGCCATGTGAACTCACCATAGAGGGGCGGGAGGCTGGCCGCTGAGTTGGGCACTCAGGCTGGCGGCGTCCCAATTTTGCCAAGCTTCGGCGAACACGCCATTTTCCACGCGCACAATCGTCGTCCCGGTCACGTTCAGCGCCCTACCGCTGGCTGTGTGGTGGAACGCAATGGTCCAGTGCATGCAGGCAAGATCGCCTTCAGCCAAGGAAGCCACCGGGCTGAACTGAAAGTCTGAAAATTGAGCGTGCAGTGCATCGTAAAAACTGCAAAATTCTTCCGGCGCGGTCAATTGTGCAGAGCCGTCGTGGATAATTCCGTCCGGGAAAAGTTCGAAGATAGTTTCCCGCCGGCCTTGATTCCACACCTCTTCAAACCAGCGAATGAGGAGTTGTTTGTTTTTTTCGAGAGTTGAAACGGGTTGCGCCGCGGAAGACATGGCGTTACCTCCTAGGCCAATATGTTGACGCAGTATATATAAATCTGAGCCGGCGGGTTCAAATCAATTTTTAATCAAGCAAAATTACTGATGTCCGGGGGCGTCTCGACTAGAATCATTTGCCGCATCGATACCGCGCAACATGCCCAGAACCTCATCAGACTCTGCAGACTTCTTCGGCCCAAAAATCGAACCGTCGGCAAAGGCGACGAGGTCCACAGAGATTTTGTAACTGGCCAGAGTGCCGTCTGCCAAATAGGAAAACTTTCGCGGGTCGGCAACCCAGGTCGCACCAGGCGCAAGATAATCCGCAGGATTCCCGTGCGTCTCAAGCTCTTTGGTTGAGAGTCGGCGAATGCGCGTACCGGTCGCGGGATCAAAAAAAGACGTAGTTAGCAGATACGCGCGAATGGGAAAAGAGCTTTCATTCGTTACCTCCACGGCCAGCATGTCCTGCCCGTGTTCATCGCGCCAGACGCCTGCTTCGATCTTCAGCGGACCAATCGTTTGCGTCTGCACATCCGTGACGGGCAAGGGACCTCGTTGCGTCGAAATCGGAGATACATACCTTTCCAATTGTGTGGTTGTATGGCCCTGAAAATCGATGCCGTTGAGAGTGCCGATAAGTTCATGAGATTTCGCGAGCGACGCCGGCCCCCAAATTGAACCGTCCGCAAAATCCAGCACGTCAATGCGTGCGGTGACGGTCATGTTATCTCCGGTAAACTTTTCTGGTCCGCAAACGGTTTCAGTCCACTCAGCGCCGATATCAATCATCGGGTGTTTCGAACTAGAGGTACTTCGAATCCATGGTTCCTCAAGCACCTTGCCAGTTGTCGAGTCGGCAAAACTAAATATCACCAGATATCCGCGAAGCGGTTGCGTACCCGAGTAGCGAAACTGTGCGACCAGACCCTTGCCTGCCTGGCATTCCTTAGCGAGATCGCTGGAAACCTGTGTCGTGATGCTCAGTGGTGAAGACTCTCGAGTTTCGTCCTGCGCCAACGCAATCTGCGAGCACGCCAGTGCGCCTGCAATCACCGCCGCGAAAAAAAACAAGCGTTTCAGGAACATGTCTTACTCCTTCTGCTCAACATGGTGGACCGCAGGATGCGAAGCAGCGAGACGCTCGGAAACACGCAGAGACCCTGGAAGGAAAAGCCAAACGTTGGAACCTGAGAAGATCAGGGCCATGACCTCTCACTCCAGCCAGTTGGTTGGATTACTAAGTCAGCATTCCACTTTAGGCTTGAATGATCAAGAAAAGAATCCAGAGAAAAGACGTAGTAGCGCCACTAGCATCTTTATTTATTCTTGCGAATTTGTTAGCGCCGATCACCCATGACTCATCAGCCACAATTTCAAACGCCGAAAAACTTTCGTGGCTTTATTTCTTTTCCACAGTTGCGAGATAGGCCTTGGATTCCTGGCGCACGATGTCAACCAGGTTGCCCATCGCTAAGTTCACGTCAATCAGGTGCAATCCCCAATCCTGCAGCACCCTCCCGTTAAACACCAAGTCTCCAGCGATGTCGCGTGCGCGCGCGCCTGTTGGATCGGAATGAACTGTGATGGCAAGATAAGACCCGTGCTCGTTCGAAATGCACTCGGCGCTAAGCATGCCCGGAATACTCACAAAGAGCGTATCAATCGGCTGCGACGGCGTGACCCACGGAGGTGGATCCGACGATACTCCGCTCACGATATTGCCGCCCATTCCGGCAGGCAAATATGCGTGTAACTCGCCGCTGCCTCCGCTGAGTGCCGCAGGATTTGTGCAGCCGGCGATCATGCCCTCCCCTTTCACGCGGCCAAACCGGCTGGACGCCGGCGGCGGCGCGTTTGCTCGGAAAGAGACGTAGGTGATGACGCATCCTGTCTGCGTATTGGACTGGCACAACGGAATGTGCTGGAATGCGCCGCCTACCTCCTTTCCCTTTGGCACCGGAAAATTTGTTCCCAGTAGCATCGCGGAAATCAAACGCGACTGCACCGGCTCGCCGTCAATTTCGTCGTGCATCAGTCGCATCAATATGCTGGCGCCCTGCGAGTGCCCGATAAGGACCACGCCCCTACCGTGGTTGTCATGCTCCAGGTAGTAACGCCACGCGTCGACGACATCGTTGTAAGCCACCGCTCGCTCCCGGTCGATCGCTTCTGGCGTGGGCGGTGCCCCGATCAATGCTGCGCGCAAGGCCGTTAGCGTCACTTGCCGGTAAAGCGGTGCGTACAGGCGGCACTGCGAGCCGAACCGCGCAAACTGGCTTCGAACCACGCCTTTCTCCGCTAGCCCAAGCGTCATGTCACTGTTGGGCGTGGGCTGCGCAGAAATCGTGGGATATACGTAAAAACAGTCTATGGCAGCCTTGGGATGGGGCGCGTACCTCTCGAGCGTCAACTTTCCGTCCGCTGAGACGATCGTTGTTGTCAGATCGACCGTGCAAGAATCCCGCCGCCCAGGTCGGCATATCCATGTGTCCCTGTTGCTGTAATCGTTCTTTGCTGGCATTGGCGGTGGCGAAGGTGTCGCAGCGCTGGCGGGCTTGGACTGGTCCTGTGATTGCGCGTTTGCCGGTACTCCGGAAAATACCGCAATCGAACAAACACCTATCAGCGGGAGAGCACCCAAAGTCCAGAAAATTTGGGCGCGGATAAACTTAGAGCGATTCATGTGGACGCATATCTTATTCCGCGTCCAAAAGACGAGTCAAATCAGCAGCGATCAGCAGCGCAAGCGCGCCGCCCAATGCAGAGTTAAGTTGGGCTGTGGGTCCTACAATCATTTTTTGTTAACGATTGGCAGCTTCAATCCTGGCAAACTATTGCAGCCCTACGGCCACCGGATAGTAGCGTTGAATCATACGACCGGTCATCATGCCGCCTTCGAATTCCGGAATGATCACTTCGTCCGCGCCGGAGTTGCGAATGGCCGTAGCGTAGCGCTGCTGACCCGCGCGTGTAATGATTTTGGCTTTTGCATTAAGAGAGCGCGCGGTCACCGTGATGTAAAGATTGTCAGCGTCGTTGTCGATCACGATGCATACGCCGCGTGCTCGCTCAATTCCCGCGGCCAGCAAAACGTCGTGCCTTTTCGCGTCTCCGTGAATCACCATTACGCCCTCGCCCAAAAGTTGGCGATAGAGTCCCTCGTCAGTCTCAATGAGCACCAACGGAATCTGGTACCGCGTGAGCTGATCGAAAACGGTGCGTCCAACCTGTCCATATCCGCAAATAATGAAATGATCCTGCAGCTTTCGAATGTTCATATCGTTGATCATGGATTTCCATGCCTCCACACCCTGCCGGTTGAATATCGTCACCAGCACACGCTCTGCGATCCAAACCTGAAACGTAAACACTCCTATATACACAAACAGTGAGAATGCCTTGGTCGAGGTATGAACGGATTTGTAATCGATCGAGTGCGGGTGAACGGTCCAAAAAAGCGCATCCAACCACCGTAACCCTTCCAGGCGCATATAAACGAGGACGCACAAAATGCTGAAGGCCGCAAATACCGCGACCGGCAGCCACAAGCGCCGCAGGAAAAAAATTAACAGGCGACCAATACTCAATCGCGATCCCCCCTAATGCTTCATTCAAACTTTGTGCGTTCCGGTTTTCTTGCGTTCGGTCAACCAAAACGGGGCAACTTGGTTAGAAAATATAGCAACAAGCGCGTAAGCGCGGCAGCCAGAACTTCGTAATCGCTTCGATTGATAATTTCTATCGTTCGTCTGCAGTGATAACACAAGGTTTACGAGGGAGTGACAGCGGATGTCTAGGAAATTATAAGGTTTCAGTGCAGGACATGCGGTCTTCCGCCACGGCGAAACAGTCGATTAGGCTCAGGGTTAACGCGGTTCCGCTATGAGACTTATTTTTCCCGTTCGTTGTCGGCCGGTGTAATCAGTGTCTCCGTAATCACAAGCTCATCGACATGCAGACGTTTCACCTTCAGCTCTTCAATCTCAAGGCCGCGAATCTGCGCATGCCCGACTCTCAAGATTCCAACCACAACGCGGCCGATCGCCAACGCTCCCACCGCCACGGCGCCCAACGCTAACGCGCCAACCGCCAGCGCGCCGACCGCCCCATTCTTCGCACGAAGGCGTGGGATGTGCGCGCCGCCATTTTCTGACTCTTGCAGTTCATTCCACATTCTTTCCGTCATCTTAGCCTCGCTTTTCCATGTGCTCCCATCACGGAGCACACTCAATCGTTATTTGATCGGAAAACAGTCGAGATCGTTACCAAATTGCAGAGGCCCCGCATATCGTTTCCTGATTTCAGATTCGGTCTGAGCCTCCTTTCCCAGCGTGCGCAGCATACGATGAGACAAAACCAATTTCTTCACATGGGCTTCCTGCGCAATTTGCCCTATCACCGAAGGAGGCATGTGCAGGTTCCGCTCCACCCCGGTAACGCCTTCCGGCACCGCGTTGTGCGCGACGAACAAATCAGCATTTGTCGCCAATTTTACAAGTCCGCTACCCTCGCCATTGGTATCTCCGCTGAAAACGACCACTTTGCCTCGGGCTTCAATTCGCCAAGCCAGCGCCGGAACACCTCCGTGAATTACGCGCACGGCGGACGCCGCAAGGTCGTCGTTATGAAATACAGCTATCGGTGTGGAGCCGCCATCCACGTTGTGCGGCTGCATTTTGTAACTACCCTCTTCGTCCGGCTCCAAAAGTTCGCTGAGGTAGCGATAAACTCCGTGCTTGTCTCCGAAGAAATCACTCACAAACTCGGTAGTCGAGGGCATGAAATCATTTCCGGGCGGACCGTAGATCGGGAGTGGATTTTTGCGATCTTCAAACCACGACGACTTGATCAAGGCGGAAAAATCGCCGCTATGATCGACGTGAAAGTGCGAGAAAAAAATCACGTCGAGCTGCAACATTTGTGCGCCACTCTCGCCAAAGCGCAGCGCGCTTCCTCCGCCCGCATCGATGAGCGCTTTCGCTTGCCCGTCTTCCCACACCAGGTAACTGCTCGAAGCACGCTTGTCCTGCAGCTCCGGCCCGCCGGAACCAAGCACTTGCACCGCGACACCCTGTGAGCCACAGGTTTGCGCCTCAGCGGACGGCAGGAATGAGGACGTCAGAAGCAGAATTACCGCAGGAAACGGCAACCACAATAAACCTAAAAAGTTTGGAAAAATTCGTGTCGGAATGCTCGAGCGGATGCCGGAACGCAGTTTTCTGCCCCACATAACTTCATTTCTACGCTATTCCGCTGTGGAAATTCCACTTGTTGTGAAGATCCATTGAAACTCTGAAAGCGTGACGACTATTTCGTTCCGGCGTCTTTTTTCTGGAACTCAACAGCCAGCGTCATGTGTGTCGCAGTCGGTTTTCCATCCGAGAGCCCAGGTTCAAATACCCACAGAGCCACGGCTCTTTGTGCAGAGGCTTGCAGCGCGCGTGGCCCGGATATTGGTTTTGCTTCAACCAGGTTGCCTTTTTCGTCGATGAGCGCGTCGAGTTTCACCACCGGGTCAACGTCCAACCCTTCCGCCCAGGCGGGAATTTCCGGCTGAGTTTGCGACACAATTTTGGCGGGGACGTTCCCCGCGTTTTTCGCGTCGTTCAATTTTCGATGTACTGCGTGCCCCTCTCCGTTTTCGTCCGAGTTCGCCGAAGGCTCAACAAACCTGGGTTCGGATGATGGGTCAGAATCCGTGTCTTTGGCGGATCGTGTCGCGTCAGCACCCGCCGTCGCCGGAGCTGCACTCTGTGCGGCTGGAACACCGCCCTTTTGATCCGCAATCAGCGGCTGAGCGTTCTGTGATGTTCCACCAGACGCTGCTCCAGTATTGTTCGCGCCCGCAACCCCTGCTGAAAGCCCTGTTTGCGACGCCTGTGCGGCAGCCGATGGCGCCTGTTGCACTGTTTGCGCAGAGAACGCGGATAGTCGATTGTCGATGCGCGCCGGAGAGCTCTTCGCGTGCCAAACGCCGATCAAAACCGCCGCAACCAAAACAGCGGCGCCGGCTCCGACATAGATCGGATTCTGCTTTGCCACGAGTTCGCGAATCTTGCCAAGGGTGGAAAATACGGAAGAGACTGCCGTTGATTCGCCCGCGGCCTCCGAACCTGCCCGAGCCGATTGGTTCGCGACACCCGCACCTGTCCCCGCGCTCGCGGCGTCTCCAGCATCTCTTGTTGCCTTCGGAGCTTCCCGCCGCGCCTTCGACTTGCCGTCCATGGAAGCTAGCAAGGCTACTAGCTGAGCATCCCTTGCCTCATCCCAATCCGGCACCGCGTCTTTTGTATCAGCTCCATCGGCGCTTTTCGTCGGCGCAGGAGAAGTCTCTCTCGCTTCAGGTAAAGGAGCGGCGGCAGCCGGAGAAGCAGTCTCCGGATTTGCGACAGGAATTCCTTCGCTGGCTGGCGCCCAGGATTCCGCACTCGGCGCCGGAGCCGAATTCGACATCACTTCTTCAATTACTTTTTCCACCGCGGGTTTCGGCGCGCTGGCTGGAGGCTGTTCCGCCGGTACTTCCCAAAATTTCGGATCGTAAACGGTAAATTCCAAGTCCGTATAGCCGGCTTGGCGCGATCCCAGCACCTTGCACAGAATTTCTCTTCCGGATTTGTCATTGCGCAGAAAAACGCATTGGCCGGGCGAAACTTTCGCGTCCAATTTCAGCACCGCGCCGTTATCGGAAACGAGCATCGTCTTAGTCGTCTCCGTAAACAGCTCCCGACGCTCCGCTCCCTCCACGTTCTTCGACCCTTGAACCGTGACCGGGATTTCGAGCGCGGTTGCTTGCGCAGTTTGTACAGGATCAGCCATTCGTTTTCACACACCCTACGGGATTTGCAGCCCTTCCGCCCTGCCCAACTCTGCCGCTGAACTATCCTTGGCGTCAGTTACCACCTTCCATTTTCCCCTCCGCAAACACCGGTCGCAATAGTACAGCGCCAACCAGTAACCGTCGGCGTCGCCGGAAAGGGAGTCGTTGGTCCTCTACTGTGAGGGGATGGTAGACTTGCGGAAACTCGGAATTAGCAAGGCGCCTTCAGTTCGTTTCTGGTCTCGCGAGGTAAGGCGCCTTTTACACCACTACCCTGTTCATCCTTGGGCCCCAAATCTCTCGGCGGCGCGCGCTTTCGCTCTGGCAGCTTCCTCTTCTCGATTCTTCGGCGGTGCGTTCGTTTCAAGAGATTTCAGCAGACGCATGGACACCTCCGCTATTTCCTCCACCGCGCCAACGAAGGCAGCTTCGTTCGCCTTCGATGGCTTATTGAACCCGCTAATTTTTCTCACGAATTGCAACGAAGCGTCCCAAACCTCTTCCGGAGTTACCGGCGGCTCGAAGTTAAAGAGCGTTTTGATGTTCCTGCACATCGACGAATCTCCTTCCTGGTTTGTGTCAGCGGAACTTCTTCTCCAGCGCAGGCAATGTCTCCATTAGTACATGGCCCACAATGGCAAGACTCCGTGGATCCACTTTGTCTAACATATCTTCGGGCGTATGCCAATAAGTTGGTTCAATATCGAAATCGATGATGTCGCACCCGGGCACGCCGCGGCGAATGAACGAGAAATGATCGTCTCCACCCACAGTATAAGGTTCATCCAAAAAAACCTTTTGATATGCGAGCCGCGCTGCGGTTGCCCAGATTAGATCCACAAGCCAAGGAGTCGAACCTGTGTCGCGCTTTATCCTCAGATCTGACGACCCGATCATATCGGCAAGAATCATCGCTTTCACGCGTTCAAGATCTCCCGATAGCGCCATACTCGCTGCCATCTCGCGGCTGCCAAAAGTGCTATTCGTATCCATCCATTGCACGCTGTTTTTATCTGTCCAGTTATTCTGAGCTTCTTCACCATCGAAAAAAACAATCCACACGTTAAGCGCGCTCTTTGCCTGCCGGCTGCAAAACACGCGCGCCAGCTCCAGCATGGTGCCTGTGCCAGAGCCCCCATCATCCGCGCCGACGAAGTTTGCCATACGTAGCGTGTCGTAATGCGTGGTGTAGAGAACCATGTCGCGACCAGCGCCCGGGATCTTCGCCACAATGTTTTTCATCGCCATATCGCCAAGTGGGGTCGAGCCGTGGAAATTGTGCTCTTCCACTTGGCACCCAAAACCTTTGAGCTGCCCGATGATGTAGTCCTGCGCGCGATGAATTCCATCCGATCCCGGCGGTCGAGGCCCGATTTCCACTAATTTGCGCACGTGTTCAAAAGCTTTAGCGCCGTCAAACCCGCCCGTAGAAGACGCCGGGGGAGCCGCGGCCGGAATCATAGCTTGCGCCACTGCCGAGTCGGCGGCCGCCGGTGCACGATTTACTCCAGCGGGTCGGCTATCGCAGCCCGCGACGCACAGCAATGCCAGACCCACGATAGCGAACACAAATTTGCGCTTCCTAAGACCCTGGCGCATTTCACTAACATACATGACCGAGCGCATTTCCGTATATCCAACCGTACTGATTTGCCTGATCTTACGAAGCGCCATTCGACTCAGCGTATAATCCGGCGATGCCATCGGCGTCAGTTCCGATCGAACAGGCCTCGCGTGAAAAGCGGCTGGCGGCGCTTGCCTCCATCGGCTCCGCCGTTGTGCTGGTCACACTGAAAGTTTTTCTCGCCGCACTCACCGGCAGCTTGGGAATTTTGTCGGAAGCCCTGCACTCAATTCTCGACTTTGTCGCCGCGGTAATTACCTACCTCTCGGTACGTGTGGCGGACAAGCCCGCCGATTCCGATCACCTGTACGGCCACGGAAAAGTGGAAAGCTTCTCTGCCTTCGTGGAAACCGCGCTTTTACTTTTCACCGCGATTTACATCATTTTTGAGGCCATCCAACGCCTCATCTTCCACTCTGTCGAGGTGCGCCCGAGCTTCACTGCAATTCTAGTTCTCGCGGTAGCCATGGGCATAGATTTCGTTCGTTCGCGGGCCCTGAATCGCGTGGCCAAAAAATATCCCAGTGAGGCGCTGGAGGCCGACGCGCTGCACTTTTCTACGGATGTGTGGAGCACGTTCGTGGTCATCCTCGGCATCACCGGCGCATTGCTCGGAAAGAGGTTTGGCATTCCGTGGCTGGGCAAACTCGACGCCGTTGCCGCGCTTGGCGTCGCCGGAGTAATCATCTGGATCGGCTCGCGCCTCGGCAAACGCACCGCCGACGCCCTCCTCGACGTTGCTCCCAGCGGCTTGCGCGAGCGCATCACCGCCGCTTTGGACAAGACGGAAGGCGTCTTGCGCACAGAACGTGTGCGCGTGCGCCGCGCAGGCCAGCGTTATTTTGTGGACGCGACTATCAGCGTCCCCCGCACGGCAAGTCTCGAACAGGCCCACGCCGCCAGCGAAACAGTGGAAAAGCGCATCAGCCAGATTGTCCCGGCGGACGTGGTGGTGCACGTTGAACCACGCGCCCGCAAGAACGAAACTTTATTTGAGACTATCCGTGCCATCGCCCAGCGCCGTGGCCTCGCTATCCACGAAATATCGGCGAATCACTACGACGGCCACCTCTTCGTCGAACTCCATCTGGAAGTCGAAGAGGGATCCAGCCTCCGCGAAGCCCACCGCCGCGCCACCGAGCTTGAAAACGAAATCTTGAAGGCTACAGAGCCGGGCGCGCGCGTGAACATTCACATCGAGCCGCTGGGCATAAAGATCGGCAGCGCTGAAGAGATGAAGGACCTGTCGCGCGCGGTCCAGAACTTCCTAAATTCGCTTCAATCGGAGTATCACGAGTTAACCGACTGCCACGACGTGCGCGTTCGTAGCGCCGATCACAAAATCCTGGTTTCTTGCCATTGCGCCATGGACGGAAGTCTTCCCATCACCGACGTTCACGACATTACCGCCGCGTTGGAAGACCGCGTAAAAGAAAAATTTCCGCAAATTTTCAGGCTAACGATCCATCCCGAGCCGGTGGAAGACGCCTAGCTCGACCGCTGCGCACCGAACGCCCGCCCGGCGAAAACCTGCGCCGCCAGCGCGATCGCCTCAGGGAAACATTCCAGTACGTAGCGCGGCTCCGGCGTTTCCACAAACGTGGTGAAAAATGCCGTGCGAATAATAATGAACGTAACCAGAAACGCCAGGCCCGGTTGGCGCCGCGCCATCCACGCCCCCACTACCGCAAGCGCCAAATAAATAAGATTCACAACAACCAGAGCGAGCGTCAGCAGAAAATCCGGTCGATCGTCTTCCCATTCCACGCGCACGGGACGCCAATGCCCGGAATATGGCAGCAATTCAAGCCGCGGCGTGAACCACAAAGTAAGCGCGCGCAAAAATGGAATCTTCAGGTACGTTCGCAAAGGATGGCGCGAAGTTCTCTCGCGGGCAACCTCGCGAAATTGCTGGTCCAGCGTCGGCCCCACCGTCAACTCTTGGTTATATTGGTCCAGCAAATCGGAAACTCGTTCGCGTTCAGCAGGTGAGTCAAACGCCGTAGCGGAAATATCGTCCAGCGAAATCTCTTCCACATTTATTTTCCATTGCGTCAGATACACATCGCGGAAATGCCACAGCCAGGTGTTGGTCCACTGGTTGAAACCAAGCGGCGTGTATTCACCAGGCAACTCGCTGTAACGCGGCGCCAGGAATTGCACGTCGTGCAACGTGTGCCAGTTCCGCGCGGCCCAGGGAATCAGCGGCGATACCACTCCAACCGCGAGCAGTAAGCCTGCACGCAAAAGTTGTAGCCAATCCACCGGCCGCCACCACCTAATTGCCAGCACCAAACCCGCGGCAAAAAGCAGCAGAGGTGTTTCCGGACGCACAAGCGCGCCAAACCCAACCACAATCCCCGCCAGAAACCACCGATTCAACAGTCCGCGCGGAAATCTCCCATCCCCAAGATCGCTGATCTTTCTGCCGAGCTCCGTTTCCAGCAAAATTAAAACCCCTAACGTTGTCAGAAATATCGTCAGCGTTTCAGTCAGCACCACAGCCGTATAATTTGCGGTAAACGGACACAGCGCCGCGAGCCAAAGTCCAGCCAGCGCCACACGCCTGCGAGCTCCTTCAGGCGCGAGCCGCGAAGCGATCAGCGCGATCAGGAAACACGTAGCCAAGTCCAGAACAGCTTGTGACAGCATCACAGCGCGCGGCGAATTTCCAGCGAACGCAAATACCGCGGCAAGAAATGCCGGATAGCCCGGCACGCGCATGTCCACAGGCGTGAGCTGACCATTTACCGGAAATCCGTACACTCCGTTCTTCAACCAATTCCAAGCCAACTCAATGTAGAATGGAGCATCGCCCGAGTCGGTGACGGGGAACTTCAGTACGAAGAACACTCGCAGGGCCAACCCAGCTAATACAGCGAGGCCAGCATTTACGCGCATCTTAGTGTGTTGGGTAATTGACACCATCTCAATGGACGGCTAGCTTGGATTGTCCCGATGCCTGAACGCAAGCCCATTTTCTACGACCAGGAACGCCGCCGCTGGCGCCGCACTCGCCGCGTGTTGGAAATCACCGGCGGATTTCTCGCTATCGTTCTCATAATTTTCCTGATTAACGTCGGCCGCAACCCTGAGCTCCCCGATATTCTGCAAGCCGACACGCATGCAGGCCTCCATGCCGTCCGCGCGCACCTTCCTCTCTTAAAGCCCAAGCCTACTCGCGGCCGCAAACGCAAAATTGCTGCGCTTGGTAAGATTCCGCAAAACTACGATCCACTGCGTGCCGCGTTCTACGAGGAAGATGACGCATCCAGCCTGGCTTCTCTGCAGTTGCACTATCACGATATCGACTTGCTGATTCCTGACGCACTCCACGCCGCGTGGCCCGACGGTCACCTGGAGATTGACACCCACACGAAACTCGATGCTTGGATGAAATCCATGCAGCCCACTGGACTGGAGCTCCCGGTCATGTCCATGGTCAACAACTACAACGGAAAAGATTGGGCCATCAAAGACATGGCGGACATGCTCGCCCATCCTGCGGCCCGCGACCGCCTGGTCAAAGAACTCAGCGATTTCGTGAAGTCGCAGCACCAGCCCGGCCTGGTGGTGGATTTCGAGCAGGTCCCAAAATCCAGCATGCCAGACTTCAATCGCTTCATTCACGATTTAGGCGAATCACTGCGCGCCTGGAATCTGAAATTGATGGTCGCGCTCCCCGCAGCGGACTGGACCTACGACTACAAATATCTGGCGGCACAAAGCGACGCAATAATATTCATGAACTACGATTTCCATTACTCGACTTCCGACCCTGGTCCGATCACGGCTCAAGATTGGTTTATCACCAACATACAGAACATCCTCAAACTGGTGCCGGCCGAAAAGATTATGATGGGCATCGCGAATTATGGCTATGACTGGCAGGCAAAATCGAAGACTGCTCCGCATCCCATCGCGCAACCAGTTACTTTTCAGCAGGCCATTGTCACCGCGGTGGAATCGGAAACGGACGTGGAGTTCGACTCCGACTCCCTGAATCCGCACTACTCCTACGAAGACGAAAAAAACAACGTGCACCAAGTCTGGATGCTGGACGCACTCACCGCTTACAACGAGTTGCGTGCCGCTGAGCGTGCCGGAGTCCGCGGCACAGCCCTGTGGCGCTTGGGCATGGAAGATCCATCCCTATGGTTCATATGGGACGCCACTCACCCCGACAATACGATTCGCAACAAAGTGCAGGAAGTTCCTCCCGGCTACGACTTAATTCTGGAAGGCCAAGGCGATATCTGGCGCATCACCGCCACTCCGCAAAGCGGCCGCCGTGAATTTGAATACGATTCCGACACCGATCTTTTCACCGACGAAACCTTCAAGGCCTATCCGCTTTCCTGGCGCATTGATCAGATGGGATACGCCCCGCACAAAGTAGCCCTCACATTCGACGACGGTCCAGACAACACTTGGACCCCGGAAATTGTGGACATCCTGCATCAGAAGCAAGTTCCCGCGGCTTTCTTCGTGATCGGCGAGTCCGCAAATCAGTATCCTGGAATCGTCAAACGTGAATTCGACCTTGGAAATGAAGTTGGCAATCACACATTTACGCACCCTGATTTTGAGACTATTTCAAAATCTCAGCTTCAGTTCGAACTGAATCTCACCGAGCTGCTTTTGGAAAGTAATTTGGGAGTGAAAACTCTCCTGTTCCGCCCGCCGTACGGCATCGATCATCAACCCGAAACCGCTAGCGAAATTGCGATGCTTCCCGTTCCGCAGTCCATGGGTTACATCATTGTCGGCGCGCAGATCGACCCGCACGATTGGG
>Ga0209009_1000375_pt1 | contig 16825 bp, 9 predicted proteins | sample BlaSpr_A8_OM3_M2_FD_187979 | JGI IMG/M metagenome (GOLD analysis project Ga0209009, IMG submission 187979) | Forest soil microbial communities from Thunder Bay, Ontario, Canada - Black Spruce, Ontario site 2_A8_OM3_M2 (SPAdes) (version 2) | ecosystem: Environmental > Terrestrial > Soil > Boreal... | reverse complement strand
ACAGATGTTCAGATCCCCCGGAATCGGTGTTCAGATCCCCCCGGAATCAGTGTTCAGATCCTCCCGGAACAGCTGTTCAGATCGGTCCGGAATCCGCACCTCCATCACGGCATCGCCTAGAGCGACCGCCAGTTCGCGTGCGATTCGAGGGTCGTCGCGATGCCTTCGTGCCCATCCGTAGGCGGGTCGCTTCCGAGTGTTGCTCGCCAGGCATTCCGCGAGGGCGTGGTCCTTTGCGTAGTCAACTCCCAACTCCCAAAATCGCTGCATCAGCTCCGACTGGTAGGTCTCCAGGACCGTGGATGGAGTCACCGTCTGGGGATCCGCCCCCCAGCGTAGAAGCAGCTCGACCAGCTCCCAGGCTCGGAGTTCCAGCGCTTGGTCGAGCGGGTTTTGTGCTTCGAGCCTGAGTTGGTAGCCGTTGCATAGCAGCAGTAGGGCGAGATCGTGAAAGCGGGCGTTGATCGTAACTTGAAGCGCCGTGCGCCGACTTCGCCCGCCCGGCCCCGGCCGGCTCTGAACCGGCTTGCCGCTCCTGATCCAGTCCTCGACCGAATAGAGTCGGCCAGCCCGGCAGAGATCCAGCAGTGGCTTCAGGTCGTCCTGCGTCGCGGCCACGGGTCGACCCTCGGAGCCACCGGGCGCAGGATTTTCACGGGGATCTGTCCACCGACCCTCTGGTGGCGAGTTCGTCGAGGTGGATTCGATTTCTTGGTCCAAAGAGTCTCCAGACGCTTGGATCAGTTTCGACTCATCGAGCAGCGGCTCTCTTCGATCCATCTTCTCGTGGTCTGCCCTCGTTCGTCGACGAGGATACGGCTATTCGGTCTCAGCCTGAGAAACGCACGCTCTGGCGCCAGATCGTCGTCTCGGACATCAGGCGCCCGCTCTGCCGAGTCAAGAGACTAGGGCCAGGCGGGGTAAACTGCTCTGACAGTCTCAAGGAGTCGGATGGACATCTTTGAACTCAGAGCGCCCGGTGTCGCTGAGGGCGTGCACCGGCGATGCGCCTCGATCACATCGCCGCTACGGGCTTCTCAGGGCGCTCCTGCCTCACGATCCGACGCCGCGTGGTGCGAAGCCGGTAGGGGGTCCGTTTGACCGATTTCTTTGAACGCCCGATTCTCAACTCTCCGTACGAATACCCGCGCCAGCATTGGGAACTCGACAACACTGGCCTGCCGACCGGGCAGATCATCGAGAAGCGGCGGGGGGCGGAGTTCATCACTCCGATTCCGAAGCCCAAGAAGCAGAGAGCAGGACAGAGGAACATCGTCTTCGACGAGGGCAAAGGGCTTTCGACCGAAGCGCAGCAGTACGACCCGACTCCGGTTATCAACGAGCTTCGCCAGCGAGTCGACAGCTGGCGGGCGCTGCCCAATCCCAGCGATTGGCTCGTCACTCCGGAAACTACGCGGCTCCTCCAGCACTGGCGACACCACAAGTTCAGCGGCATCCGCCCGTTTTTCTGCCAGGTCGAGGCCATCGAGACGCTGATCTGGCTCACCGAGGTCGCCCCGAAACTCGGCAAGGAGGGGCAGCGTTTTCTCACCCACCTGGACGGCGCGAACCAGCAGGCCAACCCGGGCCTACCTCGCCTCGCGCTGAAGCTCGCGACCGGCTCTGGCAAGACGACGGTCATGGCGATGCTGATCGCCTGGCACACGATCAACGCCGTCCGGCGTCCGAGCAGCCCCCGTTTTACCCGAGGTTTCCTGGTCGTGACCCCGGGGCTGACCATCAAGGACCGCCTTCGTGTTCTAAAGCCCAACGATCCGGACGCCTACTACCAGGACCGCGAGCTCGTGCCACCTGACCTGCTGGGGGACCTGGGTCGCGCCAAGATCGTGATTACCAACTTCCAGGCCTTGAAGCTGCGCGAGACTCTGGAGATCTCTAAGGGCGGCCGGGCGTTACTCGAGGGACGGACCGGGCAACCGATCGAGTCCACAGAGACCGAAGGCCAGATGCTCCAGCGCGTCATGCCCGACCTGATGGGGCTGAAGAACATCCTCGCGATCAATGACGAGGCCCACCACTGCTACCGGGAGAAGCCGGGCGACGACACCGATGAGGAGCTGAAAGGGGAAGAGCGGGAGGAGGCTGAGAAGAACCGTGAAGCCGCCCGGCTCTGGATCTCGGGGCTCGAGGCTGTCAAGAACAAGCTCGGCCTGAACCGCATCGTCGACCTTTCGGCGACGCCATTCTTCCTGCGCGGCTCCGGCTACGCCGAGGGCACGCTCTTCCCGTGGACGATGAGCGACTTCTCCCTCATGGACGCGATCGAGTGCGGCATCGTCAAGCTTCCCCGTGTGCCAGTGGCGGACAACATCCCCGGCGGCGACATGCCGAAGTTCCGCAACCTCTGGGAGCACATCGGGAAGCGGATGCCGAAGAAGGGGCGAGGGAAGGCCGCCAAGCAGTACGATCCCTTGAAGCTCCCGGTCGAACTCCAAACTGCGCTCGAAGCACTCTACGGGCATTATGCGAAGACCTTTGATCTCTGGCAGGAGGCCAAGATCGACGTTCCTCCGTGCTTCATCGTCGTTTGCAACAACACGTCGACGTCGAAGCTGGTCTACGACTACATCTCCGGCTTCGACCGGGAGAACGAGGATGGCTCGACGACGCTCGAAAACGGGCGCCTGGCCCTCTTCCGCAACTTCGACGAGCACGGAAACCCGCTCGCGCGGCCTCGGACGCTGCTGATTGACAGCGAGCAGCTCGACTCGGGCGACCCACTCAGTGACGACTTCCACGATGCGGCGTCAGACGAGATCGAGCGATTCCGACGCGAGATCATCGAGCGAACGGGTGACCGTCAGCAGGCCGAGAACCTCTCGGACCAGGATCTCCTGCGCGAGGTCATGAACACCGTCGGCAAGAAGGACCGCCTGGGCGGCGGTACTCGCTGCGTCGTCTCGGTCTCGATGCTGACCGAGGGCTGGGACGCCAACACCGTCACTCACGTCCTCGGCGTGCGTGCCTTCGGCACTCAGCTCCTCTGCGAACAGGTCATCGGCAGGGCGCTGCGACGCCAGTCCTACGATCTCAACGAGGAAGGCCTCTTCAACGTCGAGTACGCCGACGTGCTCGGGATTCCGTTCGACTTCACGGCCAAGCCCGTGATTGCCCCGCCCCAGCCACCGCGCGAAACGATCCAGGTCAGGGCGATCACGCCGGAGCGGGACGCCTGCGAGATCCGCTTCCCGAGGGTCGAGGGCTACCGAGTCGAATTGCCGAATGAGAAGCTCGAGGCCGACTTCAACGAGGACTCGACGCTCGAATTGACGCCCGATCTCATCGGGCCCTCAGTCACCCGCAACGAGGGGATCATCGGCAAGGGGGTCGACCTGAACCTCGTTCACACCGGCGACCTGCGCCGCTCTACGCTCCTCTTCCACCTTACCCAGCGTCTGCTCTACACGAAGTGGCGCGACCCGGGCGGCGAGCCGAGGCTCTATCTCTTTGGGCAGCTGAAGCGCGTCACGCGGGACTGGCTCGACCACCATCTGGTCTGCAGCGGCGGCACGTACCCGGCGCAGCTCATGTACCTGACGCTGGCCGATATGGCGTGCTCGCGGATCACCGACGCGATCACCCGCCACCACTCGAGCGAGCGGCCGATCAAGGCGCTGCTCGACCCCTACAACCCGACCGGCTCCACGATCCACGTCAACTTCACAACCTCGAAGAGAACCCGCTGGCAGACAGCCCCCAACCGCTGTCACATCAACTGGGTGATCTGCGACAGCGACTGGGAGGCGGAACTCTGCCGGGTGGTCGAATCGCATCCACGGGTGCATGCCTACGTGAAGAACCACAGCCTCGGTTTCGAGGTGCCCTACCGCATGGGCTCGGAAGCCCGAAGATACAGGCCCGACTTCATCGTCCTGGTCGACGACGGCCACGGCACCAACGACCTCCTCCGCCTGGTAATCGAGATCAAGGGGTACCGAGGAGAAGATGCGAAGGAGAAGAAGGCCACGATGGAGACATACTGGGTGCCCGGCATTAACAACCTCAAGACCTGTGGACGCTGGGCATTCGCCGAGCTGACCGCGGTCTATCAGATCGAAACGGGCTTTGCAGCGAAGGTGGAATCTGCCTTCGGAGCGATGATGGATCAGAGCGCCAGCGCGACGGTCTGACGCCGCTGGTTGCCCGGAAAGGGACGATGCCGAAGAAGAGCAAGCCGAAGTCCCCGAAGCAGGTCGAGACGCTCACGCACGAGGAGGCCTCGCGCAAGAACATCCCAACCGCCGAGTATCAGTCGATGCTGGCGAAGGACGACCAGCACCCGGTCGAAGTGCGGTACCAGCGCAATGTATCCGGTCTTGAGGTGGAGAAAGGGCAGCGCAATCACGACCTAGACCCGCAGATCGTCTGGCGGGGAAAGGACGAGCGTGACTGGTCGGATCTTGTGGTTCCCGCGCCGCCGCTCTTTATCCAGGAGAAGGTCCATCCGAAGGTCCTGATCGACGACCTGATGCGCCGCAGTGCAGCAGCGGCGGCCGAGAAGGCCGCCGCCGGGTCAGGCTTTCAGGTCGATCTCTTCGCGGATTTCAACGGGCTGGCGAGTCCGGAGCAGAAAACGGAGTTCTACCAGCACGATGCGAACTGGTCGAACCGGATGATCCTGGGTGACAGCCTGCAGGTGATGGCCTCCCTCGCGGAGCGTGAGGGGCTGCGAGGGCAAGTGCAGTGCATCTACATCGACCCGCCCTACGGCATCAAGTTCAACTCGAACTTCCAGTGGTCGACGACCAGCCGTGAAGTGAAGGACGGCAACGCCGACCACATCACCCGCGAGCCTGAGCAAGTCAAGGCCTTCCGCGACACCTGGCGCTACGGCGCACACAGCTATCTCACTTACCTCCGCGACCGGCTAACGGTCGGGCGAGACCTCCTTTCCGACTCCGGCTCCATCTTCGTCCAGATCGGTGATGAGAACGTGCATCGGGTAAGGGCGCTGTTGGACGAGGTGTTCGGGGAGGCGAATTTCGTAGCTCAGATCTCGATCCAGAAAACGAGCGGGCAGACCTCGCAGTACCTTCCAGGTCTCCAGGACTTCATATTGTTCTACTCACGGCATTACGATCGGTGCAAGTATCGCGAACTCCTCGTCGCGAAGCCAGCAATCGCGAGTCCTGAGGAGCGATATGTCTGTGTCGAGCCAACACTCGGAACACTGATTGACCTATCCGTCAAGCAGAAACGGGGAGACGAAGCCATTCCGCAGGGGCGAATCCTGAGACTCCAAGATACAACCTCGCAGACTGGCTCAGAGAGCAGCCGATTCGTCTTTAACTTCCAGGGAATTGCAGCTGTACCCTCAGGCAAGCGTGGTTGGTCATTCGGAGAGGACAAGCGGGACCGTCTCGTCCGGTCAGGGAGGTTGTTCTTGGTGGGCAAGAGTATTCGATGGAAGAACTATCACGACGAGTCCGGTCACTCGACCGTTGGCAACAACTGGACCGATTTGGCTCCATCGGGGTTCGGAGAGGACCGGATCTACGTTGTTCAGACTCTCTCGGAGTTTATCCAGCGTTGCATCCTGATGACAACCGACCCGGGTGACCTCGTCTTGGACCCCACATGCGGTTCTGGGACGACAGCCTTCGTCGCCGAGCAGTGGGGTCGGCGGTGGATCACGATCGACACGTCGCGGGTGGCACTGGCCTTGGCACGCGCGCGCATCATGGGGGCGCGGTATCCGTTCTACCTACTCGCTGACAGCAAGGATGGGCAGCGGAAGGAGGCCGAGGTCATGCGATCCGAGCCGTCGACGGCTCCCACCCGCACCGACGTCCGTCAAGGCTTTGTCTATGAGCGTGTGCCGCACGTCGCGCTAAAGTCGATCGCCAGCAACGCGGAGATCGACGTGATTTGGGAGAAGTTCCAAGCTTCAGTGGAGCCGCTGCGGCAGCAGCTTAACGCAACGCTTGGGAAGAAGTGGGAGGAGTGGGAGTTTTCCCGCGAGGCTGACTTGAAGTGGCCGGCCAATGCGAAGGAGCTTCACGCGACGTGGTGGGAGGAGCGAATCACGCGTCAACGACAGATCGACGCCTCCATTGCCGCGAAGGCCGAATACGAGCGGCTCCGCGACAAGCCGTTTGTCGACTCGAAGAAAGTCCGCGTTGCGGGTCCCTTCACGGTCGAAAGCCTCGCGCCACACCGGGCGCTCGGAGTCGACGTGAACGACGAACTAATAGAGGACATCGCGGAGAAGAGACTTGGCTACGCCGAGAAGCCGGACTTCCCCTCGATGATCCTAGAGAACCTCAAGACCGCCGGTGTGCAGCAGTCGCACAAGGCGGATCGGATCGCCTTCTCGTCGTTAACGCCTTGGCCCGGTAACTTGGTCTGTGCAGAAGGCCGGTACGTCGAGGGCAGTGACGGTAAGGGCAAGGAGAAGCGCGCAGCGATCTTCATCGGCCCCGAGTTCGGCACGGTCTCCCGCCCGGACCTGGTCGCCGCCGCCCGCGAAGCGGCCGACGCCGACTTCGACGTGCTGATCGCCTGCGCGTTCAACTACGACGCCCACTCCACCGAGTTCGCCAAGCTTGGCCGCGTCCCCGTACTCAAAGCCCGCATGAACGCCGACCTGCACATGGCCGACGACCTGAAGAGCACCGGCAATGGCAACCTTTTCGTAATCTTCGGAGAGCCCGACATCGACATCCTGCCGGCGGGCGAAGGCCAGATCCAGGTCAGGGTCAAGGGCGTCGACGTATTCCACCCTCAGACCGGCGAGATCCGCAGCGACGGCGCTGAAGGCATCGCTTGCTGGTTCATCGACACCGACTACAACGAAGAGAGCTTCTTCGTCCGCCAGGCCTACTTCCTCGGCGCCAACGACCCCTACAAGGCGCTCAAGACCACCCTCAAGGCCGAGATCGACGAAGAGGCCTGGGCAACGCTTCACAGCGATACCTCGCGACCTTTCGACAAACCTAAGTCCGGCCGGATAGCGGTCAAAGTGATCAATCACCTCGGCGACGAAGTGATGAAGGTGTTTCGGGCCGGCTGATGCGGCCACTGGCATCTCGCTGATGGAATTCCGCATCGCGGGCACGTTCACCGAAAGCCTCGCTCGTCTGACGTCGGACGAGCAGAAGGCCGCGAAAACAACGGCATTTGATCTCCAGATGAATCCTGCCTCACCAGGGATGCAGTTCCACAAGTTGGGCAAGGCGCGAGACAAGAACTTCTGGTCGGTGCGCGTCGGCGGGGATCTGCGGCTGATCGTGCATCGGAGCGAGGCGAGCCTGCTGCTCTGCTACGTCGGCCACCACGAAGCAGCGTACAACTGGGCTGAGAAACGGCGACTCGAAACGCATCCGACCACCGGAGCAGCGCAGCTTGTCGAGTTGAGGGAGACCGTGCGGGAGACCGTTCGGACGATCGACGTGCCTCGCTATGTCGATGTCGACCTGCCGGCGCCTGCGGCCCCGTTGAGGCCGGTCCCTGCGAAGCCTGCGCTCTTCGCAACCGCCACCGACGAGGATCTCCTCGGCTACGGGGTACCGGCCGAGTGGCTAACCGAAGTGCGTGAGGCGACCGAGGACAGCTTGTTCTCGGTCGCCGACCACTTGCCGAGCGAGGCGGCCGAGGCGTTGCTCGAGCTCGCGACCGGGGGGACGCCCAACCCGCTGGCTCGTGCCATCGAGGGCGCCGACCCGTTCACCCATCCCGACGCCCAGCGGCGCTTCAGGCTCATGACCAACCCCGATGAACTCGAGCGCGCGCTCGAATACCCATGGGAGAAATGGACCATCTTTCTCCACCCCGCCCAGCGACAGATCGTCGAGCGGGAGACGAGCGGACCGACCCGGGTGGGGGGATCCGCCGGGACCGGCAAGACCATCGTCGCCCTCCACCGCGCCGTCTATCTCGCACGCACCCACCCGGAAGCCCGCGTGCTTCTCGCGACCTTCTCGGAAGCACTGGCTCACGCGCTCCGCACCCAACTCCACCGGCTGATAGGCAACGAGCCGAAGATCGCCGAGCGGCTTGAAGTGCACTCAATGAGTGGCATTGGCAGGCGCCTTTACCAGGCGAGCTTCGGAGCGCCACGGCTCGCTACCGAAGAGGTCATCCGGCAGGCCCTAGCCCAGGCGGCAGCCGGGATCGAAGGGCAGAAGTTCAGCCCCTACTTCCTCTGGACAGAATGGTCCCAGGTCGTCGACGCCTGGCAACTCGAGAGCTGGGAGGCCTACCGCGATGTCGAGCGGCTCGGCCGCAAGACACGGGTTGCCGAGAAGCAGCGGGCCCTTCTCTGGTCGATCTTTGCCAGGGTCCACGAGAGGTTGCGCGAGGCGGACCTATTGACCGAACCCGGCATGCTCGCGAAGCTGGCGCGTAAGCTCGAAAGGGTCCACCACCCGCCTTTCGACTTCGCCGTCATCGACGAGGCGCAGGACCTTGGCGTGCCCGAGCTGCGGTGGCTCGCGGCGCTTGGGGGCGGGCGTCCCGACGGCCTCTTCTTCGCGGGCGATCTCGGACAACGGATATTCCAGATCCCGTTCTCCTGGCTTTCACTCGGCATCGACGTCCGCGGTCGCTCCCAAACCTTGCGGATCAACTACCGGACCTCCCACCAGATCCGGAGCCAGGCTGACCGGCTCCTACCCTCCGAGCTCGCCGACGTCGACGGCAACGCCGAAGAGCGACGCGGCACCATCTCGGTGTTTAACGGACCGAAGCCGACAGTCCGCGTATTCGAGTCGAAAGCTGCTGAGACCGCCGCGATCGCCGAGTGGATCGCAGCGCGCCAAGCCGAGGGCTACGCTCCGCAGGAGATTGGCGTCTTCGTGCGATCGGAGGCGGAGCTGGGCCGCGCCCGTGCTGCGGTTCAGGCAGCCGGGCTGAAGGTGAGCCAGCTCGACGACCGCTCAGGTGGAGCGGCCGGAACCGTCGCCGTCGGCACCATGCACCTGGCCAAGGGCCTCGAATACCGCGCCGTCGTCGTCGCTGCCTGCGACGATGAAGTCCTGCCCCTGCAATCTAGGATCGAAAACGTCACCGACGACGCCGACCTCGAAGATGTTTACGACACCGAGCGGCACCTGCTCTACGTGGCCTGCACCCGAGCCCGCGACCATCTGCTGGTGACGGGCGTCAAGCCCGCCTCGGAGTTTCTCGACGACCTGCGGGGGAGCTCTTCGCCAGGCGCTTGACATGTTGGTTGGAATTCGCGAAGATCGTAGGGGCCCTTCGCCCCCATACGGTCCGGGAGACCTGTCGATCGAGGAGCTGGTCGCCGTCGAAACCGGCGAAAGGCTGGACTTCTACCCGACAGCTCGGAGCTTTGGCTCGACCCCTGAGTCCAGCACGCGGACCATGTTCGCCAAGAAAGTGGCTGTTTCGTTCTGGCGCGTGAAGTCGATGAGGTCGATCTTGTTCCCTCGGACGCTACGCACAAGATAGGGCCCGGTTCCGCCCTGCGTCACGACCAGATCACCAGATTGTGGGGGCCTTTTCAGTACCAAGACGGTCGATGGATGTAGGTAGGCCTCCCCGAGACGTACGAGCGAATCCAGCCAGACCCGGGGATCTACTCCGGCAATCGGGCTCGCCTCCAAAAGTTCGATGATGCGAGCGCGGTCAGCGCCAGCCATGCGAGCGCCAATCAAACATGCACGAGCCAACCTTTCGGCGACTTGAACGGCCGAGTCCGACTCGTCCGGATCTTCGTCTGGATCCTCGTAAATATGGAGGTCAGCTGGCCCGACACCGGTCAGCCAAGCGATCCATGCCGCCCGCTCGATCAGAAACTTCTGCTCAGCAAACAGAGCGCCGGCAGTCTTCGCAGCTGCGTCGATCAAACCCGTCCGAAGCCCGAAGAGACGTGGGGCGGCCTCGAAAACGAAGTCCTCAGCCGCTTCGCGATCCACAAACTCAACTCGCAAGGCGTGCCAACGGTCCTGATCCTCAACTCTCCGAAGCCTCTCTAGAACCCCGAGTACCGCCGCGGTCTCGTTGACAATCCGTATGGGGTCGTGCCCCTCTTCGATTCGACGCTGCAATCGCCGAAGCAGGGTGCGGCTCTTGCGATGCCAGGCGGCAGCAATCTTCTCGTCGGCGGGCAGTTGCCGAACAAGCTCCTCGTCATCGGTCTCAATGAGCTCTGTTTCCGGTCTGGTTCCCGGGGATGGCTCGTGGGATAGGCTCTGCCAGAGTTCGCGCATCAGGTAATCGAGAAGTAGCCCGAGGTCTCCGGTGCTGAGGTGACGCTCCACCTTACCCGTCGCCTCCCTGAGAGTGCCAACGAGCGTCACAGTGGTTTCATCTGAACCAGTCTCAGCGTCTCGGCGATTGGTCTTTCCCTTCCTCGCTATCCCGGACTCCGCCGACGGGGATTCGAAGATCAGCTTATCGACGAGCCTGAGCAATTCTGCTAACTCTGAAGCATTGCCGCTGAGTCCTCCTAGCGCGTCGCGGACTCGCCCCTGCGCGGAAGAGACCGCAGTCTCGCGAAGCAGATCTACGTGATGGATGAATCCGTGACGAAGTGCACCGTCAAGTACCGCTTCGATCGAGGACGCTTGGTCGATCCGCTCTGGGAGGGTGACGATGAGTTCGGCAGCCTTCTTCTGGACAGTTGATGGAAGTTCGGCCCTGTGAGCGTCTCGGATGACAACCTTGGCGACGTGACGGAAAGGGCCGGGGATCCGGATTGTCTCCCCGTCGCAGATTCCAACCAGTGGTTTGAGGAGCCCGGCGGCGAATTCCGAACGGGCCGTCCGCGCGCGCAGACCGGCCAGGATACCAGGCGCCACCGCTTGACCTTTCCAGAGGCCTCCCAAGCTGAGATCTTGGGTGTCAGAGGCGGTCAGTCGTCGAACTACGACAATCTCCGCGTTTCTCGGGCCTGCCGAAGCTAGCCAGGCAGCGGCGGTCGGGTTCGCGCTCCCGGTGATGAGCACTCGTTCGGACTTGCTCTCGATCAGGACGGCCTTCGCGTGAAGGTATCCACGTCCCTTGTGACCTGGGTTGAGGTCGTGGGAATCCACGACTCGGGCTTCCCGCGGCAACTTCGTCGTATTGCCTGGAAAGCATGCCGTTTTGGGCTCGATACCAATGACGATCTCTTCGGGCTGCAAGTCCTCGGCGACACGCCGTACGAAAGAGAGGCCTGAATCGAAGAACGGGCCGAGAATAGCGACGCGCGTCGCTCTGTCAGGGAGTTTTCTCCGTACCCTCTGCCAGAGGCTTAGCCCGGTCGGCCGCGAGCCAACGACTTCCACGGCACTGCTTTCCGGTGACGGTCCGAGGTACGGGCGGCAGAAGACATCGAAGTCATCAACGGCTCGTTTCAGGCCGGCGGGCAGAGTTGTCGCCCATGCTTTGCAGAACTCGAGTACCTCAACAACAGCAGCCGAACCAGAGCGGTCCTTCGGACCATCCACGTTAATTACATTGGTGACTTCGCGGTTCCGAATGAAGCCGGCCATCGTCAGATTGTGACTTCCGATGACCACTCGAGCAGTCTTCGGTCCGACAAGAAGCGCCACCTTTGGATGGAAAATGCCGTCGCCAGCGATCGGCAGGAGTCCATAGCGGCGCCCTGCGCTTGACGGCCTATGCCTCGGGTCTGCGAATTCTAGGGAAAGCTGCGTTCCATCCATCAAGAGGACTACGTAGTTGCAGCCCGAAGCGCGAAGGCGCCGCAACACAACCTCTTCCACAAATGGGAGGTACCCGCTGAAGGTCGTGATCAGGGCTGCCTCGAACCCCGGGCCGGTCCCTAGCGCTTCAAGCAACGAAATCGGTCCGTCGGAGAGCCTAGGCACCGAGGTCCTCCCGCAGCTCTCGACCTAAAGGTGAGATCCGCGCTACCCATCCCCCCGACGGCGTACCCTGCTCTTCCATGGGGTCCTCGGGAGTCTGCCACCTGGCCAGCCCGAGATCGACAAGGAACTGCACGGCACGACTGACTCGGGATGCTGTGAAACCCGGACGCGGCGGCTCTGCGTCCGCACGCCTGCGGATTCCCTCATCGGTTACATATAGCAGAAAGGTGTCAAGGGACTCCGCATGCAACTTCCGAAGGGCGACCCGGAGGTGCGCTTCCACTCCCCATTCCGCCGCCAGCGTCCCGGCCCATTCGGCGACGGTCAGAGCCCGCCATTCGCCAGAGATGTTCTGGCCAAACGAGGAGAGGTTCAGCGGGTAGTGACTCAGGTAGTCCGATGGAATTCCGGCTTCCAGATAGGGGTGTGGTTCAGTGTGACGTGCGGCGAGGGCCAAGAGTGTATCGATGGAGGCCACCAGGCATGCCGTGTCATCGCTGTCTCGAGCGGCACTCCAAACGTCCCGTGACCGTTGGAATTCGTGCTCGGCGTTCTTCCATTCTGGCAGCGGAGGCAAGGACCGGGCCCTGGCTGCGACGGATTCGTAAACCTTTAGCTTGCCCTCCTTCTTAAGGGCCTTGCTGGCGGCCTCTGCCACGAGTTTGCCAATCTCGCCCACGCTCTGGGCCGTACCGCCACGGTCATCGACCAAACGCAGTGCGACCCAAAAGACTCCAAGCACCGCGATCGACAGCTCATCATTCCGTTCGTAGACTGCCCAAGCGCGCCGGACTCGGTTCCATGCCTGAGGAGGGTTCCAGGCCGACTCATCGTCGATCGCGCTGGTCAGACAAGCAGCCCGAAACGCCTCGTCGAGCGATGCTTCCCCATGGTCATCCCGGCGTAGTGCAAGATCTAGGAGCAGGAGCAGAGTCTGACGCCGCTGCTGATCGCGTGCCGTTGCGTTGGCCTTCCTGGCAAACAGCAAATCGATCAGCAGCTCGCGCTCAAGCACGTGAGTCGAGAGGTAACAGGGGCAGAAGGAGGCAAGCCTGTCGAGGTCCTTATCGTCAACCACGCCCTGTCTAAGAACACCAAGAAAAGCCTTCCTGTCCACGCGACCATCGAATGCCTTCGCGAGGGGCACTCCAATGTCTTCCGAACACTCGACCTTAGTCCCTTCACGACGAAGCACCCCGAGCTCTCGTAGCGGTCCGAGGTAGTACTGGCCCAACCCTCCGAGCCGGTTCTTGAAATACGAATTCGAATTCTCGGACCGCGGTGCTGCCAATTCACCGAGTGGTATTGGTCGCTTCGCGTCCGGCCGCAGCGCCGGAACGAGCGTATTCCGTCCGACGAGTCCGCGGCCGTGTAGCTTCACGTCCTCTTGCCGCGTCTGAGCATGTCGTTCTGCAACGAGGGTGAGAAGGCAATCCGCTCGGCGCAGAGTGTGGACGAAATCCAAGCCTAGCCTCTGTCCCTCCTGATGATGAGTCCACGCGACCCATGGGTAGAACGAGTAGTTGGAGATCCGATCGGTGAGAACGGTCATCCCGGGGAGGAGGTTTGAGAATATGAAGATCGGCGTCTGCTGGATACCAAGATGATCCACCCCGCCCCCTTTCGTCGGGGGCTTTACCCAGGCAGTCGTCGCGTCCATGAGGTGTCTCCAATTATCCTCGGGCGAGGTGGGCCGCGCTAGTCGACTTCTCCCGCCTACGGCACCATCTGGATCATCAGCTCACGTTTCTGAGGTCATGAGGAGAAAGACCATGTCAGCGATGACGCGACGAGGCGGCAGGCCCGTCCGACGCAGCTGAAATCACGCGTTCTCACCACGTGGTCCCGATTGGGCTACTCCAGCCATCAGCTTAGCGGCGCCTGCGATCACCGGCGCCCGGTAGGCCTCGGAGAGCTGGAACTCCAGGGGATTCGGACGGTTGGCGACGAGAATCTCGAGTCTCCCGACCTCGGCGCGGACGTCCGCGAGCTTCTTGAGGGGAATCTCGAGGACCTCCCGGGCGCCGGCAAATAGGATTCGTCGGTCGGTGACGAAGATCGTTCCGTAATCGGCAACCTCTGGAGACACTGTCGTGACGGGTTGCCCCGCGAACCGGCCGGAGCGCAGCGAGACCCCTCTCATGATTCTCACGCTGATGCCTGCCGATCTACCTTCGTAGTGGGTCCGCTTGCGAAGCTCGATGTACTGGACGCCGGCGCTCAAAGCGACGCACGTCTCCGCTTCTCCGAGGATGACGCCGGAGACTTCCCGGTTGAGATTTGGCCAGTTCTTTCGGTCCGTCCATTGGGACAGGGACTCCAGTTCCTTCAGGCCCGCCTGCCGCCTTAGCTCGTCTGCCGCGGCGAACCGTTCGCGGTCGGCCTGAGCTCTCCGGGCATGCCTTCTGACAAGAACGGCGGCGCCGACGAGGATGGCCGCCCCGCCAAGGACGGCGGCACCGAGAGGGATGGCAGACCCGCTGGCCAGGGGAGAGAAAGTCATGGTGCTGCTGGTCGAGTGCGCCTCGATGGCGCGTGTCGGTTGGGCAGGTGTCGCCAGAAGGGGAGTCACCTGCGGTTGGGACGGCACCACGCGGACGTTGAGAGCCCGAACCCATCCGTCCTTGGAGCCTACGGTGCGCACGTGGAAGTAGCCGTTGGTCTGACCGGACTCGAGCAACATGAGCCGATCGGAAGGCTTTAGGAGAAGCAGCGGGCTAAGAGAGGTCGAGGGATCCGGTCGCAGGTTGACGTCGCGCGTGACGATCACATCGTCCGCGAGCAACCGGATCGAGGTGAGGAGAAGTATCGCAGGAGCGAGGTATCGAGCCCGTTGGCAGCTCATTGACGCCTCCAATGACTGACCCGGACGACTCCGAATTCTACGGCTCGGCCTCCAGCAGGTTAGCCGGTCGTTCCGGGCCGGCCACCAATTACACGGCAGGGCCGCCACGTCTTCGTCCCTCAGGTCGGCGCGCTCTGGCCGAGACTCAAGACAGCCGATTCCCGGATGGCCGCCCCTTCCAAGGCTCCCGTGGAAATAAAGGCCGCCGCGCCCGCCGGCGACGTAACCGCACCCGCGCGCGTCCTGGCCGACCCGAAGCCCGCGCCCGCCGATCGAGGTGCCAATGCCCCTCTAGGCCAGGTTTTGATCGGATGGGGCCCAGCCGGACGCGCCCTAAGCCTTCCCGTCGTTCTCGCCCGTAGCTGTGGACACTCGGCCGAGCTCGTCCGCAAGAAGCTGCCCAAGAAAGACGGCGGTCTTGATCTCCGCCAATCCGAGCGGATCCGTTCTCGCAAAATCAAAGTTAAGCACTCCTAGGCAGCGTTGGGAATTGTCTTGCGGCGAAAGGCACTTTAGAGGAACACTCAAAAAGGCTTTGTACGGGATCCTGTTCTTTTCACCGGCTTTAAAGATATAGAGGTCCATTTCAGGGTTTACGAGGTCCAATGCGCCATCAATCCTAGCTATCTCGAATTTCATAGCATGAGGAAAGAAGAAGGAGAACGGGGCGCGCCGATTAACAGGGAAGAAAAGGCGTGGGACGTATCGCGCGAGCATATCGCCGTGTACTAACCCGGCTACCCCTTCCCCTTTACCAAGGCGGACAAAGTACGACGGGTCGTCCTCATCGGGGTAGACATCACCGCGGTCGATCAGTAACTCCGCCGAGACTTCGCGAAAGATGGAGACGTGGCGGATCCCTGAGCGCCTAAAAACTCTAAAGAAGCTGGGCAACGCCGCGGCGATTGCAGCCTTGGATGTCAAGTAGGCCCGCCCCGCCGAAAACTCCCAAACCTTCTCACCGAGAACATAGTCAGACTCTCGGTGGCTCATTTCAGCTCTGTGGTGGAAGAGAATGACAACCACGGACAATCCAAAGAGGGTTTTTAATGGCCAGCCATTCTTTAGGCCGGCAAGAATCGCTGAGATCCGGTGGCCTCCGAGTAGCTCGGCGCCGACCTCCGCCGCGAGCGCCAGGACCGACACAGACAAGACCGAAAGGGCTACCATTCTTAGAAGGTGGCGGAGTCCCTTCTTTCGCTCCCAGTAGTAAAAGTATCCGGCTATGGGTAGGTAGCGAGACAGCTTCCTCAGGACAGCGCCGAATTCGGCGGCAATCAACCTTAGCTCTCTCTTGAGATCCCGACCTTTCTCAGGCGGCGGGATGGTCAAGCTTCCTCGCGCGGCACATCCCCTACTGCTGGAGGAGCACCGGACAAAAAAGGGCTAAACCTATTCGACCAGTTTTTCCAATTGTACCCAGCCGTTCTTGAACTGCTCGAATCCGAGTCTAGTTCGAACGGCCGTAGCTCGGGCACGGTCCGGCTGAACTGAGCGTGGAGGCTGCGAACACCGCTCCCCAGGTTCACGCTGGCCAGTAGGCCTTTCGGTAGGGCGTTGTCTCGCAACCGTCGCAGAGACCATCGTCTCAGAAGAGCCGCCCGAGTCTCGGTTTCTCATCTGCTAGATTATAGACCCGTCGGCGTGGCGTCCCGCAAGTTATTCATGCCCGAGCCACTCAAAACGTTGATCACGTGCCGCTGCCCGGTTACGTAACCCTTTGATCTGGATGGTCTTATCTTAGAGGCAGAACGACGTTTTGCCTTGACAACCTTGACCGAAGATCTATCCCGCCGAGATTGCTACCGCGTAGCGAATGGGCGAGCAGCTTTATCCAAAGCTGAGCCAAAGCTGCGCATGAGCATCCTGCCGGGGGCTTTACGCGGTGTGCGGCGTTTGCCACTCCTTGGGTTACCGGTGGATGCTTGCGACGCTGGCGGACTTGGCCTGCTGCGCCACGAAGATTCTGGCGGCCTCGAGGGCGGCGAGCTTGTCCCGGTTGTCCGTGATGTCGTACCTGTTGAACATCGCGTCCGTCTCGTGTCCGGTGACGCGCATCGCGATCGACTGAGGAACGCCACCCCGGATCATGTTCCGGGTGGCAGTCCGCTTATCTCGAGAGCGACCCCGGAGGCGGCAGCTCTCTCGCGGCCGACGTCTGGTTGACGAAGACGAGGGCGTC
>Ga0209009_1000374_pt1 | contig 16831 bp, 16 predicted proteins | sample BlaSpr_A8_OM3_M2_FD_187979 | JGI IMG/M metagenome (GOLD analysis project Ga0209009, IMG submission 187979) | Forest soil microbial communities from Thunder Bay, Ontario, Canada - Black Spruce, Ontario site 2_A8_OM3_M2 (SPAdes) (version 2) | ecosystem: Environmental > Terrestrial > Soil > Boreal... | reverse complement strand
GGCCGCCGCTCCTGCCTCCGAGAAGCCTCGCTCCCTCGAGACGCCGACTCCATTGCCGGCGGCGGCCCGGCAGGCCACACCGGTTCCGGATGACAGCGCCGTCCGCCGGTACTTCTCCGGAAGGCCGACGCCCACGAGAGCGCCGAAGCCGGACCCGCCCCGGTAGCGCCCGGCGCAGCCAGGTGGGGCACGCCATCGCAGACCGCAACTTCGCGCGCCGAGAATCGTCTATGAAGTCGGAGAGGAAATCCCTGACGCTCAACCTCTGGCTCGGATTCGCCGTCGTAGGGATCGGGTCGGCGGTCGGGGCCGCGGCACAGACCGCCGACGAGTTGATCGCGAAGAACGTCGAAGCGCGGGGCGGTCTCGAGAAGATCCGGGCGATCGCATCCATGCGGTTGACGGGCACGCTGTCGATCGGAGACGCAAAGATGCCGTCGGTGCTCGAGGTCAAGCGGCCGAACAAGACGCGCTGGGAGTTCACGTTGGACGGCCAGACGGCCGTCCAGGCTTACGATGGGACGATGGCCTGGGCGGTGGCGCCTTTCGCCGGGAAACCCGACCCGGAGCCCATGTCGGCGGAAGACTTGAAAGACATGGAGCTGCAGGCCGACATGGACGGCCCTCTCGTCGATTACCGCGCGAAGGGTCACAAGGTGGAGGTCATGGGTCTCGAGAAGATCGGCGGCCGCGACGCCTGGAGGCTCAAGGTCACGCTGCGCAATGGAGACGTGCGCGACGTTTACCTCGACCTGAAGACGCACTTCCAGATCGTCACGGTCGCCCGCCGAATGGTCAACGGCAGATCGGCCGAGATCGAGAGCGAGCTCGGCGACTACCGGCAAGTCGGGGATGTCATGCTCCCCTACTTCTTCGAAACGAGGGCTCGGGGCGTCCCGCAGAAGCAGTCGCTCCGCTTCGAGAAGATCGAGTTGAACGTCCCGATCGACGATTCGCGATTCCGCGCGCCCGCCGTCAGAAACGCGCCCGAAAAGCCGCAGCCGCCCGCGGCAACTCCGACGCCGCCGGCAGCCCAGCGGTCGCAGCCTCCACCCCGCGCATCCCAGGGACCGCTACCCTGGACCGTGGACCCTGGACCCTGGACCCTGGACTTCGACATGGTGGGGCCGGGCGAACTCGTTCCCGGCCTTTCAGTTCCATGATCTGAACGAGGCGCAATAGGCCGGCGCTTCGGAGGCTTCCGGACGACGATCCCGGGCGCCCTGCACCGCTCATAGCGTCAGTCCCATCCCCCTTGATCGTTTCATCCTCCTGCGTTGCTTTTCGTATGGCGGGAGCGATTCCAACTCCTCCAGAAATCTCGGGGAAAGCAAAGCCAACTCGGGAGTGGTCACCTCGACCGCCCGGCCGGGGAAAGAAGGCCTGCCGTTCCCGTGTGCAAGAATCTATGGTATCTTGCCATAAGCAGGGGTATAACTCTCAGTGCTTCGATAGTTTCCCCGTTCTTCTTTTCACAGGTTTTCTTTTTTTTGTAAATGCCTTCAGGCGCCCGAATGGCTGGGTTGATCGGTGAGGAGCAGACCGTGCAAGGCGGATTTGCGAAGGGGCGAGTTCTCGTCGCCGTAGCGGTCGTGGCGGGGGGCTAAGTTCATGAGAGTGCGCAGGCGCTTCTTTCCGCGTTCCAAGCTGCTCCTTGCCGGACTGATTGTGGTTGCCCTCTTCACCGCCCTCGGGCGTGCTGCGGCGCAGCGGTCTCCCCGGCTTGAGCGGTCCCCCCGGCTAGTCGCCTTCTCTTCGATCGGGCTCCCGCAGAGCAAGAGCGCGGCATCTCCCAACAATACCTCCACTTCCCTCTCCGCCACCTTCACCAGTGCGCCCACCGCGGGGAACCTGCTCGTCGCGATCGCCAGCGCTCAAAGCGCCGCGATCAACGCGCCATCCGGCTGGTCCACCGCGATCAACGAGACAGGCAATGCCAATCACCCGTCGCAGGCGATCTTCTACAAGAATTCGGCCGGAGCGTCAGACCAGACCGTGACGTTCACGAGCGGCGCCGCGGCCCAGCTCGCCCTCCAGATCTTCGAGTACAGTGGCCTCGATACGTCCTCCCTCCCGGCGAGCGGCGCGGACGGCACAGCGTCCAACTTCAACAACGGCAACAGCACCTCCGGCAATACGGGCGTCGTCACGACCATTTCGGGGAACACAGACGACCTGCTGGTGGCAGGCGTTACCGTTGCGCACGGGGAATCGGGCGGAGTAACGGTAGGTAACAGCTTCACGAAGCGGTTCGACTTCGACGATTCCGCCGTGACGAACCATTTCACCAGCGCGGACCGCTTCAACAGCGCCGACTCCGTCAACCCTTGCACGACTTCGACTTCCAACTGCGCCTCATTCACTTGGGCAACCAAGAGCGACTGGCGCGCCCAGATCGCGGCCTTCAGAGCGACCCCGGCCGCGCCGACGCTTACTCCGACCAACACCCCGACCATCACGCCGACGAACACTCCCACCAACACACCGACAATCACACCGACCATCACACCGACTACCACACCGACTACCACACCGACCATCACCCCGACCATCACCCCGACCAACACGCCGACCAACACACCGACCATCACACCGACCAACACGCCGACCATCACGCCGACCAACACGCCGACCATCACACCGACCAACACCCCTGCCGGTGTGGCGACGAACACACCGACGAACACTCCCATCAACACACCGACCAACACCCCTGCCGGTGTGGCGACCAACACTCCGACGAGCACTCCCACCATCACACCGACCAACACACCTGCCGGTGTGGCGACGAACACTCCCACGAACACTCCCACCAACACGCCGACCAGCACCCCGACGCGGACGACGACGCCGACGAGCACGCCGATTGGGGGCATCATCACGCCGGAGACTCCTGTCCCGACGCTGAACGAGACCGGGATGCTGATACTCGGGTTGCTGCTGGCCGGCGCGGGCTATCTTCTGCTCCGGAAGGGCTCAGGGGTAGTCTGATCGAGCGCCTCTAAAGACCAGGCGATACGGGCCTCACGAAAGGGTCGGCGTCAAGCGCCGGCCCTTCACCTAATCCAGCGCTGCCGGATCTGTCCCGGCTCGGGATCCTCGACTTTGGCCTGGCACTGCGGTGAAAGAGTCGGCCCCTGAGTCGCGCCTTTCTACCAAGTCGAATGCCTCAACCGAACCCGGAGTGCGCCGTGAGTGCACGGGCCGAAGGAGCCGAAATCCGAGCCTTCGGTAAGTGACTGAAAGTATGGTGGGGCCGGGCGGACTCGAACCGCCGACCTAGAGTTTAGGAAACAGGTCCGAGGTTCATACGCGGACCCGGGAAATACTCAATATCCACGGTGGTTTCTTGCCTGCTCGGCCCTCTCGCGAGAAGATCGAGTTGAACGTCCCGATCGACGATTCGCGATTCCGCGCGCCCGCCGCGAAAAACGCCCCCGAAAGGGCGCAACCAACCCCGACCATTCCGACGCCGCCGGCATTACAGCGGTCGCAGCCTTCGCCCGGCGCATCTGCGAGGAGAAATTAGATTCTGTAATGCCCCTACGCGCCCTTCCCCGCCTCCTTCCCTTTCTTGGTTCCGTCCGCCCGGCTACGACACCTGATAGGAACGCATCAGGCGGCGCGGCCCCGTTCGGATAGGCTCCTGCATGGTGGAACCCCGGGGTTTGGAAATCCTTCACCGGCTTTCCGGGAGAGGCGAGGCGGTCTTCGCGAGGGACGCGAGCCAGCGCATCACTTTCTGGAACAAGAAGTGCGAGGAGTTGCTCGGCCTGCCAGAACGGTCGGTGGTCGGGAAGCATTGCTACGACGTCGTGGGCGGCCGCGACGCCTTCGGAAACGTCCACTGCGTCCACAACTGCCGCATCGCAGCCCTGGCCCGCGACAAGTCCGACCCCGTGCACAACTTCCCGCTGTCGGTCCGCACGAAGGACGGGTGGAAGCGGTTCGACGTGAAAACGTTCACGATCCCTTCCTACCACCCCTCTCTCTCAACGCTCGTTCACGTCCTGCGCGAAGGCAAGAAGAACGGCCCGCCGCCGCGGGAGGCGTCCGGGAACGGAGAAGCCGCTGCCCCCGAGCCCCTCCGGCCGATTCCGGCGGAAGAAGATCAACTCGCGGTTCTCACGAGGCGGGAGAGGGAGATCCTGAGGCTCCTGGCACAGGACATGACCACGGTGGACATCGCCGCGGCGCTCTTCATCTCCCCGGTGACCGTCCGCAACCACATCGCGGCGGTCCTGCAGAGGCTCAACGTCCACAGCAAGTTCGCGGCGGTCGCCCTCGCCTACCGCAACCGCCTCCTTTAGCCGGCGGATCGCGCGGCGCCGCTGTCCCTAGAAAACGCCCGGCCCAGAAGGTATCGAGCGGCCGGCGCTCGAAAAATGGTGTGTTCGAATCTTCCAGGCGGGAGAGATCCGGGCTTAGTGTTTATGTGTTTCTTCCGACGACTGGTTGAGCAGAACAGTCGGAGGGGTGGACCAGGAGGCGCGAGGCTTCGGTTGAGTCTGGAAAGACGCAGTCGGCCGCGCGCCTTCCGCTTTTTCCCGATCCAGGAAACCACCTCGAAGTTGAGGGGGGGCGGAACGTGAACGATCGACAGGACATGATCGGCTTTCTGGGAAGCGACGGTGCTCTGTACTGCTCCAAAGAGTGCGCCCTCCGCCAGGGAAGCTTCACCGGCTACGAGGTCGACCAGGATGAGTACGAGAGTCTGGTCGAAAGCGAAACTCTTTCGGCCGGTGGGCTCTGCCCGGGGTGCGGTGCCGAATTTGCCGTTTCCTGGCCCCACCGCGAGCCCAGCTAAGCGGGTACAGTCCGGCCCCAGCGGCTCGGCGCGGCGGACCTGAGCGCCGGGAACCGGGAGTTGGCTCATTCCGGCGAGCGTCTGTCGTTGCGTCACGAGCTCACTCGAGCGGAGCGCTTTGATCGGATTCAGGGAGAGGCCTTTTGCTCGGCATCGTGGCCTCGCGCGTGCTCGCTCGGGAGGCCGGGCTGACCGGTCGTTCTCCCTTGCTTCGCGCGGCGCCTTCCATATGTCAGATTTGACATACTTAGCTCCAGCGCCTCGGCCGGACGATCCGGCCGGCGAGCGTCGGGAGAGAGGCGCGCGGGCGGGACGCCCGGCTACTCCATGAGGAACGAGATCTTCGCGTTCACTCGGAAGCTAACGATCTTCTTCCCCTCGACCTTCGCCTCGAAGTTCTCGATGTAGATCGACCGGATGTTCTTCAAAGTCTTCGCGGCGCGCTCGACCGCCTCCCGCGCGGCATCCTCCCAGCTCTTCTCGGACTGGGCCAGAACCTCGATGACTTTCACAACGTCGGACATATCGACCTCCTCAAAGCTAGACCCTATCCCTCGGGGCGTCGCTTGAAATGAGTCGAAAGCACCAGACGAACCGCGCCGGGGTAACGCGGCGGCAAGAGCCTTCCGCGGTGAGCCCTTGAAAATGGGCTGTTGGCATCAGGCGAAGACAGGCTGGAAGCGCTATGGTCGGGGCGTTGGCCTCGCCGGCGCCTTTCGCACGGAATGCCGGATCGATCGCCAGCTCGGGGGCGCGAGGTTGCGGGCCGTGTTTGAAGGAGCGAGCAAGCTTCCGCGCCTTCGGTTTTTTTGTTAGACGATGAGAATGATCAGTTCACATCTGGCCAGAGCACGCTGCCGGCGTTAGCCTCCGTGGACTGGCCGCCCGGCGCGCTCGCAAGAAACGCCGAGCGGACCGTCAATGAGGGGGGCGCGAGATCGCAGTTTGCGTCAAGAAGCGCGAGCTGGCTCCGCGCCCCGCCTTCCTCTCGATGAAATCGATCTCCCGATCTCGCCGGAAGGGAGAGATTCCATGGCCGAAGAAAAGCCTTCAGAGGAACGCGTCGGGACCCGTCGGAATGCAGCGAGGCGCCTGTTCCGGTCTAGCTCCGAGGGCTACTCCCGCTCTGACGCTCGCATTCGCGAGGATATTTGCGATGCACAACCAACTTCGGATCGAACACGCGAAAAACGGCTCGTCGCCGAGGGCGAACGGCACGAAGTAATCGGTCCCGGCGCCGCACGGCTTGAACCGTTCCGTCCGCGGCAGAAGCCGCAGGGTCGGCCGGTGTCGTCCTGGCGGACACGTGGTTGGTTACGGGCAAAGGGAGTGCCTCCGCGCCTCGGCTGGCAACGTGACGAGCCCAGGAAAATGACTCGATGATGCCGATGCATCAGGCGCCGGGCCGACATCCTGATACTGTCCTGCCGGGTTGAACGGGCCACGCACCTCCTGGGCCTTTCCGGAAGCGCTCGACCGGATCGCACGGAGCAGCCATGCGGCTTTCGCAAGGGATTCTGGCGAGCGGATCATTCTCTGGAACAAGAAATGCGAGGAACTGTTCGGCCGGCCTTCGCGGTCCGTCCTGGGCAAGCATTGCCACGACGTCACGGGCGGCAGGGATTGCTTCGGGAACGTCTACTGCCATCACAATTGTCGCATTGCCTTCCAGGCTCGCGACAGGTCCGATCCTGTCCGAAGGTTTACGCTCCGCGCTGAGACGAAAGGCGGCCCGAAATGGTTTGAGGTGGGGACGTTTGCGATCCCCTCCTACCATCCGGCCCTATCAACGATCGTCCACGTCCTTAGCGAAGGGAGAGCGAAAAGGCAGTCTCCCGCTGAGCGACTCCTGGCGGGCAACGCGCCTGCCCCTGAGCCACTCTCGATCGGGCCACCGGGCTTCGCGGGAGACCAGCCTTCGGTTCTGACGCCGCGCGAAACGGAGGTTCTGAAACTTCTGGCGCAGGGCATGACGACGCCGGCGATCGCGGCGGAGTTCTTCATCTCCCCCGTAACGGTTCGCAACCACATCGCGGCGATTCTCAATAAGTTGGACGTTCACAGCAAGCTCGCGGCCGTGATTTTCGCTTACCGGCAGCATCTCGTTTAGCGTGTTCGTCGTCCGGGTCATCTGAACCGGCGCTGTTCAGCTCGGAAGAACCAGAGCAGTCCAAGGCCCCAGCCGCTCCCGAAGAGCCAGAGCGGAAAGCCGCCGGGCGGCCCGCCGTCGAGGTCCGCGCGCCACGGCTGCGCGAAGGACAGGGCCACGAGGAGGCCGGCGGCGGCTTCGATCAGCCAGTCGCCGGCCCGGTAGGCTCGCGGGCGGGCGGGCGTCAGAAAGAGATAGCTCCCGGCGCCGACCAGGGTCGCCGAGACGAGGCACGGCGCCCAGACCGGGCCGGTCCAGATCACGGGAACGAGAAAGAGCACATCCCGGGTCGGAGCAGCGCCCGCAGATAAATGACGACCGCCGCCTCGAACCAACCGAGCGCGATCCCGAAGATCCAGAGCCAGATGTATCGCGGTCCCCGCGCGCCGCCGGAACGGCTCAGGCGGAAAGGCCCGTCCGCCGGAGCCGCGGCGGAAGCCTGCGCGACCGCGCGATCCGGCAAGAAGGCTCTTTCAGCTGTGGCGGCCGCCCGGGCTTCGCGGGGGGACGGTCCGGGGAGCAGGAGCGGGAGCGCTCGGACGGGCTTCCGGAGGACGGACGCCGCTCGACCGCTTTTCACCGGTTTCTCTGGCGCCGTGCTCCCGTTCGAGCGGGCGGACTCTCGCGGGCTCGGGAGGGCGCGTGGCCGTCGGGGACATCTGTCTCCAGTTGCCTTTCTCGTCGCGCCGGTAGACGCGCCCTTCCGGGTCGCCGTAGACGTCGTTGCGGGGCCGGACCGGCCGGGCGCGCGGGGCGACCGCGCGAGGCGCCGGATAGACGTTGCGGACCTCGGCGCGCTGGCCCGCCGAGAGGGCACCCGTGCGCGAGTTGTACGCTCTACCGTAGATCCCGGTCGGACGGCGCTCGGTCGGAGCGCCTGCCGGAGCCGGGCGCGGCGACACCCGCACCGTCGAGCCCCAGCGCCTGTAGATGCTTCCGCTAGCGGCGGGCCAACCGCCCGCCCGCCACGGCACGACGCGCGTCGGCCGGGCGTCGCCGGGCCAGCGCCAGCCGCCGCCTCGCCAGCCCCAGCCGATCGGGCCCCACCACGGAGGGGGCAGACATCCCCAGACCCATCCGCGGCCCGACCAGCCCGAGCCCCAACCGAAGCCGACGCCGAAGCTCCAGCCCCACCACGGGGTCCAGGCAAGACCGAAGCCGAGGCCCCACGTGACCGGCGGACCGTACCAGACGCTTCCGATCCAGGGCGGATAGACGTACCCGGTTCCATACACGACCAGGCCGTCGTCGTCGATCACGGTCCCGGTATAGCCGGAGGTATATCCGACCCAGACGAAGTCCGCCGAGGCGTCGTAGACGCGCACATAGGTCACGTAGTGGAGCGGGCAGCTCGGCGGGATCGAATAGATCGCCGGCGACACCCTGTCGGCGACCGCCCACGGCCCGTATGGCGAGCCCGCGACGAACCAGACGCCGTTCTCGACCGTGTACCACGTCGCGCCATCCACGACGAGGACCGGCAGCGAGGCGTTCACGACGTACTGGAGAGAGGTCCCGTCGATCGGCGCGAGCTTCGGCTCGCCGTCGTACTCGGGCGGAGTCATCTCCGTGGCCTTGCGGTCCACCTTCGCGGTCTGGGGGATTTCGTTGGCGATGAGCGCCTCGGCCGCCTGCGGCGTTCCGGGCACCGAGGCCTTCACGTTCTCCTTCGGGCTGTCATCCGGGATGCTCGCGAAGTCGGCCGGCAGCTTCCCGCCCGGGACGTACTCCCACGGCCCGCTCTCAGAGAGCCCGCGGTACCAGCGGCCCGAGATCAGGATGTAGATCCTCTGGTCGGCCAGGTCCCTGAACACGTTTCCGGTCGTGTTCTTCACGTAGAGAAGCCCCGCTCCGTCCACCGGAGCCCAGTCGGGCTCGCCTTCGGTGACGACGAGCTCCGCGGGCGACGTGGCGACGAAGACGGCGGGGACCGGACCATTCGCAAGCGAGGGCTTCGCCGGGGCGCTCGGCCCGGCGGAGGCGCCGGCGGCGCCTTCGGGGACCTCACCCTCGAGCAGGTCCACGGGCTGTTCGGATCGGCGCAGCACGTCCACGGCTCTTGCCAGCTCGGCCGGCGGGTTTTCAGCGACGCTCCAGGGTCCGTCCATCGCCGCGGCGCGCATCCAGCCGTCGAAGAGGTGGAGGTAGTGGATGCCCGACACATCCTTGACGAGGAGCGGCCGCGTGTTCAGGACGCGCTCGAGCGAGGTGCCCGGGATCGCGCGATAGACAGGAGCCCCGTCCACGGAGACGAGGATCGCGGGCACCTTCGAGAAGAGGATCCGCGGCGGATCGTTTCGCAGGGGGAGCGCCCAGGCCTTGCGCCGCTCCTCGAGGATCGCGAGGCTCGCCTCGAGCCGATCGAGAGCGATCGTTCTCGACCGCTTCGGCAGCTCCCGGCGAAACATGTCGAGGTAACCACTCTCGCTTCCCGGCGCCGAGGGGAAGCTCGCCTTCGGAAGCTCGATGTCTTCCAGATCCACGAGGCGATTCTCCTTGTCCACGCCCGTGCGCGCCGAGATCCAGATCACACCGAATGTCGAGTCTGTCGCGCCCTGCGGCCGGACCGAGACCGCCGCGTGCGCCTGGAGGCGCCGGCCGTCCCAGGAATCGAGCTGCGGCTGGTAAAACGTGAGCGCCGTGTCGCCGCTCGAAAACTGCCGCGGCCAGCCACGGTCCGTCGGCGGGGACGGCGTCCGAGCCGCCGGCGGCGCGGCGGCGAAGCCGGCGAGCGGCTGCAAGACGACGGCGAGACCGAGAACGGCCCCAAGAAGGCCGCGCGAGCGGCGTGCCCTCACGAACGACCCCTCTGCCGTCCCGCGGGAGCGAGGTGCTTGACGAACCAGTCGCCCGCCAGGCGCGCCACGGCCTCCAGGGTCCCCGGCTCCTCGAAGAGATGCGAAGCGCGCGGCACGATCTCGAGCTTCTTCTCGCAGGAGAGCCGGCCGTAGGCCTCGCGGTTCAACTTGAGGACCTCGAGGTCATCTCCCCCGACGATCAGGAGCGTCGGCGCCTGGACGCGCGGCAGAGCGTCGCCGGCCAGGTCCGGGCGGCCGCCGCGCGACACGACGGCGGCGACGGCCTCGGGCCGCGATGCCGCCGCGACGAGCGCCGCCGCCGCGCCGGTGGAGGCGCCGAAGTAGCCGATGCGAAGGTCTCGCGTCTCCCGGTTCCGGACGAGCCAGCTCGTCGCGCCGGCAAGGCGGTCGGCGAGAAGGCCGATGTCGAAGCGCAGATGCGCCGTCTCCAGGTCCACGGCTTCTTCCTCCGCGGTCAGGAGATCGATCAGGAGCGTCCCGAGCCCGCGCCGGACGAGCTCGCCGGCGACGGAGCGATTGCGCGGACTCACGCGGCTGCTCCCGCTCCCGTGGGCGAAGAGCACGATGCCCGTCGCGCCTTCCGGGAGGACGAGGTTGCCTTCGACGGTCACGCCGCCTGCGGCGACGCGGACCTCCTTCTCCTCCTTTTCTATCGCGGTGCGGCTCATGGGTTCTCTCCTTTCAAGAGCAGCTCCGGCTGGTCCGGCGCCCCGATCTTGCGCGCGACGACGATGTCGAGATCGGCGTCCAGGCGGCGAGCGACCTCAGCGGCGACGGGGAGACCCCCCGCGGGATCCCGAGGACGAGGACGTCGCGCCCCGCGTAGGAGAGGAGGTGTTCCGCCAGCTCCCGTCCCGCGTCCCGCCGGTCCCGGTAGGTTGTCGTCCGGCGATCCATAATCACGGCCTCACGCAAGAGAGATACTCCACATCGCCTTCGTCCGCGTGATGCGCTCACATCACGAAGGCGGAGGCGGAGCCTTCCGGGGCCGATCCGCCTCGGCGACTCCCGCCGTCTCGCCCGGCCCGCCGAACTCGCGCTGGCGGTCGGCGAGACGAGCCGCGCCTCGACGCGCCGGTTCACATTGTCCGCGGAAAAACGGTCGGCACCCTCCCTGTTCAGCATCCGCCGAGCGTTCCATTTCGCTTGATCCGTTTGAATTACGGGCGGAAAAGCGTTTGATAGACAATTAAACGAGGTTAGCGGCGGCAGGCGGAGAGGATCCTGGCGGCCGCGCGGAACACCGCCGGGCGCGGCCTGCGCCTCGAGCCCCACTTCGTGGCGCCGCTCGACCTCGCGCCCGTCGCGAAGGTCATCGCTCGGGAGGCGCGGCGGATCGGCGCGGACCTCGTCGTCGTCGGAAGCCGGGGACACGCCACCCTGCCCGGCCTGCTCCTCGGCAGCGTGGCGCTCAAGCTCCTGCACGGATGCCCCTGCCCGGTCGCGGTCGTCCAGCCCCGAAAACGCTGAGAGCGACGTCTCTTCCTTGCCGCGCGAGTCAGCCCCAGGGATTGACCGCGAGCTTGTCGCGAACTTCCCGAACGCCGGGAGCGTGGCTCACGGCGCCGAGGATGGTCTGCTTCTCCGGCCAGGCCCGAACCTTCCCTTCGAGCGTCACTGTTCCATCCTCGACCCGGACGCGGATGCGCTCGGCCTCCCGTTCGGCCCGGCGCTCGAGAGCCTCCTCGATCGACTCCTTGAGCTTCACCGGATCCGCCTTGACGGCCGCGACCAGGAGGTGATTGCCCACGCCCCGGACTCCCGCAAGGTTGCGGATTGCCGCTTCGGCGTCCTCCTTCTCTCGCAGCGTCGCCACCTCACCTTCGAGCGTCACGAACCCCTCCGTCACGGTCGAGCGGATCTTCTGGTCGGGAACGAAGGCGTCCCACTCGAGCGCGTGCCGCACGGCGTGGGCAATCTCCGTGTCGGTCCGCTTCAAACTTCCCGGGGACTTGACCTGGATATCGTCGGCCACGTCGAGCACGCCGATGACGCGGTGGGCCGCTTCTCTGGCCGCGAGCTTTTTCGCGTAGCTGTCCAGGGTCCCCGTCAGCGTGACGACTCCCCCACCCACCTCGACGCCGACCTCGGTCTGGTCCACTCGCGAGTCCCAGCGGAACTCACGGAAGACATCCTGTTGGATCTCCTGGTCCGTTTTCATCGCTACAGCAGGCATGACAAATCTCCTTTTCACATGACTTACCCGGTTCGATGATTGAACAGCGCGCGATTCTCCGCATGATTCGGGCGCATCATTTGCTCGAGCCGAAGAGGGGCGCATGCTCGGTCCCGCCCCGCGGGGCTCGAGGAGGCGGCGTGGAGTTCGAGCACTTCGACCATGGAGCCGACGTCGGCGTCCGAGGCTTCGGCGCGACGCCCGCCGAGGCTTTCGAGGGCGCGGCGCGGGCTCTGTTCCTCCTCCTCTGCGAGGACCTTTCGGAAGTGCGCGGGCAGATCGAGGAGCCGATCGCGTGCGACGCTGCGACCCTCGAGGAGCTGCTCGTGGCGTAGCTGAACGAGCTCATCTTTCTCTCCGACAGCCGCGGCTTCGTGCTCGGCCGTTTCGAGGTCAGGATCGCTCCTGCGCCCGGGGGCTTCCGCCTCTCCGGACGCGCCTGGGGGGAGCCCTTCGACCGGGAGCGCCACGAATTTCACGGTGCAGCCCAAGGGGGCGACCTTCACGGCCATGCGGGTGGCGCAAGAGGGGAAGGTGTGGGTCGCGCAGTGCGTGGTGGACGTTTGAGGCGGCAGCGCTTCGCGTCCGGCTCGATCTTCTTCCACCTCGCCAGGAGCTGGGAATCACGTAAGATCCGGACGTGACGCGCGGCCAAATCAAGATCCTCGTCGGGGTGGACTTTTCCCGCGAGTCGCTCCGGGCGCTTCGCGCGGCTCGCGCTCTGGCCGGCAAGAGCGGCGGCCGCGTCACGATCGCCCACGTGCGCCCGACCTCCAACGCACGCGCGGCCGTGATCGAGGAACGGGGCGACCTGCTGCGAGGGAATCCGAAGCGGCTTTCCGCCGCGATGGCGGAACATTACGCGCGCCTCCTGCGAGGACTGCGGGTCAGCTCGGAGGAGAAGGCGCTCCTGCTTCGCGGCGGCGCGGGCTGGGAGCTCTGTCGCGAGGCGCGCAGACGTTACGACCTGCTCGCCCTGGGAGACCGGGGCCGAGGCCGCGTCGCCTCCTTCGTCCTCGGGAGCACGGTGCAGGAGGTCCTCGCGCGCTCGACCATCCCGGTGCTCGTCGTCCGCCGGTAGCGTCCGCGGCCGGGCCGCTCACCGCGGAGGGGCTCGCCTCCGGCGCCCTCATGAAGCGAAGCACGGCCCGGGTGCCGGCCCGATTGATTCAAAACAATCAACCGGCCGCGCACCGAGATGTGATCCTCTCTCCCCTTTTCTTCGACTACTCTTTCCGTGCTCCGGCCGGGTGAGGAGGCGCAACATGGAAGCGCAGTTGCGCGAAATCGAACCGAACGTCTGGGAGCTGCCGGCCACCGGAGCGATGCGTGTGCCGGGCCGCATCTTCGCGAGCCGGGTCCTGATCGACGCGCTCGACGAGAAGGTCCGCGAGCAGATCGCCAACGTCGCCGCGCTCCCGGGCATCGTCGGCGCCTCCTTCGCCATGCCGGACGCCCACTGGGGTTACGGCTTTCCCATCGGCGGCGTCGCCGCCTTCGATCCCGACCGCGGAGGCATCGTGTCGGCGGGGGGCGTCGGCTTCGACATCTCCTGTGGCGTGCGCACGTTCACGACTGGCCTGAAGGCGAGCGCGCTCGGCGAGCATCTCGAGACGGTCGCTCACGACCTCTACCGCACCGTGCCGGCGGGAGTCGGCTGGGGAGGAGCCGTGAGGCTCACCGTCCCCGAGCTCGACGAGCTCCTCGCGGGCGGCGCGCGGTGGGCGGTGGAGAAGGGTTGGGGAGAGCCGGACGACCTCGAACGGATCGAAGAGCGGGGGCGCATGCCGGGAGCCGACCCCTCCAGAGTCAGCCGGAGGGCGAAGGAGAGGCAGCTCCACGAGGTCGGAAGCCTCGGTTCGGGCAACCACTATCTGGAGCTGCAGGCCGTCGAGACGATCTTCGACCGCGAGGCGGCCCGGGCCTTCCGTCTCGAAGAAGGCGATCTCCTCGTGACGATCCACTGCGGCTCGCGCGGCCTCGGCCACCAGATCGGCACCGAGTTCCTGCAGAAGTTCGTGCCGTTGGCCGCCCGTTACGGCATCGCGCTTCCGGATCGCGAGCTGGCCTGCGCTCCGATCCGGTCGCCGGAAGGAGAGGAGTATCTCGCCGCGATGCGGGCCGGCATCAACTGCGCGCTGGCCAACCGGCAGGTGATCGGCGCTCTCGTCCGGAAGGTCTTCGCCCGCCACTTCCGAGAGGCGCGCCTGCGCCTCCTCTACGACGTCTCGCACAACACCTGCAAGGCCGAGGAGCACGAGGTGGGCGGGGTCAAGCGCCTCCTCTTCGTGCACCGCAAGGGAGCCACGCGCGCCTTCGGGCCCGGGCATCCGGAACTTCCCGAAGAGTACCGCACAGTGGGCCAGCCGGTCTTGATCGGCGGCACGATGGGAACGGCTTCCTACATCCTCGTCGGCACGCGCGAGTCGGAGGCTCGCGCCTTCAGCTCCTCCTGTCACGGAGCAGGGCGCACGATGAGTCGCACCCGGGCGAAGGCTCACTGGCAGGGGAAGGCGTTGATCCGAGAGCTGGCCGAGCAGGGGATCGTCATCAAGTCCCACACGGCCAAGGGAGCGGCTGAGGAGGCCCCGGGAGCCTACAAGGACGTGGACGAGGTCGCCGCGGTCGCGGAGGCCGCCGGCCTCTCCCGCCGGGTCGTCCGCGTGCGTCCGATAGCCTGCATCAAGGGCTGATCCTTCACGACGCGGCCTGGCTTCGCGTCGACGATGGTCTATCTGAATCATGCGCCGCGGCTCCGGCGGGTGTTTCATGATCGACGGCTAGCCACGTCCGGCCGGAAGAGACCGCGAGCGCGGCCGGCGCGGAAGGAGTGGGTTATGCCGCACACACAGCTTCTCTTCGAGTCCGAGGCCCGGGAAAAACTTCTCAAGGGAGCGTCGGCCCTGGCCGACGCCGTGCGCGTCACTCTGGGGCCGCGCTCCAAGAGCGTCCTGATCGAGAAGAAATGGGGAACCCCGATCGTCTGCAACGACGGCGTGACGATCGCCAAGCAGGTGGACCTCGAGGACCCGGAGGAAAACCTCGGGGCGCGCATGATGCGGGAGGCTGCCGAGCGCACGGGCGACAGCGTCGGCGACGGGACGAGCACCGCCACCATCCTCGCCCACGCGATCTTCTCCGATGGGCTGCGCAACGTCGCCGCCGGGGCGTCGGCCGTGGACATCCGGCGGGGCCTCGAACGGGGACTCCGGTGCGCCGTGGCTTCGTTGAAGGCCCTCTCGCGGCCCGTCGGGAGCCTGCGTGAGAAGGCGCAGGTCGCGACCGTCTCGGCGCACAACGACGCCGCGATCGGGCAGCTCGTGGCGGAGGCTGTCGAAAAGGTGGGTGGCGAAGGGGTCGTCTCCGTCGAAGAATCGAAGGGAACCGAGACGGCGCTCGAAGTCGTCGAGGGCCTCCAGTTCGACCGCGGATACCTCTCGGCCTACTTCGTCACCGATCCCGAGCGGATGGAGTGCGTCCTCGAAGAGCCCTATGTCCTCTTGCACGAGAAGAAGATCTCGACGCTGAAGGACCTGCTTCCGCTGCTCGAGCTGGTGGCCAAGTCCGGGCGGCCGCTCTTGACCGTGGCGGAGGAGGTCGAGGGGGACGCCCTTGCGACGCTCGTCGTCAACAAGCTCCGCGGCACGCTCCTGACCGCCGCGGTGAAGGCGCCGGGCTTCGGAGACCGCCGCCGGGCGCTGCTCGAAGACATGGCGATCCTGACGGCGGGGCGACTCCTGACCGAGGAGCTCGGGATTCCGCTCGAGAAGCTGACGCTCGAGGACCTGGGCCGCGTCAAGCGAGCCGTCGTGGACAAGGAAAACACGACGCTCATCGGCGGAGCGGGGCAAAAGCCCGCGATCGAAGGGCGCTGCCGCGAGCTGCGCAAGCAGATCGAGAAGACGACGTCCGACTACGACAAGGAGAAGCTCCAGGAGCGCCTCGCGAAGCTGACCGGCGGCGTGGCCGTGATCCGCGTCGGCGCTCCCTCCGAGACCGAAATGAAGAGCCGCAAGGAGGCCTTCGAAGACGCCATCGCCTCGACCAAGGCGGCCGTCGCCGAAGGGATCGTGCCCGGCGGAGGGCTCGGCCTCCTTCGCGCCATCGACGCGCTCGCCGCCGAGGAGGAGAAATGCTCCGGGGACGAGCGCACGGGCGTCCAGGTCTTCAAGCGCGCGCTCGAAGCACCCACCCGCCAGATCGCGGAAAACTCGGGCGTGGACGGCGGGGTCGTCGTCGCCCGCATGCGCGAAGGGACCGGAGACTTCGGTTTCGACGCCGCGACGAACACCTACGGGAGCCTCCTCGAGAAGGGGATCCTCGATCCGACCAAGGTCGTGCGCACGGCGCTCGAGAACGCGGTCTCCGTGGCCGGCGTGCTGCTCCTGACCGAAGCCACCCTGACGGAGCGTCCGGAGAAGAAACCCGAGGCAATGTTCCCCACCGAATGAGCCGGCCGCAGAAGGAGAGACGATGATGATCCCCTCGGCCGGGGAACGGCCGGAGATGAGACCCGGAGCAAAGGAGAAACGATGGCAACCTACATTCTGCTGACGCGGCTGGCGCCGGAGAGCGTCCGGACTCCCGCCGATTTGAAGCGCCTGGAGAAGGGGGTCGAGCAGCGCATTCGGAAGGAATGCCCCGACGTGCGCTGGCTCGCCAACTACGCGGTGCTCGGGCCGTGCGATTACCTCGATGTCTTTGAGGCTCCGGACGAGGCCGTCGCCGCGAGAGTAGCCATGATCGTCCGCTCTTTCGGCCACGCGACGACCGAGACCTGGACCGCCATGCCCTGGGAGCGCTACAAGAAGCTCATTCCAGAGTAGCGGGAGGCAGGATGAAGGTCCCCCGGCGGATCCTGTTCGCCACCGATTTCTCGA
>Ga0209009_1000373_pt1 | contig 16841 bp, 20 predicted proteins | sample BlaSpr_A8_OM3_M2_FD_187979 | JGI IMG/M metagenome (GOLD analysis project Ga0209009, IMG submission 187979) | Forest soil microbial communities from Thunder Bay, Ontario, Canada - Black Spruce, Ontario site 2_A8_OM3_M2 (SPAdes) (version 2) | ecosystem: Environmental > Terrestrial > Soil > Boreal... | reverse complement strand
CTGGGACGGCGGCTTCGTCGCCGGGCCGGGCGTGCGCAGCGCCGCCGTCGGCACGCTGCTGTGCATTGCGGGGGCCGCCACGCTGGTGTCCGTGAGGTGGGGCCTGAAGGACGACGGGCTGATCTGCATCGCGGTTCTTCTGGTCGCGCTGATCGCGGCACGTGCTCTGGCCACCGACTCGAATGTTCCGGTAACAGAGGCGGTGACCCGCTAGATGCTCTTGCGGCGGAACTCCCGTCGATGCTCGGCCGGGCCGTGCCTCGGCGGCTGCTTCGCGCCCGCGTCCTTGTGCTGCTCTCCGCCGGACGCGCGCGCGTTCTTGCGGTCCAACGCCTCGCGAAACTTGCGCTTGTTGTCCTGTTCGGAACTGTCGTCCGCTGCCATGCCCACAGGCTAACGCGCTAGCGCACTCCCGGCGGCATTCCGTAGAGGTGGGAGATCGGCATCCGCATCAGGACCCGGCGGTCGGTGACCATCGCGCGGCGGTAGTCGTCCCAGTCCGGATGTTGACCCGCGATGTTGCGATACAGCGCAATCAAACCCTCAACGGTGTCGTCATGCGGGTCGGCGGCCGGCGGACTCAGCTCGGCGGTACCTTCGGCGACCGCGTAGGACCAGCCGTCGTCGCAGGTGACTAGCATCGAGGCACGCGGATCGCGGCGAAGATTTCGTGTTTTCGCCCGTGGCTCGGTGATCGACACCTCGATGACCGTGGTGCGCGGATCGAAGTAGTACGACACATTCGACAGCTGTGGGCGACCGTCGCGCTTGATCGTGGCCAGCACGCCCAGCGAATTTCCGCTGATCACGGCCAGCAGCTTGTCGTCGAATGCCTGCGGCGCCATGCAGAGCAGCCTACGTGGACATGATGGTCTCTACGATCGATCAGCGATGACGAAATATGTGGCATTCCTTCGCGGAGTCAACGTGGGCGGGGTGAACCTGAAGATGGCCGACGTGGCATCGGCGATGACAGAGGCCGGGTTCGGCAATGTCGCGACGATCCTGGCGAGCGGCAATGTGCTGCTCGAATCCGGCGCCAAGGTCGCATCGGTGCGCAAGACGGCCGAGGCCGCGCTCCGGGAGGCGTTCGGCTACGACGCGTGGGTGCTGGCCTACGACATCGGCACCGTGGCTCGCATTGTCGACGCCTACCCGTTCGAACGCGAAGTGCCCGGCCACCACTCATACGTCACGTTCGTGTCCGACCCCGCCGTCCTCGAGGAATTGGCGGGTCTGGCGCCCGGCCCGGGTGAACGGATCGAGCGTGGCGATGGCGTCATCTACTGGCAAGTGCCACGGTCGAAGTCATTGGACAGTGCGATGGGCAAGACCATGGGCAAGAAGCGCTACAAGTCGTCGACCACCACTCGTAACCTGCGCACGCTCGACAAGGTGCTGCGCCGGTAGAGTGGCGCCGCGATGACCTCTGTTAACGGCCACCGGGCCGATGCCACGAATCTGACCGGGGTATCCGAGACGGCGCTGTTGACCCTGCGGGCGCGGGCCAACGAAGCGCGCAGGCATGACGCGATCATCGACGATCCGATGGCGATAAAGGTGATGGACTCGATCGACTACGACTTTTCGAAGTTCGGGGTGTCCAGCCGGCAGGACCTCGCATTGCGGGCGTTGGCGTTCGACAACGCGGCCTGCCGCTATCTCGCCGCCCATCGCTGCGCAACGGTCGTCGCATTGGCCGAAGGCCTCCAGACCAGCTTCTGGCGGCTCGACGAGGCGGGTGTCGGCCACGACTTTCGTTGGCTGACCGTCGATTTGCCGCCGATCATCGAGCTGCGACGGAGGCTGCTGCCCCGTTCGCCGCGGATCTCGGCGCGCCCGCAGTCGGCGCTCGACTTCTCGTGGATGGACACGGTCGATCGCGCGCCGGGCGTGTTCATTACGACCGAAGGCCTGTTGATGTACCTGCAGCCGGACCAGGCGCTCGGCCTGATCCGCGAATGCGCCCAGCGGTTCCCCGGCGGCCGGCTCATGTTCGACCTGCCGCCCGCGTGGTTCAGCGCGTTGCTCCGCCACGGGTTCCGGACATCCCCGCGCTACCGGGTGCCGCCGATGCCGTTCAGCTTGTCCACCGAACAGATCGCGAATCTGGCCAGCACCGTGCCCGGCATCCGCGCGGTGCACGACGTGCCGCTGCCCCGTGGCCGGGGAGCCCTGTTCAACCTGGCGCTGTGGACGGCGCAGCGGCTACCGGTCTTCGACCCGGTCCGGCCCGCGCTCACGCTGCTCGAGTTCGGCTAGCGCCGACTGAACGCCGTCTCGATATAGCGCATCGACTTAGCGGGCCCGATGCCCAGCGCTCGGGCCGTTTCGACGAACGCCCGCGCCGCAACGACCATTGCGCCGTCACCGGGATCGACGCCACAGACGAAAGTGCCCTGCCGACCACGGGTTTCAACCATGCCGGCCGTCTCGAGTTCGCGATATGTCCGCGCGACGGTGTTCACCGCCAGGCCGAGCCGCGCGGCGAGGTCGCGTACCGTCGGCAACCGCGCGCCCGCGGCCAGCCGCCCGTCCCGGATACCGTCGATGATCTGGGTCCTCAGCTGGTCAAACACCGGAGTGGCCGCCTTCGGCTGAAGCCGTACCCAGTCGGCCAATTCGGACACCTGCTCAACATAACGCGCGGGCGGTACCGATGAGCGCTTGCGCGAAGAGCAGACAAGTACCGATGAGCGCTTGCGCGAAGAGCAGACAAGTACCGTTGGATTCGTGCGCGTGACGGTGCTCAGCGGAGCGGGGATGTCCGCCGAGAGTGGGGTCGCGACATTCCGCGACGCCCAGACCGGGCTGTGGGAGACATTCGATCCCGAGGAGCTCGCGAGCGCAGGCGCATGGCAGCGCCAGCCTGACGTGATGTGGGCGTGGTATCTGTGGCGCTACCACTTGGTGCGTGCTGTCGAGCCGAACGCCGGGCACCTCGCCGTCGCGGACTGGCAGCGCCGCGCCGACGTTCGCGTGGTCACCCAGAACATCGACAACCTGCACGAGCGTGCGGGCAGTCAGCACGTCGCGCACCTTCACGGCAGCCTGTTCGATTTTCGGTGCTCGCGGTGCGGCAAGCCGTATCACGGTGAGCTGCCCGACATGCCGGAGCCGGTCGGCGCGGTCGATCCGCCGGTATGCGACGAGTGCGGGCGCACGATCCGGCCGGGCGTCGTGTGGTTCGGCGAGCCGCTGCCCGACCGGCCGTGGCAGGAGGCCGTCGAAGCGGTGGCGACCGCCGACGTGGTGGTGGTGGTGGGCACGTCCGGAATCGTCTATCCCGCCGCGGGATTGCCATCGGCCGCATTGGCGCAGGGCATACCCGTCGTGGAAGTCAACCCCGAGGCCACACCGCTCACGGAAAGCGCAACCATCGCCGTCCAGGACACCGCGGCCCACGCGCTGCCGGGGTTGCTGGACCGACTCGAGGACCTGGTCGAGAAGCGCTAGGCCGGCCGAATCGCCTGGCCGAGCGCGTGCTCGGACACCGGCATCGGAACCCAGAAAGGCAGCGTCCAGTCGTGGCGGGTGGTCTTCTGCACAAACCCCGCGTTGACGATCGCGCGTTCGGTGTCACGGTGCGTGTGACAGTTACCCGCCAGCCGCGGCCAAATAGTGGCGTCCACCAACTGCTGCAATCTGCCCCGTACGCCGCCGCTGGCCACGTGTTCCAGATATCTCAACTCGCCGCCTGGTCTCAGCTGCGAAAACAGTTGCCGCAGAACGCTTTCCTGATCATCCACCGAGCACAGCACCAGCGAGCAGACCACCGCGTCGAACGGCGCACCGGGCTCGAGCTGCTCGACGGTGCGGTCGGTGACAGTGACCGGCACGGGCGCGGTCGCCGCGGTGCGCTCGGCGATCGTGTTCAGCCGGGGCTCCGGCTCGATTGCGACCACTTCGTCCACGGATGTCGGGTAGAGCACGAAATTCGATCCGGTGCCTGCACCCACCTCAAGCACGCGGCCCGACAGGCCGGCGAGGTTCTCCTGGCGCAGCGTGCGTAGCGACTCGGGCTCGTGCGCCGACAGAATCGTCCACATCCTCGCGAAGAACGGATTGTCAACGCGGTTCTTACTCATCGGCGTCCGTTCGGCCTCGAAGTTCCATCAGCCGCTCGACAGTATCGCGTGGGCAGGAGTCGTATCCGACGATTCCGCTGACGATCTGGCCGCAGCACACCGCCCGCAGCACCCGGTCGGTGAAAACCTCGACATCGCCGAACGGCAGATACGGCTTGGCGATCAACAGGGCCGCCACGCCGTGGGCGGCCGCCCACAACTCGAGCGCGACGCGGGTCGGGTCGTCGCGCGTGTAGATGCCCTCGTCCATCATCGCCTCCACACCGGCACGCATGTGCGCGAACGCGGAGCTGTTGAGCGAGAGGTCCACGTCGCTGCCGGGTCGCCCCTCGCTCATCGTCGCGATGCGGTACAGCTCGGGGGTCTGCAGCGCGAACCGCACGTACGCCCCTCCCAGCGCTCGCAGCACGTCCATCGCGGTGGTCCGCCCGACGGCGGCGCGTTGCATCTGTTCGTCGAGCTTCTCGAAGTAGCGCGCGCACACCGCGTCCAACAGCGCGTCCTTGTCCTTGAAGTGCAGGTATATCGATGGCGGCGTCACCCCGACACGTTCGGCGACCAACCGGATCGAAACCGCTTTGGCGTGACCGGTATCCAGCAACAATTCCGTGGCGGCGTCCAAGATCTCGTCGCGCAGTAGGTCGCCGGCGCCGCGCGGCGCCCGCCTGCGGCGGTCCTGGCTACGAACGGGAGTCGACACGCGGACCAGTCTCCGTCACCGTCGTGTCGGAAAGCGAGGGTTTGTGGTCTGGTGCCGTGCCCGCCTCGCTGATCCCGATCCGAGCGTGCAGCCACGCCAACGGCCCAGGCGCCCACCAGTTCGCGCGTCCGAGCACACGCATGAACGCGGGCACAAGAAGCATCCGCACCAGCGTGGCATCCACCAGTACCGCGAGCGTGAGGCCCAGGCCGAACATCCGCATGAACGCCACCTGAGCGGCGATCAGCGCCGCGAACGAGATCGCCATCAACAGCGCCGCCGCTGTCACCACGCGCCCGGTACGGGCCAGGCCCAGCGCGACGGCCTCGTCGTTGTCGGCCCGCGTGCGCCCCGAGTCCAGCCAGTATTCGCGGATTCTGGAGATCAGGAAGACCTCATAGTCCATCGACAGCCCGAATGCGACGCAGAACAACAGCACCGGGATGTTGTTGACGAGAGTGCCGGTGGGTGTGGTGCCAAAGGCGCCCAGGTGGCCGTCCTGAAAGATCCAGACCAGCGCACCGAACGCGGCGGTCAGCGACAACACGTTGAGCAGCAACGCTTTCAGCGGCAGCACGACGCTGCCGGTGAGCAGGAACAGCAGCACGAAACTGATCACCGCGATCACGGTCAGCACAACGGGTATCCGCGACGAGACGGCCTTGCTGCTGTCGCGGTTCACCTGCGCCGTCCCGGTGAGCAACACGTCGTGACCCGCAGGTCCGCGAATGGCGTGCAGCCCGTCCAGCTGAGTCTCCGAGGCCTGGCTGAACAGTGGCGCGGTGCTGGCGATCGTCACGAATGCGCGGTCGTCCTGGACGCCGGTCGCCGCTGAGGGCGGCCCGACCAGCGCGCCGCGCACGAAGGTGCCGTTCGGCGTCGACACCGACGAGACGTCCGGCACTTCGGAAAGATCTGCGCCATACCGGGTCAGCTCGTCTCCCGTGACACCGGACATATCGGGAATCAGCGCGACCACGTCGGTGGCGGCGTCGACGGCGAAGTCGGTGCGCAGGCTGTCACCGACCTGGCGCGAGGACGCCGACTGCGGCAGCACGCGGTCATCGGGGAAGCCCCACTTCACACCCAGGAACGGAGCGCCGAGCACCAACAGCAGCGCGATGATCGCCAGGCCGAGCGGAATCGCGTGGTGCATCACGAATTTCGTGGACCGATACCAAAACGTCTGCTCGACAGGCTTCGTGACCGGCTCCGGCCGGCGCAGCAGCCGGCGGCCAAGCTTGCGCATATCCAGTGAATCCAGCCGATCACCCAGCAACGCGATCGCAGCCGGCGTCACGATGATCGCCGCGGCCGCGGCGAATGCCACCACCGCAACCCCGGCGTAGGCGAACGACTTCAGGAAGTACATCGGGAACAGCACCATCGCGACCATCGACAGGGCGACGGTCATCGCCGAGAACAGCACGGTGCGGCCCGCGGTCGCCATCGTGCGCACCAGCGCCGCGTCGCGGTCGGCGCCGTCGGCGACCTCGTCGCGGTACCGGCTGATGATCAGCAGCGTGTAGTCGATCGCCAGCGCGAGGCCCATCGCGATGCTGAGGTTCAGCGCGAAGATCGACACGTCGGTGACGAACGTGATCGCGTGCAGCACCGCCATCGAGCCGAGGATCGCGAATCCGCCGACCGCCAACGGCAGCGCGGCCGCAAGCAGACCACCGAAGACCCAGACCAGAACGATGAAGCTCAGCGGGATCGCGAGCGACTCCATCAGCAGCAGATCTTTTTCACTCTGGCTGTTGATCTGCACGTAGATCATCGCCTCGCCACCGGCCTTGACCGTCACACCGTCGCGGTCGTGCACCACCTGACCGACGAGGGCCTTGGCGTGCTGCTGCGCCTCGTTTTCGGTACCCGAGATGCCTGCGACGATCAAGCCCGTCGTACCGTCCTTGCTCACCAACGCCGGTGCGGCGGACGGCGGCGACGTCCATGCCGAGTCGACCTTGGCGACGAATGGCGCATTCTGCAGCTGCCGAACAATGTCCGTGCCGACCGACCGCGCGCCGGGGCTCTGCGCACCCGCGTCCGAGGTGACGCTGATGACGAGCTGCATATCGCCCTGACCGAAGGTCTGCGAGAGCATTTTCTGGGCTTGTGCCGACTGAGAGGTCGGGTCTTGGAAGCCTCCCGCCGACAGACTGTCGATCACCGGGACACCGAACACGGCGGTTGCGACCATCACCAACAGCGCCGCGGCGATGATGCGCCGCGGGGCCGCGATGGCCAGTCGAGCGATTCGGTGAAGCACGATGGTCCCTCCGGCAGGTCGTATATCGGCGGTAACTTATCAGTGATAACTCATCGCGGTCAAGGACGCCCGCGGCTCTGCGCGCGAGCAGACGCAAGAGCCCCTGACACGCCGAAGGCGAAGAGTGCGTCGTGTCTGCTCGCGCGGCAGACAGCGCTCGCCAACCTACCCGCCGGTAAGAATTGCCACCGTTTTCCGAACCGTGACTCAAAGTCCTCTTAATGGTGATCAATACGCTCTGAGGCATGTGGATCGATGACACCAGCGCCGACGTCATCAAGATTGACTTCGACGTGCTCTACCACGGCGATGTGTTGGTAGAGGGAGACACCTCGGAGCAGTTGGACGACTGGCACCCGCTGGCCCCCGCTGTCTGACAGCACGGCGGGAAGCCCTCAACGCGCGAGTTTGCTCCCGCGCACCCGGCATTAGGCCGGAACCTTCTCATCGTCATTTGAACCAATCCTTTCGCCGGCCGCCCGGTAATCCGTACTTCGGGGGGTCTCGACGAGCCGTGACACCAGCTCACCGACCACGCCGTTTCCACCTCTTTCCAGTCGCGTCGAACGGGCTGCACGGGTGGCTCAACCGCCCGGTTTTGCCGAGAGGCGTTGCACCCCATTCATCCTGCAGATTCAAAGATTTCGCCAAGGCGTCCGCCGCACCCTTTACGTGACCGGCCACCACGGCCGACACCACGGAAGGGAAAAACATGACCACCACTCACAACGTGAAGAAGCTGGCCGGCAAGGCGCTCCTGTCGGGCGCCGCCGCGCTGGTCGCATTGGAACTGGCTTCGGGTACCGCACAGGCCTTCAACCCGCAGCCGGACCCGCCGGGCAAGCCGATCGCCGTTGGCACGCACGAAGCGCTAACACGCTAGCTACTTCGACCCGAAGGACCCGTGATCGGCGCGAGTGACGGGCTGGATCAGCCGGTGGTCTGCACGACCGGCTGATCGGGGCCGAACGCCTCGGTGAACGTCGTCGTCAGCTCTACCTCGGGGCCATCCGGATCGCGCCGTCCAGGCGAATTACCTCGCCGTTGAGCATCGGGTTCTCGACAATGTGCACCGCCAGCGCGCCGTACTCGTCGGGCTTGCCGAGGCGGCTGGGGTGCGGAACCTGCGCGCCGAGCGACTTCTTCGCTTCTTCGGGCAGCATCGCCAACAGCGGGGTGTCGAACAGACCCGGTGCGATCGTCACCACGCGAATTCCTTTGCTGGCCAAGTCGCGTGCGATCGGCAGTGTCATGCCGACGACACCGCCCTTGGACGCCGAATACGCGGCCTGTCCGATCTGGCCGTCGAACGCCGCGACCGACGCGGTGTTGATGATGACGCCGCGCTCCTCGCCGAGCAGCTCGGTGTTGGCGATCCGTTCAGCGCCGAGCCGCAGCACGTTGAAGGTGCCGACCAGGTTGATGTTCACCACCCGCTGGAAGTTCTCCAGCGGGTAGACACCGTGCTTGGACAACACCCGGATCGCGTCGCCGGTACCCGCGCAGTTCACGACGATGCGCAGCGGCCCCAGCGAGTCGGCGGTGTCGAGCGCGGCGGTCACGGACTCCGGATCGGTGACGTCGCCCGGCGCGAAGCGCACACGATCGCCGAGCTCCTCGGCCACTTCCTCGCCCTTGCTGTTCGGCAGGTCGAGAATGACGACCTGCGCACCCTCATTCAGCAGCGCCTTGGTGGTGGCCAGCCCCAGGCCGGATGCACCGCCCGTGACGACGGCTACGGCGTCTTTGATCTGCACTGATCGGCTCCTTTCGTCGGTGAGCCAGCGACCCGACCCACTGGTTGGTCGAACTATACAGAGCACCTAAGGTGTAGCCATGACCACCGTCGATTCCAGCATCGAGGCCTACCCGACCGTCCACGGGCTGTCGACCGCCCTTGTGGACGGCGTGCTGTCGATCACGATGAACCGCCCGGACAGCCTCAATGCACTCACCGAGGCGATGATGACGGGCATCGCCGACACGGTCGAGCGCGCCGGCAGCGACGAACGGGTGAGGGTGGTCCGACTGGGCGGTGCGGGGCGGGGCTTCAGTTCGGGTGCCGGGATCAGCGAGGAGGACCAGAAGAGCGGCGGGGGAAGTTCTGCCACCAAGATCATCGACGAGGCGAACCGGGCCGTCCGCTCCATTGCGGCGCTACCGAAGCCGGCCGTCGCGGTCGTGCATGGTCCCGCCGCCGGGGTGGCCGCTTCATTGGCGCTCGTGTGCGACGTCGTACTGGCATCGGAGAAGGCGTTCTTCATGCTGGCGTTCACCAAGATCGCGCTGATGCCCGATGGCGGCGCGTCGGCATTGGTCGCCGCGGCGGTCGGTCGGATTCGCGCGATGCGAATGGCCCTGCTCGCGGAACGGATCCCTGCTCGCGAGGCGTTCGACTGGGGCTTGGTGACAGCGGTCTATCCCGACGACACCTTCGACGCCGAAGTCGACAAGGTGTTGGCGACACTGGTGAGCGGCCCCGCCGTGGCGCTACGCAAGACCAAGGAGGCGATCAACGCCGCCACGCTCACCGAGCTCGAGGGCGCGTTCGAACGCGAGATGGTCGGCCAGTCGGCGTTGATCAGATCGGATGACTTCAAAGAGGGCACGCTCGCGTTCCAGCAGCGCCGGTCGGCCACCTTCACCGATACCTAGGACGACGCCTTCATGCCGTAGGCCTCACTCAGCAGTGACGCCAGCAGCGGAATCTGTTGTGCATCGATGTCGGGTAGCGGCATCACGGCGCGCACAATCGCCGCGCCGTCGAACGTGTTCGTCAGCGTCGCTGCGAGTATGGCGAGGGTCTCCTCCGGCACATTCTCGGTCCCGGGCAACGCGTGTGCCGCTTCAAAGATCTTCGTGCCGTACTCGGTGAGCACGTGTTGCAAAGTGGCCCTGAGCTTCTCATCGGTGCGGGCCGCGATCATCAGTTCGTACATCACCGCGTTCGTCGGGTTGCCGGTGATGTCGCGCAGGATCTCCAGGACCGCCTCGATCGCCGGCCCGTCGGCCGGTATCTCCGCGACCTGCTTGGTGAACAACTCGAGTTGACGCCGCAACACCTCGTACGCGGTGGCCGCCATGAAGTCGCCCATCGTCTCGAAGTGCCGGAAGAGGGCTCCCACCGACACATCGGCCCGCTTGGTGATCACGGCCGCCGACGCCCGCGCATATCCCACCTCGACGATCGTGGCGATGCTGGCGTCGAGCAGACGCGCGACGGTCTCCTCGCGGCGTTGCTGCTGGGTTCTGGCCATGTCAGACCCCAACCCCGGCGCGCGGAGCTGACCGGCCCGCCCGCAGGAAGCGACCTGACTTAGCGGTGGTGCCGTAGCCCTCGCGGAAATCACCACTGCGGTAGACGATCTCGCCGTTCACACCGGTCGCAACCACGGCTGCGTCGTTCCGATTGACCATCCGGCTCAAGCCTCCGTAGAAAGGCACCTTCTCCTCGTGGTAGCCGTCCACCGATTCGTCGAGGCCGGCAGGATCGATCACGACGAAGTCCGCGCGATCGCCCTCGCGCAACGTCCCGGCGTCGAGGCCGAACCAGTCGGCGACCTCCGCGGTGAGGCGATGGATCGCGTGCTGGATGGTCATAAACGGCGCTGACGCCCGCTCGGCGTCCAGCGTGCGCTTCAAAAGCCGCAGCGAGAAGTTGTAGAACGCCATGTTGCGCAGATGCGCGCCGGCGTCCGAGAAGCCCATGTGGATGGTCGGCTCGACGGCAAGCCTGTCGAGCTGCTTGGGCCGGTGGTTGGCGACGGTCGTCGTCCAGCGGACGTTGCGCTCGCCGTTCTCAACCAGCACGTCGAGGAACGCGTCGAGCGGATGCAGTCCGCGCTCGTCGGCGATCTGCCCGAAGGTCTTGCCCACCAACGTCTTGTCCGGGCATTCGACGATGACCGCATCGTGAAGGTCGCGGTGCCACAGTGACGGGCCCAGCTTGATGCGGTCGAACTGGCGGCGGAACCGACGGCGGTACTCGGGGTCGGCCAGCAACTCATTGCGCTCCAGCTGATCCCGCAAGTGCAGAGCCGCCGTGCCGGCGCCGAACTCCTCGAAGACCGGCAGGTCGATCCCGTCGGAGTACAGCTCGAACGGAACGGGGAGATGCTGGAAGCGAATGCTCGCGTTCAGCACCTTGTTCAAAAGTCGCGTGCCGGGCCCGAACACGTGCACCGCAGCAGGGTTGGACTTGGCGTCTGCCGACACCAGCAGGCTCATCCGAACGCCGTTGCGGCGTCCGAACATCCCGCTGCTCGACAGGAAGAACAGAAGTGCCGACGCCGGGTTCTTCACGTCAGGCGCGCTCTGCAGGATGCGGCCACGCTTACGCAACACCTTGATCAGCCTGCGTCGCTCTCGCCACGTCGCGAATGTCGACGGCAGAGCACGCGATCGGAAGCGCTCGCCGTCGAGTTTGTCGATCGCCGCGTCCATCCCGGACATGCCGAGAATGCCGGCGTCTAGCGCTTCGTCGAGCAACGCGGCCATCTTCTCCAGTTCCGCGTCCGTCGGCTTCACGTCGTCTTCTGTCGCGCGCTTGAGGCCCAGCACCGAGGTCCGCAGGTCCGAATGACCAAGCATCGAGCTGACATTCGGCCCCAAGGGCAGGTTGTCGAGCGCCTGAACGTATTCAGCGGCCGTCGACCACGTCTTCTTGGCATCCAGCGCACCGATGACGTACTTGCGCGGCACCGCCTCGACCCGGCTGAAGAGATCGGCGGCGTCCTCGGAGTCGGCATAGATCGCCGACAGCGAGCAGTTGCCCAGCAGAACCGTGGTGACGCCGTGCCGCACCGACTCGCGCAGGCCGGGATCGAGCAGGACCTCGGCGTCGTAATGGGTGTGCACATCGATGAAGCCCGGCACGATCCACTTGCCCGCCGCGTCGATCACGTCGGGGCAGCCCGTCTCGTCCAACGGCCCGGCGGACACAGCGGACACAATCCCGTCGCGAATGCCCAGGGTTCGGGTCTGCGGGGCCCGCCCGGTTCCGTCGAACCACAAGCCGTTGCGAATGATCACGTCATAAGTCATGGCGGGAGCCTAACATAGATAGTGAGCACTCGCAATCTTTTATATCGCGCCTTGTCAGAGGCCGAAAACCGCGGGCAGAGCGAGCAGCATGACCAATCCCCAGACGAAGTGGGTGAGCGCAGGAGCCAGCACGCCGCCGGTGGCTCGCCGCTCCAGGGCGCAGACCGTGCCGAGGATGATCGCAGCGACTCCGAGCATCGGGTTGCCGCTCGCCAGTGTCGCTGCGACATAGAGCACCGTGGAGACCGCCACCGGATAGAAGCGGCTCAGCGCCGTGTAGAGCGCACCGCGGAAGAACAGTTCCTCGGCAATGCCGTTAACCACGGTGATCACGACCAGCAGCCACAGCGACCCATATCTGGAGTACTCGAGGACACCGGTGATCAACTCCCTCACCGGGCCGATTTCGCGTGCCAGGAACCCCCCGACCACGAATGCGGCGGCCAGCAGCAGCCCGATCACCGTCGGAGTGATGACCGGCCGTTGATTGCGGCCACGCCAGCGGATGCTGCCGAGGTGCAGCGGGCCGGACGCGAACGCACCCACCGTCCACACCGCGGCCAACAGGAAGGTCAGCCAGGCGAACGACGGCTCGCCCGGGCGCCGTGTCAGTGTGAAGCCGAGCACAGCGGCACCGATCACGAGCACCACCGCGACGACGATCCGCCGCCGAATCACCAGGGCGGGTGGCTCGTGATACGGGACCGCGACGGTGGTGGCGATCTGCTTGATCTCGGCCGGCAGGCCGGTCACGCCAACCGCCCGGCCGGCGTAACGAGCCGCGATCCCACGTACCCGGTGGCACCGGTGACGAGGATTCGCACGCTGCCCACCGTAGCTTCCTAGGCTGGTGGGAAGACGACGACCGAAGGAGACGAGACATGGCCACGCTTCGCTGCGCGGACCGGGAACTGCCGCTGAAGTTAACCAACCATTTCCTCGCTCATCTGCAGGTCGCGGTCCATCGGCGCTTCAAGAAGGCCGGCGGCTTCTTCTTGACGGGCACCGTCACGAACGCCGACGGCAAGGACGTCACGGTCTCGCACTGGCTCAATCGCTTCGCGCCCCTGGAGTTCGAATACGACATCCGCGACGACACCGGTGACCGGATCGCCCCTGTGGAACTGGACCCGAAGGAGATCGAGGCGATCCTGGACGCCATGGACCGGCCCGGCGGGGTGCATGACACCGCCGATGTGTGGGTGATGTTCCGCGACAAGCTGGACTAAAGCGCTACGCGGTGCGGCCCGAACAGGCGTTCAGCGGCTCGGGCAGCCGGTCGTCGTAGGGCCCGGCGTCAGGCTCTCGTTTTGCTGTTGCATGACAAAAACCCCTAACATGCCATGCGACCTGAGAAGTTGAGGAGCACGAAGTGAAGACTCTGACCAGCAAGGCATTGGGCGCTGCCGTGGCGATCGCCGCGATCACCGCGTCGGTACCACTGGCGATCACTGCATATGCGGACCCGGCGCCCACGGCTGAGTTCCCCGATCCGCAGGGATCCGGCTGCGACGCGTTCAAGCAGCAGGTGCCGGCGTACAAGAACCTGCATGACCAGCAGACCGATACGGCGATGGCCAGCATCCCGGACATCAGCACGTTCAACTCCGCGATCTCGGGCCAGCTCAACCCCGCAGTCAACCTCACGTCCATGCTCGACAACGGCCCGTACGTGGTGTTCGCGCCGAACAACGCGGCGTTCGCGGCGCTGCCGCCCGCGCAACTCGACGCACTGAAGGCCGACCCGGCAGCACTGACCAAGCTGCTCGACTATCACGTGTTTCTCGGCCTCCTCGGGCCTGACGATGTGAAGGGCCAGCGGCCCACCCAGGAGGGGGCGGAGCTCACCGTCACAGGCAAGGGTGGCGACGTCAAGGTCAACGACACCGCGAAAGTCGTCTGCGGCGGCATCATCTCCGGCCACGCGCGGATCTACATCATCGACACGGTGCTGGACCCCGGGGCCGCCCCGGCGCCCGTCACCGGTTCGGGCACAAGTACCACCGCCCCGACGACGACATCGGCCGCCACGTCGACATCGGCGACATCGGCCACGTCGGCAGCTCCCGCACCGGCCGGCTAGAGCCCACGCCGGCGGAGCCGGCTAGAGCCCTAGGTCGCGACCGATGATGTCCTTCATGATCTCGGTCGTGCCGCCGAAGATGGTCTGGACGCGCGAGTCCACGTAGTCGCGGGCTACGCGGTACTCCATCATGTAGCCGTATCCGCCGTGCAGCTGCACGCAGCCGTCGATGACCTTCTTGGCGGTCTCGGTGCACCACCACTTCGCCTTGGCCGCCTCCACCGCAGTCAACTCGTCGTCGACCACCGCCTGCAGGCAGCGGTCGATGTAGCGCTCGGAGACGTCGAGCTCGGTGTCCATCTCCGCGAGCAGGAAACGGTTGTGCTGAAAGCTGCCGATCGGCTTTCCGAACGCCTTGCGGTCCTTTGCGTATTGCAGAGTCTGGCGCCACGTCTCGCGGGCACCCGCGATCGCCGAGATCGCGATGGACAGCCGTTCCGACGGAAGGTTGTGCATCAGGTGGTAGAAGCCGCGGCCCTGTTCACCGAGCACGTTCTTTGACGGCACACGCACATTCTCGAAATTCAGCTCCGAGGTGTCCTGTGCGTGCAGGCCCATCTTGTCGAGCTTGCGGCCGCGGGTGAATCCCGGCATGTCGCGCTCAACAACGAGCAGTGTGAAGCCTTTGTGACCCGCTTCCGGGTCGGTTCGAGTCACCACGATGACGAGGTCGGAGTTGATGCCCGACGAGATGAACGTCTTGGCGCCGTTGACAATCCAGTCGTCCCCGTCCCGCACGGCCGACGTGCGGATACCCGCCAGGTCGCTGCCGGCGCCGGGCTCGGTCATCGCGATCGCGACGATAGTCTCGCCGCTGGCGATGCCGGGCAGCCAGCGACGTTTCTGCTCCTCGGTACACAGTCGGATGAAGTACGGGCCGACGACATCGTTTTGCAGGCTCAGCGATGGCGCGGGCCCTCCGTAGCGGGCGATTTCCTCGTCGATGACGGCGTTGAACCGGAAGTCGTCGGACCCGCCGCCGCCGTACTCCTCCGGCATATTGAACCCGATCAGGCCGTACTTGCCTGCGGTGACGAACGCCGAGCGGTCGACGATCCGCTCGCGCTCCCACTTCTCGGCGTTGGGCACCAGCTCGCGTTCGATGTATTGCTTGGTGGTTTCGCGCAGCTGCTCGTGCTCCGCCTCAAAGACGCATCGTTTCATCTCAGCGCGCCTACTGTGCTTTCCATACCGGCTGCCGTTTCTGTGCGAACGCCAACGGTCCCTCCTTGGCATCCTGCGACCTGAATAGCGCCTTGACTTCCTTGAGCATCCGAGTCCACTTCGGTTCTTCGTCCGTGATCACGCCGTCGTCGACGCCGTAGGCCACCCGCTTGCTGGCCTGAACCGACAGCGGCGCGTTCACCGTAATGCGTTCTGCGAGAGCCAACGCCGCCTCTAGCGAAGTGCCATCGGGAACGACCTCGTTGATCATCCCCCACCTGGCGGCGTCCGCCGCCGAGATCGGGTCACCGGTGAACAGCAGCTCGAACGCCACCTTGCGCGGCAGGTGGTCGACGATACGGAAGACGCCGCCCGCGGCGGCGATGAGGCCGCGCTTCACCTCGGGCAGCCCGAACGTCGCGCGCTCGTCGGCCACCACCAGGTCGCTGGCCAACGCGATCTCGGTGCCACCACCGAGCGCGGTGCCGTTGACCGCCGCGATGGTCGGCTTGTCGATGAAGTGGTGCACGTATCCGGCGAATCCCCACTCGCCGTGGTCAGGGTGATACAGGTTCTCGCGGCGCGAGATCGCCTTGAGATCCGCTCCGGCGCAAAACGACTTGTCGCCCGCGCCAGTGATCACCACCGCCCAGACATCGGGATCGGCGTTCGCGTCCTCGAGCGCGTCGCCGACACCGATGCTCACCGCCGCGTTGACCGCGTTGCGGGCCTCGGGGCGGTTGATCGTGATCACCGCGACGTTCCCGCGGCGCGCCACGAACGCCGCGGATCCCGCCTCAGTACTCGTCACAGCAGTTCCACGATGGTGGCGTTGGCCTGGCCGCCGCCCTCACACATTGTCTGCAGCCCGTAACGAATCCCCTTGTCCCGCATGTGGTACAGCATCGTGGTCATGATGCGTGCGCCGGAACCGCCGAGCGGGTGGCCCAGCGCGATCGCGCCGCCGTTCGGGTTCAGCTTCTTCTCGTCGGCACCGATGTCGGCCAGCCACGCCAGGGGCACCGGGGCGAAGGCCTCGTTGACCTCGAACACGCCGATGTCGGAGAGCTTGAGGCCCGACCGCTTCAGCGCCTTCTGGGTGGCCGGAATCGGTGCGGTCAGCATTATCACCGGGTCGGCACCCGCCACGGTCGCCGTGTGGACCTTCGCGATCGGCTTGAGCCCCAACGACTTCGCCTTCTCCGCGGACATGAACAGCAACGCGGCAGACCCGTCGGAGATCTGCGAGGAATTGCCGGCGTGGATCACCCCGTCCTCTCGGAACGCCGGCTTGAGCTCACCCATCTTCTCGATGGTCGTGCCGCGCCGGATGCCCTCGTCGCGCAGCACCGGGTTGCCGTCCTGATCCTTGATCGCGACGATCTGGTCGTCGAACGCACCCGAGTCCTGGGCGGCGGCCGCCTTCTCGTGCGAGCCCAGCGAGAACTCGTCGAGGGCCTTACGGTCAAGTCCCCACTGCTCGGCGATCAT